>Ga0209420_1000218_pt1 | contig 35303 bp, 24 predicted proteins | sample BlaSpr_A8_OM1_O1_FD_187972 | JGI IMG/M metagenome (GOLD analysis project Ga0209420, IMG submission 187972) | Forest soil microbial communities from Thunder Bay, Ontario, Canada - Black Spruce, Ontario site 2_A8_OM1_O1 (SPAdes) (version 2) | ecosystem: Environmental > Terrestrial > Soil > Boreal...
AGGAATGGGACGAAGTCGATCTGGCCGTGCGGCAATTCCAAAATGTGAATCTTGCGCTCAAGTATGCGCCCGGGCCGGTGGTCGCAGCGCCACAAGGTCTGGCAATTGGCGGTGGCTGCGAGATGTGCCTGCACGCTGCGCGCATTCATGCGGCAGGCGAGGCCTACGTCGGTCTTGTGGAAACGGGGGTTGGCTTGATTCCCGCAGGCGGTGGATCGAAGGAAATGATTCTGCGCGCCGCGGAACACGCTGCGGATGGCGAAGATCTCGACCTGTTCCACGCCATGAAGCCGATCTTTGAAAATATCGCGATGGCGAAAGTAGGGACGAGCGCCGAGGAATCGCGTGCGCTTGGTTACTTGCGCCCAGCGGATCTCGTATCACTCAATCGCGACCGGCTGGTGGCGGACGCGAAGGAAACGGCGCTGTCGCTCGTGCGCGCCGGTTGGCGTCCCGCAGCGGCGTCTCCTGTGGAGGGAGCGGCACAAACGCAGATTCGCGTGCTCGGCGCAGGCTTCTCCTCGGCGGCAAAGCTGGCGATCCACATGATGCTGCGTGGCGCCTACGTCAGCGAATATGATGCATTGGTCGCGCGCAAGCTCGCGCACGTCCTGGCCGGCGGCGAACTTTCCGCCGCGCAATTTGTGAGCGAGCAATACCTGCTCGATCTCGAGCGCGAAGCTTTCGTCAGCCTTTGCGGCGAGCGCAAAACGCAAGAACGCATCGCCTTCACGCTGAAGACTGGCAAACCGCTCAGTAATTAGCGCACGCATAGCGAAGGCATTTGCCGCCATACCGCGACGAAGTTCCTTGACTCCGGTGAGACGCGGGAATAGGATCGCGCGTCTGCTAGCTATATCACCCAGGAAATACTACGGATTGTCGTACATTGTTGATCTCGCCAGAGAAGTGTCGGAAGGAGTCCCTCATGCGCATTCGTAAATCGGGCCGAATTTTGCCCGCTCTGCTGATCGTTGCCTCTGCATTCGCGGGGTGGAGCGCGTTGTCCGTGCGGCATGCCAACGCTTCGGAACCGCCTTACTTCGCGATCCGCAACGCGCGCATCGTGCCGGTTTCCGGACCGGTGATTGAAAACGGCACTGTCGTCATTGCGAAGGGACTGATTCAGGCCGTCGGCGCGACCGCAACGATTCCGCCGGAGGCCGAAATAATCGATGGCTCTGGTATGACCGTGTACCCTGGCCTCATTGATGCAGGAACGGACGTGGGCCTCGGCGCCACTGCGCAACCTGCCGCTGCCGCGGGACGCGGAGGCGGTGGGGGTGGCGGGCGGGGTGCCGCGACGAATGCGCCGCTCTCGATGGGCCCGGAGGACCGTCCCGCGACGACCCCGTGGGTTGAAGCCGCGGACGAACTGAAGTCCGACGACGCGCGCATCGCGAGTTGGCGCGAAGCCGGCTTCACCACCGCTCTGGTTCTACCTCGTGCCGGCATTTTCCCCGGCCAAGGCTCCATCGTTGATCTCCGCGGATCGGATCTTCCGGGCGAACGCGTGGACGAGATGGTGGTGAAGACGCCTGCCGCATTGCCGATCAATTTTGCCGGTGGCCGCGGACTTTACCAGGGCTTTCCCAGCGCGCTGATGGGGCAGTTGGCTTACGTCCATCAGGTGTTTCTCGATGCGCAGTGGTACGCGAACGCCAAAAAAGTGTATGACGCGCACCCAGAGGGAATCGCGCGTCCCGCCTACGACCGCACCGACATGCTGATCGAGCAGGTTATCGCGGATAAGGAACTCGTACTCGTCCCGGGCAACACCGACGTCGATATCGAGCGCGCCCTCAAGCTCGCTCCGCAGTGGGATGTAAAGTGGGCGCTCTACGGCGCGCAACAGGGTTATGCCGTTCCAGCCGATATCGCGGCGGCACACGTGCCAGTAATCGTGAACCTTGACTGGCCGGAGCGCGATCGCGATGCCGACGAGTACGCGATCCGGCACGAACAACTGCGCACGCTACGCTTCCGCGACCGCGCGCCGGGAACGCCCGCGGCACTTGCCAAGGCCGGCGTGAAGTTTGCCTTCGCGACGGAGAGCAGTGCCAATGCCGCCGATATCCTGCGCAACATCAATAAATCCATTGCGGCGGGGCTCGCCCCCGAAGCCGCGCTGAAGGCCCTGACGCTCGATGCCGCGGAAATCCTCGGCGTCGGCGCGCAACTCGGCAGCATCCAGCCAGGGAAAATTGCGAATCTCGTCGTCACCAGCGGCGATCTCTTTAAGGAAGGCACCGCCGTGAAATGGGTTTTCGTGGATGGCGAACGCTATGAAGTGCGTCCGAAACCGCCTGAGCCAGGTGGCGGTGGCGGCCGCGGACGCGGTGGCGCGAATCCGATGCAAGAAATCACGAGCCAGCCGGGCGGCGAGGTGCGCCAGTGATCCGGCTTACAACACATTGCTCGACGAGATTGCTTGGCGCGGCGCTCGCGTTCGCTCTACTTGGGGCAGCCCCGCAGGCTCAGGAATCCAACACCACGCTGATCAAAAATGCCACCATACTTACGATCACGCACGGGACGATCGAGCACGGCTCCGTATTGATTCGCGACGGGAAAATCGCCGATGTGGGAACCAATATCGCGGCACCCGCCGGCGCTACCATCATTGACGCTACGGGTCAGTACGTGATGCCTGGCATCATTGATTGCCACTCGCACATCGCCATCGAAGGCGGCGTGAACGAAGGCAGCGTCTCCGTTTCCTCCATGGCGAATATCGCGGACGTGATCAATCCCGAGGATCCCGATATTTACCGCGACCTAAGCGGCGGCGTCACCGTCGCGAATGTGCTGCACGGCAGCGCGAACTCCATCGGCGGCCAAACAGAAGTGATCAAGCTGCGCTGGGGTCTGCCGGCGGACAAACTCGTATTCGAAGGCGCGCTGCCCGGAATCAAGTTCGCGCTCGGTGAAAATCCGAAGCGCTCGAATTCGCCGGTATTTCCCGGCGCCACGCGCCGCTACCCGGCCACACGGCTCGGCGTGGAAGCGACGATTCGCCAGGCGTTCACCGACGCGAAAGCCTACAAAGCGGAATGGGACGACTACAACCGCCGCAAGGCTACCGGTGAGCAGAATCTGATTCCTCCGCGCCGCGACGTCACGCTCGACCCGCTTGTGGAGGTACTTGAAGGGAAACGCTACATTCACGCGCACTCGTACCGCGCGGATGAAATCCTGATGCTGCTTCATGTTGCCAAGGAATTCGGTTTCAAGGTGCAGACCTTCCAACACGTGCTTGAAGGCTACAAGGTTGCCGACGAATTGGCCGCCGCGGGGTCGGGTGCTTCCACTTTTTCGGATTGGTGGTCGTACAAGCTCGAAGCCTACGACGCGATTCCCTATAACGCCGCGCTTATGACGCAAAAAGGCGTGATCGTTTCCATTAATTCCGATGACGCCGAAGAGGCTCAGCATCTGAATCAGGAAGCCGCGAAAACCATGAAGTACGGCGGAATGACGCACGAACAGGCCATCAAAATGGTGACGATCAACCCGGCCATCCAACTCGGCATCGATAAGCGCGTCGGCTCGATCGAAAAAGGCAAGGACGCCGATTTCGTGATCTACAATCACGACCCGCTAAGTGTCTACGCCCAGGTGCAGAAAACGATCATAGACGGCCACACTTATTTCGATCGGCAAAAAGATCTCGCCATGCGAGCCGATCTCGAAAAAGAAAAAAAGTCGCTGATCGAGAGAGAAAATAAGGAAATGCAACAGCAGCGTGGGGCCGGAGGCCGTGGCGGCCGCGGATCCAATCCTGGCGGCGTGCTCGGTACAGCCGGTGATAGTTCTGCCGGCGGGAGGTCGTGATGATTGCGAATAACTCTGCCGCCGTGAGAATGGAAATCATGGAACCTCGAGCAAAGAGGGGCAACAAGGCATTTTTCTGGAATGGAATCTGCATGCTGTTTGCGTTCGCGGCTGCTTTCGCAACGATTCCGGCCGCGCACGCACAAAGCGTCTACGCCATCACCGGCGCCAAGGTCTATCCGGTCTCCGGGCCGCCGATCGAAGGCGCGACGGTGGTGATCCGCGACGGCAAAATCGCCGCGGTAGGAAAAGGCGTATCCGTTCCCCCTGGCGCAAAGGTGATCGAAGCTCGCGGGCTGGAAGTCTATCCTGGGATGTTCGACGCGATCACCGAAATGGGACTTAACGAAATCGGCGAAGGTGTACCGGGTTCCGTGGATTCGCACGAGCTTGGCGAATTCAATCCCGATCTCGTCGCCGAAACCGCGATTCAAATCGAAAGCGAGCACATCCCGGTCGTGCGTGTCTCTGGGATCACCCACGTGATCACGGCTCCTGGGGTTGGTGGAGGCGGCTTCGGCGGTGGCGCGGCCGAGATTATCGGCGGCCAAGCGTCGCTGATTAACTTGGCCGGATGGACTCCCGGCGAAATGGACGTCAAGCGTTCTGCGGCAATGATCGTCAATTGGCCCAGCCAGCCGGGCGGTGGAGGGCGCGGCGGCTTCGGCGGTGGTGGCAACCAACCCTCGGCGCAGGAAGCGCGCCAAGCGTACCTGAAACACATGGACGATCTCAGCGATTGGCTCGATCGCGCCCGTCATTATCAACTGGCGATGCACAACGGCACGGTCAGCGAGGAACAACGTGATCTCAAACTCGAAGCGCTGGTCCCCGTCGTCAAAGGTGACCTGCCTCTGTTTATCATCACCGAAGATCCGCGCAGCATTCGTGACGCCGTGAACTTCTGCGATAAAAATAAAGTGAAGATGATTCTTGGCACCGGTACCGCCGCGCTGGAAGTGAAGGATCTGCTCAAGGAAAAGAACACCCCCGTCGTCCTGCAGCCCACGCTGACGCTAGTGCGCGAAGAAGACGATCCTTACGATCTCTCGCTCGCTATGGCCGGCCAGTTGCACGCTGCGGGAATCAAGATCGCGTTCGGCAGCTACACCAACGAGTTTGCTAGGAGACTCTCGCAACAGGCCGGCAATTCTGTTGGGTTCGGTTTGCCGCACGACGAAGCGCTCAAAGCTCTCACGCTTTATCCGGCGCAGATGTTTGGCGTGGATAACGAACTCGGTTCGATCGAACCAGGCAAAATGGCAAATCTCGTGGTCACAAATGGCGACCTGCTTGAGCTGAACACCGAAGTAAAGTACCTGTTCATCAAAGGTCAACTGACAAGCCTGGACAACCGCCACCTCCGCCTCTACGAAAAGTACCGCAAGCGCCCGTAGCAAGTTCAATCGTCGCCGCGGACTTCGGAGTCGCGGTTAGGTTATCCGTATAGCGCAGGTCCTTTGACCTGCGGCCTTTGTGCGCCGCATAGGACGAAGTATTTTCCTTCGCGTCCCGGGCTGAAGCTCGCGTGCATTGCAAGTCATCCAAGATGTAGATTATCCCCAGTCATCAATCGAGGTATGCCATGGCGCAAACGCGTGACGCGGTAATCGTCAGCTCGGTACGGACGGCAGTTGGCAAGGCCTTCAAGGGCACCCTTCGAGCAGCACGCCCCGACGATTTGGCCGCCACCGCTATTCGCGGCGCATTGGCTCGCGTGCCGAGTTTCGATCCGCGCGAGATCGAGGACGTGATTCTCGGTTGCGCTGAACCTGAAGCGGAGCAGGGAATGAACGTTGCGCGAATCGCTTCTCTACGAGCAGGCCTGCCGGTCGAAGTTTCCGCTATGACGGTCAATCGCTTCTGCTCGTCCGGTTTGCAGACGATCGCCATGGCCGCCGAGCGCATCATGGTGGGCGGCGCGGACGTGATCCTTGCGGGCGGCACCGAGTCCATGAGCATGGTTCCCATGGGCGGACACAAAATTTCGCCCAATCCCTGGCTGATGGATCATTACCCGGATGCATATCTGGGAATGGGCCTCACCGCGGAAAATCTCGCGCGAAAATACGGGATCACCCGAGAGCAGGCCGACGGATTTTCACTGGCCAGCCACCAGAAAGCCATCGCTGCCATCGCTGCCGGAAAATTTAGGGACGAGATCGTGCCCGTGGAAGTGCAGCTTACCGCTTATGCGGCAACAGCGGGCGCAAATGGGCAGGCGAACAGCGGCAGCGTCGCGCTCAAGGAAAAAGTAACCACGCTCACCACCACGTTCGACACTGACGAGGGTCCCCGCCGCGACACATCCCTTGAAGCTCTCGCAAAGCTAAAACCCGCATTTCACGCGCAGGGTACGGTAACGGCAGGCAATAGTTCGCAGACTAGCGACGGCGCAGCGGTTTCGGTGGTGATGAGCGCGGAGCGTGCTCGTGCGCTAGGGATAAAACCACTCGCGCGGTTTGTCTCGTTCGCCACTGCTGGCTGTCCGCCGGAAGAGATGGGCGTCGGTCCGGTGTACGCCATTCCCAAAGCGCTAAAGCTCGCCGGTCTTAAGCTTGAAGATATCACCGTGATTGAATTGAACGAGGCTTTTGCTGCACAAGCCCTCACTGTGATCCAGCTTGCGGGGCTCGATCCTTCACGCGTAAACCCCGACGGCGGCGCAATCGCACTTGGCCATCCGCTGGGCTGCACGGGTGCCAAGCTTACCGCATCCATCCTGCGCGAACTCGAGCGCCGCGATGCCCGCTACGGCATGGTCACGATGTGTGTCGGCGGCGGCATGGGCGCCGCGGGAATCTTCGAACGCCTGTCTTAGGCTGCCCATCTCGCTGGGAGCCTGAGGGAAAGGGCCTGCTCCTGTTTCTGCCCCAGGGTTCCCAAGTAGGGCCCTACGAATTGCCCCCACGATTGTTTTCCCGGTAAGATAGAAGCACCGCTACGGCGGCCCACCTTGTTTTGGATCGGAAAATGGTGCAAAACGCTTCCTGGTATTTCGCGTATGGCAGTAACTTGAATCGCGTGCAGTTCCGTTCTCGTGCGGGTCAAGTGTTGGAAGAAATCAATGGAGAGCTGAAGAATTACGAAATCGCGTTCAATCATAAAGTGCGCGGTGGCACTGCGTCCGCCAACATCAAGCAGGCGCCCGGCAAGAGCATTCACGGCATCCTTTACCGCATACCGGAGTCGGCGTTTCGAACCCTCGACCGCTTCGAAGGCGTGCCGATGCACTATCGCCGCATCGAAGTTCGCGTAACGGCGGCGGACGGCCGCGAAATTAACGCGCAAGTCTATATCGCCACGAAAGTCGAATCGGGGCTGCGCCCCGCGGGACACTATCTTCAGTCTATCGTCGAGGGCGCCACGCAGGCGGGCTTCCCCGGCGACTACATCGAACAGGTTCGCGCGGTCGCAACCGGGCGCTAAGTTTGCGCAATCGCTTCACTTGATTAGACGCCCCAGCAAGGAGAGCCATGGCCACCACAACGGTTCCCGCGAATATGACGAAGGGGGGCAGCTTTCTGCTGGAAACCACGCCGCTCGATCAGGTCTTCACGCCCGCCCAAATCAATGACGATCAGCGCCTGATTGGCCAGACGGCGGAAGAATTTGTGGTCAAGGAAGTCTTGCCGCGGCTAAAAGAACTCGAAGAAAAAAAGCCGGGTTTGATGGTGGAATTGGTGAAGAAAGCTGGGGAGCTAGGCCTGCTCGGCGGAGGCGTGCCCGAAGAATATGGCGGCGCGGGACTCGATAAGATTTCGACCACCGTATTGACCGAGAAAATTTCGGTCTATGCCGGATTTGCAGTTACGCACGGCGCGCAAGCGGGAATCGGGACGCTGCCTATCGTCTATTTCGGCACGGAAGAGCAAAAGAAAAAATACCTTCCGAAAATTGCCAGCGGCGAATGGCTCGCCGCCTATTGTCTATCGGAGCCCCAAGCCGGATCGGATGCGCAGAACGCGCTGACCCGCGCGGAACTTTCAGCCGACGGCCAGCACTGGGTCTTGAATGGCCAGAAGATGTGGATCACCAACGGCGGCTTTGCGGACGTCTATATCGTCTTCGCCAAAGTAAACGGCGAAAGATTTTCGGCATTTATCGTCGAGCGTTCGTTTCCGGGTTTCACGGCGGGCAATGAAGAGCACAAGATGGGCATCCACGGCAGCTCCACCACGCCGATCTTCATGGAGAATTGTAAAGTTCCCAAGGAAAATCTGCTGCACGAAATCGGACGCGGTCATATCGTCGCGTTCAATATTTTGAACGCCGGACGTTTCACCCTAGGAGCATCCTGCGTGGGCGGCGCGAAACAAATTCTCGCGATCGCGTCGCGCTATACGAAGGAGCGCAAAGCGTTTGGCAAACAGATCGGCGAATTTGGCTTGATGAAAGAGAAGCTGGCCGAGATGGCCATTCGAACCTTCGCCGTGGAGTCCATGGTGTACCGTTCCGCAGGCACGATGGAAACCGCCATGGCCGCTGCTGCGGGCTCCAGCGACAAAACCCAGCAGACGATGAAGGTGCTCGAGGAATATGCGATCGAAAGCTCGATTGCAAAGGTCTACGGCAGCGAAATGCTGAATTATGTGGTGGACGAAGGTGTGCAGATCTTCGGTGGTTACGGCTTTCACGAGGATTATCCGGTGAGCCGTGCGTATCGCGATAGCCGCGTAAACCGCATTTTTGAGGGCACAAACGAAATCAATCGCATGCTCATCATTCAGATGCTGATGCGGCGCGCGATGTCTGGAGCGTTGCCGTTGATCCCGGCCGCGATGAAGCTGGCCGATGAGGTCCTGGCCGGAAGTTCTCCACGCGATGCGTCCGAAGGCGTCTTAGCGGACGAAGCGGCCCTTGTTTCGAGCGCAAAAAAGATTTTCTTGCAGACTGCCGGCGGCGCCGTGCAGAAATATCGCGATAAATTAGCTGAGGAACAGGAATTGGTCGGCGCCTTGGCCAATATTGTGATGGAAATCTACGCGATGGAGTCGTCGCTCCTGCGCGCCCAGAAGGCGGCAAGGTCGCGGGGTGAGGAAGCCTCGGCCGTAATGGTGACCGCCGCGCGCGTACTGATCGGCGATGCCATGGAACGCGTCGAACACGATGCGCGCCGCGCTCTCGCCGCCGTTCACTCGGGCGACATGTTAACCACGCAGATGGCGGTGCTGAAGCGTTTCACCAAGCGCGTCCCTGTCGACACGATCGCACTTCGCAGACAGGTCGCTGCGGCAGTTCAATCGGGCGATCGGTATCCTTTTGAAGGTCGCTAAGTTACTCTCCGTCAGAACCACCCTGGGAGTACCCGCCTCATACTGATTTCCTGCGCGATTCGTCGCGATCTCCGGGTTTTACTGTACGAAAATCGCGCGAAACGATTGTGTTTCGCTTCGAACCGAATCCGACTTTGATGACGGCCCATCATTTTCCCGAATTGTGAATCCCATCTTGACGATTTCTAGTACCAGGTACGCCCGGCCTATAGACCGTTCAATCGTCTGTACCATTGAGGCGAAAGCAACTTAGCTCTCTACTAGTTGGAGCAAGTCTCTTGGGCACGCACGTGCAACAGACTTCATGTCGTGGGGGGCGTGTATGGGGGCGAGGGTCGAAGCGAGGAAGTCTGCGGTCGAATTACACGATGGGCTCGAATTGCAGGACGCGGATTCGTTTCTAAGCGCACTTGAATCGGCCGGCGGGGACACCTCTGAGCGTAAGAAGGAAGATATTTGGCGCAAGTGGCTCTGGCGCCTTCTGGTCGCTGCACTCATTCTGCAAACCTACTACGTGCGCGAAATGCTCGCGGCGCTGGCCGTCTTCACCATTCTCTTTATTGTGGTTGCCCTGGTCGCGGGAATCGTCTATGTGCTCGGGCGCTCCGGAGAGATTACCATTTCGTTGGCGGAGCCTCTGGCGCGGCGCGGCATTGCGCTCGCCGAAGATTTCAGCAAAAGAGCATCCCGCCGTCCACGTTCAGCGCCTGCCCCGTGATGGCGCTGGACTGATCGCTCACGAGAAAGAGCGCCGCAGCCGCAATTTCGTCCGCAGTTTGCGGACGCCCTTGCAGGATCCCCTTCAGGAACTCCTGAAACATTTCATCCGCATCGCGGCCTGCGCGCCGCGCGAGGCCTTCTCCGAGCTCCTGTGACATTTTCGTTTCGGGCACAGGCCCCGGGCAGATGGCGTTTGCGCGAACGCCTTGTCGCGCTCCTTCGGCGGCCGTTGTTCGGGTGAGTCCGAGCAATGCGGCTTTCGCGGCGGCATATGCTGCTCCCCATCCGAAGGCCGCCTTTGCCGCGATACTTGAGATATTTAGCACCGCACCGCCCCCGCGCACATAAAACTCGGGCAGCAGGAGCCGTGTCATCAGGAAGGCACTACGCAGATTTGAGGTCACGACGGAGTCCCATTCCCCCAGGGTGATCTCCTCGATGGGTTTTACGGGACCATAGATTCCCGCGTTGTTCACGAGAATTGTCACCCCGCCAAATTTCTCCTTGGCGGTGTACAGAATGCGTTCACAATCTGCTTCCAGCGAAACATCTGCAGCCAACCATGCCGCCCGGCCCCCAGCCTGCGCAATCTCTTCGGCAGCATTTTCCAGCTCGCGCTCGGTACGCGCAGCGAGCACAACGGCGGCTCCCTCCGCGGCAAAGCGTTTGGCAATGGCAAGTCCAATTCCACGCCCGGAGCCCGTGACGATTGCTACCTTGCCGGAAAGCAGCATGCAACCTCCCAATTGATGTAGGCCGATGTCGGCGCAGCAGGATAACATCCGCTGCGACCCGCAAAACAAATCGTTCGCTAACGAGCGCCCTACGCGAAGCGTGTACTCACGCTAACTGTTCTATTTATGAATAAGATGCGAGCTTCTGCGCCAGCCTCTTCCATGCGCTCGATCCCAAAAGGCGCATGACGTATACCGCGCAGATAAGGTATGATTAAACGGTTCAGGGGCGAACAAACTAGATGAGTGATTCTCTGATTCAAATTCGGGGCGGCAACGGCGCCCACACCGCCGGTGGCAAAACGCTCCTTCGCGTGCGGCCACGCGGCTTTTGCGCCGGGGTGGTACGCGCCGTGGATATCGTTGAGCTCGCGCTCGAGGCATATGGTCCGCCCGTTTACGTACATCATGAGATTGTCCATAACCGTTACGTGGTGGATCAGCTCCGCCGCCGCGGCGCGATTTTCGTAGAGACGGTCACCGAAGTGCCAAACGGTGCAGTGTTGATCTTTAGCGCGCACGGTGTTCCTCCGCCGGTACGCGACGAGGCTTCCACCCGGCAACTGCGCGTGATTGACGCCACTTGTCCTTTGGTCACCAAGGTCCACCTTGAAGCGCTGCGCTTTGCGCGCGAACATCGCACCATCATTTTGATTGGCCACAAAGACCACCAGGAAATTGTCGGTACGTCCGGCGAGGCACCCGAGCAGACCATCGTCGTGGATAGCGTTGAGGCCGTAGATCGTCTGCAAGTGGACGATCCCGAGCGGCTAGCGTTCCTCACGCAGACCACGCTGAGCCTTTACGATACACAGGAAATCGTGGCGCGCCTTCGTGAGCGGTTCCCGAGCATTCAGGGGCCAGCCTCCGACGATATCTGCTACGCCACGCAAAATCGACAAGAAGCCGTCGAACAGATGGCACGTGACGTCGATCTCATTCTGGTCGTCGGCTCACCGAATAGCTCGAATTCCAATCGTCTGGTCGAGGTGGCAAAACGCTCTGGTGTGGCCGCGCGACTGATTGACGATGCCTCCGTGATCCAGCCGGAATGGCTCGAGAATGTGCGCAGCGTCGGGTTGACGGCGGGCGCGTCCGCACCGGAGGTGCTCGTGGAGCAGGTGAGCGAGCGCCTGGCGGGTCTCGGATTTACGAACCAGCGCGATCTCGATTTGATTCGCGAGGACGTGAGATTCACATTGCCCACGGAGCTGGCGGCTGTGGCTCCAGGCGGCAGGCGAAACTAGATTTCAGCCGTATGTTGCGCCACAGGACAGTGTTCGGAGACTCTGGCAGAAGGAGCTACTGTTGGCGGTCAAGATTGTCCGTCAGCCCAGAAAAATAGCTTTGATTGGCGCGCCGACTTCCGCAGCGGCGCTCACCCCAGGCCATGAACGGGCCCCCGCTGCACTGCGCGAAGCGGGACTGGTCGCAAAACTCACCGAAGCAGGCTTCGAAGTCACGGATCTTGGCGATTCGATTACGCAAACTTTTCAACCGGACGACGAACATCCACGCGCACGCAATGTGGCTGCGGTTGTGGCCGTTCTAAACGATCTGCGGCCGCGCGTCGAACACGCGGTGAAGTCCGGAGCCTTGCCCCTGATTGTGGGCGGAGACTGCAGTATCGCGCTCGCTACCGTGGCGGGCGCGCGGCGTTATTACCGGCATGTGGATTTGGTTTACGTGGATGGCGATGCGGATCTGAATGTGCCCGCGACCACCCCTTCCGGCTGCACCGATGGAATGGTGGTTTCGCACGTAATCGGCATGGGCGCACCGGAACTCGTGCGATTCTGGGGCGAAACGCCGCTCGTCCGCGAGCCCGACATTGTCTTGTTTGGGTTTGAGCGGCTTGACCCGGCGGAAGAAGTCGCGCTTTCCCGTTCGCCGATGCGCCGCTTCCGTGCGAACGAGGTGCGGCGCGCCGGCGCTGCGAACGCCGCGCAGTCCGCGATCCGGCAGATGCATGGCGGGCAACACGAATTCGTCTTGCACTTCGATGTGGATACGATCTCGGGTAACCAGTTTTCCGCCACCAACTTTCCTTCTACCGACGGATTAAACCTCGACGAAGCGCGCGACGCTCTTCGCGTCTTTGCCGCTCAGAAGAATCTGGCTGCCTTCGAAGTCACAGCCTACAATCCACAGCTTGACCCTGACGGTAGCAGTGCACGTGCCTTGATTGAGCTGATCGTCTCGGTGCTGAGTGGAAGGCTCGTGGAAGAGCAACCGCCGGCGGAGACCTCCGCGGCCATATCGCTAACGAGCGAACCCGCAGCCGCCGAATATCGCGTCGAGCCTAACCCGCCGGAAAATATTGGCGAGGGCGAAGCGGAGCAACCCTCTGAACCGGCTGCGACTCCGGAAAGCGATTAGCCCGTTCCTACAATTTTCGCGTTATAGACCCCTTCCTGCCGCTGAAATGCACTGCGGCGTTCCGGCGAGTAATTTCATCGTTGTGGTTCCCATACTCATGTAGCGGCAGCGTTCTTCGGCGAATCAAACCATCTACCTGAATCCGAAAGGACTAGCCTATGCCCAACCTGTTCGAGCCATTACAAATTCGCGAAGTGGGATTTCTCAATCGCATCGCGGTCTCATCCATGTGCCAGTATTCGAGCGTGGATGGCTTCGCCAATGATTGGCATCTGGTGCATCTTGGCAGCCGCGCGGTGGGCGGAGCATCGCTGGTAATGACGGAAGCGTGCGCCGTGCTGCCCGAAGGACGCATCAGCCCGGAGGACTTGGGTATTTACAAAGATGAGCACGTCCCCGCGTTGGCGCACATCGCCGAATTCATACGCGCGCAAGGAGCCGTGCCCGGTATTCAACTGGCGCACGCCGGCAGAAAGGCAAGCCTGCCTCCTCCTTGGGAGCCACAGAACGCGTTGACCGACGAAGCCGGCGGCTGGACGCCAGTGGCTCCGAGTCCGGTTTCGTTTAATGAGACGTACCGCGTACCGGAGGAGCTTTCCCTCGACGGAATCCGCGCCGCCATCGAGGGATTTGCCGCCGCGGCTGGCCGGGCGCTCGCTGCAGGCTTTCAAGTGATCGAGCTGCACGCGGCGCACGGATACTTGATCCACCAGTTTCTTTCTCCTCTCAGCAATTGGCGCAAGGATGCCTACGGCGGCGAGTTGGAAAACCGGACGCGATTCGTAGTCGAGGTAGCCAAGGCGGTGCGGCGCGTATGGCCCGCGTCTTTGCCTCTCTTTACCAGAATCTCCGCCACAGATTGGGTCGATGGTGGCTGGGACATCGATCAATCTTCCCAGTTGGCGGGCCAACTCAAAAATGTGGGCGTCGATCTGGTGGATTGCTCTTCCGGAGGTTTGGTGCCGTACGCGAAAATCGAGCCGCGCCCGGGATACCAGGTTGATTTTGCTCGGCGTATCAAGGAAGAGACGGGAATTCTTACCGGTGCGGTTGGCTTGATCTCTGAAAGAACACAGGCGGATGAGATCGTCAGCCTAGGCAAAGCGGATATGATCTTTATGGCGCGAGAATTTCTGCGCCACCCATACTGGCCGTTGGCTGCCGCGAGGGATTTCGGATTCAGCGTGGATTGGCCGATACAATACCTGCGTGCGGCGCCCGCGGGTAGCATTGCGCGCAGGCCGAAGTATCCGGATGTCGGCAAGGCCGTGCCGAATCGGAATACCGCGCTCGGCGTAAAATCCGGGCGCAAATGAGGGCCTGAAGGACTCGTCCTTTTTGCGCTGACCTCGATTTCGTCGGTCAAGCTAGCGCACGAGTCAAGAAGCCACGCGCACCGCAGGCTTCACAAAGCCAGGCTGCCCCGATGATGCGGCGGCATCGAGCGGCTGATCCGCCTTCACCAACAAGAACAAACCGCCCGAAGCGATCGAAACTGCGGCTGCGCAATCCAGCGCGCGATTCCACCCAAAGCTCGTTGCGACGAACGCAGTAACGATCGGTGAAAGCCATCCGCCCAAATTGCCGAACGTATTCATCATTCCAGAAAGCGATCCAGTAAATTCCGGGGTCAGGTCAATGCACGTTGCCCAGAAGGTGCTTGCCGCAAACATATTCATACCGCCGCCGACCGCCAATGCAGTTACCGCTGCCGTAGTGCTTACCATGCTACTGCCCACCCAAAGCAGCACCGCAGACGAACCCATCCCCACGCAAACGGCGGCCCTGCGGCCCCACCGCTTTCCGAAACGTCTCGAAGCAAAATCTGAAAAGAACCCTCCCAACGGCGCCAATACTGCGATCGCCAAGTAAGGCGTGGCGCCCCAAAGCCCCGTCTGCGCAATGCTGAGATGTCGCACCTGTATCAAGTACTGAAAAAACCATGTGTGGTAGAAATAGATCGGGAAACCTTGGCAGAAATATGCGAGAAAGAGTCCCCAGCATGAGGCGGAGGATAAAAACCGGCGCCAAGGTGTTCGAGCGTAGCGCTCTCTCGGCGCAATGCCAAATCGTTCGCTGTGAATTTGCGCCAACTCTGCAGCGTTGACACGCGGATTCTCCTCCGGCGTGCTGGTGACAAAGAGCTGCCAAAACAGCAGAACCCCCAAACCCAGCGCGCCGCCCAGATAGAACGCCATTCGCCAGCCGTACTTCTGCATGATCCAGGCGATCAGCGGCGGTGTGATGGCGCCGCCGAGCCCGACGCCCAGAATCGTAAAACTCGCACCAGTCCCGCGGTGGCCAGGGCCCATCCAATTCATCACAATCTTGTTTGCGTTGGGTGAAGTAGCCGCCTCACCGGCACCGACCAAAAATCGAATGACAAGAAACGTGACGAGCACGCTTGCCCAGCGGCCAGCCGCCAACCTTGGTGCGAGGCCTGTCAGCGCGGTAAAGAGGGACCAAAAAAGAATCGCCAGCCCGAGCACGCGCTTTGGACCGAAGCGATCGCCGGCCCAACCGCCCGGAATCTGAAACAGCGCATAGCCCATCAAGAATGCGCTGAAAACCCACCCCATGGTACGCGTGTCGAAGGCGAATTCGTCTTGAATGAACTTGGCGGCCACGCCTAGATTCAGCCGGTCCAGATAAGTGAGCATGGTGACCAGCGTGATGCAACACATCACCTGCCACCGAACCGAAGTAGGCGGCTCGCTCGGGACATGTTGCGGCGCTCGATCGAATGAAGGTTTGTTCATGCGATGGGCGATTGTGCCACCGAACGAGCGCCACGCCGGAGGAAAATATTTACGGGTGGCTGATCAGGACGTGGCATCTTCACGTGCGTAAATCATGAACGAAATTTTCGGTTCGCTTTCCCCATAATGGTATTGTCGCGCGCGGTCACGAATGGCGCGATCATGCGTGGTCATGCGTTCGCGCTCACGCAAAAATTCGAGCCACGATTCCACGACGAAGGTTTCCACGAAGCGGTCGGGCTGTGCCGCATCCTGAAAAATGCCCCAGCGGATCGCGCCGTCGCGGAGGCGCACGTCTCGCAGTTGGTGAATGGCGTGCGTGAATGCCACGTAATCTGGCTCATGAACGAGATATTCGATCGTCACCATCACCGGCCCGGCCTCGGGATGCGGCTCGATCACCACCTGCGGAGCGGGACGATTGAGCTGGTATGGGCTTACGTCAGGCGGCTGACCGCGCAGAATGTGAAATCTACCCGCGATGGGAATCGAAACGAGCATCGCGATTCCCGCTGCGAGCAGCGACCGCGAAGTCGTTGCGTGCTCGGCAATGAAGCCCCACAAAGTGCTGCCCGCCGCCATCCCGCCCATAAAAATCATCTGGTAGACGCCAAGCGCGCGCGCTTGCACCCAAGCTGGCACGGTGAGCTGCACAGCGACGTTCATCGTGCTGGTCATACTCGTCCACGCGAAGCCGGCGGCCAGCAGCCAAATCACGATAACGGGCACGTTGCGCACCAGCGCAAGCACCAGCAACGTGATGCTAAACACTCCGCTCGAAATCGCTCCGATCTGGTCGGCGGAAATCAGCCGCCGGATTTTGGGCAGCAGCGAAGCTCCTACCACCGCGCCGAGACCCAGGCAGCCCGTCAAAATACCGTAAGCCATCGCTCCGCGATGCAGGTCCTGCTCTGCAACAACCGCCAGCAGAGCCCATACCGCGCTCGAGAAAAAAGTGAAGATCAGCGCGCGCAACAGCACATTTTGCAGCGCCGGTACGTAGCGGATGTAGCGAATGCCCGCGCGCATGGAACCCAACATGCGCTCGGAGGGCAGAGCGCTCTTATAGGGCGGCGAGCGCTTCCAGCGATACAACGCGATGATTACCGCGATGAACGATGCCGAATTCAGCAGAAATACTAATCCCGCGCCGTGCGCGGCCACCACGAATGCAGCGACCGTCAGCCCGCCCAAAGCCGGGCCCACGGCGCGTGCAAGATTGAATCCCGCGCTGTTGGTCGAGATCGCGTCCGGTAATTCCGTGCGCGGCACAAGTTCCGGTATGATCGCCTGCCATCCCGGGTTGTTCATCGCCGACCCGATGTTCAAAAGGAAAGTCAACACCAGCAACGTCCACGGAGAAATCACGCCCGTGAACGTCAGCACGCTCAGAATGGCCACTGTTGCCAACATCCAGGCTTGCCAGAAAATCAGTAGCCGTCGCCGCTCGAAAATGTCCGCGGTGGCGCCGGCCGGCAATCCCAGCAGCAGCACCGGCAAACTTGCTGCCGTTTGCATCAGCGCAATCAGCAGCTGGGAAGTGGTGAGCGCCGTCATCAGCCAGGTGCCCGCCGTGTCTTGCATCCAGCTACCGAGATTAGAAATAAGCGACGCGAGCCAAATCGTCCGAAACAGAGGTCGCCGGAGCGGCGCCCAGCCGGAGAGATGTTCGCTGGTTGGCGGAGAACTCAAAGTTCTGTCCGGATCGATGATAGCAGTAAGGCGGGGGGGGAAATGCTGCCGCTACCCAGGCAATCGGTGACTTCTACATGGAAATGCCCAAACAGAGATCACAATGCTGGAGGGAGCTATCGCATTAAGACCGAAACCGCGAATGCGAATCGCGTGAAGCTTCACGCTGCATTCTGCCCGGTGTACGATATCCTGCCTGCCGTGGCATCGAGTGCGTGCCACTGCAAGATCATCTGTAGTGAAGAGCGCCCGGGTGGCGGAATGGCAGACGCTGGGGACTTAAAATCCTCCGGCCCTAACGGGTCATGCGGGTTCGACTCCCGCCCCGGGCACCAACTTGGAAATGACAGGAATCTTGGCTTCGCGCGGGCCCACGGTTTGGTCTGGAAGAAACACCCGCAGAAGATCGTGGTAAGCTGTGTGCGAAAATTTGGCCGGATAAGAAATCAGCCGATGGTCTCGTCCGTACCGACCCAAAACTGCGCGAGGGATTTCAGATTAGCCTTATACGTACGCGAGACCGTGTATTCCTTGCCGCCGATCACGCGCAGCACATAGCTGCCTGCCACCGAAGGCTCGATCTCCAGCACAAAAGAGGCGTTTACCAGCACAGATCGGTGGATGCGTACGAAACCATACGGTTCGAGCTTCTCCGCGAGCTCTGAAATGGGCACGCGCAGCAGATAGGAATCCGGCTGGCGTTGCAGCAAAACGTAATTTCCCTGAGCTTCCGCCGCGCGGACCTCAGAAATATCGATGAATACGATTTTTCCGCCGGTCTTAATGGCGATTCTCGAAGGTTTCGCCAAGAGTTGCTCCAGTTGCTGAACTTTCTCCAGAATTCCTGACACGGATTCGTTGGCAGCCTCGTTTGCTACCGAAGCCACCTCGTGTTCCTCGACAACAAGCGGTGCGGAATGGCCATTGTGTCTGTCGCGATCGTGCTCGTCTGTAAAATCGGACATGCGCAAATCGAAAATTCTATTCATCGGTCACTGTGTCGTTGGACTGAGAGGCCGTACATCGTTGAAGACCCATGGTCGGACTGCCTGAATTGCCTGAGAAGACTCTGCCAGCGCGCTACAACACCCATAGGATGGATGCCTCACTGTAAACTCAGGTTGCAGTAATTTTGCATTATTACGCCGGCCCGTTCTTATCTGCGTAATCTTCACACGCCACACCGAGATCAGCATTCGCACCTATATAGACGCACCTCGTCACATAATGGTTTGGATTTCTTATGCTGCGGGCTATAAAAGAATCACCATAATGCGAGCCGGAAGCGATTACCTCCTGTAAGGCAACCGACCATATTCGCTTTCGGCTCGTTCCTACCAAATTGCGAAGTTTTCTACTGTAATCCGAAGTTTTTCTACAGGAATACATAGCCCAGGGTTCTTTCTGCGCGAATCGGAAAGAACAATTCCCATTCTAGAATTTCGGCTGTTTCTTTTTTTTTGGCGATTCGCAAGACAAAAAGGCCGGAGCGCCGATCGCGCCCCGGCCTTTTCTTGGTTCCGGTGCTAGCCGGGTTAGAAGTGGAAACGGAATCCGAACTCGAGCTGACGCGGAGTATTTAACTGACCTCCGCCCGCCCCATCCAACACACCGAAGTCATTCTGGTCGGTGATGTCGAGGAGTGGATCCGCGAGCTGCATATGATTTAGGACGTTGAGACCCGTGAAGAACAACTGGATCCCAAACCGCTCATTGATATTGATGTCCTTGATCAGTTGCAAGTCGAGGTTCCAAGTCGGCATTCCGCGGAGCACGCCTGCGCCGCCGCTACCCGCCGTGCCATTGTCTATACCGAGAATCGGCGCACGGAACGCAGCGAAAACTGCGGCCGGGTTCGTAAACATGTTGAGCCCCGAACCACCGTTTGCCGGGTTGCCGTTGGAGCCAACGCTGGTCGCAACCGCCCCGACGTTGTGAAGCGAATTGCCCGCTCCTCGCGCCGTTGCGATAGCCGCTGACGACACGAAGATCGCGTTTGAATCCGTCGAAAAGGCGCCGCAATCCGCCTCTCCGAACTGTTCGCAATCTTCGAGCGTGCCTTGAGGACCGATGTTTACCGCCAACGGGAAGCCGCTACGCGCCGTAAATATCGGAGCAAACGACCACCCGCCTAACACACGGCCCATCACTCCATGCTCGCCCTTATAAATGGCAGGCTGGTACAGCATGGCAAGGTTATAGACATATTTCAGGTCAAACGGCTGTGGCCCGTAGCTGTTGCCGAGGTTCCACGGGTTGGGTTCAGTGAATTCGCTGCTCGCCTGCACTACACCTTGCGTGCCGAGCGACCGGCTATAGGTGAAGTTGGAGCGGGCCGTCAGCCCGTGCCACGCAGACGTGTTGTAAGAAACGAAGACACCGTTGTAACTGCCGTAGCCGAGCGATGTATTGTCGGCGACCCCGGTCATCTGGTTGCAAATGGGCACTGGGTTTGCGCTGATCGTCGGAACGACTGCCGTTTGGCAATTTGGGCTGCTCGCCATGCTGCGACCGAAGCTGAAGCTCGGCGAGAGTGCCTGCCAGAAATCATAGACCTGGGCATTGTTCACGATCAGGTTGTTTTCTTTGGTAGCCACCGCTGCCGTGCACGATGCAAATCCGGCGCAGTACCCAGACCCGCTCAACGAGGACTCAAAGAACGGCTGAGGCGTTACTGCGGTCGACGCTGTCCCGTTTTGAAGCTGCGTATACATATTGGCCCAGGCGTTCTGGAACTGTTGTCCGCCTTCGGTCAACATAAACGGTACAGCCGTGAGATCGAGAGGCTGGTATTCGTTTCGAATTCTGCGGAATATGTAACCAACCTCAAGAACACCCTTGCCGGGCATTTCGCGTTGAATCGTGACGTCGATTTCATCCGACCGCGAAGGACGGAAGTTCGGGTCCAACACCTCGCCGGCGCCCGCGGCTGCGTTGCCATTTACGCCGGGATAGTACGGTTGTGGAAGCGTAGGCGTAACCGCAGGTAGCGGGGCCGTGTTTCCATCCGTACCGATGCGGAAGGCGGACACCGGAGTGGCTCCAGCCGAACCCAAGCACTGGTTTCCGGCGACTGCATTGGCCGCATTTACCGCGCCAACGCAAGATACCGGTTGTCCAAGGCCGGTGCCGAGCAGCGGAACGAGAACGAGGTCCACTCCGTTCAGGCGGCCGTAAATCCGGCTGTAGCCCGCACGAACGACCGTCTTGCCGTGCCCGACCACATGTCCCAGAATCCCGTCGTCAAAGCTCGGGTTCCAAGCCGTGGAAATGCGTGGGCTGAAGCCATCGTAGAAGGGGTTGTAGGGGTATTTCTGACCGCTGCCGACGTTGGCAACCGTAGCGAAGCCCAGGACTGGGTTGTAAATCTGTCCTTGGATCGCATCCCTGTAGGTCGTCGAGAGATAGTTTTGAGCGGTTACCAGATTCCCTGACTGATCCACCAACTCGACCTGTTTGCCATTGAGTTCGTATGGGGGCATTTCAATCTGGTAGCTCAAGCCCATCGTAAGTGTGAAGGTGGGTTTCAGGTGCCAGGTATCGCTGAAATACTCGTTGTACGTCGGGATGATGCTCTGATCGAACATCGGTGTTCCCGCGGGATTCAAAGACAAGTTCGGGCCGCTGCGGGTATAGAGATCCTGGGGTTGAGTAATGATGCCCAGATCCTCGTTGTACAATTTGTAGAATGTGCTCGTCTCGCCCGAAGGGATGCAATTCGTGGACGTAGACGTTGCGCATACGGGTGCTGGCAGATAATTGTTCGTGGTTGTGTTCGAGTAGTTGATGCCCGGACTACCGCTCGCGCTAATGTACACCGGTTCATTCAAGATGCCGCCGCCGTTGTCATTACGCTCGTGGTAATCGAAGTTGCGCTGGTAGAGGAAACCAAACTGCATCAAATGGTTTCCGTGCAGGATAGAGATGTCATCTCTCCAGGTTTGGTCGTGTCCATCCCAGAAGCGTTGCCGCGTACTCTGCGAGTTCACGTTAAACGGAACAAGTGGAGTTGTGGTTTCGCCGCCGATTTCGAGCGCGCCGCCCAAGCCGGAAAGCTGTGGAATGGGCGTCTGGTCGGTCCATTGCCAGAAATTACGCAGGAAGTTGAAGTGGAAGTCATTCGTCGTATTCGCACTGATGTTGGTGGTCATCGCTGCCGAGTAGAGTGAAGGCACCACCGGGCGGATGGACTTGGCTGCGGGAACGCCAAGCGTGTCGCCTGGCAACGCGCCGCCAATATCGATCTGGCTGGTCGTCGTCGGAACGTTCTTGTAATAGTGATACGTCGCGTTGAAGTGCCACTTCTCGCCGAAGTCGTGGTCAATGCGGACCACGCCAAAGTTCGAGTTCTGCGGAATGTTTACGGCCGCCCGATACCCTTCCTCGTTGAGTTGGTCGCAAACCGAGCTGCTCAAACCTGTACAGCCTGGATTATTCGGCAGTGGCTCGTACTTCGACCACAAAGAGCTGAACACCGGGTTCAGGCCAATCCCGCGCGGGTCGCACAGGCTCGCGCCGCACATGGCCGGAGCGATACCTGCTGTCGTCACGGGATTTAGATTGTACTGATCGACGTTTCCAGCGGCGTCTTTGGTCTGAACGATGCCCTGGCGAAGTAGAGCCGAAGGGACTGCAAACGTTAGTTCCTCGGATTGCGGGAATCGGAAGCCTTCGTAATTGCCGAAGATGTAGGTCTTACCGCCCCAGAACTTCGGAAGGATCGGACCGCCCGCGCTTCCGCCAAAACGGCTGTAATGATCGGACGTGATTGGTTCACCGTTGGCGTTATTGTCGAATGTGTTCGCACCGCCAAAGGTGCTGCTTAGATAGTAGTCATACACGGATCCGTGAAACTGGTTCGTGCCACGCTTGGTCACCATGGAAATCTGGCCGCCGGACGAACCGTTGAAGTCAGCGGTCATGTTATTCGTGGCGACTTTGAACTGCTCGATGCTTTCCGCCGGACTTGGCATCGCCCCGTCCGGAGGTCCGCACACTTTGTTGGTCACGAAACTCTGGTTATAGACAGACCCCGCGCCATCCATGTCATTCGTATTGTTGGCGCCGTCAAGTTGGTAGGTGTTCTGGTCCATGATTGCGCCGGCGACGTTACCGCCCGGCGTGGTCGCCGGCTGGAGCGTAGCCAAGGCCGTTGTTTCGCGCGTGACGTTGGGCATATCCAAAATCGTTTGCCCGGAAAGTGTGTCACCGACCGTGGCATTCATCGACTGCAATTCCGCGCCCGCCGATGCTGTTACTTCGATCGTCGTGGAAGCCGAGCCGACCTTCATGCTCACGTTTACCGTCAGCGACTGTCCGACTTGTACTTCCTGGTCGGCTACCTTGGCTTGGGTAAAGCCTTCCTTGGTAACAGTGATGTCATAGTGCCCGAGCGGAACCTCGGTAAATACATAGCGCCCGGTATCCGTTGTGGTGGATGAGCGCGCAGCGCCCGTAGCTTTGTCTGTGATGGTGACCGTCGCGCCTGCAACAGAGGCACCCGACGGATCCAAAACTTGTCCTACGATCGTTCCTGTATTTACGCCCGCTTGCCCCCAGGCCGGCATCGCGTTGAGGCCTAACAGAGCCACTACGCAGATCAGTGCCAGCCCAAAGAGCGCGGAACGCACCCCTGCGCTTCTTACGGCACGTGCTTCCATAAACTGCTCACCTCTCGCATTTGATTTTGCGGCTTTGATCACTTCCAACCCGCTATTCCAGGACTGAAACCCACTCCAATCCTGGTGAGGGTGAAAGCACGATGCAGACCTAACTTTTAGTTTTAGAATCAGTCACTTACGAGCGGCCCGCGAGGGCTTCTATGAATAGGCACATAGGCCGTTTTTGGCCCGTCCTCGGATGCGGGGCGCTGACATTCGCTATCAAGCGACTCGTCCCCAAATGGCGTCGAGACACACCAAATGGAAGATTTCGGCATACCTACAGTTTTTGGGAGTTCTACAGGGCTGAAACAGCCGGACTTAGGTGTCCAGGGACGACGCGACGGCGTAAAGTAATTTAGATTTGGGCGGGAAAACCGCCCCAGCTCGGGACGGCCCCGAGGTTTTCTGCAGGGCCCTCAACAGCGCGCGGTATCGGACTTTGTTCTCTTCCTCGGGAATCACGATCGAAACGCCCACACCTTTGCCGCGCACGATTCGCCGTACCACGCATTCCACGTGTAGCGGAGCGTCCAGCGCCAGCCGGCCGGAAAAACACGTGCTTAGGCACACACGATCGCGAAGCTCGATAAACATGCCTTCTTCGCTGAAATCGCAGGCTCGGCCACGCAAGATTTTCGTTTGCCAGGCAATTTCAACGTCCAGATAGAAGCGATACCGGGGGGAAATACGGCGTTCCGTCGGCTCCTGGGAGGGTATGTCGGCCGAAGTCTGTGGCATGGTTCCCCTATGCGAGATTCCTCCAAGGAATTGCAAAGGGCAATAGTACGCGCGTACAGCTATCGCTCCCAGGAACCTCCGATTCCCAGCAAACCCGCCGCATTCTCGCCAAGGATCTTCTTCTGGACTTCGCTCGAGACGCGCAAGTCTCCGATACTTGAGAACATCTTCGGTATGCTGCCGATCTGGTGCGGATAGTCGCTTCCCGCCAAAATGTGATCTTCGCCGACAAACGCAATGGCCAGCTCGATCGCTCGTGGATCGAAATTCACCGTGTCGTAGTAGAAATGCTTTTTCAAGTAGACGCTCGGCGCCTGCGCGATATGTTGCCGGCAATCGGCAAATGCGAAATAGCCGCGGTCCAGCCGTTCCGCCAGATAGGGGATCGCGCCGCCCAAGTGGCCTAAAATCCATCGAATCTCCGGGAATTTTTCCACCACGCCGCTGAAAACAAGTCCCGCAGCCGCGAGCGTCGTATCGCACAAAAAGCCCACCAGCGGCATCAGCCAATAGTCCAGCATGGCCTCCACGCCCACGGGGTTTGTAGGATGGATGAAAAGCACCGCCTCGAGCTCGTTGGCCACTTCATAGAGCCGCCAGAATCGGCGGTCGTATAGCGCCGTGCCGTTCACATTGCTGAAGAGCATCGCACCGGGAAATTTCAATTGCTCGACAGCTCTCCGGAATTCCATCACAGAGGCGGCGGGGTCATTTAGAGGAAGCGTCGCAAGCGCGGCGAAGCGTCCTCGGTGATCGGCCACAACGCGTGCGAACGCATCGTTAACCAAACTCGCCAGCCGCGCGGCCGCTGCCGGTTCCTCCACATGCGTGCCCGGAGTGGTCAAGGTGATCACTTGCGTATCCACGCCGGCTTCGCGCAACACCTGTTCACGGTAGTCAATATCGCGATGGCCGGGCACGGCCACGTTGTAGTCGCCGGGATAGTGCAGGCATGGGTTGCCCTCGGCATCGCGTGTGATCCGCACCGTGCTCGGGCCGCGCTCGAGCGCGTCGATATAGACCGGCGGATAGTAATGGTTGTGAACGTCAATCACCGGCATCGGACGCGGCCTCCCTTGGCTCTGTTGTGGTGTGTCGAGACCATAGAAAATAAACCGGTAACCCTAGAAGCAGCAGGCCCAATCCCAAAGCGCTGCCGCGTGGATTCGCCGCAGCCTGCACGCTGGCAATCGCGAGCGCAGCCGCGATGAACAGGGCCGGAATTACGGGATAACCGCGCCTGAGAAACGCCGAATGATACTCTCCGCGCCTATGCAGCACAAAGAGACCAACAGCCAATAGCGCAAAAAAAAGCCATTCCGTATACACCACGCGCGAGAATAACTCGCGATAGCTGTTCGTGGCCACCAGCACGCAAGAGCAAACCGCCTGCGCCGCGATGGCAAGATAGGGTGTCTGCCGCCGCGGCTGCACCGCTCCCATCCACTGGAACGCAAGTCCGTCTTGCGCCATCGCGTAGTAGACGCGCGGACCTGCGAGAATAATCCCGTTTAACGCGCCCAGCGCCGAGAGAATCACAAGCACGGCAATCATGCTCCCCGCTTTTGTACCCAGCACCCGTTCTGTCGCTGCCGCGGCCACGCGCGTGGAGTGCGCGACTTCGCCAAGCGGCAGCACGTACAAGTAGCCGGCGTTTAGCATCACATAACATGCCGTCACGATCAGCGTGCCCCAGAGCAATGCCCTTGGAATCGTGCGTGCGGCGTCTCGCGTTTCGCCTGCCGCATAGGTCACCATGTGCCATCCGCCGAACGCAAATAACCCTGCCGCAATCGCTAGGCCATAAGAGCCCAAAGAAATAGATCCTTCAGCCGTGGGTGCCGGCACCGTCTTATGCGCGGGAGCGCCAAGCGAGAAGAAAAATAGCGCCATCAGGACGATCGCGCCAACCTTTGCCGCCGTCAACGCCAATTGCACGACGCTGCCTGGCCGAACACCCAGGTAGTTGATCGCGGACAGCACTAAAATGACCGCCATTGCCAGCGCCCGGATGCCTGTCTCATCAAGAGGCGCAAAGTAACCGGCGTAACGCGCCAGAATCACCGCAATGGCGGCGATGATTCCGGAGTGGATGCTCCAGAACATCGCCCAGCCCCACAAAAATCCAAATGCCGGAGAAAAGATTCGCTTCAGAAAAATGTAAACACCCCCAGTTTCCGGATAAATTGCAGCCAGCTCCGCGCAAACGAGCGCCCCGCTGACTGTGAGTGCCCCGGCCCCAAGCCAGACGATCAGCAAGCCGCGAAGCGACGGCACTAGCCGCGTCATTTCCGACGGTTGCACGAAGATCGAAGCGCCGAGGATGATTCCAACGACCATAGCCGTGGCGTGGGAGAGTCCCATCGACCGGCGGAGGGAAGAGGTCATTGAGAGAAGTGAAAGCGGCGCCGATTCTATCACGTGCGATAAAAAGGCAGAGCCTTTCAAAAGCGATGGGACAGCGACTTGGTGAAGTTTCGGTCCGAGCGCGGAGCTAGCAGCTCCAGCATCTTATAGAGGCACTATAAGTGCTCTTGCGGGGAACCTGGCCCCATCGAGATGGGAGAAGAAAATAAGAAGATTGGTCCCCCCGTTAAGGGCCGTTTGCGGCTCGCGGAAGTCCTTCGCCCGCATTGGGTAGCGATGTCCCTGGCTGCCGTGGCCGTAATCGGCGAAACCGCCGCCGATCTCGCCCAGCCCTGGCCGCTAAAAATCGTCCTCGATTACGTACTCCCAAAAAATCCGAAGCATATGCCCGGCTGGCTCGCTGCAATCGTGCATCGCGTTGCCGGAACAAATAATCTCGCCATCTTGAACGTGGCCATCGGCGCGGTCGTCGTCATCGCTATCGTCGGCGGCGCCAGCAGTTACGCCGAGAAATATCTCACCACCAGCGTGGGCCAGTGGGTAACCCACGACATGCGGCGTACCCTCTATCACCACATTCATCGCCTCTCCCTTTCGCAGCACGATGAAGCGCGCACCGGTGATTTGATCAGCCGCGTCACCAGCGATATCGAAGCCATTCAGGATTTCATCACGCAGGCTCTGTTGGGCATTGCGGTGGACGTCTTGACGATTGCCGGCATGGTCGGCGTGATGTTCTATCTGAACTGGCAATTTACCCTCGTCGCGCTGTCGGTGGTCCCGCCGCTTTTTGTGGTCGTCTATTTCTATACGAGAAGAATCAAAAAAGCCGCCCGCGATGTCCGTAAGAAAGAAAGCGAATTACTTTCGGTGGTGCAGGAGGTGCTTTCATCGATTCGCGTGGTGCAAGCCTTTGCGCGCGAGGACTATGAACAAAAGCGCTTCGAAGGTACCAGTCTCGCGAATGTCGAAACGGCGTTGCGCGCCCGCGTCATGAAAGCGAAGCTCGCGCCGATTGTGGATGTGATCGTCGCGGTGGGTACGTGTCTCGTTCTTGGCTTGGGCGCTCGTCTGGTCCTGGCGGATCGGATGGAGGTCGGTACGCTCGTGGTCTTCGTTCTTTATCTCGCCAGCATGTATAAACCCATGCGTGACCTTTCGAAAATGACCGATACGATTTCGAAAGCGTTTGTCGGCTACGAACGGATCAACGAGGTCCTCGAAACGGAGAGCCGCGTCAAGGACTTGCCACGCGCACGTCCTGCGCCGGCCTTTAAGGGTCTGATCGAGTTCGAGCACGTAAAGTTCGGTTACTCCGAAGACGTTTGCGTGCTCGAGGACGTCAGCTTTCGCATCGACCCCGGTAAAGTTGTTGCATTCGTGGGGCCTACGGGTGCGGGCAAATCCACGATCATCGGCCTCATCGCGCGCTTCTACGATCCGCAATCGGGAATCGTCAAAATTGATGGTCGCGACATTCGGTCTTTCACCTTGAAGTCACTGCGCCGGCAGATGAGTTTCGTCCTGCAGGACACGCTGCTCTTCCGTGCGCCCCTGTGGCAGAACATCGCTTATGGCAAGCCGGAGGCGAAACGCGACGAAATCGTGCGTGCGGCGCAATTGGCCAACGCTTCCGAATTTATCGACAAGCTGCCCGATGGCTATGACACGATGGTCGGCGAACGTGGCGTCACGCTCTCCGGTGGCCAACGCCAGCGCATCGCCATCGCCCGCGCAATTTTGCGCGGCGCTCCCATCCTGATTCTAGATGAGCCTACTTCGAGCCTGGACGCGTCTTCCGAGCAACTTGTGATAGAGGCGCTCGAGCGCCTGATGCAGGGGAAAACTTCCATCGTAATCGCGCACCACCTCTCCACTATTCAAAAAGCCGACGAGATTTTCGTCGTGAAAGATTGCGCGCTGGTGGAACATGGCGTCCACGCCGACCTGCTTTCGAAAGGCGGCGTCTACGCCGATCTTTACAATCTGCAGCGGTCGCCCGCCGAAAGCGAGCCGGAACCTACGCCCGCCGGATAATTCGCAGCACAGAGACGGCGACTTGACTTCACGGAAGTTGGTTCAGCGTCGCGATTCTTTCTGTTACCGCTTTTGCATATGCGGCGACTTCGTCCGGGGAGTACCCGGCCGCTCGGAAGGCGTCTTGAATTTGCTCCGGCGTCAGCTTTGAAAGTTGCTGGCCAATCCATTTGGCGTCGGTTTCCGGAATGTGTTTCACCACGCCCTCGATATCCGCCCTCTTCGCATAGTTTCCCGGGTCAAACGGTGCGAAGAGCGGAAAGGGGCGCGTGGCCATTTCGAAATCCACGGAACTTGCGTTGGCGTGCGCGACCAATTTCGAATTTTCATAGTCGTCAAGCACACCCTTCGAACGCTTGGTCACGCCGCCGGTCTTGCCAAAACTCGCGCCTAGATCGCTAACAACGAATCTCCGCTCGGATTTATCTTCCTCATAAACCTTATTGTTCACAGTCTTCAAGTCCCAGTTGTTGAGGAAGGCCATCATCACCCGCAAGCCGTTGAGCTCTTTCGTGCCCGTAAATGGATTCTGTTTCCAGGGCCAGTTGGCGACTTTCTTCTCGCTCTTGTCCTGGCGTTTCAGCCGCGCGTCCTTAACCGTCCCATCCGCCCCGATAGAAGCGTTCTGTCGGTGCAGTTTAGGTATTCCGGTCACGTGGATTTGCTGCAGGTAATAATCTTTGTCCGTGTAATAGCCCATGGCCCAAACGAAGCGTGTGGCAGCTGTCTCCGGCTTGGCTTCTTCGCCCACCTTCACCAGCCAGCGAACCCCAGCGGCATCGTCCACGTAAAATTTCGGCGAAGTGCCGTTCATATCTTCTCTTACGAATTTGTAGTCGGCATCGGGGCTCGGCGCAGCATCCTTGCCACCTTCGCCATTCACCAGATCGAGCGAACTAATATCGCCTGGGTCGTGCCATAGCACCGCCGGAAGATCGGCTGCCTTCGCCGCCTTATCGGCCTTCGAATGCTTGCTCTTATCGGAAGCGTCCTGGGGTTGTGCTGATAGGGACGTGGCCAGCAAAACTGAGGCGACCACGCCAAGAACCCGGCACGACCGGCGGGCTGAATGCATCGTGTTCTCCTATTTCGCGTTCGAAGCGGCAGAACGGTTTAGACCGCAGCCTGTGCGAAGGCCCGCGGATCTTGGTGCATCAGGGGACGTCTTCCATTGGATGCAGTGGACTTCTGGGCCAGTCACGCATGGCGTTTCTGCCGCATCTGATATAGGAGTCCTAGGCTTCGGTTAGGATCTGGCGCGCTCGCGCAAAGGTGTGCTTTGAAACTGATCGTCCAGCCAAACGATGGTATCGCGCCCGTACTATCGGCCATCAAGGCCGCCAAGAAGTCTGTCGAAATCGTCATCTTTCGCTTTGATCGTAGAGAAATCGAGGCCGTTCTCAAGCTGGCGGTTGAGAGGCGTGTCCATGTGCACGCGCTGATTGCCTACGCCAATCGTGGCGGGGAACAGAATCTCAGACGTCTCGAGATGCGTTTTCTGGACGCCGGGATGACGGTGGCACGCACGGCCGGCGACCTGATCCGGTATCACGACAAATTTCTGCTGATCGATCGCACCGTTCTGTACGTTCTTTCCTTCAATTACACGGCGCTTGATATCGACCACAGCCGAGGATTTGGCATCATCACCAAGAATCGGAAGTTCGTGCAGGAAGCCATAAAACTCTTCGAAGCCGATACAAGGCGGCGCCCATACACCCCCGGTTTCAATCAATTCATCGTGAGTCCGCTGAACGCGCGGAAGGAGTTGGGCGCATTTCTGCGAAAAGCTCGCAAGCAATTGTTGATCTATGATCCCAAAATTTCCGATCCCGAAATGCTGAAGATTCTTCACGAGCGCGCGAAAGCCGGCGTAGAGATCAAAATTATCGGACGGTTAGGGAAGAACCCGAATGGCCTGCACTCCGAAAAGCTCACAAAGATGCGGCTGCACACGCGAACGATTATCCGAGACGGCGCGCAAGCCTTCATTGGCAGCCAGAGTCTGCGCAAGGCGGAGCTGGATTCCCGCCGTGAAGTGGGGGTCATAGTTCGTGAAGAAAAGGTGATTCGCGGCCTGATCGAAACGTTCAAGTCCGATTGGGCTACCACGGAAGGCAGCGTGTCAAAAGACGCAGCCGCCACGCCGATGGCCGCGGCCAATGAGGCCGCACTGAAAAAGACCGTCAAGGTAATTGCGAAGGAATTGCCTCCCATCGCCACCACTGTAAAAAGAGCGCTCAAGAAAATCGTTGCGAAGGCTGGACCTGAAGTTCTGGCGGACGGCAAAGTCAAAGATGTCATGAAGAAAGTAGTGAAAAAGGCCGTAAAGCAAGCCGTGAATGAAATCGTCGAGCAAGCCGACAGCACCTCTTAGCGAATCCTCACAAGCGATCGGGAACTTGTAGCCCAGGTATGCCCAGCGTAAACTTGGCGGGTCTTTGAGCGGAGGTCCTCATGCCCCGAAACGTATGTTGTGGCGCCATTCAGGTGCATTGCGAATGGTCTCCAGAAAAATATTCACTCGATCAGATCCGCAAGAAAATGATCGATAAGCACGAGGATCTGATCGCCTCTGCGGCAAAACAAAAAGTGCAAATCCTCGGCTTGCAGGAATTGTTCTACGGCCCTTACTTTTGCGCCGAGCAAAACGTTCGCTGGTACGGCCTCACCGAACGAGTTCCCGATGGGCCCACGGTCGGTTTGATGCAAAAGATTGCCAAGCGCCACCACATGGCGATTGTGGTTCCTGTATACGAAGTGGACTTGCCGGGTCTCTATTACAACACTGCCGCGGTGATTGACGCCGATGGCCGCTACCTTGGTAAGTATCGCAAGCACCACATTCCCCATTGCCATCCCGGCTTCTGGGAAAAATTTTATTTCACTCCCGGCAATGCCGGTTATGCCGTGTTCGAAACAAAATTCGCCCGCGTCGGCGTTTATATCTGCTACGACCGCCATTTCCCGGAAGGCGCGCGCATTCTGGGCTTGAACGGCGCGGAAATCGTATTCAATCCCTCGGCCACCGTCGCCGGACTCAGCGAATATCTATGGGAGCTCGAGCAGCCCGCGCACGCCGTCGCCAACGGCTATTTTGTCGCCGCCATCAATCGCGTGGGCACCGAGCATCCCTGGCAGATGGGCGAATTCTACGGGAAGAGTTATTTCTGCAATCCGCGCGGAAAAATCATCGCGCAGGCGAGCCGCGACAAAGACGAACTGGTGGTTGCCGATCTGAATCTCGACGAGATTGAGCAGGTTCGTACCGTCTGGCAGTTTTACCGCGACCGTCGCCCCGAAAGTTACGGCGAGATCACTCGCACCCTAACGCCCGGGGCAGTACAAGCCGCCGACTGACATCCTCACGTGCCGGAGCCCATCCAAGGCGGCCACGCGTCTGCGGAAAATCCTGCCGCGGTGGCCGCGCAATCGCCCGACAGAAGCTGGCTGTACAACGAAGACCTCGCCCCGATACCGCTCGACCGCCGCAGTTGGGGCACCTACAACTATGCCGCGCTGTGGGTCGCCATGAGCGTCAACATTCCCACCTACATGCTCGCGAGCAGCATGATTGCTGGCGGAATGAACTGGAAGCAGGCAGTCTTCACCGTTTTCCTGGGAAACGTGCTCGTGTTGGTACCGATGCTCTTGAATGCGCATGCCGGCGCCCGTTACGGCATCCCGTTTCCGGTCTTCGCGCGCTCGTCGTTCGGTGTTCTCGGCGCAAACATTCCCGCTATTTTGCGTGCCTTGGTGGCGTGCGGCTGGTTCGGAATTCAAACGTGGATTGGTGGCCAGGCCATCAGCGCGATGATTGGCGCCGCATTTCCCGCCTGGAAGGATTTCTCTCTCGCGCTGCCGGTATGTTTCATCGGGTTCTGGCTGATCCACGTAATCGTAATCCTGCGTGGAATTCGCATGGTTCGCTTCTTGCAGAGCGTGTCGGCGCCGTTTTTGCTGGTCTTAGGCCTGGTGCTTCTGTTTTGGGCGCGCAATAAGGCCGGCGGTTTTGGCCCCATGCTCAACATGCCCTCGAAATTCCAGTCCTTCAGCGAGTTCTTTCGATTCTTCATCCCGTCGCTCACCGGTGTGGTCGGTTTTTGGGCTACCGTCGCGCTAAATATCCCTGATTTTACGCGCTACGCGAAAAGCCAGCGCGCTCAAGTCTTGGGGCAAGCACTTGGTCTTCCGGCAACCATGACGCTCTACGCCTTCATCGGCGTGGCCGTAACCAGCGCCACTATCATCATCTTCGGCCAGGCGCTCTGGAATCCCGTGGACGTCTTAAGCCGCCTCGGCAACCCTGCGGCCGTGATCGTCGCGATGATCGCGCTGTTGATCGCCACGCTGAACGTCAATATCGCTGCGAACGTTGTCTCGCCCGCCAACGACTTTTCGAATCTTTCTCCGCGCTGGATCAGCTTTCGCACCGGCGGCCTGATCACTTGCGTGCTCAGCATCGTCGTCTTCCAGCCCTGGAAGCTGCTCGCCAATTACAGCAACTATGTTTTCGGCTGGTTGGTGGGCTACTCGGGTTTTCTGGGACCGATCGCTGGGGTCCTGATCTGCGACTACTTCGTGATCCGCAAGAAAATCATAGTCACCAGCGATCTATATCGCCGCGGCGGCTTTTACGAATTCTCAGGAGGATTTCATTGGCGCGCGATTGGTTCCTTGGCGGCTGGCGCGGCGGTTGCCTTTGTCGGCCTGCTGTATCCACCGCTACGCATTCTCTATAACTACGCCTGGTTTGTCGGATTCGCCGTCAGTTTCGTGATTTATTACTTCGCGATGCTGTCCGAGCGCCCCAGGGTCGTCACGGACAGGTCCTCTGCATTGTAGCTTTCAGTGCGCGTCGGCCGGCGGAGCGCATTCTCCGCTTTCCCCCAGTTGCTGCACGCGCTGTTTCCAGCTCATCGGCCGCAAACCGCGATCCACCTCCCGCATCGTGATGCAGTGCTCCACGGGACAAACGAGCGCGCACAAATTGCACCCTACGCATTCGTCATCCATGATGCGCGGCACGTGCACGCCTTTGCCGTTTGCATTGTTCTTCCCGAGCGCCGCCAGTGTATACGGCTCGATGCATTGGTGCGCGCCGTCCTCGCAGGCCACGTAGCAGAGCTGGCAGCCGATACATAGGTCGCGGTTGATGTCCGCAATGATCTTGTAATTCAGGTCGAGGTCGCCCCAATCCATCACGTTTGGCAACGCGCGCCCGCGGAAATCATCGATGGTTCGGTAGCCGTGGTCATCCATGTACTGCGCGAGGCCGTCGGCCATGTCCTCCACGATCCGAAATCCATAGTGCATTGCCGCGGTACATACCTGCACGGTGGAAGCGCCACATGCAATGTGCTCGGCCGCGTCGCTCCAATTTCCGATTCCGCCGATCCCACACACGGGAATGCGCACCCTCTTCGCCACGGTCGAAACCAGGTGTAGCGCGATCGGCTTCACCGCCGGGCCGCAATAGCCGCCGTGCGAAGACTTTCCCGCGACGTTGGGCCGCGGCGCGAATGTCTCCAAATCCACGCCCATCAGCGAATTAATCGTGTTGATCAGGCTCACCGCGTCGGCTCCGCCTCGTTCGGCAGCTTCGGCGATTCGCGTAATGTCCGTCACGTTGGGCGTAAGCTTCACGATCACCGGCGTGCGCGCCGCTTCTTTCACCCAGCTCGTGATCATCTCGGTGTAGTCCGGCACTTGCCCCACGGCGGCGCCCATGCCCCGCTCGCTCATGCCGTGCGGACAGCCGAAATTCAGTTCGAGCGCATCCGAGCCAGCATCCTCTGCGCGCCGTACAAATTCGTGCCACACCTCGCGTTTGCTTTCCACCATCAACGAGGCAATCACCAGGTTCTTCGGATAGCGCTTCTTCACCTCGGTAATTTCGCGAAAGTTATCCTCGACGGGCCGGTCGCTGATCAGTTCGATGTTGTTAAAGCCGATCACCTTTGCGCCGTTGTAATCAATCGCCCCATATCGCGAGCTTACGTTCACGATCGGATCGCCGATCGTCTTCCACACCGCCCCTCCCCATCCGGCGTCAAACGCGCGCATCACCTGGCCTGCGGTGTTCGTAGGAGGTCCGCTCGCCAGCCAAAAGGGGTTCGGCGATTCAATGCCGCAAAATTTCACGCGTAGATCAGCCATGCGGTTCCTCCTACTTGCCCAAATCACCCCACTAAGCTGTCGGGCTCACGCCGCGCGGCTGCCCGAGCCACGAGTCGATGCCCCGCGCTGCGGCGATTCCGTCGGCCACCGCATCCACCACTTCCTTGCCGCCATTGGCGCAATCGCCCGCCGCAAAATATTGCGGATTCCCCGTTTGGTGCCGGTCATTCGTAATCACCGTTCCATTCGCTCGCAATTCGATCCGACCCGCAACTCGAAGGAACTCCGTTACGGGTTTCTGTCCTACGGCCCGCACCACCATGTCCACTTCGATGGTGAATTCACTCCCCGGAATTGCTTCCGGCCGGCGTTTTCCTTTTGCATCGGCGGTTCCGAGCCGCGTCCTCTGACATTCGAGGCCAACCACTGCGCCTTCTTGGCTCAAGATTCGAACCGGCTGCGTTTGCCACAGAAAAACAACACCGTCTTTCTTGGCCAGATCGTATTCGTAGGGAAAAGCAGACATTTCGCGCTCGCTGCGCCGGTAGACCAGATACACGGTCTCCGCTCCCAACCGCCGCGCGGCCGTCACCACGTCAATCGCCGTGTTGCCGGCGCCGATGCAGGCCACGCGCCGGCCCACTTCCACTTCGTGCAACGGCTTTGTTTTTGTCTGCGCGATGAATTCGAGCGCGCCGTAAACTCCGCGTAGCTCCTCGCCCGGCAAACCCAGCTCCGAAGTCTCCCCAAGCCCCACGCCAATGAAGATCGCGTCAAACTGTGTTTGCAGTTCGTCGAACGAAATATCGCGCCCGACAGCCGCGTTGGGGCGGAATTTCACGCCCAACCCTCGCACGGATTCGACTTCGCGCAGCGAATCCTGCGCCCGCGTCTTGTACGCGGCAATTCCGTACGTGCTCAATCCACCGCCCAGCTCGTTCTTATCGAAGATCGTCACCTCGTAGCCGCGCAGCGCCAGCTCGG
>Ga0209420_1000219_pt1 | contig 35184 bp, 44 predicted proteins | sample BlaSpr_A8_OM1_O1_FD_187972 | JGI IMG/M metagenome (GOLD analysis project Ga0209420, IMG submission 187972) | Forest soil microbial communities from Thunder Bay, Ontario, Canada - Black Spruce, Ontario site 2_A8_OM1_O1 (SPAdes) (version 2) | ecosystem: Environmental > Terrestrial > Soil > Boreal...
TGACGGGCTGTGTCACAATTCGGTTCTCGGCTGCTGAGCCAGCTTTCAAAAAGCAATTCTCGGACGGACTCCTAGCCAAGCGTCGGTGCAGGGACGTGCTAAATCAAGGTTGATTCATCGACCAAGTCTGAGCGGGAAGTTATTCTCCCAGCAAGTCTCTGACGATGCCGAGCCATTCCGCCTCCAGCGGCTCTGGGCTCACCGGCTTGCCTGCCCGCCCATACCAGTAGGCTGCGTTCCCCTGATCGCCTTCCTTGCGATGCAGGTAGGCGTGTACCCACGAACCGTCACGACCTTCGTCTCGCTGAGTCGATTCATGGGCTTGCTTCCAATCGCCCTTGGCATCCCACCACAAACCCGCAAGGGCGAGTGTGAGTCCGGTTGGCGGCTCGGCGGCGGTGAGTGATTGCCGAAAATCGTCCAAGGTCATCTTGGGGCTCCCGTGACGCAACTGCCGTCCTCATCCGTGCTAATCATATACAATATCCCGCACTGTCAAACACCGAGGGACAACCATGGCAAATCTAACCAGTGCACTGCAGCAGCTTCGTGCGGAGCAGCGAGAAGCGCAGTTGCACGTAGAGAACTTAGGCCGAGCGATTTCCGTGATGGAGTCGCTAAATGGTTCCGGAACATCCCGGAACGGAAAACAACCAACGCGAATTATTTCGGCAGCTTCGCGACGGAAAATGGCGCGGGCGCAAAAGGCGAGATGGGCAAAGATTCGGAAAGGACCGCAGCCAACATCAGGTGCAGCCAAAACAACGGGCTCCACTCATGTGAAGCGCACGATCTCGGCGGCAGGCCGGAAGAGGATCGCAATGGCGCAGCGGGCACGCTGGGCGAAGGTGAAGGCGGGGAAGAAGAAGGCTGCTTAGAGCCTACGGTTAATGACCATCGCGGGTGAACGAGGCCAACTGCAGGAAGTGGCGGTTCGCGTCGCGACCCCCCCGGTCTGTCCAGCGGATCACGGGCAAACCTTGAATTGCCGATTAGGGATGGGCTCCCGACGATCCGTGCACGATGTTCAGACTCGGAGGAATATCCGCCGACGATAGAGTGGATACACGAGCACCAAATTGAGTAAAACGATGGTGATCGCATAAGCGAGCGAAGCCTGGACCGGTTGGAGCCACGCCGCAAAGCAATAGCGGTAACCCCACTCGTGGATCGTTGGTGCCAATCCGTTCCGCACGTTTATGTGGATGCGATCCGCCAAAGTAGTGATGACGTTAGAGAGTGCGAAGGTGAGCATCGCGTTCGTCCCCAGTATAAGGGCCGGAGGCGTCCACCACCTCCAACGCTTCACATCGAGAATTGAATATAGCGCGGAGAAGATGAGTAGGCTTACGCCGCCACTGAACAAGGTGAAAGTGCTGGTCCAGAGTTTCTTGTTGATGGGAAGTATGGAATGAAGCAACCATCCGGCGAGACCGAGAACCAATCCTGCTGCCGCGAGCGCGAGGGCCTTCCGATTCTTTGAGTTTTGCGTTCGCAGCCATTCTCCGGCGATGACTCCGATCAACAGCGACGCGATCGCCGGCAGAGTGGAAAGCAGGCCTTCGGGATCGAATGTCACACCATACCCGGGAGTAAGGCCCCAGGCCCACAGGTGCTTCGTTCCTAGCAGGGAGCGATCAACGTATGCGCCGATGTTTCCAAGCGAATCCAGGCGGCCTGCCCCAAACCCCGGTACCGGAAACAGTTTCAACAAAACCCAGTAGATCGTGAGAAGGACCCCCACAATACTTGCGGCAAATAACATGCGTCTCGGCCTTTGCTGTTCACTCGTCTCGCTTCTCCCGCGGTCGATGCCAAGGTATAAGAGACCTCCACACAGATAGCACAGGGCGATCCGCTGCAGCACTCCCGGAATGCGAAGGGTATGCAGGTTATAGTCCGGAAAACCGTTGATCGCCAAGCCCATTAAGAAGATGGCGATACTGCGGAAAATCACGTGCCGGGCAAGCCTGGCGCGGTCGTCGCCCCGTTCGATGCGGGAAGCGAAGGACAGTGGGATAGCGACGCCAACAGCAAAGAGAAATCCTGGAAAAATCATGTCCGTCGGAGTCCAACCGTCCCACTGCGCATGGAGCAGAGGCCAATAAACCGCGCCATACGTCCCAGGATCCGTCACCAGGATCATTCCCGCCACGGCAAGGCCGCGAAATACGTCGAGCGACACCACTCTGCTCCTCTTCAGGTTAGGGCCAGAAGCAGCATTTGGCGATATCAAAGACGCAGAAGTCATTCCAGTACCTGGGTTCGCGACCCATCTCCCAAAGTGGGCCCAGATAACGATACCGGAGATCACTGACCACGCACTAAATGTGTTAGGGACTCTTTTCGATCCGTTATGGACGGTTTGGCCGACCTCCAGGCCTGTCGATGGCGAGGAAGTCACTTGGCCAATCCCGCACGATAAGGTGCGCGACCATCTTCAACGCCGACGTTCCTTACCCGCAATGATGTCCCTTGTGGCCTTGATGTCCTAGGTTGGATTTGCGCGGACAAGAAGCAGATCCGCACGGAGGCCGGGCGCAATGCGTCCGCCATCCTTCAGATGAAATGTGGTCGCTGGGACGGAAGTGGCGGCTGGCTCCAACCGCGAATTCAATCCGCGGTGAACGACAGAATCGGCATCGAGCCCCAGCGTTGAGCGGTGGCCTCGAATCATGGAAGACTTGCTGGCGATCCCGGAGTTGAGGAGCATCGGTTTCCCTGGGGCATCATCGAGGATTGACCTGTGTTACTTCGGGCACGTGCCTGGTCCTAGAAATGGTTTCAACGCGAGGTCGTACCCCTTAGAATCCAGCTTTATGCTCGTGCCTTGACGATGCTCCGCAATCTCGCCTTTCTTCTCGCGGTGTTCACGCTTTTGGGCTCTGCCGCTGAACCGCGGGAACAATCCAAGCAAGCACTTGCGCATCGCGTTGAACGCGTTGATCGCCGCTGGGCAGAAAACACTCTCAAGAACCTTTCACTTGAAGAGAAGGTCGGGCAGCTCTTCATGATCCGCATGCGAGTAGAACTCCTGAACGGAAGGAGTCCCGGCTACTTCGAGCTCCGTAATAGCATTCGAAAATATCACATCGGCTCGCTGGCCATGTCAGCGCCGCCGCAAGCCCGGGCCCGTGATGGCCGCCGTCGCCTTGAGGTTGTTACGCTGCTCAACCAACTGCAAGAGGAGTCGAAGTTGCCGCTCCTTGTCGCTGGAGATTTTGAGCGGGGTGTCTTGCCGGCACATCTTTTCGGAACGACCGTATTTCCGCACGCGATGGCTTTTGGCGCTGCCGGGAGTCTGGCTTACGCCGAGGCGTTCGGGCGCATCACGGCCCAGGAAAGCCGGGCTCTGGGCGTGCACTGGAACCTGTTTCCCGTCGCCGACGTAAATTCCAACCCGGCCAATCCCATCATCGGGACACGTGCGTTCGGCGCGAATCCGAAGCAAGTGGGCGATCTGGTGGCGGCCTACATCCGCGGCGCGCGGGCGAACGGAATGTTGACCACGGCAAAGCACTTCCCGGGCCACGGAAATACCGCCACGGACTCACACGTGGCAGTGCCGGTGGTGAACGACGATTGGGACTACCTGCACGCGGTCGATCTGCCTCCGTTCCAAAAGGCGATCGCAGCCGGAGTCGATGCCGTGATGACTGCGCACGTGCGAGTGCTTGCGCTGGATCCAGACCCCGGCCGCGTGGCGACCACCTCGCCCGCAATCGTGACAGGTCTGCTGAAGAAGGAACTCGGTTTCAGCGGCATTGTGGTGACGGACGCTTTGGATATGACCGGTCTGGTTGGTCTCTATGCAAAGAATCCCGGACGCGTGGCCGTGGATGCGTTCAAGGCGGGAAGCGATGTGCTCACGGAGCCCTACAACCTGGATGCATGCTACCGAGCGATGCTGGACGCTGTCCGCACGGGCGAGATCGGGCAAGAGCGGCTGGACGCATCCGTCCTCAAAATCCTGCATGCCAAGGCTTCGCTCGGGCTCGAGAAAAATCGCTTGGTGGATGTGGCAGCGATCCCCAGGCTGGTGGGCATTCCGGAGAGTCTTGCGACCGGTCAACGTATCTCCGATGCTGCCATTACTCTGGTGCGTGACAACGGCAAGGTGCTTCCGCTGCGAGACGGGGGATCCGACAAGAGACTGCGTGTCGTGTCTCAGGGCAAAGCTCAGCCTGACCTGCTCGTGATTATTCTCTGCGACAACCGGCACGGGGAGGACGGACGCGTTCTGGAGCGTCAGATCCGGAAGCGGTCGCCAGATGCGAGGGTGGTCTACATAGATCCTCGCGTGGCCGCGGCCAGGTCGGATGAAGTGTTGAGCGCAGCAGACCGTGCGCTGCAGGTAGTGGTGGGGGTGTATGTCGTCCCCTCTGCAGCGCGAAGCAGGACGGTAGCACGCGGCCAGAAGAATTCCGCATCTCTGCCGGACTCGACTGCGAAGTTATTGTCTAGGATTCTTGCCCGCGCGACCGAGAAAACGGCCGTTCTCGCCATGGGAACTCCGTACCTGACGGAGGACTTCCCCACGATCCAGAACTACATCTGCACATTCTCAAATGCGACGGTCTCGGAGATAAGTGCGGCTAGAGCACTTTTCGGGGAAATTCCGATCCCAGGCCATTTGCCGGTCAACCTTTCCAACGCCTCGCTCCCGGACAAGAGAATTGCGCGCCCGACACCAGTCGCAAGCGTGGCATCGCCCGAATAGATTTCAACCCCACAAACTGGCTGGACGGCGCGACGCAATCACCGCAGTAGGGACGCGCCTCGCGCCTTTGCTCCCGAATGATGGGCTAACCGGCAGTAATCCACCCTGAACGAAGGGACGAAGTCTGGCCGCTTGAGAATTTGCTGATCAAGCGGCGAAGTCACACTGGCTGCGGATTCAATCTGTCGACCATGGGTTTGCTCTGACACTTACTTTCCCCACGCCCCAGTCGCAGGGGGCGCCCGGTGCTCCCGGATCGTAAAACCTCGGAGCAACCGCGCCTGTTGGCGCATTTGTGCACCTTGATCCGGGCCCGACTTTAGGTAACGGGGTTCGCGTTACGACCGGTCGTTGTTCTAGTGCAGACCGGAACGTAAGGTGTGTGAGAACAGTCTTCGGGGGAGGACTGATCGACGGAGCGTCCGCGACTCGATTGAGTGGCGTTTTGTTTTGCACGGCTATCCGATCTGCAATGATCTCCTCATGTGCGGTCGCTGCAAACTTTCGAGGCGAAAGCAGATCATCGAGGCGCTACCGCAACGCCGCCGCTCTGAATCACGTGGTCGTTGATCAGGATTTGTCAGTAATAGGCCAAGACGGCCGTGTTCCCGCCAAGAAATCCCAAGAACTGGTCATTTCAGCACAGTCTCCGAAATGAAACCTAGCCATACTTGTTAGCGGATTGGCAGGCCGAACAGCGATGATCGGTACAGGAATGTCGAGAGCCGCCATCAAGCGAGGCGACGACAATGAAGACGAAGACATGGAAGGTTGTCACCAACACAGGCAGACAAGCAGACCTTCAGTCTGGCCTTGAGAGAAAGGCGGTTCAAAAGCCGCCGCACATCAGCGCTAGAGACTTTGTTCATTGGCTAGCGCCTGAGAGCCATGTTGATGACGATTCTTTGCGATCACTATTTAAGCTGTAAGGCTTGCTGCAGCGCCAACTGTACGTTTTACACTCGTAAACCTCCATGCAGAAAAAGATATTCTGGATGGCCTTCACGCTGTTTGGACTGCTCGCCGATGTCGTACTTCCTTTCTGGTGGGCCTGCGCCGCCACCATTCCCATCCTTTTTGTCTCATGGTGGGTCGCCTACCGCAGCGATTGGTTTTAAAGGGCCGTGAGTCAAGTGGGTGTATTCGAAAGAACTTCCACCCACAGTGCGATGTAAAAGGGCCGCTAGCGAGACGCCGCCAATGCCTGCAACCCAGAATACAAAACTGACTGTCAGCTTCGGAGAATTGATTTCCTTCTTGTCCATCGTTGCATTCTATTCCCGATGTCCGCGCCCATTTGACCCCGTGTGACGGCCTACTCCTGTGCAATAGTGACCATCTTTGGGGAGGGATTCGAGACTAGAGTGGGTTTTGTCGCAGAGAGCGCGCCACTGGGGCGGCAAGGAGAAGGACCATGAATGAGGATCAGGTTTCTGGCAAGGTTAAGCAGGTGGTGGGAAAGGTAAAGCAAAGCGTTGGGGAAACTCTCGGCAACGAGAAACTAGCCAATCAGGGAGTTGTGGATCAAGTCAAAGGTGCGGCAAAGGAGACGTGGGGCAACGCTAAAGACACTGCTCAAGAAGTGCAGCACTCGCACCAGAACGTCGCCAGCGACGAGGCTGACGAGAGGCGGAACAAGATCAGTCAGTCGGTGCAAAACGCCAAGGAGAAAGTCAACGAGAAGATCGGCGAATTCAAAGATCGCCATTCCGCCTGATGGGTCGTGCCTTCGATCTTCGATCCAGTCAAGCGAAGACTCAACAGGCAGTGCCTCGGTGGTGATTTAGACGGTCGGAGGTGATGAATTTGGCAGAAGTTCGATTGCAAGAAGGCGAGTCCATAGACAGCGCCCTCCGTCGATTCAAGCGCAAGGTTCAGACCGAAGACATCATTAAGGAAGTGAAGCGACACTCCTTCTATCTGAAGCCGGGGGCAAAGCGTCGGGTGAAGCAAGCCTTGGCGCGAAAGCGTGCTCGAAAGAAGATTCGCAAAGAATCGGATTAAGTTGCAACCAACGGGGGCCTGTGCCTCGGAAGCAACGGGCCGAGAGCATGGCAACAATGAGGAGGACGTATGTCTCGTTTGCCGATGTTGCAGGTTTGGATAGCGGCGGTGGTGTTGAGCACCGGATTGACTGTCGTGCCGGGCATGGCTACGAGTAGCAGCCAGACCCTCACCGGAAAAGTTAGCGATGCCATGTGCGGTGCGAAGCACACTGAGGGAAATATCGCCCCCACAGACTGCGTTCGCACTTGCGTGCAGAAGGGCGCTCAGTATGCTTTGGTGGTCGACGGCAAAGTGTACACCCTCAACACGTCGGATAAAGCGGCGCTGGACGAACTCAACAAACTGGCTTGGCAACAGGCCAAAGTCACGGGCACAGCGAACGGCGATACCATCTCGGTGAAATCGGTGACCGCCGCCCCCAAGTAGGGAGCTGAGGAAAGCTGGTTCGCAAGCATTCCTGCGGAGGGCTGTTCAATCGATGCACTCGTTGATTCAATGAGCATGGAGCACTTTCGTTTTGCGCCATTCCTGCCGGAACTGGGCTGGCCGTTTTTCGGGCGGCGCAGAGTCGCGAAGCTCGTGTGTAGTCACCTGGGCGCTTCGACGATCCGGGAACTCCAGGTTGCTGGTTTCTGTTTGACGGGGTGCAGCCGAACGAAACTATGGAGTTTGGGGCAGAAGCTAGTCGTGGAGCACGACATTGAGCAGTGAAGGGTGGACTTCGAGGCCACCGTTGTAACGAACGAAACCCAGCTTGCGGAATCGGTTCATGAAGAAATTGACTCGCCCACGAGTTGTACCCACCATCTCTGCCAGAGTCTCCTGACTGATTTTGGGAATCGCCGCTTCGGGTTTTCCGTCCTTGCCGAAATGAGCCAGCAATAACAAAATGCGAGCCAGTCTTTTCTCACTGGAATTGAAAAGCTGATCAACCAAGTCCTCCTCGTAGCGAATGTTCCGCGTCAGCAAATAGGCTACGAACAGATCGGAGAACGAGCGTTCCCGGTGGATCACTTCTATCATCGACTGCTTGTCGATTCGCATTATCGTGGACTCGGTCATGGTGGTCGCGGAGCACATCCGGAGCGGCTGTCCGGTGAGACACCCCTCCCCAAAGAAGTCGCCCGCGTTTAGAATCCCTATCGCGGCTTCTTTCCCACCCCTTGCCACAACGCTGAGCTTCACCTTGCCTTTCTGTATATAAAATACAGAATCGGCCGAGTCGCCCTGAGAAAAGACTGTTTGTTTCTTCGGAAGAGTCACGATCTTGCGACCGCCGTCGATGGTGGAAAGGAAGGTCTGGGGGTCAAACGCGCGCCGTCTCTTAGCCGCCGCCACAGGCGTCATGACTGGGACTCTCGATACTTCATGATGTTAGGCATCGGCTCGGAGAAGGAGTAGTTTATTCGACGTTCGGCACGCCCACCGCTTCATTTTGTTCATTGTTACGAAAATGGAACAAACAAGTTTTGCGGAGTCCGCGGTCATGCCTCGCCGACTGTGAACAAGAACCATTCGATACCTACAGGCTGGGGTTCGGCTTGTAACGGAGACCAAGGTGGTCTCAGGCCCAGCGACTCATGGGGAGTATCAGCACCCGCTTCCAGCACGATCTTCACCAGCGATGGCCACTTCTCGGCAATCACATTTCTCACTTGAGCTATCCGTGCCGGAAAAAAACGGCCAAAGGCGAGTTCTCCTCTGGGCCGTTTTCTTCTACCAAATGTGGAGGGCTATCGCGGCGCGTGCTCCCGTTCCATTACCATCGCCATTGCGCGCACATGAATTTCACGACTGTGCTCGGCATGGACGTGCTTCAGCATCGCCTGAGCGGCCATCGTTCGTGGGTTTCCAATGCTTCGCTTAAAGTCTTGGACGCGTTCTGTGTGAGTGCAGGCACGACAGACGAAGCTTGTTCCCCTACTATCTCTACCGATGCGGTACATATAACTACAGCGTACACCTGGTCTTCAGGAGTCAGGGTAATTAACTTCACTTGTTGGGTAATAGTCATCCTCATTAGGTGCGGTACCAATGCCCTCGGCATAGCCCACCAATGAAGCGTAGCCTTAAGACATGTCCGAGAATACTCTCCCTCCCATCCGCAGACTCGCATCACCGCAGATCAGGCCATGTCAGGGATTGGTAGCGAATAAGTCCGCGCACGGAGTTTGAAGCGACAAGCTCGAAGCCGTAGCGAAGTGTGTTTCTTTGGCGACCTATTGCCTGAACCCTCACCGGACCGCTGCCTGCGATGGGTGGAAAGATGACGGAGCTAACTCCGCGTGCGGCCAACAGTCGGCATGGGTATTCGTTCAGCCGACCTGACCCTCTCCGTCCAGCCAAATCCCCGCAGAATGCCTTCCTGAAGTGTTCGCCCCAGCCGGAGCCGTTTGCGGGAAAATGAATCCCACCCTGAATCCCGCAATTTCGGAACGGAGGGCCCAGCGAGGAAAATCCTCGGCGTTATGGAGCGCGTCCGCTTCCGCAGTGACGACAGTCTGATTCTGTGTGCTGCGGAAAACGACCCGAACCGGGAAAATCGCTCAAGCCGCCTTTTGATCAGTTTGGTTGAAGCCGGAGTGGCCAAGTAACTCTCGTCTCAGTCGCTCCATTTGTGCCGCCGCTTCCTTTATCTGCTCGGCACATTCGTGGCCGTGGCGCGGCAGAAATCCCCCGTATTCCTCCAGCAGGAGGCGGACGTTCTCCTCAATGGCACTCATCTTCGAACGGGCTTGAGAGGAAAGAGCAGACGTTAGTTTTTCTAACTCCGAATCTCGCACTGCGAGGGCCTGCCTGCTCTCGGCGGCGTCCTTTTCGAGTACGTACCCGTGGTAGCGGATGAATGCAAACAGACATGCCGCCAGCACGAGCAAACAAAAATTGGCGACAATGGTTTCCGACAGCGCCTTACTCAGGCTGGCAGTCCACTCTTTGTCGAATTTCGCGAAGCTGCCGCTCTGCGTTAAAGACAGGGAAGATGCTAGCCCGCGAACGCCGTCCATGTAGTCCCGACCTTCATTCGTATCCACAAGCTTGAATGCGCGGTGGCGATAGCCCTGCTGACGCAAACTGATAGTCCGCTCCATCTCAGATTGTTTTGAACCGGCCAGAGATTCAAGCTGCGACTCCAGTGAACGTTCGCGCTCCGTCTGATTAGCCAGCTCGGAACGCAGGCCAGCAAAATGAGTCTCGATCCGGGTCTTCCCCTCGGCGTATGGCTTTAAGTACGCGGGGTCCCCAGTTAATAGGTATCCGCGCTGACCTGTTTCCATATCCGTCAAATCTTGCAAAACAGCGGAGATGTTGGCCTGAATCATGGAGCTTCCCAGCGTGAGCGCCGCCGACTTCTGAATCTGGCTCAAGCGGTTAATCGCAAGATACGCATTCAATGCCATAAGCGCGAGTAGAGCAGCGACCGCAAAACGCAGTGCAATTTTTCGAATCATATTGATTGCGCCATCCTTGCGCGTGGAGAGACAGATGATCGTAGCAGAGCGAGGTTCGTGTCGCGTTGCCGCCCGCTGGTAACACCCTACATGAACAAGACTTGCAGCATGTAGCCAGCACCAGTCGAGCCAGGCCCGCGAGCGCGTCACCCTTCCAAAATGACGACGGCGGCTTCCGAAGACGCGGATTTCCGTCATGGAGCGGAAGCGAAATTTAAGAATGACTCGATGAAGCGAAGCTGCGTTTTCTGCGGCTCCAGTCAAGGTCGCCGACCCGGGTACCGCCGTGCCGCTCGGGAAATGGCTGCGGCCTTGGTCTGAAGGAACAGTGGATTCCGTGTACGGCGGCGGCAAGGCGGGTCGGATGGGTATGATCGCGGATGCTGCAGCAAGGGTGACCACAATTGCCTCGAACTGACTACTCGAAACCTCACAAATCGCTGAAACCATTGATTGCAGGTATTTGACTTCCAACTGCTGGTTCCAAGGTCCCAATCCTGGTGGGCGTCCGCGACCTGCCGCTCGATCCAGTTCCCGTATCACGGATGCTCCACCCTGGCTCTGGCGAAATGGATGGTAAGTGTCAGCGCAAACACCCGGTTGACAGAATCATCCGCCGCGAGCGTTGTCCACGAAATCGGTGAGCTTAACCGCAATCGCTTTCCCGATGCGGAGAGTCAGCATCAAGACCCCGACCGCCGACTGGACTCGACCGCGACAGAACAAGCCTGATCGCAACTTTGTACCAAGTCTATTTTCGAGGTCTGCGGCCAGAAAATGCCCGGCAAGAAATGAAACGTTTCGGCTTCAAAGACGACTGGACGCTGCGTGGCCTAAGACATTACTTGCAGAAGCCCGCAAATTCCCGGTTTACGGTCGAGACCAATTGTCGCTGATAGGGCGCTCGTGAATGCCTGCTCGAGGAACGAAAAGGCCGTCCTCCGGTGACGGCCTTCTTCCGCTCGCGAAATCTCTCCCGCTACCAAACCCAGAGGTTGTAGTTGTCGAGATATTCAGAATCGGTCACATCGGCGGTGTGGTTGTCGATCTGCTGTTCGATGTTGATAGTTGGCGTGCCGGCGTAGGCTAAAGCGTCGTATTTATTCGCGATATCCGAGTACACAGTCACTCCGTCCACTACGAAGGTTTCATAGGTGATCGTGTGCGAGGTAAAGTTCATCGTCACGTAAAGCTGATAGTGGTGCCAGCTGTTTTCCTCACTTAGGATATTGCACTTATAGACGGGAAGCGTTCCGCCGGTGGATGAGAGAATTGTCCAGCTGTTGGCCGCAGAATCCCAGAATCGCCAATCGCCACTGTTCGAATCGCACTGCATGCTGGCAAACGACTTGTACGAGCCGTCGTATACGCCCGGATCATACTCCGTCGCTTGCAGTGCTGTGCTCGAGGAGGGAATATAGAACCACATGTCCTCCAGAAAATTCGAAACGGAAGTGCATCCCCCGCTGGGGCAACCCAGATGCTGGTACCCGAGAGTGTTCCACTCGTCACCCGGAGTGGTGCCTTCCGAATACATTTCCATCCCGGCCCCGCTCAGAGACGGAGAACTTACATTGAATTTGAAGCCGTCTGTTCCAGTCCCGCCCTTTGTGCTTCCCGAACATGTTCCGTCGCAAATCGTCCACGTGCCCAAGACTCCGTTATTCTGCAGATTCGGATACTGAATTGCGTTCTCCGGAGGAGTCGGCAGCGAGGAAGTGTTTACCGTGATCGTTTCTGAGGCGGATGTGTCAGCCCCGCTGTTGTCCCAAGCTTTTACCACGACGGTGTGACTTCCCGCAGATGCTGGGAAGGTTGTGTCCAATCTTCCGCTTGTGCTGGTATTGTGAACGACGAGATTACTATCTAGATATACATCCCAGCCGGAGGGGCCGTTGGCAGACGACTCGGTCGCAGACACGATGACGGGAGAGGTATAAGTCTTGCCAGTAAGAGGTTCATTGACGGTTAAAGTGACTTGGGCAAATGCTGCCGTTGAAAATGCTAAACACGCTCCGCATAAGAGCTGATTCAGTTTCACAGTAATCCTCCACATCTGAAGTAATATTCGACACGCAGCTACCAGCACCACGTTTTCGGATTAGGTTTGGAGAACTGCGGACAAGTTTTGGATGCCTCGAATCACACCGCCCCATTGTGGATTTCGTTCTCTGTTTCTGATCTTGCCCGCCCTACGGTTAACTACCTTGGCCCCTACGGAAAACTACTTAGTTAGCTGCCGAATGTAGCGCGCTCGCCTATGGGAACGACGAGCGTTACTGCCATGCCACAACGCGAGAAATCCCCGACGGCGAGAAGACTTCGTGGTGCGGGATGTTCGGATTTCGTAACAAGATGGGAAGCAGTCAACGGCGCGAGTAAGAAGTTAGGCCAAACTTCGAACAAGCAGAGCAATCATGCAGTCGCGGTCCGGCAAAGGAGCGAGGCGACAAGGAAAATACTTTGTGACTGGAACCCTCTTGTCGGTAAGTTCTGCCGTGTGCAGGTGCTCGATAGTTTTGCCAAGCTCTTCAAGGTAGCGAGAAATGATGGAGCCAAGGTTCGAAGCCAAGGTTCGAAACCAAGGTTCGAAACCAAGGTTCGACCCGAGCGAGCCATCGCGGGGCTCTTTCTCGACCGCCCCTGTTATGACTTTGCTTTCCGTTTCGACGATTTCTCGTGACGGACAAACGAGAGTCCGCGCTTCAATTCTGCGGTTAAATCAGTGTCCTCGGTTGCAACATGTACCGGCTTGCCGGACTCTTTCCCAAGCCAGGCGTTGAGTTCGTCGGGTGTAGCCTCAACGTGGCGGCCTTGGCGACGAACCGGCATTCCTTCCGATGCCCATCTCTGGACCACGGAGGGAGGCTCGCCCAAAAATGCCGCGATCTGGCTCCAGCCGGTTAGCGGTTGCGGCTCGGTCTCTGTGACTGTCCGTTTCTTCGCACGCTTCGGCATAATCTACGCAAACCATTCGCCTTGTGCGCTTCGAGTTCGAGCGGCTGGCGTATTCCACGTCATCGTTTTTGGTTTCCCGCTTTCGAGGCTACCGAGAGAATATCTTCAGGGGGACGGCAAGAATGCTGCCTCTGACATCGAATACGATCCCGCTGCGATTGTTCCAGGGCATCAAAAATCTTGTTCCGGATGAGGCGACGCCGATTTCGGAACCTGCAAAGAGTAATTCGACAAGGCAAGGTTGCGCAAATGAAACGAACTGAAACGGGGATCCGCTTGGCCTGATGTTGCGATCGCAGCCTACGCGGAATCCCGACCAAGGAGTGGAACGCATCCACAGATCCGCGCTATCGCCGTCACCGGGAACAACACAATTGTCTTGAATGCGGTTGTCTTTGAGCAGCGTGGCAAGATGGCTCTCTCTCATCTTCGGGGAATTGTTTGTTTGCCGGCCGCAATCGGTCAATATCGAAGGCTGAGCGGGGGGACCACGGTTGGCAGAAATGATTTACCAAACCGGAAACGTCCTGCCCGCCCTGCGCCCGGGTCGTTGACACGCTCTCGAGCGGGAAGTAGAGTTGCTAGGTTCTCACAGGAAAATCAGATGACTCGGGCAGGAGGCAGCGATGCGTTCGACGCTATTCTGGGTGGGAGCCTTTCTGTGCCTGGCCACTGCTTACGGCCTGGGGCAGGATCCCACTAAAGTTGAACCAAAACACTATAAGTTGGATTTTGAGAATGATCGAGTGCAGGTGGTATCGGTTCACTACGGATCGCATGAAAAGTCTGTGATGCACGATCATCCCGGCGGAGTGGTGGTAAGCCTGACGGGGGCGCACCTTCGCTTTACCGACGAGAATGGGAAGGCGCGCGAGGTATTCTCCAAACCTGGCGAAGCGCGTTGGTATCCGCCATTCAAGCATCGTGTGGAGAACCTCGGCGACACCAGCTATGAGGCAGTGTACATTGGAGTAAAGGGCAAACTGGCTACAGCGTCGAACCGATCGATCGATCCTTCCACCGCGACGGAAGAAGAAATGAAGAAGATCGTCGCTGAATATTTCTTGGCGTCGAGAAAGCCGTGAGTGCTCTGGTCTCGGTCTGTCAGTAGCGGCGGCCAAAACTTCACAATCTCTGCGGGCGTCGTCTCCTGAAAATCTAGACGCGGAAAATTCGATGAGCCCGCCTCCAGAGAAGAATCCCTCCCATCGCAAGACTGCCATCCTGCTCGGTATCGTGTTCTTTTTCTCGTTCGGCTACTTTTATGAAGGGGGAGGATGGAATCAGAACTCCCGCTTCGATTTGCTGCGCGCCATTGTCGAGCGACATACTTTATGGATCGATGCCTACCATGAGAATACGCAGGACAAGGCGCATTTCAAGGGACACTACTATTCCGATAAAGCGCCGGGCCTGGTATTTCTCGCGGTGCCGTTTGCACTGGTCGCCAGGCCTGCGCTGCGAATCGTAGGAGTTGACCCAGAATCGCCGCGAGGCGAGGTTGCGCTCTCCTACTTTGTGAGCGCTGGTGCGGTCGCGTTGCCGGCCGCGCTGGCGGCGGTGTGCCTGTTTTTCCTGGGCCTGCGATGGGGAGGCGGCTCCAGCGCAGCGGCGTTTGGAGCCCTGGCGATGTCCCTGGGCGCTCCGATGTGGGCGTATGCGAGTCTGTTTTGGGCGCATGCGCTGGTGGGAGCCTGCTTCGTCTTTGCGTTTGCCTCTGCGTTGAAGGTGCGTGAGAGCAAGGATGCGCGCGGTGATTTCCTTTGGGCGCTGGCCGTCGGACTGGCCGCGGGATGGGCGACGGTTACGGAATATCCGGCGGCTCCGGCTTCCGCGATTCTGGCGTTATTGACGCTCTCGCAGGCCTGGTCGCGTGGCAGCGCCGCTCGATGGCGGGTGATGGCTGGCGTGAGTGTAGGCGCTGGCGTTTGCCTGGTTGTTCTGCTGTGGTATCTGCACGCGGCGTTTGGCACGTTTCGTCCGAGCTATTCCTATTACGATCCGAATTCGTTTTCGTTCATGCAGCAACAAGGATACCTGGGGCTGACCTATCCTCACCCGGACCGGCTGCTGAAGATTTTGTTTGGCTGCTCACGCGGATTGTTCTTTGCTTCGCCGGTGCTGGTGGCCGCTCCCCTGGGACTGCGGTGGCTGTGGAAAGAGAAAGTTTATTCGGCGGAGACGCTGGCCGCGGCGGCGATTGCTGCGTACTACTTTTTGTTCAACGCGTCGTTTTACTGGTGGAAGGCCGGGCTGTCATTCGGGCCGCGATACGCTGGCGCGAGCATTCCCATGCTATGCATAGGCCTGCCGGTGGCCTGGCGGCGCGCCACGCCTGGGTGGCGTCGGGGGCTGGTCGGCTTGGCTCTTTTCAGTGTGTTTCTGGCCCTGATGGTGGTTTCGACGAAATCACAATTGTCCACGCAGGATAGTTGCCCGATCGTGCACGCGACGTGGCCGGCGTTTTGGTCGGGGCATCTTTCGCTCAACCGTGATTCGATGTTGACGGTTGCGGAAGCAGAATCGAGTGGGGGCCACGGGGCGTTCAATCTAGGTCAATTGCTCGGATTGCGCGGGCTCGCGAGTCTGATTCCGCTATTGCTGGTGTGGGGAATCGCGGCGCTGCTCTGGATGCGAATTGCAAGGAACCGGCAGTCGGTCGAAGTCCGTGTAAGATAAGATTCAGGCTTCACCATGGCACACTTCCAGACGTTGGCAGCGGAAATCGAAATGCTGCAGAGGGTATACGCTGCCTTTAACCGGCGGCAAATTGAGACCGTGCTTGGCCTCATGCATGCCAATGTCGATTGGCCGAACGGGATGGAAGGCGGCCGAGTGCTGGGAACCGCAGCAGTGCGGAACTACTGGAAGAATCAGTTTGAGCTGCTCGATCCGCACGTGCAGCCGGAAAACTTCACTGTGGAAGCGGACGGAAGGATCGCGATTGACGTGCATCAGGTCGTTCACGACAAAGCCGGAACTCTGCTGATGGACCGTATGATTCAGCATGTGTACGAGATTCGAGCCGGTTTGATTCAAAGCATGGAAATTCGAGATTAATTCATCTAAAGGACATTATGGCGCACACTGTTTTCTGCGTGAAGTTCAAGAAAGAAATGCCGGGACTGGAGGAGCCTCCGTTCGACAACGATCTGGGGCGAAAGGTCTATGACAATGTATCCCAGGAAGCGTGGAAGATGTGGACGGAGCACTGCAAGATGCTGCTGAACGAGTATCGGCTGAACCCGGCGCGGCGCGAGGATCAGGAAGTGATCGTCAAGCAGATGGAGCAGTTTTTCTTCGGCGAAGGCTCGGCCAAGCCGAAGGAGTACGTGCCGCCGGCCCAGTAGTGACGGAATCGTTACAGGCAAAATCAAAGACAGAGTCAAAGGACAATCGTGTCCGCGCCCATAATCATTTGGCGTCGACCACTTGTTCCCGCGCTTCGTTGTAGGTTCCAAACTTCTTCGCGACCGGTTTCAGCGTGGGATAAAATTGCACGAACGTATGTTCGACCGCGGCGTGGGTTTCGTGGCATGACCAGCATCCGTTGCCTTTGGGCATGGCCCCGGCGCTCTTGCCGTCGGCGTCGAACCCATAATAGGCCCACTTATCTGCATTTCTCGCCGAGTCTTTTACTTCAATGGCCAATCCTGTCAGATCGGTCTGATAGTGACCCTTCTGGTTAATGGAACTTCGGCTGGCCGCATCCCGTTCGTCGATCACAAACATGCTCTGCTCCGGCCACTTCCCGGAAGTCAGAAATTCGTTGTAGGCCCAGCGCTGCACGAATACGTTGGTAAACATCTCATGACTGTCGGGCCCGGGACTATAGTTCATGCCGAATCCGGCTGAGAGAAATATCCATTGGCGGTAGTCGGCAGGACGCAGCAGCTGGCCTTTTTCGTCGTATTGCGGCTTTGGCGCTTTTTCGTCGGCTGCGGCGGCCAGCAGCGCAAGGCAAGTTATCGGGAGCAGGACACTGCACAATACTGTTCTCATAAACCTCACAATTGAATACGGAACAGACTAACCTTCCGCGACGCCGCTGTCTTGAACAAATTAAACTTTTTCGAATTAAACCTGATCGAACATGCTGGAATTAAAGACCGCGGGTGACAATTTTCGCTTGCCGCAGTCTGATGAAGCATGCCCATGGCCGAAAATCTCGGAAACCTGCTGCGCGGGGGAGAGTTCTACTCCCCAGTCCAGGCCCGCCTGAAGACCGATGACGTGTTCTTATCCGAGTTGCGACAGCCATCTTCCCGCAACCTGCCCCGGCATGAGCATGAACTCGCCTATGTCACGGTGGTGCTCGAGGGCGATTATCTCGAAGGCGACCGCGGCAGACTCAATGAGCTGCGGCCTTTTACCGCCGTCTTCAATCCTGCGGGAGCCGCATATTCGACTCTGATTGGACCCTGCGGCGCGTCGCTTTTCACCATTGAGTTGTGCGAAGCGAACCTGCGGCATCTGGACATTCGGCTGCCCCGGGACACTGCGTTCGATCGCGGCGCCGGAGATATGCTCTGGCCCGGCCTTCGCCTGTACTCCGCGTTCAAGACGCGAACCGCCGACTCGCTTGTGGTGGAGGCTCATGTTCTCGAAATGCTGGGAGCCATTGCGGGATTTGAATTCCCAGAACAGACTGCGCCGCGCTGGTTTGGCCGCGTGAAAGACCGCCTGCACGAAGGATTCCGTGAACCGCTTCGCATGCGCGATCTGGCCCGCGAAGCCGGAGTGCATCCCGTCCACCTGGCGCGAGTCTTTCGCAAAATTGAGCAACGAACGCCGGGGGAATATCGGCAGCGCCTGCAAGTGAGGGCCGCGTGCGAACTGCTGCACGATCCGGAGTGGCCTCTCGTGGTCATTGCCGCCGAGTGCGGCTTCACCGATCAGAGCCACTTTACCCGGGTCTTCCGCAAATTGACTGGCACTACTCCGGCCCAGCTCCGGCGCACTCTCGCTTCGCACCCAGCCAGAGCCTGAGGCGTGGCTTCTTCCGGTTGCAAAGATGGCGAAGACAGACGCGAAAAACGCAAGAAAACAGGACCACAATCTTGGTTCGCGTTCTGGCTCTCTTCGCGAACTTTGCGGTTTGATGCTTTCGGTCTGAGCGATAAGATAAGACAAGACAAGAGGCGCAGAGAAAGGCGATCCGCTATAGACGGATCGCCCATGTTCTCTCTGTAATTGCCCGGGTTACTGCACGACCAGTTGGAAGGTGGCGGGAGGGCTAGTTAAGGCGCCCGATGTGCCTCTCACGGTAATGGTATAACTCCCCTTCGTGGTTCCACCGGTAGTATTCGTGTTGCTGCTGCCGCCGCAGGAAGCCAGCCACAGCGTCGAGAATCCGAGACACAGGATCAATCCCAAGAAGCGGATGCCACACAGCGAGCGCCGGCGCGAGCCTGCCGTAAACATTATGCCCAGTAAGCCTGGCAACAGTGCTGCGTAGAAGATTCGCGTGCCGCGGTCCGAAGGCCGAAGCGATCCGACAGTTGGCGCGGTAGTCGTGATATTGAAGCTAACCTGCCCCGCCGCGTTGATCTGGGGAGGGAGGTTGCAAATCGATCCGGGTGCGGGGTCGGAACAGGTGAAGGTGACCGTTCCGGCGAAGCCGGTGGCAAAAGCTACGTTGACCGTGGCATTCACGCTTGCCCCTTGGGTCACATCGAAGCTTGTGGCGGAGGGAGCAAGCGAAAATTCCTGCGGCAGTGTCGCCTCCCAGGCGGCGGCCAGCTTGTCTACATCGACCGAGCCAAGACCGGTGACGAGGTTGTAGCCAGTCGTGGTGTCGGAGTCAGAGGCTTGAAAACCCAGAACCCCAGTGCTGGGACACTGCAGAAGCACCGGCTGGATCGAAGGTGTCTTCGGCGTGCAGTAAACCAGATTATTGCTGCTCGTCACCGAATGGAAAGCGCCATTGGACGGCGTCGCCGCCAAGCTATAAAGCATTGGGTTGATGTTGCCCAAGCCGCCCGAACCCAGTTCCTGGTTAAGCAAGGTCACGATGCCGGCAAAAATCGGCGTGGAGACGGATGTCCCGCCTATGATCGAAATGTTGGTCAAATTGAACGAGTTCGTAATCCCTGTACTGCCCCCAGGGGCACAACTGCTGCCCGTACCCGAGTCGCCGAGTTCCGACAACTGCGTGCAGAAAATATATCCAGGAAAATTCGGTGTAGCCAGAAGGGAAACGTCCGGCGTGAATCGAGCAGCCGCTTGCCCCGAAATCGTTACGGTCTGCCACGTCGGTTGCGGAAAGCCGGACACACACGCAGTAAAGCCCGCGTTTTGCACAGCGCAGTTGCTCGGTCCGCCGGCGCTCGAGGAAATGCCGTCAGCGTTGGATCCAATCGCGAAGTCCGTCTGCACGTTCTGGGCGGTGGTGATCGGAACCCAGCCGGACACCTTCGTGCTGCCACCCTGAGTGCAGAAGTCATAACCCGGGCTTCCCGAAGTCTGCTGCTGGCAGAACAACACGAATTCGGCGTCATCATTCCACGCACCCTCCGGAACGTAAGAAGTCGCCGTCCCTCCGTTCGTACCGTTGGCTGTGCCCCAGTACGCGCTGCTGCTCAAGTCAGCCAACGAGATCGCCGTCCCGCCGACCCCGGTAACCTCCGGGCTGCTGGCGGGATAACCCACGGCCAATCCGCCTGTGGCCGACGCGCCGTTCGGATCGGCGGGATTTCCCGAGGTATATGGGGGATCTGGATCGCAGCCCGCCGCGCCATCATCGCCGTTGGCGTTGACGAAGGTGATTCCCTCGCTGTTGGCTTTCATGAGTTCGATCTCATCCGCTGCAGGTTGTCCCGCCGAGGTCAGGATGGTGTTGTCTTCGAACTCGCAAAGCCCGTAACTCAAACTAATCACTGTCTCGCCGAGCGTATCTTGGTGATCGATCGCGTAGTAATACGATGTGAACGTATCGGTCGAATTCACATAAATGATCTGCGCGCCGGGGGCAGTCGCACCGGACCACTCCACGTCCAGGTCCGCCTCGCTGACGTCTCCCGCCGAAGCGCCGGGGTCGGGCTCATCGAGCACATACTGAAAATGGGGATCGGAACATGCCGTGATGAGTCCACTGCCGTTTACCGTGCAATTGATCGCGGAAAGTCCAAAGCCGGTTCGGAAGTCGGTGATGTCAGACAGATAAATGTCGGTCTGTCCCATCACGGCAAGCTTTTGACCGCTTCCGTCGATTCCTGAGTTTTGGAGCGCGGTAATGTCATAAATGGTTGCGATGTCGCCCGGAGCCAAAAACTGGCTTTGAAAAACTGAACTGTAGTAATCCGGGCGCGCCAAGGAGTTTCCTCGGATGTTCCGGGCACGGGGTTTGAAATCGTGCAGACCGCGAATACCAGTGACGACCCCACTCATCGCTCGGGGAATCGAGGGCGCGGTAGCGTTGGCGTAGTGCAACTGGCCATTCACGTCATAACGATGGATCTCCGTGCGAAATGCGTTCTGTACCTGCGCCGCAGTACCGTTGAAGGAAATCCAGTTGCGCCCGTGCGCGACCTCAACCAGGCTGAAACCCTGCGATTTCAGCCAGCCGGCCATCTGCTGCACATCCTTCTGGCTCAGGCCGAAACGATCGGCATACTGCTGCGGAGTCAGCCATTTGTGGTAGTTCGGAGATTTGGGATCCTGTTGCTGGACGAGAAGTTGTGCGAGCGCCTTTTGCTGGCTTGGAGTGGGCAAAGTAAGCAGGGTGATCGTTCCCAGGCGCATTGCCGGATCCACTGGACCCTGGTCGTACTGCGGCAACGCTTTGTGATGCACGTTCCCCGTCAGCTTAACGGTTTCGCCGCTGGCCAAGGCACCTGTGATACGGTCTGGGACGGCCGCATAACTCACAGTGGAGAGAAAGCCTGCTAGCAAAAGTGTGGATAAGATCGACTTCGCGAATCGCATGGAAGCTCCGGGGGAGATTGGCATACAGGTAGATATTTTAACCTTTTACAGGCTTGTCCCTATTCGATAAGACAGTTTTACACAAGGTTGTATCGTTCACAAAAGTTAACGAAGGTATTGAGGGTACAACCCGGCGGTTCGACTAAAGTTGCGCCACCTCCGCGGGTAATTCGTGGCGCCGCTCTGAAATAAGCGTCAAAGCCCTGAAAATCATGGAAACCAGCCCCGCTGCCGTATACTGACCGATGGCAAATCTCACCACATGCCTCCGCCAGAGACCCTAAGAAACCGGCTCGGCTACATCGATTGGATGCGTGGCCTGGCTTGCCTGCTGATGTTTCAAACCCACTGCTACGACTCCTGGCTCAGTGCGCAGGCTCGCCAGAGCCGCTTTTTCATGTACTCGCAGTTGGGGGGAACCTTTCCCGCGCCGCTGTTTCTGTTTCTCACCGGAATCTCCTTCGCCCTGGTGACGGAAAAACTGTGGCAGACAAATCTCCCGCCCTCCCAGATTGCCCGCCGCACGATTCGCCGTGGAGCCGAGATTTTTGCTTTCGGCCTGCTCTTCCGCCTGCAGGAATTCCTGGTTGCGTGGGGATGGGCGCCCAAGAGCGATCTGCTCCGAGTCGACATCCTCAACACCATCGGCCTCTCGATGATGCTGATGGGCATCCTCTGCTGGCTGGTTCTGGTGGTGCAGCGTGGCCCGCGGACGCGCCTCGCTTTGGTGCTAGTCGCCGCCGGCACCGCGTTACTCATTTCCCTGCTAACCCCGCCCTTATGGACCACTTGGCGTCCGACCTGGCTGCCGTGGCCACTGGAGTCCTACATCGATGGAGTGCACAACCTGGGAACTTCGCAAGCCGGGCTTTTTCCGGTTTTTCCCTGGGCAGCCTTCGCCTTCGCTGGTCTGGCCCTTGGATTTATCCTGCAAAGCCCCTGGGCGCGCAACCGGGGGGCGAGAGCATTTTTCTCGCTCGGCCTGGCCGGCGTGGTGCTGATCGGATTTGCCCGCTGGCTCGATGCGCGGCCCGGTCAAATGTATGCCGTCTACGATTACTGGCATACCAGCCCCAGCTTCTTCCTGATCCGCGTAGGAATGTTGCTGATGATTCTGACCGCGAGCTATGCCTGGTGCCGCTGGGGCGCAGGCCAGAGGGGATTCAGTCCGTTTATCCTGCTCGGCCAGGCATCGCTGCTCGTCTACTGGGTCCACATCGAATTCGTCTACGGCCGCGTCTCCATTTTGCCCAAGCACGCTATGACCATCAACGGCGCCTCCGTAGGCCTGTTGGTGATCTTCCTCGCAATGCTGGCCTTGGCCTATGTTCGCACCAAGATGAAAGGACGAGCGGCGGAAGTGCTGCCGCGGCTAAATCGCACTGTAGCGCGAACTTGAACGCCGGGAAGGCGTTGTTTTCGCCAGGAGCTTTTGCCCCATGGCATGCTTCCAAGCCTGGCCGCAACAGACCGAATCCTACGGCCTTGTTCTACGTCAACCATCGAGGCCATGTCCGCGGCAAACAATCTCAACCTGATGTTCCCGGAACTTTGATTTGCCAATCCTCGTATGAAGATCCATGGAGATCCGTATGAAGCGTTTCGGTTTCTGGATGGTCTTGCTCGTTCCCGGTTTTCTTAACGCGAACGCTCAGCACGTTACCGAGAACGCGGTCCAACACTCGGCACGACAGAAGTTCATTTCAGGAGGCACGATTCGCTTGCACCTGGAGGCCGGCGGCTACACCGTTATTCCGGGGGATTCCGAGAATATCGTTGTGACCTGCCGCGCGCAAACGGAGGAGCAACTCGACCGCGTCAAGGTAGGGATCAAACCCACAGCCGCAAACGCCGACATTTACGTCTCCGAAACTCCGCACAACAACTTCCAGGCGACGATCGAGGTTCCTCGTCGTTCCAATCTTTGGGCCAGGCTATCGGCTGGGGAACTGAAAATTCAAGGGGTGGAAGGCGATAAGAATGTCGAAGTCCGTGCCGGGCGCATTCAAATCGGCATTCCGCATCCAGAGTTATACGGTCACCGTGATGCTTCGGTGATGGCCGGCAGTATCGAATCTCCGGCGTTCGGTGTCTCCAAAGGGGGTCTGTTCCGGTCATTCGAGCAGCAAGGTCCCGGGAACTACCGCCTGCATGCGACGGTGATGACGGGAGAGATCGCACTGCGCGCAAGCGAGTAAATCCCACTGGTTGACCAGCCAGAGACTCCACGAGATCTGGGCTGGTCCAACTTACGGCGTCATGCCCGTCTCAAAAGATTTTCCAGACATAGTGTCCCAGGAGGGCCACGAGCAAGGCACCGCCCACACCAGCAATCCAAAAGAGAAAATTGGCGGTCAACTTCGGAGAATTGATTTCCTTTTTGTCCATCGTTGAATTCTAACCTGATGCTAAGGCGCCTGGGTGGAAAGACGGGGGCCAGCCTTTCACTGCCCCGCCACAAATTCCACTACTTCGCGCTCCGCCCACCGCCCGTCATCGGCCGGGTCGCCATGATGTCCGCCATTGCGTTCGCCGAGAAATGCGCAGTGTCCGCCGTCGTCGGTCTCGACGTAGCTGATGTTCGGATTCGCGACGATACGCCGCAGAGTCTCTGGCTGGATCCGGATAAAGGGATCGTTCGCCGCATGAATGATCAGCGTCGGTACAGCGATGCGATCGATCACATTGGCCGCCGCAGCCCGCGCATAATAGTCGTCGGCCCCCCCAAATCCGCAATAGTAGGCGGTGATGCGATCATCAAACATTCGCAGACTGGAAATTCCGCGCAACCGCGCAGCATCAAATCTTCCCGGAAAGAGCCGCGCCTTGAGCCGCAGCCGGCGGAACAGTTGCATCAAGAAGTAGTACTCATAAATCCGGTTGCGGGGCTGATGCAGGGCGTCGGCCGACGCCGCCAAGTCCATGGCCGGACAGACCGCCGCCACGGCTTTAAATTGTGCAGGCCCTTTGCTCCCCCACTCTCCGGCCAGTTTCAGCACCAGGTTCCCGCCCATCGAAAACCCGATCAGCGCAAAACCCGAGACCCCATCGTTCTCGAGCACGCTTTGCACCACCGCGGCCACATCCCCGGACAAGCTTGAGTTATAAAGCGTGGGCGCGCAATCATCCATCCCATTACAGTTGCGCTGGTTCATGAGCATCACGTTCATGCCCGACGCTAATCCATTGCGCGCCACGCCGAGCATGTACTGCGAATCGGAAGACCCTTCGAGGCCGTGTACGACAATTAGGGTCAGGGCCCGTCGCCGCTGCGCTTCGCCTTGCCAGTAACACCAGCAGCGAATCTTTATGCCCGGCTCAACCTCGACCAGCCGTTCCTCCGCCGGGGGCAAATGGATTTTCCGCGGCAGCAGAAAACTGGCAATCGTCTGCACATGCCCGCCTCCCAGCCAGCGACGGGCGCGGAACGGAGCACGTCCGGTCCAATGTCCTCGAGAACCCACGGCCGGGGAACTTGAGTTTGGAGAACATGGAGCTGGAGAACCTGGCATTTGCGAGCCTGGAACTTTAACGCCCGGAATTTGGAAATCTGGAATTTGCGAACTTCCCACAAATTGATTCTAATAGAGACTGATCAGGAGTCGCCCCATGCCCATCTTCGAGTATATCTGCAAGGAATGTCATCACCAGTTTGAGACCCTTGTCTATGGCAGGCAAAAAGCTGCGTGTCCAAAGTGCCACGCCACCAAGTTGGAACCGCAGCTGTCGGTTTTCGCCGTGTCGGCAAAGGGCTCGTCGGCTTCGCCGTCATCGGGAAGCGCCTGCGGATCTTGCGGCGATCCTCGGGGCCCCGGTGCGTGCTCGATTGGCGATATGAACTAATCGGCTACGAGGCCTGCCTTCAGAGTCTGCCAGATCAGGGTCTGATCCGCACCCGTTGCGGTGTTGACCCTGTCTTCCACGATTGCCTTCAAACCATTGGGATCAGCTGGTGCGCGGCAATTTCCGTCGTCCGCAGCAACTTTTTACCCAGACCTCGCCAGGAAAAAAATTTCTCGTCCTGACTAGACTGTTCCAAATTGACCAGCTTTCTGTTGAGAAACGCGGCATCAATACACGTATGAAAATAACCGAGAAGCAGGCTCAATCAGTACGGTGCCCAACCTGCGGCGCTAAGCCTGGGGAGAAATGTGAGCTGAGTACAGGTTTGCCCCGCACCGACTCGCATCGTGACCGACGCCTGATCGCATCCGATAAGAAACCAGCTCGGTAAACGCGAAATCAATGCAGGGTCGGTGACGGGCTTCGTCGTCGAACTGCTTAGCCTCTGGCCCACTCCGCGTCTCGCTGGCCAGCCCGCCGGTTTTCGATGCTATCCAACTGGGAACTCTGCTGGATGTGGCGTGAGTGGACCGAAACCGAGGTATAGGGCACGCCCAGAAAGTGTTTGGCGACAATTCCAGTGACTTCGAGACAATTAAAGTTCTGCGGCTTGACTTTTCCGAAGATGCGTTGCAAGGCGTTCAGGATTTTGTTAGCCCCGGCCGCGCCGAAGAACATCACCTTCACTTCCGCGGCCATGAAAAAGAAATTCCAACCGGCGGCATGAATCTTGTCATCCAGAGCAAATCCATCCGGCGTCCTGATTACGCTCCAGTTCTCGAAGTACAGGTCGCTCTGGAGTGCAAGGGCTTCGGCCATTCGCGGTGACTCTTGCCCGATTAAGACCGTGCCAACTTGAATTGCGGGGATCATAGAAATTCTCCTTTTCGGGAGCGAACTGGAAGAACGAGTGATGGGTGATTTAAGGGGAAAAACTCAGATAGGCTGACTTAGCGCAGAGGATCTGAACTAGAGACAAGCGATGGTCACTCCTTCTCGACCCTAACCGTATTCATTGTGACAGTCGATCATCCGACTGCGCAGGTTGGCAGAACCGATCGGATTTACTCTTAGGCTTTGCGAAGCTTGCCGCGGATCGCTCCGCGCTCGGCAAAGGTGATGGTGATGGTTTTTTTGTCTCTGCTGAGTTTGGGGGGAAGCCCGCGCACAAGGTGGATAACCACGGTTCTGCCGCCGTTGGTGAATTTCATGTTCATCCGATTGGGACCGGGCTCTGGTGCCATCATGTTAGGAAGCCTCTTCGAAGGATTAAATTCAAAAATTTGAAGAGCCGTTATCGAACGGCCCTTCAGTAAGTGCGCGCGAAAGGGACTCCGCGCCGATAATGCGACCAAGAGCTAGATGCAACAATAGTGCATTCTTGCCTGCCAATCTGATCACTTTTGACCAGTTTTCATGGGTGTAACCTACACCGAACTGGCTCGGCACGCGCATGCCGGAAAAAATGCGGCAGGAATTCGCGCGTGCCGGTCGCGCTTCAATGCCATCGAAACGGATATTCATCCTTGAAACCAGCGTCTCCGCGCTGGCTCCCATGAATCCTCATGCGTTTGATGCTCCAGTTCGGGTTCGCTGTAGTCACCGACACAGGTGCCGCGTGTTCACCATCATAAGGACGGACCTGCTCATGCTCGGAAAGCGGCCTAGCGGTTGTGGACGTTGATTTCGGCCAGACAGGTTTCAGTGGGCACGGAGTTGGCCGCGTCTCTGCCGCGGCGATGCAACGTCTCTACAATTGTCAAATCTGAGCTATCTTGCTCAGACAATCAATCCTGCCGGTGTCATTGTTGTCAGTAGCTGAGTGTGCAAAGAAGGGTGACGACCGCCAATCGCAGCCCCAAAATTCTTAGTCGCAGGAGTCAGCGCAAGCAAGGGCATGCGACAACATTCGGCGCATTGGCGTTCTTCGCTCGTGTGTCCGCTCAAGCCTACGGAATCACGATTCGACCCAAACAGTTCCCGAAGCTCAGGAATGGATGACGCATACAGGTTGCGTCCGTCCGCAAGACCGGAAAGGTCAAAGATTATGCCCTTAATTCAATTACTCGAAGTACTGATTGTGGTGGGTGTGCTGCTGTGGTTGGTGAATCGCTTTATTCCCATGCAGAGCTCCATCAAGTCGATCTTGAATGGCGTGGTGGTGATTGCCGTGGTTTTGTGGTTGCTCAACGTTTTTGGATTGTTTCATTCGATATCCAGCATCCACGTTGGAAAAGGATGAGTTTAGGCCCCGGTGCAACAGCCCGGGAGATCTGGTCCTATCAAGCAGCAACGGCAGGCAACTGCCAAGGAGAAACATTGAAAAAGCAACTGTTGTTAGTCCTTCCCATCGTACTGAGCTTGGCCGCGCTGGCTGAGGCCGCTGCCCAAACCACAGCGACAGTCGATCCCGCGACGCAAACATTCACGTTCCGGGTGAATGTAATCAGCCGCTCCGTGCAAGCGGTCAACTATCAGCACCGCAGCGGAGCAACGAAGCTGGATTTCGCCGGCACCGACCTGATGCCAGCCGCCAGCGGCGAGGCGAAGGTGAATAGCAGGCGTGGATCCATCGCGATCGAGGCGGAATTTGCCGGTCTGCAGAAGCCAACCAGCTTCGGCAACGAGTACCTCACTTACATTTTATGGGCGATTTCGCCCGAGGGCCGGGCAGCCAATCTCGGCGAAGTGCTGGTAGGCGGCGGCAAAAGCAAGCTGAGCGTTACTACGGACTTTCAGGCTTTCGCGCTAATCGTGACGGCGGAGCCTTATTATGCCGTGCGGCAGCCCAGCAACGTCGTCGTGCTCGAGAACGTGGTTCGCGACGATACCAAGGGCACGACCGAGGCGGTGAATGCGAAATATGAACTCATGGAGCGGGGCGGATACATCCCTACCGGCTACAAGTTCGACCCCGTGATCCTGAATGCGAAGTTGCCGCTGGAATTCTTTGAAGCGCGCAATGCCTTGCGCATCGCGCAATCTGAAGGAGCAGACACATATGCGAGCGACAGCTATCGGCACGCCGTCAAGTTGATGGACGAGGTAGACGCGGATGCAACGCAGCGACACATGCAGCGAAAGCCTCTCATTGCCTTGTCCCGCGAAGCAGTACAAACCGCGGAAGACGCGCGCGAAATCGCGGTGAAGAAAATGGATGAGGTGCGGCTGGGCAACGAACGCCAACGCTCTGCGGACTCACTCTCTCTATCCCGAGCTCAAACCGACGAAGCAACCCGGCAAAAGGACCAAGCTCAATCCGATCAGGCCCGTGCCGAAATCGCCAAACATCAGGCAGAGTCAGACGCGGATAGGTCCAGGGCCGACGCCGCCAATGCACAATCCGCCGCCCTTCAGGCTCGCAGCGATGCTAGCGACGCCCAGTCTGCGACCGCCAGAGCCAGATCCGATATGGCGGACAACCAGGCAGCCTCAGCCAGCGCACTGTCCGCGGCCCAGGCCGACGCCGATCAATCCCGTCTAGCTGCGCAGCAGGCTCTGCAGAGCGCACAACAGGCGGATGCTGACAAGGCAGCCATGCGCACCAAGTTGTCTGAACAATTGAATTCGATTCTCCAGACACGCGACAGCGCGCGCGGACTTATCGTCAGCATGTCGGATGTTTTGTTCGACACCGGAAAGTATTCCTTGAAGCCGGGCGCACGGGAGAAGCTCGCCAAGGTGGCTGGCATCCTGCTCGCTTATCCGGGACTGAACATTGAAGTCGGCGGCTACACCGATAATGTCGGTGGCGATGCCATGAATCAGACGCTTTCCGAGAATCGCGCCGGATCGGTCCGGGACTATCTTGTGCAGGAAGGGGTTTTGAGGAATTCGGTTACGGCCAAAGGCTTCGGTAACACGCTGCCGGTATCGTCCAACGATAATGCCGCCGGGCGGCAGGAGAACCGCAGGGTTGAGTTGGTGGTTTCCGGGGAAGCAATCGGCAGCCCGGCCAACGCAACCACAGGAAGCTTGCGCTAGAGCAAGCCGCGTCCTAACCATCGAACCCATGGAGGCAACAACGATGAAGCTAATCGGAGTGATGAGCGCAGCAGTTCTGTCTCTGACTCTTGGAGTCGCGGCTCCGGCGTATGCACAGCAGGAGCAGCACGACCAGCAAGAGGAAGAGAAGGCCAAGCCGGCCCCGAACGAGAAGAAAGCAGAGCCCGAGAAGCCGGTAAAGCAAGAGGAGAAAAGTACCCAGCCGCAGGAAAAAAATGTCAAGCCGGAGGAGCGGACAGCCCCGGAACATGCCCAACAAGCTAGACCTTCGCCGCAGCCTGCCGGCAATAACCGTGGAGGCCGGATTCCCGACGATCGCTACCGGGCCAACTTCGGCCAACAGCACCGGTTTCGTGTGACTGAGAGTGATTACCGTAATCGCCACTTTCAATACGGAGGCTATTCGTTCGGGTTCGTGGGCGCATGGCCGAGCAACTGGCTCTACACGCAAGACGTTTATGTGATCGAGATCAACGGCATGTATTACCTTTGCAACCCGACGTATCCCGGCGTCAACCTTGCACTCAGCTTCACGTTATAGGGTCGGTTCGCTGTGGCCTGGAGCGCATCCAGGTCGACTCTCATGAGCGCGAGTCGGTCTTCATGGGACTCGCGCTTAACTTTGCCTGGTCAGGCCCAGCCGCAGATAGCTCGGTTTCGGGATGCGATGGACCATTCCACCTGGCCGCCGACTTCGCTAGTCTCGCTTCCGATACGGCGGTGACAGGTTGAGTCTGGTTGACCCATGGACCGCATACCGGGGAAATGACTGGTACGAGAATGACGATGTTTCCGTTGCCTACGATAACGGCTACTACCTGTTCAACCGTAGAGATCCCGGTACTGGAATTGCGATCCGTATCTCGCGCCAGCGTGCGTCTCTTCGATCAGGAGCGCGCGGATAGCCAATCTGCAGTTGAGTGTAGAAAGAAGGAACAATGCTGGGAACTATCTTAATCGTGATCCTGATTTTAGCGCTCCTGGGTGCGCTGCCGCGATGGGGGCACAGCCGAGACTGGGGCTATGCCCCGACCGGAGGACTGGGCCTGGTTCTCCTGATTGTGGTCATACTGCTGGTTCTGGGGCGGATCTGACCTGTGCGGGGCGGCTCAATATCGGCCGGAGTCAGCCTCCATGGTTGGCCATTGTTTGTTTTGCGTGCAGGAACGATTGTGCTCATCGTGCTGATGTCCTGCAGTCGATCGTCCGCGCACTCCGTGCTGACTCACGAAGAAACTGTCGACCTGCTCTGGACCGACTAGATTCAGCCGCTTCTGCGAAAACACTTTCCCCGGCTTTCGCAAGACCAGATCCCGCAGGCGCACGCCTATGCCTATGGCGGCGCGGCCATTCAGGATCTTGGCTACGACCCGTCCGGCAACAGGGAGTTCAGCGATCTGGCGCACTGCCTCCGCAGCGGTGACTTTGTCCACGAACTTCTGCTCGAAAGCCAGAATGGCGACGAGTACGCCTTCGCGCTGGGAGCGCTCTCGCACCATAGGGATAAGGAAAAGGCAATGACAGTCTTGCGCCTGAGGCTGAAGTCCGGAGTCCGTCCCTTTTCAATCTCCTGCCGCTTCCACCGGCGGCAGTTCTTCCGCCAGTCTCGTTTCTTTCACCTTTGCGCTGGTGACCAGGATCACGGAGAGAACCACAATCGCACTTCCTGCAAGAATGAAACGGTCGACGCGCTCGTGCAAAATTAGCCAACCCAGGAAGACGGCCACGACTGGATTGACATAAGCATAGGTCGAAACCTTGGATGTGGGAACGTGCTCGAGCAGCCAGATGTACGCGGTGTAGCCAATCCATGATCCGCACACCACCAGATACAGGGTAGCGCTGACGCCGCGGACGCTCCAGCGTACGTGCGAGAAATCGCGGGCGAAGATCGCGAAAATGAAATTCCCCGCTCCCGCCGCCACGATTTGCCAGCCGGTGGCGCTGAATACGTCCATGCCGGACTGCCAGCGCTTCGAGAGCACCGATCCCAGAGCCCAACTGAACGAGCCGAAGATCAGGCTGACTGAGGCCCAAAGTTCGCGGTGGCCCATGTTGCCGGAACGCAACTGCGGCCAGACCAGGATAAACAGCCCCAAAATGCCGAGGAACAGACCCGTTTTGCCGCGCCCGGAAATGTGATGGTGGCCCAGCAGCAGGGAATCGAGCACCAGAAACCACAGGGGAGTAATGGCGACGATCAGCGCCGCCAGGCCCGACGACACCGCCAGTTCCGCATACGAAAGCGTGAGGTTGCCGCCCATCAGCAACAACAGGCCCACAACCGCGGACAACGCGATTTGCCGGGCAGAGTACAGAATCCTGCGGCCGGTCGCGGCGCAAACCCCGAGCATAACGGTTCCCGCGATCGAAAACCGGACCCCGCACATGAGCGCCGGAGGGATCGATTGCACCGCGATGTCGATGCCAAGATAAGTCGAGCCCCAGAACAGGTACACCAGCCCGAAAGCAAGAATTACCATCCACCGGCTTGGGCGCTGAGCGGAGTGCATTGGCGTGAGAAATGGGGAAAAGCTAAAAGATATCAGACGAGCGCGGCGACCAGTTGGATTCTGGGAAGGCGACAGACGCTGTGAATAGAGACCAGACACAGGTTCCTGGGTCTGCTTGCGCCGCACCACTGGAGTCGTTGCCAGCAACGTTGACGCCGTTCGCTGGCCTCCTTTTGTTACCAAAGGGGGTTACGGGGCAGATCCCTTCCCGCTATAATGGCTTAGTGATGTCGACGGTTCGCGATGCTGCGCCACAATCCCAATTCGCATCTGCCCGAGTGCTGGCTGCACTGTCTGGTGTGCCCACGGCGCTATCGGGCGAATCTGCCGTCGCGATTGCGTCCCAGCCTGTTCGGTAGCGACTAACTCTCAATCCTCCATCTGATTCACCTCGGCCTGCGCGCGTCCGAACCAGGATCTCGTTTTCCGAGGTTGCATTTCCTTACAACTGGCGGCTGCTTACTGGCAGCTGCTGCGGAGGATTCCATGACTACCGGAACCATGACCACCGGAACTATGACTACGGGACCCGACACCACCAAGACCATGAACGGCGCAATCGGACCCAAGATCAGGACCGCACTGCCCGGGCCAAACGCCAAGCGCGTGCTCGAGGGCGACGAGAAATACATTTCGCCGTCCTATACCCGTTCCTACCCATTGGTTGTGAAGAGCGGACGAGGCATCGTGGTGACGGACGTCGACGGCAATGAGTTTTTTGATTTTTCCGCGGGCATTGCCGTGACTTCGACCGGCCACTGCCATCCCCAGGTCGTGGCTGCCATTCAGAAGCAGGCAGGCGAGCTGATTCACATGTCGGGCACGGATTTCTATTACGAGAGCATGGTGGAACTGGCGGCGCGGCTCTCGAGAATCGCGCCCATGCCCGGACCGCATCGAATTTACTACGGCAACTCAGGCGCCGAGGCGATCGAGTGCGCGCTGAAGCTGGCGCGCTACCACACCAAGCGCCAGAACGTGATTGCATTCTTCGGCGCGTTTCACGGACGAACGATGGGCGCGCTTTCGCTGACCGCGTCCAAGCCCCAGCAGCGGCGACGTTTCGCGCCACTCGTGCCCGGGGTGACGCACGTGCGGTATCCCGATGTTTATCGCGGTTGCGCGGCTGGTCCGCAGGATGCGGACAACTTTGCGCTGGAGTGCGCGCGCTTCATCGAAGAAAAGCTGTTCAAGACCACGCTGGCTCCCGAGGAAGTTGCGGCAATATTCGTGGAGCCGGTTCAGGGCGAGGGTGGCTACGTCGTGGCTCCGACGGTCTTCATGCAGGAACTGCGGCGCATTTGCGATCGTCACGGCATCATGCTGGTGGTCGATGAAGTGCAAAGTGGAATTGGACGCACCGGGAAGTGGTTCGCCGTCGAGCACACCGGAGTCGAACCCGACATGGTCTGCATGGCGAAAGGGATTGCTTCGGGCATGCCGCTCGGCATTACCATGACCCGCGCAGAAATCATGGACTGGGTTCCCGGATCACACGCTTCAACGTTTGGCGGCAATCCGATTTGCATTGCCGCGGCGCTGGCTACTCTCGATGTGATCGAGAAAGAACACTTGCGGGAGAACTCGGCCATCGTGGGTAATCACATGATGAAGCGCATGGCTGACTGGCCTTCGAAGTTGAAGCTGGTGGGCGATGTGCGCGGCCGCGGATTGATGATCGGCGTCGACATCGTCAAGGACAAGGGAACCAAGGAGTATGGCCATGCCGAACGCGACCGTATCGTCGAAATGGCGTTCGAACATGGAGTGCTGTTCCTCGGTTGCGGGCCGAGCACGGTTCGGATCTGCCCGGCGCTGGTGGTCACGAAAGAGGAAGCTGACGTCGCCGTCGATGTGCTCGAAGAATGCATCGCAGCGGTGGGCGGGAAGTAAGACTTTTTCCCAGAAAGCGCATGGGTGGAGCTGGCGGCCCGATAGCTTCGGGCCGCTGGAGAGCCCCGGGAGACGGACTGTGACAGCGGAATTCCCCGTCCGGGACCAGCCGAAGCGGAATCTTAGCTGGCTGTGAGGTATGTCACCTTCTCCATTCCACTTCTTTCCGCTCGAGTGAGATCTCTCTTCTTGCTTCCCGCAGTCTTGAGGCAAACCATCATTTACGGCCTGGACTGGATTGCGGCGCTCGTGCTTCCAGCGGACTCGCGGCCGCGGGCCGGCGCACGGCACCCAACGGGGGGAGAAGACGTATTCTTCCATTGGCGGAGGTTGGGATATGCAATATTGTGGCGCGCCAGTTTCGCTCGCCACCTTGTCGAGGGCGAGATCGGCCTGATCGGTTGGGATGCAGATGTGCTTTGTTTTGTTGAAGTTAAGACGCGAACCCGGCGCGACGGGAAGACCCCTCAAGCGGCGGTCGACCGCCGTAACCGGCGCGAAGTTGCGCAAAGGGCGCGTCAATCTCGGAGGACGGCTTCCACCTTCGTGCCAATCGAGATTCGATCTTGTAAGCGTATACTAGGGGCGTCCCAATTCCGACGCAGCTTGAAGTGTTTCGTGATGCTTCCCTGGCGCGGTAAATGCAAGATTTGGTTAGCGCACTGAAAGGATTCAGTAATTGCCTGAGCTGAGAAAAGATCCGATTGTGGGCCGCTGGGTGATTATTTCGACGGACCGGGCGAAGCGCCCAACCGATTTTGTCCGCGAAAATATGAAGATCAAGGGCGGATTTTGTCCCTTTTGCTACGGGAACGAGACCAAGACGCCTCCCGAAATTCAAGCCTACCGTCCTAACCCGAACGGCGGGCCAGCGCCTCAGCGGGACACCCCGGGTTGGACGGTTCGCGTGGTGCCCAATAAGTTTCCAGCTTTGGGTATTGAAGGCACGCTGAACCGCCAGGCCGAAGGCATGTTCGACCGCATGAACGGTATCGGCGCCCACGAGGTGATCGTCGAGACCCCGGACCACAAAGCCAGCCTCGCTACTCTGCCGCCGAAACGAATTGAAGATGTTTTGTGGACCTTCCGCGACCGCATCCTCGACCTCAAAAAAGATCGCCGCTTCAAATACATTTTGCTCTTCAAGAATCACGGCGAAGCCGCCGGCGCTTCGCTCGAACATGCGCACTCCCAACTCATCGCACTCCCGATTTTGCCCATCAACGTCACCCAGGAACTCGAAGGCTCCAAACAATACTTCCTCTACAAGGAGCGCTGCGTCTTCTGCGACATCATCCACCAGGAGATGGATAACGGCACCCGCGTGGTCGCCGAGAACGATAACTTCCTCACTCTCGCGCCCTACGCCCCGCGCTTTCCTTTCGAGACCTGGATTCTCCCCAAGCAACATGAATCGGCCTTCGAAAACTCATCCTCCCGTATGTTTGAGGATCTGGCCAAAGCGCTGAAATCTCTTCTCCTCAAAGCCAACCGCGTGCTCGACAATCCGCCGTATAACCTTGTCGTTCACAGCTCGCCCGTGCAGGACCCGACGAACGACTACTACCACTGGCACATGGAATTCATGCCGAAACTGACCAAGACCGCCGGCTTCGAATGGGGCACAGGTTTCTATATCAATCCAACGCCGCCCGAAGAAGCCGCGAAATTCCTGCGCGAAGCGAGCGTTGAAGAACCCATTCCTGTCACTGTCGGGTAGTCCATAAATAAAAATGGGCACGGCTTTGGGAACCATGCCCTTATTCCTGGCCGGAGAGAGGCAGGCCACGGAATGCCCACGGAAGTGTTAATGCTCTGGGCACACACAGCGTAAAATTCTGATCCGCTGCACATGTCATCGCCATGTAAA
>Ga0209420_1000220_pt1 | contig 35076 bp, 27 predicted proteins | sample BlaSpr_A8_OM1_O1_FD_187972 | JGI IMG/M metagenome (GOLD analysis project Ga0209420, IMG submission 187972) | Forest soil microbial communities from Thunder Bay, Ontario, Canada - Black Spruce, Ontario site 2_A8_OM1_O1 (SPAdes) (version 2) | ecosystem: Environmental > Terrestrial > Soil > Boreal...
GTTGTGGTTCCCCTCCAGTTTTCGGATATTCCAAGGAATCGCGTAAGCTTGTCCCACAGGGTAAGCACGTAGTTCGAGGCCCTTGGCCAGCGCGCCCCCAGGCCGTGCCATGGAGCGTGCCGCTTCGACCTCTTCTGGATCCGATCCAGCAACGGTCGCGATTGTTGCTGACGCAGAGTGTGGCGTGCCGTCAGGCTGAGGGCTTGGCGGGCTTCGGCTACGATGGCAAACAGTTCATTGATCTGCGCTACGATCGCGGTCGCCACCGGATCCTGGGGATTTAACTGCACCGCGTCGCAAAAATATCGTTCCTCACGAGACTAGCCCGCGTGAACCATCTTTGGTCCCCCGATCTGATCAGTGCTCATGGACTGAGCGTCCCTAGCATTGCTGGGACCAGCTTTCGGTGCGGAATAGTGCGGAATGGGTTTTGTTAGGCTGTCTAAGGAAGCAGTTAAAAGGAAGAGAACTGAGATATCGGTATCCACGGCCCATGTCGGTCTTCTTTGCCGCGAGACTCATATTAAGATTACTGTCTGCTCTCGGCAGTACCAGAGTCAGGGCTATACCGCTCGGATGCGTTTTTAGGAAAATACCGTAGTCGGTCATGTCCTAAGGTGCGTTCGCGATCATTGGTTGTGCGTATATCATATAACCAGTGACGCTAGACATAAGACTCCCGCGAGATGATGAAGAATATCGGCTCCTCTCGGTTTATGAGGCGTCTTGCGCCAGGGAGCACGCTGCCGCTGCTCATTTACTATATCCGGACCCTAACTTACCGCATGGCGCATACATGAAACTGGTGGGGGATCTCCAGACCATACGGAAGGACTGCAACGAACAAATGCTTGCAATCCGGGCACGTCACAATAAATGCTGGACCAATTGATCTTCTTGCAGCAACTTCGTAACTTCCTTCTCAGCTGACAAGTCAACTTACAGATTCAGGTAGTCCTGACGCATCCCTGGGCACATCATCCGGCTCTGACGCCTACCTGTGAAGCTGGAAAGAATGACCGCCTCCACGGCAACAATTACTCCTTGTAACGAAAACGGGTAACGGGTCAGGATCACTCCGTGATCAAATGGGCGACGCAATGATGTACCCCACCCACTATAGTGCTCTGGCTGATGTCCGCTGTTGCGACCAAGCGTTGGTTGTACTTAAGTTATACAATCAGAGTCGCTGTCAATGTTGAGAGTGGATTATGGCAAATCTGACCAATGCGCTTCAGCAGCTTCGTGCGGAGCAGCGAGAAGCGCAGTTGCACGTGAAGAAGTTAGGCCAAGCGATTTCCGTGATCGAGGCGCTAAATGGTTCCGGGCCACCCCGGAGCGGAAACCAAGCAACCCGAATTATCTCCGCAGCTTCACGACGGAAAATGGCGAGAGCGCAAAAGGCGAGATGGGCAAAGTTTCGGAAGGGACCCGAGCCTGTAGCGAAAACCACTGGCTCGGTTCCTGTAAGGCACACCATTTCGGCCGCCGGGCGCAAGAGGATCGCGGCTGCGCAAAGAGCCAGGTGGGCGACGGTGAGGGCTGGGCAGAAGGCGGCGTAGGCCGACGGAGAATGCTGCGAGTACGCGGCGGGCTTTTCTCTTTGAGGAGGAATCACTGCGGCTTGAATGTCAGATGAGCTAGGCAATATTTGCGACCTTGCTCGGCAGCACTCTCGCACTGTTTGCTTCCCTCGTCAGCCTCGCAGCGCCACACTTCGCACACACAGCGAAAACCGCCCGCCATGCTCTTGTACCAATCGTGTTGATGCTTCCTAGCTGCGGACACGCTGCCTCGTTTTCGAGTCGGGAAAGGTACCACACTTGTCCTTGTCTTCATGACGGATAGGATGCATCGCCAGAGATTAGGGGGTGAAAAAAGTCTGCGTGAAGGGCTTCGAGTTGAGTCCTTATTTTCTAGTGGATGAGCAATTGTGAACAGCGGCACGGCTGTTCCGGCGTTACCCTCCTTTTTGATTTGGCCAGTGGATGCGCTTCGTTCCATTTCAGGGGCGAGCCAATATCGCCCCTCGGTGTCCACTTTGGATTCGCCAATGCAGGGCCTCGGCAGTGTATCTATGGCCGACTAAGTCGCCTCCCCACCGCGCTCCCCGCCTTGCAAGTCTTAACGACGGTTCGGCACGTGAAAGGTGAATACAGACTGCAAACACCACATCACGTCAGCGTTGATACCTTTGTCGCGGACAAGGCTCTATTCCTGATGACCGCCTGCGTCGAATATGGGGACAAGCACATGCACTGCTCCCAGTGCGGGACGCGGATCAAGTGGGAAGCGGCATTCATCTCGGCGCATCGCGCGGCAGAGCACTGCATAGGCACGGGGACAATCGTTCCGGTTGACATTCCATACTGCCCCCAGTGCGAGGAGAAACCTTATTGGAGAGGTTGCTTCCATGTCCGCGACGGTCAGAATGCGGCGGCACAACTGCTTGACTGTTCCGGCGTGAGAATCGCTCCGGCTACAAGCTCAAGTTGAGCAATTCTGAACAGCCGTTCTGCCTCGACCGACTGCGCCATCGTCACGATACGGATGGGGTTTTATGTGGATGGCAATTGCTTGGCGGAATCCGCGCCCGGTGCAGACAATACACCGATGGTTCAAGGCGAGTGATACTGCCTCGGGTAGCGCCTATGTCATTCAAGCGGGTCGCAGGCAGGTAGATGGGCTGATGGTTCACGCTGGAAGTACAAGATGGGGGAAATGTTGGGTCCAGGTGCGCAAAACCGTGCGAGCCACGGATGAAAAGCAACGGGAGCCAAGGGGAAAAAGCCAGCCACACGCACGAACGAAAAGCCCCGTCGTCAACCGCATTTGCTTCCTTCTCCGATGGTGACGGGGCGCTATTCTCGGTTCGAAGAGTGTGCAATTCTGGACAGAATTGCAGTTTCCTTGCGGCATATGATCGAAGAACGAAAAGGCAGTAGCCATCAGAAACGGCTGGGTAGTTTTTTCTGACTTCAGAACGTTGGTCGGAACCTTCGTCGATAGTCGAATTTGTTGAACCTTTGAATGCGACCCTCGAAAGCAAAACTTTGATAAAGTGGAAACCCACAAATTGGATTGAACACTCGAAGTTCGGTGTCGGGCAAGTCAGCGAGATTCGAGAGGACAAACTCGACATTGATTTTCTGAACCACGGCCGGAGAACGATTCTGAAATCGACAGAATTGAAGCCATCGGCTGGACCCAGCCCGGCGTTCAAGTTCACTCGCGCCGCGGGCATGTCGCGCATGGAGCGCGCGCCTCGCCGACCTCCATTGGATTTCGACCACTTGGTTAGCTGCTTCATCCGCCGTTTCCCTGACGGGTTTGAGGGGCAAGACTTCCACGATGCCGAACGTAGGTACAAGGAAGACGCGGCGGGTGTGCTGAAGGACAAGCTAGGCAAGGAAGCGTTTGAGAACTTGCTTCGTGACGGTCATCACACGGAGATCTGTGAGATTGCGAAGCACGTCTTGCGGAGCACCAATCTTGTTTTCCGGATCGAGAAGGTAAAATTCTCTAGTGCCCTTGACAACGTAAGCAATCATGAGCGTTTTGCGAAGGCACTTTACAACCTGCTGTACGGCTCTGTTGAAATGGAGGGACGTTTCACGACCTTTTGCAGCCTTCTCTCGGAAATCGGCGCGAGCAAATGGACCGTGGCAACGTGCTACCAGTTCCTTGCGAGTGATGGCAAATGGATGTTCATGAAGCCTGCTGTTATGAAATGCATGGCCGAATCGCTCAAGGTTTCGTTGAACTACAAGACGGAACCGAATTGGCTCACATATTCCAAACTTCAGGAATTGGCTGATCGCGTGGATTTGGAGTTGCAGAGTCGAAAATTGGCGCCACATTCCCGGATCGACGTACAGGGGTTCATCTGGGCCTCGATTGGCATTGAAGAAGGCACCTACGGCAAAGCCGAGTAGCGATCGCTTGGTATTCCTCTGCTTACCGCCCGCACCCCGTTACTCACCTGACCCGTCAATGGGCCGCTACCCCCTGTTCGTTACACTCCTGTGCCGAGGGGAACCAATGGGAATTTATCTGGAGTGGCTGGGCAGTTGAAGAAAGAACTCTTAAGAGCACAACAGAAAGTCCAACGATTTGCTGTCGCGCTCGCGGACTTCGGAAACTCGGGATCGAACAGACAACATATTCTATTTGCCGATGATCACAAGCGAGCATCGCCCAGAAAATAGCGATGGGCAGAGATTCGAAAGAGATTGCAGCCGGCAGCAACAGCGAAGACAACCGGCTCCGCTTCTCGGAAGCGCACCATGTCGGCATCGGCCCGTAGGAAGATCGCCGCCGTTCAACGGGCACGATGGGCAAAGGTGAGGGCGAGGCCGAAGCCAGCGGCATAGACCTGAGTGTTCCATACGCGGCCGTGCGACCATACGGCGTGAGGAGAGCGACATGGCTACGATTGGGTTAGTCATCACTGGTCTGGCATTTCTTGTCAGCATTCTCTTCAACCTACTTCAACTTAAGTGGCGCAAAGAAGAACGAGTGGCACGCGCCGAGGACAAGGCTGAACAAAAATGCAAAGACGGCGAGGGGGAAGCGGGGCGACGATTGAAGGAACAGGCTGTCCCGCTGTTTTTCAACTTCGATGGAACCCCCGGCCCGATACTGGTCGCCGGAAGTCAGCATTCGTCGCAAGGGCCGTTCGTGTACTTATGGGGTCTTGTGACCGTCGTGAATCGCACTCAGTTGCCTATAAAGATCACGCCCCTCCGTCTCCTCATGGCGGGCGAGGAATGGCCCGTTCAAAGTATTTCCTTCCATCTGAAGTCCAACACTACGGACAGATCAGACCGAATTAGCCTGAGAGGAAACGACAAAGAAGACTACGAATTGCATTTCAGGTTTACAGACGACAAATGCGCTACCGGGAGTGGGGAGGTTTGGTTTGCAAGTGACAACCGACCCGGAGAGTTTTCGGTACCAGTTAGGTTCCGGCAATAGCGGCCGAGACGAGCGGAGCCTCGACACGCCCAAACCCCATCTCACGCGATCTGCCCATTCCCACCTTTGATCGCCTGCAACGCGGCTGCGCCCATAACGTTAGCGTTGCGGCCAGATAAATCCATCTGCGAGAGCAGGCTCGGAACAATCTGGAGCGGGAGACGGGATTTGAACCCGCGACTTCGACCTTGGCAAGGTCGCACTCTACCACTGAGTTACTCCCGCTCGTCCCCTCATTCTACAGCACTTGCGCGTTTCGTGACAATTCGCACTTGCGATCGCTTTTGGCATCAGCAGCGATTCCCAACTCTGCGATGTACTGCACTTGTGCCTCACTTGCTTTGGCGTGGACTAGCGAGCCGCCGAGCGGATTTGGCCAAGAAACGGTTCATCGTTGGGCAAGTCTTCACCTTTGGGGGCTTGTCATCATGCTTCGGAATTGTTGCGCTACAGGTCCGCGTATGCGTTTCTGGCAATCAAGGTCATCGGCTTTGAACAAAGCCAACGCCACTCTGCCAACAGGCGTTCAACATCTAGGTAATCGACACCAAACCAGTTCTCCATGCCGTCCACCGAATCACGCGAAACGACCTAGCTTTGCGCAGCGATTTTAGCATCTGGCAAGGCCTACGTTGAGGTCAACTGTCGCAAACGCTGAATGGGATAGCAGAGCGCGTTGAGGGGCGATGTTCCGAACGCCCGATCTTCGACGATTCAGTCGAAACCAGAATCAGACGGCTGACCTGCGAGATTGCGAAGATCGACGATGTTCTCTACGCGCCAACACCGGTACGCAGTACTCAGAAGTCAGCAATTCCCCTTCAGCAGTCAGCACTCAGTTGATTTGACTGAGTACTCAATTCTGAGCGCTGATGCTTCCGAAAGCTTTTCTCCTCACTTCTTGGGCTGTGCCGAGGGCGGAAGAATGCCGTTCAGCCGCAAATACATTGCCGCCGCCGCATAGTGATCGGACAGGCTGCTGGCCAATCCCAGCGCCGCCACTGAGCGAGGAAACTGGCGTCCACCAAAAAGCTCAATCGTGTCGCCCAGCTTTGAGTCGTCCATCTTGCTCAAGGCATCGCTGCAGAAACTGAATGACGTTTTCACCGCGGCCACCAACTGGTCTTTCGAATCGGTTTCTTTGGCTTCGTCTACCTTGGGTGCTGGCACATCCGCCGCCTTCGAACAGAAAAGACTATTCGAATTGGCGATGTGCGCGGCCAGGTGAGCGAAGGTGCTCTGATCGGCCGTGGGCTTGTAGGAGAATTTGTCGGCGGGCATGGCCTCCATAGCGCCGATCGTGTTGTTTTGGAAGCGCTGCAGCACCAGGCGCAGCGCAGCCGTGACCGGATCTTTGGTCGTCGCTGCAGGCGTTGCCGCAGCTGTCTTGGTGGCTGAGTTTTGAGCTTGAGAGAGCGCGAGGGTGGCACAGACGAAAAGACAAACAACGCCGGACGCGGGTTTCATGGAGGCCTCCTGAGGCATTAGAACTATACGCCACTGATTAATGGGGGATTCGATGCGGTGCAAAAAACTTTCGCCGCAAAAGATCGAGATTTCCCTGTGAACCTCGGTATCCTCTGTGGTTAATGTTTCCTACATGTCACAATGACCCGATGCCCAACGATCGCTCCATCCCATTTTTTTTTACCGCAAAGCCTGGAAGGGAGCCTCACCCCTGAACAGGGTGTCCTGCCCCTGCCAGTGCGGGATTTCTCAGAGCAGCCTCGCCTCGAGCCTCATGCTCGATCTGGGAACTCATTTCCTGAGTCAAAGACTCGGGATCAGGAAAAAGCTCCCACATGTTTCCTTGCGCAGGCTGTGCCTCCTGGCAGGGCACACGACTCACCAGCCTGAAGCGGTCCGTCGGACTGGGATGCGTATCATCCTCTGAGGTTTTCCGATTCATTGCCTTGTCGACCGCTCTTTCCACTGAATCCTCTCCGTATACGTGCAGAGTGTAGAGGTTTCTGAAGGGCCTTCCCGCGCCACGCGCTTCCTGAAGCTCCATGCCTGCGATGTAGCGGAATTCAATCTGGCGTCGTACGACATGTCGCAGACCTTCTTCGAATGCTTGTGCTCCGTAGAGTCCGGCAGCAGCACGATCGGCCAGCACTTCCTGCAGTCGCGTTGCGCCATGGCTGATGCGCCGGAATAGGAAGTGATAGAGCCGCAGGAACTGGAAAGCGACGTTCCAAAACACGGCCTGGCCAGCATGGGCCATGGCGTACGCGAAGTTCATCATGTCCTGGTTGACCCGCAAAGCTATGTCGCCGCCTGCTGTATCACGATGAGAAAGGTGTCCGTACTCATGAGCGAGAATCGCGCGAAAGGAATTCTGACTGAAGCCCGTAAGAAGTCCGAGGCCCATCACCAGCGTGCGCTGCCCTTTATCCTTGCGGCGCGCGCTACGGGTGCCCTGTTCGTAGACCGCCATCTCAGTTCCGGGAGTGATCCGAATCTGGTCCAGAGGACGCGTGCCCAGTTTGTCGGCGACCTCACGCGTCACGTTCCACAAGTCCGGAGCGTCTTCCCGCCGCAGTGTGCGTCCCGGCTGCGCCGGATCCACGCGAACAAAGAGAGTCTGCACTGTCTTGTAGACCGTCACTACGGCTCCAATCACAAGAACGGCCACAAGTTTGATCGGAATGTAGCCAATCATCAGAACGCCATAGACAATTCCCGCGGTCACACCCAAAACCATCACGATCACGAAGGGGAGAGAGATATAGTAATACGAGCCCGCGACATTGATGAGATGCCGGTAACAACGGCGCAGGAGAATTTGACCGCTGCTCGCCGACGCCGTGGGATCGGCACCTTCAATCAGACGCAGCGTCAGCATCGAGAACACCTTGCCGAGAATGAAAAGAAGCACCACGCCGCCGGCCCACGCCAAAATCACCAGTGGGCTGTAGTGCGACCAGCGCCAGGCCATTGCCTGCCTGCGAACGCCGGAAGCTAGAAAAGCTTCGGCCACCTCATTCGGCAGGCCCATCCGCTCGGCAGTCTTGATTTCGCGTTCCGACGCAACCCAGTCCGACGCCATTGCCAAGCGGATGGCATTGAAGTAGTGCGAGCCTATCAGCTCGGGATGCTTCTGTACGAGCGCCGCTGTGGCCTGGCGAAAATCCTCCAGACTCCGGTCAACAAGGGCAAGCTGCGCGAACAGCCAGAGGTAACTTGCGTCGTCAGAACCGCTGTACTTCTCGACGGCCTCTTTCGCCAGGGGGAGCGCCATTCGCAGCTGTTCGTCCGTGCCATGGGTTGTAGGAGTCGGATAGGCCAACACCTGCGCAAGACTCGCCAGGTTTTCAGCCGAGCGCTCAATCTTCAGCGCGCGTCTGCTGTAAGTCAGTCCTTCGTCCAACTGCCCGGACGCGGCCAGGGAAGCTCCCAGGCGCCGCATCGCCGGCGTGAACAGCGGAGCCTGTTGCAATACACTTTGAAATCGTGGGATCGCCTGCTGGAACTCGCCTTTGTCCATCGCGGAAGTCGCCTGCTGAAAGGTCTCGACGGCGCCTGGCGCAACCCCAGCGAGCTTGTCGCAGATCGGCTGTTCTGTTCTTGGGTTGCGGACAAACTGCCCAAACGCCAGAGCAGAAAGGAGTATCAGAGAGGCAAATGCGACGAAGGGCTTGGGAGTCATGCGCGGCTCCTGGTCCAGAGGAGGGGTATTCTACCGCATCTCGCGCCTTGAATCATGGGTTGCCGACGTGGCCAACATGACATCGACCTTGCTTCCGAGACGATACAACCTCGCACCCCGAGCCCGACGATGCTCTCATCGCCGATCTTGCCCGCGATGGCATCGCCTAGGTGCCAGTCTTTCCACTCGGGGGCTTCACCCCATTGCAGTCGGCTCCCCTAATCTGACGTCGCTGCGCGCCTCGACGCCACACCGATGCCGGTTGCGCTGGCCTGGTTTCTTCGGCGGTCGCCCAACATCCTGGTGGTTTGCCCGCGGTGGATAATTTCGGTAGCAATTTGGTAGCATATGGCTCCATTTTGGCCGGTTTTAGGAAACTCCGTAGGTCGTAAGTCCTTTAAAACCAATGGCCGGCTGCTACCTTACTTTCATGGCATGGAAGTCCCGAACAGCGTACCGCAGCGTTTCCCAAAGCCCGTCCCCGTAGTACCCGTCACAAACGAAGTTCACGACTACGCGAACTCCAATTCAATCTTCTTCGCCGCCCGGTCCAGATTCACGATTCGAAAACTGCGAACCTGCCCGGCTCGCATGGGCTCTGCTTTGGGGGATCCTCCACCGCCGCTTTTCCAGCGCGCCTGCAGCATAGAACTCAAGGCAGAAAGATCGGCCTTCGATTCCTGCGGAGCCTCAATCTTCATCCTCGCCGGAGTTGCTGCGGTCATCTTGCAAGAAGCATGAATGCCCTCGCCCAATTCCACTTGCGCTTGGCCGCCGGAATCGTCCATCAGCCGGCCAGTTACCACGTCGCCTTCGTTGTGCTCCGCAATGTATTCGTCAAGGCCAGTCGGCACCAGTTGCTTCATTCCCAGCCTCATCTGCCGTTTCTCCAAATCAATGGCGAGCACTTGCGCCTTGACCACTTGCCCCACTCGCAGCACGTCCTGCGGCTGGTTAATTCTCTTTTCCGCGCTGATATCGCTCACATGAACCATGCCTTCGATTCCTTCCGCAAGCTGCACAAAGGCGCCGAACTTGGTGAGATTGGTCACGGGTCCTTCAACCGCCAAACCGACTTGAAAGCGCTGCCCAATGTCGTTCCAGGGATCCCCCAACGCCTGCTTCAGCCCGAGGGAGATACGGTGCTCCACGGCATTAACTTGCAGAATCACAACCTCGACAGTCTCGCCCTGTTTCACAACATCGCTGGCTTTTCTGATCTTGCCCTTTGACCATGACATCTCAGAGATATGGATCAGCCCTTCGATGCCAGGCTCGAGTTCCACGAACGCGCCGAACTCGACGAGACGAGTGACGGTGCCGCGTGCCCGATCCCCCGCCTTGAATTTTTCTGCGACCGCGTCCCAGGGATGCGGCTGCAGTTGTTTCAAACCAACCGAAATGCGCCGTTTGTCGGCATCCGAAGTGACTTTGAGCACCTTCACTTCGACCGCCTGACCCACCGACAGCACATCCGCGGGCTTGTTGACGCGGCCCCAGGCAATGTCGCTCACATGCAGCAACGCATCCAGTCCGCCTAGGTCGACGAAGGCCCCGTAATCGGTAAGGCTGCGCACCGTGCCGCTTACCGTCTCGCCTTCCTTGATCTGCGAATAAAATTTGTCCTTGGCGGAACGTTCTTCCTCCTCCGCCACCGCGCGCCGATCGACCACCACATCTTCATCCGTCACATCGAGCTTGATGATGCGGCAGCGGATCTCCTGCCCCACCAATTTCTCCATGTCGGCCGCCTCGCGAACTCCGCTGCGCGAACCGGGCATGAACGCCCGCACTCCCACGTCAACATTGAATCCGCCTTTGATCACACTCGTCACCGTGCCCAACACGGTCGTCTTCTCGGCAAAGGCCTTTTCCAGCCCCGTCCAATCCATGGGCCGTTCAACCTTCAAGCGCGAGAGCTCGTAGTAACCGTCCAGATCGCGACCCTTCACCGTCACCAGGCACTTGTCCCCAGGCTTTAGCGTCTCGCCTTGCAATGCCGCCAGCGGCAGAATTCCTTCCGACTTGTATCCGATATCGAAGAACACCGACTCGGCGTTCATCGCAATCACCGTGGCCTGCAGCTGCCTGCTGCCTTCCGTCTTGCGGGAATGGCTCTTTTGGAACTGAGAGAGAATGTCGCCGAAGGATTCAGCGCTTTCGGCCGCAGGTTGGATTTCCGGAGTTTCTGGACTAGACATGGAAAAGGTCAGGACCTCATCGCGGGAGAATCCTTTAAGGATACCATCGTCCCGGCAGTGTCTCCCGCGTCGGCTCAACCACTTCAACCACAGGCAATCTTCGACCGTGCTACTCGACTGGTCCCAATGAGCTGGCGATCCAGAACCTCTCCGTCACCTTGATTGACCTTCCTCTTACTACCGCGCCCACTGCGGATCATCTTCCGGTTTCACGATCTGCCCGTCGCGCATGTGAAGGATGCGGTCTCCGTACTTCGCCGCCTCTGGATTGTGCGTGATCATCAGTACGGTCTGACCGAGTTCCTGATTCGACACGCGCAACATGCCAAGCACCACGTCAGAATTCTTGGAATCCAGATTGCCCGTTGGTTCGTCGGCCAGCACGACTGCGGGCCTGTTGATGAGCGCTCGCGCCAAAGCCACCCGCTGCTGCTCGCCTCCGGAAAGTTCTGACGGGCGATGCCCCAGGCGCTGGGTCAGCCCGAGCAGGTCGGTGATGCGGTTGAAGTGCGCTGGATCCCCTTCGCCGTTGCCCGAAATTTCCTGGGCAATCGCAATGTTCGAGCGTGCGTCGAGCGTGGGCAGCAAGTTGAACTTCTGAAACACGAAGCCGATCTTGCGTTTGCGCATGCGGGTTCGTTCGGCATCGGAGAGCGTCGCCAGGTCGTCGCCGTCGAGCACTACGCTGCCCCCGTCCGCCCGCGTCAATCCGCCCAAAAGGTAAAAGAGAGTCGACTTTCCGCTGCCCGACGGACCCACCACGCTGACGAACTCGCCGCGCTGCACGCTGAAGGAAATCCCGCGCAGCGCCTCGACTTCAATTTTGCCCACGTGATACGTCTTCCGCAGATTTTTTGCTTCGATGAATGCTTCCGCCATGCCTGCCAAGAATCTTACACGAAGGGCAGCGGAAACCCAGCTCGTAGAGACGTTGCTTGCGACCTCTGTACCAGCCGATTAAGAACCACTTGTAGATGGTACTCAGGCTACGCCGATATGGCGCTGGACTTCCGGAGTTCGCGGCTGCATGCGCTTGGGCCCGCGCTTTCGCACCAGCAAAAGTCGAACCCGCTCCAGCAGGTCGACCGGCGCGTACATCCCCTTGGCAAGGAAAACATCCGCCTGCGAATCGTGATTGTAAATGCGGACCTTGCTGGAGATAAGAATGGCGGGCGTGTGCGGCGACACATCCTTGATTCTGGCGATGAGTTGCGGCCCGTCCAGTCCCGGCATCGCCATGTCGGCGATTACCAGGTCGATCCCGCCTTGTTTAAAGCGCGCCAGCGCTTCCTCTCCGCGGGAAAAGCTCGCCACGCGGTAGCCGCGGGTTTCCAGCATGATTTTTCGGTGGGAAAGAGACTGTTCGTTGTCATCTACACACAGAATCGTGCGCTTGGGTTTCATCAGCCTTCCGCAATCTATCGGGTGCTGCCGCAAGCGCGGCTCGCGAAACCGACGGAGGTTTTTCTCAAAATGAAGAATGTCAGAGCGAGATGAATGCTAACGGGTGGCGCGCTCACTGTAAAGTGCCGCCGCTGCTAATGGGTCGTTCTGGCCATTGATTTTTTCTTGAACGAGTGCGTCTCTGTGTTTTCCGTAGGTTGCGCCACGCGTGTCAGAGAAAAAGTTCGCCGCGCATAACTTCGATTGCGTTGCCGCCGACGCGCACGTTAACTACCCGGTTATCGCTGAGATTATTTTGGCGTGACGCGCGCACAAAAATCCGGCTCGGTCGCTGCATCTCAAGGCCCTGCTCGATGAGCACACGCTGGTCGGGTTCAGCCACTCCGTGAGCCACCATCCACGCGGCGGTGCATCCCGCCGCCGACCCCGTAGCCGGATCTTCGGCATTATAAAACAGCATACGCGCGTGCAAACGAGCCGCCGGATCCACGGTTTCACGGGCCACGAAGTAAAGGAATCTTCCGCCAGTTTTCTCCAGATATTCGGCGGCGCGGTTCAGGTCAACTTTCAAGTTCTGAATCCCCGACAAAGATTTCAGCGGTGTCACGGTGAAGGGAACTCCCGTCGACACGGTCTCGATCGGCAGCTCCGCATCGAAATCGTCCACCCTCAATCCGGTGGCTCGCGCCACCGCCTCGCGGTCATGTTGCATTCCAAATTTCGGATCCACTTGCGTCATCTCCCCAAACGCCGCTTGCCCGGCTGTCTCTTCAAATCGTACAGGGACTTTTCCCACGTTCAGGTCGAGCGTGACTTCTTTTATGCCAGACTCTCCGCGCATCGCGAACGCGGTTCCCAGCGTGGGATGCCCAGCAAACGGCAACTCTTCTTGCACGGTGAAAATTCTCACGCGCACGCCGCGCTCGAGTTCCGTTTCCGCATTGCGGGGACAGATGAAAGTCGTCTCCGAGAGATTCATCTCTTTCGCGATCGACTGCATCTCCTCTTCGCTCAATCCGTTGGCGTCAAAGAACACTGCCAGAGAATTTCCCTCCAGTGGCTTGGACGCGAATACATCCCACTGCGCCATCGCCAGCCGCCGCGTCATTTTGCCCATGAATATCCCCAAACAATGAATTGCCGCGCCCCCCAAAGGGATGCTCGCGGCCTTCGCGCGATGCAGAAAATGATGCAAAGATTATCCACAACAAAGATCATCCAGAAAATGAACGGAAGACTTTTGCTGGCGAGCCCGGAAACGTTTGACAGTCGCAGGCCACGCTTCTATCCTGAACATATGCTTTCTCCTTCCACCGCCAGTGCCATGGGTTGTTGTCCACCGGCGCCGACGTGTGGGTAGGGAAACTCCGAGATTCTTCCCAACCCACCCGGCGAAGCGGGTGGGTTTCGTTTTCATCCGCTTTTACCAAGTCTGGAAGCCGGCGCGGGCTGACTTTCCGAATCTTGAGCGATTTAAATTCATCAAGGACACAAAGGAGATGATCATGAGTACAGCGACTGCAAACGAAACCCAGAGTATTCCCCGGATCAACGATGCGGCTCCCGATTTCACCGCCGAAACCACGCAAGGACCAATTCACTTTCATGACTGGATCGGCAACGGCTGGGCCATACTGTTCTCGCATCCCAAAGACTTCACGCCCGTCTGCACCACCGAACTCGGCACGATGGCGCGCCTGCAGCCGGAATTCGCCAAGCGCAACGTCAAGATTCTAGGCCTCAGCGTCGATCCTGTCTCCAGCCACAGCAAGTGGGCGGCGGACATCGAAGAAACTCAAGGTGCAAAAGTGAACTTCCCCATGATCGGCGATCCGCAGCTCACGATAGCCAAGCTCTACGGCATGCTGCCCGCCGAGAGCGGAAGCACGTCAGAAGGCCGCACCGCCGCCGACAATGCGACTGTGCGCACCGTTTTCGTCATCGGACCAGACAAGAAAATAAAGTTGCAGCTCAGCTATCCCATGAGCACCGGCCGCAACTTCGATGAAATCCTGCGCGTCATCGATTCGATCCAGCTCACCGCGAAACACAAAGTTTCGACTCCGGCGAACTGGAAGCAGGGCGACGACGTCATCATCGGCGGCAACGTTTCGAACGAGGAAGCGCAGAAACTGTATCCCGGCGGATGGAAGTCACCGAAGCCCTATCTGCGCATCGTTCCCCAGCCCAAATAACTGGGGCACTGAAAAAAACGAACCGGCCACGGATTTTCACGGATCGGACCGGAGCTCTGTTCGACGCATGGGTTCCGCAGTCAGTGGGATTCACTCTCGTCGCCTCATGGAAGCGCATGTGTCCGGTGATCGTCCCGGTCTTTAAATCGAAGAAATTACTTAGAATGAATGGCCTACGGACGATTACCGGGCATATAACGCGCCTCAATGGGTGGTTTTATGGGAGACACGAGCTTCACCCCTAGCCCATCAGTGTTTGTGGAGTAGCGCACGAAGAAGCTGCCCGCTGACTTCGCAGATCGTGCCGCGTTGGCAGTGCGTCTTTATGCGGGCATTCTACGTGGCAGTAAGTTTGCCAGTAGGGGGATTTGGTAATGCATTAACCAACACAGAATCAGCGAGATGGAAGCGCATGCGGTCCGGTGATCGTCCCGGTCTTCAAAACCGGCGGGCGGCAGGCAATCCTGCCGCCGGTGGGTTCGACCCCCACTCGCTTCCGCCATTTTCAATGACTTGCGCGGGATGGAATCACTTTGGAATCAGACAAGGCCATCGAAACCACCTTCTGGTGTGCTGTGAGGACCTGATGACGATGGACCCGTACACATCGCTGTGTCGCATCATTTCCCGCTGCACACTGATTGCTGCACCGGCCGCATCGAGCCATGATCGGTGTTGAACGAAGCATCGTGCGGAACAGAGTGGTACGATTGGCGAGCAGACACTGGAAACCCTGAACGCTTGGAGGCAGACAACGGAGTTTCCGGCAGAAGGGGATTGGGTCTTCTCCAGTCCTGCCAAGATCGGGCGCTTCCCGCAGTCGTATGACACGGTGAGACGACACTTCCTGAACGCGGGGGCTGAGATTGAGAGACTCGGAACCCACAGCATGAGGCACACGTAAAATCCTTCGGTTGACGTTTTCAGGCAGGTTGGACCCCACTCGCTTCCGCCAAAACAAAGCGTCTGAGGACTTCATCAGAATTGGCAAGTGGAAAGACGACGCTGACACGGACGCCAAGTGGAAGGCGAACGTAGCATCAGTAGCGTATCCAATCTGGATGCAAGCAGCCTCTTAATTGCCGAAGTGCCCGGATGGGAAAGGTCTATCAGCATTCTTGAACGACTGGGCAAACAAGAAATACACGGACACCAACAAGGTCCGTCAAGTGCGGACGTCGTTTGGCCTTTCTCGCGCTAGGACCTCCTCCACTTCATTTGCGGGGGACGCTACCCCATCTTCGACTCGCGTGTACGGAGGGCGATGAACCGGTTGACGGGTTCGACAATCCCTAACACAATTGACTGGTATTTAAATTCATTTCAGCGATTGTTTTCGGAAATCGCAACACTTTGCGGCAGCGACAATCTTCGCCGTCTTGGCATGGCGCTGCTCAGTTATGGCGCTCGTCCTTGTCCTTATCCCATCGCCCGTTAGGACGGACAGGCTTGCCCGTGAATGGAATACAACATTTGCCGGATGACTTTGTGCCATGCCGCACGAGCCTCACGAGAAATCGTCAACTGTTCATCGGGGTCAGCGGTGACTGCGAGTCGTTTCTGCAATTCCTGTAAGAGTGCGGGCGTCACTGTGAGATCACAGGATCATTGTGAAGTGCGGCGCAGTTGGCAAAAAAACCTCCATTGCACTTTTTGGCTTTCGTAACCGGGGTCGTCCTGATATCTGCGGGACGCATTAGCTTGCTTTCAACCGAATGCTGAGTATAATTGCTCATTATATTGAGTAATCGGTATGATTCGCCAAAACCTCTATAGCGAACTTCTGAAGCGCATCAGGGAAAAACGCCGATTCATGCAGGTGCTTGCAGGTCCGCGCCAGACCGGCAAAACCACACTTGTCCGGCAGGTTATGGAAGCGTCGAAAATATCCTCGCACTACGCCTCCGCCGATGAGCCAACCTTGCGCGATCGCACGTGGCTTGAGCAGCAGTGGGACGCCGCTCGGCTTCAAGCCAGGGAGCGTAAAGCAGGGGCGTTGCTGGTGCTGGACGAGATTCAGAAAGTGGCTGACTGGTCAAGCGCCGTGAAGCTGCTGTGGGATGCCGATACCCATTCCGGCATACCCTTGAAAGTCGTGCTGCTTGGCTCGTCTCCATTGCTGATTCAGAGCGGCCTCACTGAAAGCCTCGCCGGACGCTTCGAAGTGATTGTCGTACCCCATTGGTCGTTCATGGAAATGCGCGAGGCATTCGGATGGGACCTGGAGCAATACATTTTTTACGGCGCTTATCCGGGCGCTGCGGAGCTGATAGACGAACCGGAGCGCTGGCGGCGCTACATCCTGGACTCGCTCATAGAAACGACTATTTCGCGCGACATCCTGCTTTTAACGCGAGTCGATAAACCTGCCCTATTGCGCCGGCTGTTCCATCTTGGTTGCGCCTATTCCGGTCAGATCCTTTCCTATCAGAAAATGATGGGCCAGCTTACCGATGCGGGAAATACCACCACTCTGGCTCATTACCTTGAATTGCTCGGAGGAGCGGGCATGTTGACCGGACTTGCCAAGCACGCAGGCGGCCAGGTCCGCCAGCGGGCGTCGAGTCCCAAGCTGCAAGTGCTGAACACCGCTTTGATGACAGCCCAGGATCAGCGATCCCTGACCGAGGCGAGACGCGACGGGAATTACTGGGGACGGCTGGTAGAGTCCTGTGTCGGCGCACATCTGGTCAATTCAAGTTTTGGAAGCAATATCTCCGTAACTTATTGGCGTGAGCGGAACCACGAAGTGGATTTTGCTTTGCAGCAGGGCAAAACGACCGTTGCCATTGAAGTAAAAAGCGGGGGGCGCCCAGAATCTCTACCGGGTATGGAGATTTTTGCTCGCAGCTTCAAGCCTAAGCGCCAATTGCTGGTTGGTGGACAGGGCATCGCACTGGAAGAATTTCTTTCCAACCCAGCGAGTCACTGGTTGAAATAAAGTGAAGTCTTCCGGTGATCCACCACCACCACCACGGTCATTATGAGCACCACTGCTGCCATGAGTGAGCACGCTCAAACGAAAACATCAAGCCATGCTCAGACAGGAAGTTGTGGCAGTCAGCCGCGCAACAATAGCGAATCGTAACAAATAACAGGCTGGTCTTTCTTACCCTCCCACCAAAGACCAACCTGCCTCCTATTGAATGCTTCGTGCCTACCTGTTCGCTACGAATACGGTCCCAAAAGAGGTACCGGATGCCACTCCTGCCAAGAGTTGATGGGTAACCCCATCCGACAGCAGATAATCGACCCCAATTCCGGCCTGTGTCTGATTAGGCGACAAGCAAGGGCTTGCGCCGTAAGTCAAGGAAATGTCAAAAAAGTTTTTTCCCGAACTGTCAGGGGTCATGCTTCCAGAAAAAGAGCAACCGGAATCAGAGCCGCTAAACGTGCCGCTCGCTTCAATGTTAACAATGGCCGTCGATCCGTCCATTAGGGTTCCCGTCCACGCGCCGGAGATGTCAGACAGCAAAGCTGCATCGCCGTAGTTGAAAGACGAAGTTGACGCCACCGTTCCGCTGAAGGAAACGTTGCTGTTGCCGCTTTCAGAAACGGTTCCACTTATGTTTGTGCTGGCAACGTAGGAAGCAGCAACCGATCCCGTAAAAGTGGTCCCAGTGTTGGTGAAGTCGGTCACGGTCGCCGTGTACTTGCCGTTATTGGAAGCGCCCTGCCCAGTCATCATGCCGGAAATATAGAGGACATTGCCGATTGTCGTCCCGTATATCGCATAGAACGTGTCGTTGGGCAGAATGATAGTTTGGAAAGAACTGCCGTCAGAGGTAGTACCGGAAAATACTCCTTGCGCTTGTCCTGCCGTGCTTACAGGGGGTGTGGTCTTGCTGGTGCTACAACCTATTGTGATAAAAGCAAGTGCTAACGCTAACACGGTACTGAATTGTTTCAATTGTTCTCCTCATGAGGTTCCTAACTTATGCTTGAGCGAAACAGCACGGCCTCGGTAATTCCTGTGCTTCGGGCCCCGCTGCTCGTTGACGTAGATTCTTGGAGCTAGCTCTTAACGGTCATGTCGTCCGAATTCACAGCTTTCTTGCCAGATACCCCTTCGAGCGCGGCAAGAACTCCTCGGTAGTCATTCTTGTCGCACTGCATCGCGAAGCCGTCTTTTTTGTCGCCGTCGGCCCAAGTAAGCCCAACGAAGTGCTTCTTTGACTTGCTGAGGACCATCAAAGCGCCAATACCGAGGAGAAAACCGCTAGTCCAATCGCAGCACCCACCCTAGTTCCCAAATTCGCCAATAGCAATGAGTTTCGAGCGAACAGATCGATTCTGGGTTACTTTGGAGTAAGGGCACCATTTGCGCAGAAGAAGGAATGAGGTAGGTGAAAGCGCCGGAGTGGTACTGGTGACTGTTTTCGGAGGCACGGCATAGCTGCACAGTGACCCAAAAAGGATTGGCAGACCCACTTCCAGCCTAACGATCTCCTCCATAGATTTCAGTTTGGTGATCGACGTGGGGGTACAGGTAAAGAACAGGCGACATTTCTTCGCGCCCTGCGAGAGATACTGAACCCAATCGGCAACCCGCGATACCTGCTCGCACAGCCAAAGATTTGGAGAATGTTTCGTGAAGACTATTTCGCGGTCCCAGATGCTCTGGCGCGGAAAAAGGAATTTGCAGAGATGTTCACGCACCGATGGAAACGTCTCGTCGGGAAAGTCGAACTCATATACACACGTACTCCCGAAGGACGCAAGTTGTTACTCCGAGCACGAAATCATTCTCTTACCGGGGCTTTCCAGAAATGTGCGGAAAGAGTGAATTGCTGGAAGTGAGGCGCACTACGCACAGGCTCCTCTGAGGGGAGTTTTGTGCTCGCCGGGCTGAACGGTAGATTGCGAAAAAGTCGCCCAATGAATATTCTGACCGTAATTGAGGAACAGGGATTTGGAGTTCTCCCGGAAGTGCTCCTGCAGCATGAAACGCGGCGGCTGATTGATGACCTCGATCAATCGCCGCTGAGGCGCAGCAAGGCTGGCGTGCGCCACGCACTGAGACACCCTTCGGTTGCTGCTCTGGCTCAGGAGCCGCGCTTGCTCAACATAGCGCAAGAAGTTCTCGGTGCTGAGGCGCGACCATTCCGCGCAACGTTGTTTGACAAGTCGCCCCAAGCCAACTGGCTTGTGGTGTGGCATCAGGATACGGCCTTGCCGCTTCGGAATCGCCACGACACGCCGAGTTGGGGACCGTGGTCTGTAAAGGACGGCCTGGTATATGCGCACGCCCCAGCGAGTGTGCTTCGCCAAGTCTTGGCACTTCGCATTCATCTCGACGATTCCACTGCCCACAATGGACCTTTGAGGGTCTTGCCGGGGACGCATACGGAGGGCGTCTTGAGTGATGATGCTATTCATGACTTTGCGGCACGAGTAGAGCCCACTGACTGTTTAGTCCCGCAAGGTGGAGTGCTAGCGATGAGACCACTTCTCATTCACGCTTCGTCCAAGTCCCAGTCGGACGTGCTCAGGCGGTCCTGCACATCGAATACTCTGCGTGTATGACAGTAGGAGAAGGTCTCGAACTTGCCGTCGCTTGAGATTCCCATCAAGGTTGACGTGCGCAGGCGTTTACGGCGGAAGAAGTCGGACGCAGGGCGTTTTAGGGCGATTCTATTTTGGCGGCTTTCGAGGACAGGTGTTTTAGACAGCCATGCCTGATTACAACAGTTGACGACCAGAGCATAATGAAACCCGAGGCTGGTTATTAGCGGCAAGTCTTGTCCTTTCCGCCGTGTTTTCGGTCGGGAATATCCTTTTTTCGGGTGTCTGCGACTGAAACGAGGTAACCGATGAAGCTACTTTCAATTTTGTTCTTCGCTGGAGGCGTTGTCTTCCTGATATTGACGGTGACGCAGGTGCTTGCACGGGGTTGGGGTCCGTTGGATGTAACCGTGCTCGACGTTTTACTTTGTCGTCCTACCCCGTCACTTGCTGTTGATCTCGGCCGCCTTGCTCATCGCAGGGTGTGTTTCGGTTTTTGCACCGCATCTCTGACTGGTTGGCGAAAAAGTGCGCCGAGAAAAAGCGCTGGACTTCGGCGGGTGCAACTCGCGCCCGGAAACTGGTTCGCTCTACCCGTTAGCGGGGACTTTTTCAACACCCACGCCTGTTTTCGTCAACAATCATTCTGCCGAGCTGCTTAGTGAGGGGTTTTGAACGCTAAGGACTGGTTACAACATTTACTGCCGAGTGGGTTCGGTTTTCGTTCACTTCTTCTGCCCCAATCACAAATTGAAAGTGAGATTCGGGAATGTACCAAGCTGATCGGAGAGCCTGATAAACTTCAAGCAACCGGAAGGATGAAGGGTGGTAGACCGGAGCTTTATCGATGAAAACGATGCGGCGCGCGAGGAACTGAGCGAATTCATCGCCGGCCTCGAGGAGCGCTCCTTTAAGTTTCCGGTCGGGTCTGGCTGCACGATATCAACCTGTCTTTGTCATCTAGCATTTTGGGATCATCGAGTGCTCTTCTTGTTAAACGAATGGGAAAGGACTGGGCAGCTTGAGACATCTCGGCTTAGCTCTCAGTCCGTCAACTCCATCAATCAAGCCGTGGCCGCAATTTCTCAGGCTGTGCCGGGTGCTGCGGCGGCTAAGCTGGCGTTGAATACCGCATTGGCGGTGGACTCGGTGTTGGCTTCAATTAGTGACGAATTGATCAGTCAACTTGTTTCCGCTGGCTTTGAACGATACCTAAAGCGTTCGCTCCACCGGCGTGAACATCTTCAGAAAATCAAGGAAGCACTGCACGGGTAGGCTGCAGAATAGCGATTGCGCTCAGTGACCAGCGGTTAAAACGTGCTCATGCCTGTTTGCGATAGTTGTCGCGATGAGAAACATGTCTCTCGGCCAGCCCAGGGAAGCTTTTGTTCCCACCGCTCGCGCGCAAGGCGCAGTGCTGTCGAAACGACCTCCGAAGCCGTGAAGCTTTTCGCTGTGACTGGCAAGGCTGCATATCGGTACGCCTCCGAAGGTACATGAACTTCGAGAACTCCCAATCACCTACATTGGTAACCGCAAGGCCTTTAGGGCAAGGGTATGATGATGACAGTTTCTGAGGTCAGGCAACTCAATGGAAGAGAGACCGGAAATCCGGGCTGAAACCCAAATACACGTTCGCGTGTGGGGTATGGACGCGGACGATCGCCCCTTCTCTCAGAACGCTGTTGCCAACAACATCAGCGGCGAAGGTGCGCAGATATTGGGCGTCAACCATCCCCTGAAGGCCGGCGACATCATCGGTATAAAGCACGGCGAAAAAAAGGCCCGCTTCAAAGTGGTGTGGGTAACCGACGCCGGAGCGCTACGAAAGATTGAAGTCGGTGTGCAGATTGTGGAAGGCCAGGAGAGCCCCTGGCAGGAAGTGGCCAACCCGGAAGAGATCACGTTTGCACCGGGGAAAATCAAGAGGCGATTTGTCCGGCACAAAATCCAGTTTCCTATCCAGATCGGTTTGGCCGACACCCAGCGCGCGCGCATGAATACGAACGCGACAGACATTGGCGGTCGCGGCTGTTATGTTGAGACCCTGCTTCCGCTGCCACTCGGCACGCAAGGCACCATTATGTTCTGGATGGACGAGGAGAAGATGGAGACCACTGCGGTGGTTAGGGCGAGCGATCCAGGGGTCGGGATGGGCATCGAGTTTACCACGCTGGATACTCATGTTCAGGAACGGTTGCAGCAGTTTCTCGACAAGATGGATACCTCCCTGCCCGAGGAAGATCCTGCTAAAGGCGCCACCAATGCAGCGTCGTAAGTCCGGTGAAGTTTCTCTTTTTCCTAATACTGCTTCAGATGCGCCTGTTCCGCCGTATCGGCGTATAGACCTGTAGGAGCCTGGAATGGGCCGTGCCCGTCAATGAAGCCTGCTTTCCAGACTCTAGGGCCGATCGCAGTACCGTTCTCCCACTGGTCTTGCAAGTGCCGGAGTTCGTCAATGTCATTGCCCATATCGCGAACGGTAGTTACGCCGCTGGCGATGTTCATGATTCCGTCTCCAGCCTGGGCATGAGCATGCATGTCGAAGAGGCCGGGCACCAGCGTTTTGCCAGTTCCATCAACGATCTCAGCATCCTTCGGAACACTGACAGCCGCAAATGGGCCGGCCCTCGTTATGCGTTCACCTTGAATGACAACCGTCTGGTCTTCCCGAATGGTAGCCTGCTCCGAATCAAACCGGCGCACATGCTCCACTACCACTGGATGATTCGGACGCTGGGCCAATTCATGTGCCAGTCGAGCGTAGCGTTCGTCTCGACCTTTGCGGTCTAGGGCGTAGAGCTGATCGTTCGTATCTTCCCATCCTTCTCGGAGGAAAGCGAACCACTTGCCCGGAGATCCAAAAAAATGCTGATCATCATCGAGCCATACAGTCTGCGGCTCGAAGGAAAGTCCCGTGATCGCAAACTCGGTCACGTGCAGTTTTTGTCCGTGGCTCTCGACGGTCAATTCCGTCATTCGTTCTAGTCTGGCCTCGCCCGCGGGGAACAGTCTGATGGCAGCGTCTTTCGCATTTAACAGTGCACTCACTAGCAGAGCCAACTCCGCTGCGGGTCCGTTGTTGCTGACGTAGAACCCCGGCGTGGCAGCCTGTCCGTCCTCGGAAGCACTCTTCCAATGGCCAACGCCGGCTTCAACGGAGAAATGTTCGTCAACGGGAGCCTTCAAGTAGTCGTTGCCGGTTATGTCCGTGCGCTGTGGCGACCCATCCGCGGCCAGTATGTAATGCGCCGCGATATTGGGACCCCGGCCACGATCGTTAAACTCGAACGTGGAGTCGATGTGACGGCCGGGACTGTAGACGTCCACTTCTGTTCCGGCCTTCCGGTCATTACTCAGGATCGTGTAGCGAAGCGTTTGGAGGCTGGCAACGTCACCTGCCCGCAAGTGAGAGCCAACGAAAGCAGAGCGCAGAGCCATGCGAGACGAAGCGCGGACATGGCTCTGTATTATGCCACCAACCGGATGGAAATTGGTTCGGCCTCGGAAACGAACAAATTGTTGGTTCTTCCCCGATTAAAGTAAAGGTCCTCTTCTGGCCTCCCCACCATTCTTGCGACGAGAGACCTTTGCCGTAATGAGAGAGGGAAATAGCAAAGGGTCGCGAGGGCCACTCCCAATATCTGCGGAGTGCAAACGAGATAAGACGCAAGGCGGCGCCTTATCTCGTCTCTCGCTTAGACCGGACCGTTTAATTAAAACCGAATCGCGTAACCCGGATCGCACTCTAGTGGCGCCCGCCGCCGTGTCCACCTGCATGGCTACCACTCCGATATCCGGGGAGTGCGTGCTCGGCCTTCCCTTCATGGCCAGCTTCGCCTACGTTACCTCGCCCATCTCGCGCCTCGTTTGCCTGGAAGTGGTTGAAGCGTTGCGCCCCGCGCTCCGGCAACGGTCCAGCGTAACCGTGATGAGGATCAAACCGGTTATCGACATGTCCGTAAAAGCCGTGTGGGCCGTGAAACCACGGGCCTGCTCCAAGAAACACCCCCCCACCAAACCAGTCAGGCCCATAGTAGCCGTAAGGAGCACAGTCATAGGGGGCATAGTCGAAATATCCGTAAGGACACACGGGAGCTGGTCCGATGTTTACGCCAACGGCAACCTGGGCTTGCGCTACAGGTGCAGAGCATAAAAGGCCAGCTACGACTACTGCGAAAGCAAGCGCACTGATTTTGAACATGATTTCTCCTCGATTCGTTCAAAGTCTCAACTTGGACAGCTGAAGGGCAGCATAATACCGAGGATCAATAACGGGCAAACCGGAAGTTGACTGTCAGTTGTGGTAAGCAGGCGATCGCACTCAAAACTCCCCGCGATGAGTGATATCAAGATGTAACAACAGTTTCGTGCTTAGCTTTCACGTGTGTGCGATCCCAAACTGACCGTCAGTGAAATGTAGACGAGAGACAGCATTACGGCGAGGAGTGTGGTCACAAGCCAGAAGTCGTGGACCCGTCTCACGTGGAAGAATGCTCCATAGAATGTCTCTTCGAAGGCCCAATCCGTTGCGACGCCCATGTGCAAACCGAGAGGGCTTCCGATTGTGCCTACCGCAGTCAGGACCTTTGGCGATTCTGGAAAGACAAGGGCAGCGAGAGCACATACGAGCAGCAGGTAAGCCACGGTCACTTCGAATGGTGGCTGATAGCGAACGGACAAGCGGCTCTCCGCAACGCTCACACACAGGTTCCGGCAGTCTCCCCTCATCTCGAACCTCTCAAAAACGTAGCCTTGCGGGCCAACCTTGGATTTGCAAGCTATTGCACACACGCTGCACACGTAGCACTCGTAGCGGGCTTTAAAATCAATAACTTACGCTTCCTCAATAATGCCTTCGGGTTCGACCCCCACTTGCTTCCGCCAATTTTCACCGTACAACGGCCGGGAAGGCAATACGCGGCGCAGCCCTTTGTTGCCATGACCGAGCATTGAAATGCTATCTGCACACCGGTGCCAAGGCATAGCACTCACGTGCCATTTTCCTCCCGCTCGCCAAGTCTTATTCTTGTTCTTGAGCAGCACTTGGGGGAGGGCTGATCAACAGACGTCCCACGACTCAAATCGAGTCTGGGGCGTTTTGTTTTGCCGCTGCATATCCCGTGATCAGGATGCTTTAGCCCTCAGGCGATGGCTGGCCCGCGTTCGGCCAGCCCTCCGCCTTCGCACCTCGTCTCTGGAACGCTGGAACGCATACCGTGAACGAATCGCTTGCCCCCGACGGCGAGCCCAGCGAATGCTTAAAACGTCAGTCTGAATCCCACAAACCCGAATTCCCATTCTGGCGTTGCCCCAGGTTCATGCCCTTTCTATTCCGGATGATGCCCTCCCTATCACGCTGAGCGCTGCCGCAAATCAGTTAAAATAATTCCTTGGGTTACCCTGCGCTCACCCGTAAAAAAGCTTGCCGTCGCGCGCGCCAGATCGCGCTGCCCGTTCATTTCTTGTGCCCACTTGTGGTGATGCTGCAGATCCTCGTCGGCGTAGCCCTTGCCGACAATGCCGCCTTTGACCTCATCGGACCCAAGATCGACGTCCGTGTGCAACGCGCCGGCGTGACGCTGCCTATAGCGGAAGTGCCCAACCTGCAAGGGGGAGACCGCCTGTGGGTCCATCCCGATTTGCCCGACAGTCAGTCAGTGCGCTATCTGATGGTTGTGGTTTTTCTGCGCGGTGCCACCAATCCTCCTCCGGATTCCTGGTTTACGCGCGTGGAAACCTGGAACAAACCTGTCCACGACGAAGGCATATTCGTCATCGTGCCCGAAGAGGCCGAGGAAGCTCTCGTCTTCCTGGCCCCCGAAACTGGGGGAGCCTTCAGCACTCTTCGTACTGCGGTCCGGGGAAAGCCCGGCGCGTTTGTGCGGGCGTCGCAGGACTTGGTGCAAGCCAGCCTCGACCGCGAACGTCTGGAAAAATATCTCGATGCCGTCCGCGAGATTTCCGCCAGCGACCCGGAACAACTAAAGACGCGCACAACCCTGCTGGCGCGAAGTCTGAACATCCGTCTCGACCAGCAGTGCTTCGACAAGCCCACCTCGCAGCAGGCGCCTTGTCTTACTCAGAACACTGATCAGTTGGTCCTGGACGACGCGCACAGCCAGAGCATGGTCGCGACTCTCGCTTCTGGCCCATCGAGTGACCTGCTCGCGCAGCTCAGTTCCACGCCCAACGCTCGCAGCGGCTACTACAGTCCTTACGTTGGAGCGATCGTCGATGTCGCCCGCATTCTCAGCACCGCGCATACCGCGCAGTATCAATACATCCCTGCTCTCGCCTTGCCCAAACAGGACGAACTCAATCTGCGGCTGAACAATCCTCCATCTTTTCGCAATCCGAAATCGGTGATCGTGGTCGGACTGCCTCCGGTGCACCCCGCTCCCGTTCCACCGTTGCGCGCAGTCGATCCAGCTCAGGTACTTTGCGCAGGCAAGCCTTTGCTTCTACTTCCGGCCGAGGGCGCCCCGCTGGCTTTTGCCGCAGATCTCGCGCACAACTTTGTTCTTCATGTGGATGCCAAGTCCGGTGCGGGCGCGAGTCCGGGAATCGACTTGCCCGCAAAGCCCGATCCGATGCAAGGTGGATTCTTGATCGAAACACAGGCTTTGCAGTCGGCTGATCTGGAGGGGGAAATCACCGGAATTCTCCGCGCATCCTGGGGCTTCCACCCGTTCGATGGTCCTCACTACCGGCTGCGTACCTCGCGCCCCGTACAGTGGATCGTCGCGTCGAAAGACGCCAGTGCCCTGATCGTCGGCCGCGAAGACACGCTTCACCTGCAGTCTCCTGACGCCTGTTGCGTGAGTGAAGTGAAGCTCCAATTCAACGACGAGCTGGGAAAAGATGGTAAGGGAAACGATGAGCAGGCAAAACAACTGGGGACTGAATGGAAGAGCTCGAAGCCAGACGAACTCGAGGTGAAAGTGCCGCTGCAGAAAGCCGAAGCGGGATCGGTCACCATGTTGATCCGAAAGTTTGGGCTCAAAGACGCTGACGAAATTCCGCTTCACACTTACGCCGAAGCGGGTCGCCTCGATAGCTTCAGCATCCACGCTGGTGATGCCGACGGTATTCTGAAAGGCACGCGCCTCGATCACGTCGACAGCCTGGAGGTAAACGGCATGCCCTTCAAGCCGAATACGCTCACCCGCGCCAACCAGCAGGACGAACTTCGGCTAAGCACGCAAGAGCCAGAGGTTAAGAGCAAGCTCCATGCCGGAGATTCGATCGTGGTTCGGGCTACTCTCAAAGATGGCCGCATCCTTGATCTCACATCGCAAGTCGAGGCTCTGCGCCCGTCGGTCAGCGTGCTCAGCCGGAGCGTGCAACTGGATCAGACGTCGTCCCCTTCCACCGTTCGTCTCGGCAGTGACGACGAATTGCCGCAGGATGCTCGCCTCAATTTCTTTCTCAAAACAGGAGTGCCCGAGGCCTTTACTTCCACAGAAAAAATCGAAGTGGCCACCGCCGACGAATCTTTCCGCGTGTTGTTGAGTTTTAAAGACGGCAATTTGACTCTGCAGGACTCAAAGACGGTTTTCGCGGTTCTCGACCCCATGAAACTCCTCGGTCCTTCGGCGTTCGGACCGTTGAAGTTTCGCCCGGTTACAGCCGACGGCGCCGATGGCGACTGGCAGCCGCTGGTCGATCTGGTCCGTGTTCCCACGCTGAAAGCAATTCATTGCGCGCCCGCGCCCGAAAAGCAGTGCACGCTGAACGGCGACAAACTTTTTCTGATTGACTCGGTCAGCGCCGATGCCGATTTTTCTAACTCGGTCGCCGTTCCCGAGGGTTTTGGGGAGGATGCCTTGGCAATTCCGCCGCCCAAAGGGAAAACGCTCTACATCAAACTTCGTGACGACCCCAGTACCGTAGATACAGCGACCCTCCCCATGCTGACCGCCCAGCAATAGGCACCCGCGCGCAGGATGGGCGGAGGTCGCCTCTCCCCCCAGGCCTACCAGCGCGGTATACTCGCCCTTCCATCCCAATGGCCAACATTCTCTACGGCGTCAATGGCGAAGGCGCGGGGCACTCCACCCGCGCCAAAGAAGTCCTCTCCCATCTGGTCGCCCAGGGACACACCGTCCATGTCGCGACCTTTGACCGCGGACTTCAGAATCTGAGGGCGCACTTCGACGTCACCGAGATTTACGGCTTCCACTTCGCCTACGTCAACAATCGCGTACGCTACAAACGCACCATCGCGAAGAATCTAATCACCGCCCCGCAGGCGGCGAAGAGCCTGTCCCATCTGAAGGATCTGGTCGACGAATGGAACATCGAGCTCGTCATCACCGACTTCGAGCCGCTCACTTGTCACGTCGGACACAAGAAGCGCCTCCCGGTGATCTCCATCGACAACCAGCACTGCCTCACCAACGCTGTGGTGTCTTATCCCAGCAGGTACCGCGGCGACGCCGCAGCGGCCAAGATCGTAACTCGCCTGATGACGCCGCACGCCAATACCTACCTGGTTATTTCTTTTTTCACCGCGCCTGTCCGTAAGCCCAACACATTCCTGTTTCCTCCTTTATTGCGGCAAGAAATCCTCGATGCCACTCCCACCCAGAGCGACCACGTCCTGGTCTACGTGACTTCACCCGCGCCGGCGCTGGCAAAGTTGTTAGCCTCGGTTCGCTGCAACTTCATCGCCTACGGCTTCGACCGCGAGGGAGAAGATAAGAACATCGTCTATAAGAAGCCCTCCGTCGACGGCTTCTTCGCCGACCTCACCAGCGCCCGCGCCATCGTTGCCAACTCCGGATTTTCACTAGTCACCGAGGCCCTGCATTTGGGCAAGCCCTACCTGGCCGTCCCCGTGAGCCACCAGTTCGAGCAGATCTTCAATGCATATTGGCTGGAAAAGTCCGGCTACGGCGCATACTGGGAAGAGTTGAACAAGGAACGAGTCGAGTCTTTCCTCTACAATCTGCCGCATTATCGTGAAGCTCTGTCGCAATATCCCCGACAAGGCAACCGAGCCCTCCTCGAAAAATTGGACTCACTGATAGCTCGCGATGGGGGTGCTTCGATGCCTCGGGCGCCTGTACGAAAGTAACATCGGATCTCGCCAGGTCGGCGATACTATGATTTCGGCACCTCGTTTAACAGATCGCTGTCGAAGGCTCTCTATGCGTTTCTGGCGGAGTTTGTTTTTGCTTGTGGCCGGCGCTATGACCTGCGCCGCCGCCGCTCACTCGCAGGATGCGCAATCCCTCGGAGACGCTGCGCGCCAAGCCCGTCTCGAAAAACAGCAGAGAGAGGCGAAGGCCAAAGGTGCCTCGGCGAAAGACGCGTCGAGCAAAGACGCCCCGGGCACTGACGCCACTGCCAAGGACGCGCAGCCGCCCAAGGTGCCCCACATCATCACGAATGACGAGATTCCCTCGCACCTGGGATCGACGCTGACTCCCACGCCGGGTGCTCAGACTCCCAACGTCCCCGTCGCGCAGCCAAGCTACGGAAATGGCAGGGCTGCAGCCGAGCAGTGGAAGTTCCAGATTCAGTCGCTGAAGAACGCGATTGCTTCTCTGGAGCGCGAAATTGCCAGCCTGAGCGAGTCCATCCGCTATGCTGGGGCAAACTGCGTTTCCAACTGCGTGCAGTGGAATGAACGCCAGAAACAGAAGCAGGATCAGGTCGAAAGCATGAAGGCGCAACTGGAACAACAGCAGAAGAGCCTGGAAGACTTGCAGGAAGCGGCTCGCAAACAAGGCTTCGGCAGCGCGGTCTACGATCCCTAGATCACAGAAGAAAAACAGAGCCAGCAAGAGATCGTAGGGCGACCGCCGCCTCGGCAAAGCCCGGCGGCACAGAGACGAACACCGCAGTTTTTCACATTCCCAAAATCCACCACCCATGCGAAATTAGTTCATGCCTCTCGTCGTCCGTCCTTCACCCATTCATTCCGTTGGAGTCTACACCTCCACGCCCATCCGCAAGGGAGCTCGCGTGGTTGAGTATGATGGTGAACGCATCACTGCCGAGGAAGCCGACCGCCGCTACCAAGGCGTCTCCCGCACCTACCTTTATGGGCTGGATGATGGCAAAACCGTGATCGACGGTCACGGCCTGGGCGCCTACCTGAATCATTCCTGCGATCCCAACTGCGAAGTCGACGAGATCAAAGGCCGGGTCTGGCTCTTCGCCATCCGCGACATCGCCGCCGAAGAAGAACTGGTGTGGGATTACAACCTCTACGACGACGATGATCCCGCACCCTGCCACTGCCGCTCACTGAAGTGCCGCGGCACCATGTATTCCCGGGAGTGGATGGCCAAAATGCGCCGTCGAGAAGCGCGCAAAAAGAAACAAAAATCCGCCGTAGCGCGGAGACGAAACAGCACCCGGAAAACAAACCCAGCGGCAAAGCGGAGGCCGTTAAGAGAGTCTGAAGTAGTCCCGTGAACCCTATCCTGCGGAATCCGTAACGACGGCTTCTCGTTTCGGCGCCTTCCCGTGCTCCCGCCATCCCTCAATAATCAAATACAGCACGGGAATAAACAAAAGATTCAGCACGGTTGACATAATCATCCCGCCAAACACCGTCGTGCCTACAGAATGGCGTCCGTTCTCTCCGGCGCCGGTGGCCACTACCAGCGGCACCACGCCCAGGATGAATGCGAGCGAGGTCATCAGAATTGGCCGCAGGCGAATGGCCGCCGCTTGAATGGCTGCTTCCACCAGCGGCGTTCCGCGATGCCGCAACTGCTCGGCAAATTCCACGATCAAAATCGCGTTCTTGCTGGATAGCCCGACCAGCATCACCAATCCAACCTGGCAGAAGACGTCGTTCTGCAATCCGCGTAGCCACTGCGCGCCCAGCGCTCCCAGCAGCGCCATGGGTACGGCGAGCAACACGATGAAGGGCAGCACAAAGCTTTCATACTGCGCCGAAAGCGTCAGATACACGACCAGCGTGCCCAGTCCAAAAAGAATCAGCGAGGTTCCGCCCGCCGCCAGTTCTTCGAGCGACAAGCCCGTCCAGCTGTAGGAAAATCCCTGCGGCATTTTCTTGGCCAGTTGGTCCATGGCCGCAATTGCCTGGCCGGAACTGTATCCCGGCGCCGGCGAGCCGTCAATTTCCGCCGAGCGGAACAGGTTGTAGTGGCTGATCACCTGGGGCGTCGTGGTCTGCGTGATGCTGACCAGGTTCTCCAGCGGCACCATGGACCCGCTGTCGGCTCGCACATAAAACTGCTTGATGTCCTGTGCGGTCGCCCGGAACTGCTTGTCGGCCTGCACGTACACGCGGTAGGAGCGGTTGTTGAAATCGAAATCGTTTACGTACGCCGAGCCCATGTAGACGCCCATCGTGTCGGTGATTTGCGAGAGCGGCACGTGCAGGCTCTTCGCTTTCTCGCGGTCAATAGTGACCAGATACTGCGGGTCGTTCGCGGTGAACGAACTGAACAGCCGGACCAGATCCTTGCGCTGTGCCGCCTGCTGCATCATTGCCCCTGCGGTTCCCGCCAGGTCTTCCAGTGTGTGCGCCGCCTGATCCTGCACCACGAACTGGAAACCGCCGAACTGTCCCAGACCTTGAATCGGCGGAGGCAGCGTCGCAAACACGATCGCTCCGGAAATTCCAAACATGCGCGGGCGCACGCGGGTGAGAATCGCCGACGCGGTGTGGCCGGCCCCTTTGCGCTGGGAATAGGGCTTGAGCGGAACGAAAATGAGTCCCTGGTTCGCAGCCGAGCCGGAAAAACTGAAGCCGGCAACGGAGAAAGTTCCTTCCGCTTCCGGCACGTCGACCAGCAAGTCCGAAACCTGTTTTCCAATCGCCTTGGTGTATTCGAGAGAAGCCCCCGATGGCGCCTGGACGACGATGATGAAGTAGCCCTGGTCCTCATCCGGTACGAACCCCGTCGGCACCCGGGTAAACACAAAATAAGCCGCGCCCAGACCGGCGAAAAACAACACCATCATCGCCAGTTTGTGCTTCAGGACGTGATGGAGCAGGGCACGGTACCCACGGGTGAAGGCATTGATGCCGTCGTCAAACTTTTCGAGCCACCACCATTTTTTGTGGTGGCCGCCGCTCAGAAAGATCGCCGCCAGCACCGGCGCCAGAGTAAGCGCGTTGAAGGCGGAAATGGCGATGGAGAATGCGATGGTCAGAGCAAACTGGCGAAACAGAATGCCGGTCGTCCCGGGAAAGAATGCAACCGGCACAAACACGGCAACCAGCACCAGCGAGGTGGCGACGACGGCGCTGGTAATCTCGGCGGTGGCCGCCGCCGCCGCTTTGTGGGAGTCGTGCTCGCCCTCCTGAATGTGGCGCTCAATGTTTTCAATGACGACGATAGCGTCGTCGACGACCAGGCCGACGGCGAGCGTGATGCCGAACAACGTCAGCGTGTTGATGGAGAAGCCGAGCAGCTTTACGAAGATGAAGGTGCCGATGAGCGAGACCGGAGTGGCGATGAAGTGAATCATCGTCGTCCTCCAGTCGCCAAGAAAGATAAAGATTACGAGGACGACGAGCAGGATCGCCGAACCTACCGTGAAGGCCACGTCGCGGATCGACTCGCCCACCGCGTCGGTGGTGTCGAAGGCGACCTTGGCGTGCAGGCCCGGCGGAAAGCTTTGCTGGAGTCGATTCAGTTCCGCAATCGCTTTGCGGTCCACATCGAGCGCGTTCGCGGTCGACAGCTGCGTGACTGCAATTCCAATGGCATCTTGCCCGTTGAATTGCAGGTCGGTGGCGTAACTCTCCGCGCCCAGTTCGGCATGTCCGACATCCTTCAGCCGAACCAGTGTGCCGTCGGAATTGGTTTTCAGGATGATGTCGTCGAACTGCGCCGGCTCGCTCAACCTCCCCACGGCGCGCACGCTGACCTGGTACTGCTGTCCCGACATCGACGGCTGTTGTCCGACTTGCCCGGCGGCGACTTCCACGTTCTGTTCGGAAAGCGCGCTCACCACGTCGGGTGCGGTCAGGGCGCGTCCCGCCATGCGCACCGGATCCAGCCACAGCCGCATCGAGTATTTGCGCTCGCCGAAGACGATTACATCGGCGACTCCGGGAATGCGCTTGAGCGCGTCCTTGACGTAGACGTCGATGTAGTTGCTCATGAACAGCGTGGAATACTTGTCGTTGTCGGAAATAACGGCGGCGCCGAACACAAAGTTCTGCGACGTCTTCTGCGTGGTGATGCCGACCGCCTTCACCGACGCCGGTAGCCGTCCCTGGGCCGTGTTCACGCGGTTCTGAATGTCGACCGTGGCCAGGTCCGGATCGCGATTCAGATCAAACGTGGCAATGACGCTGCTGGTGCCGTCATTGCCGCTGGTGGAGGTCATGTACTTCATCCCCTCCGCGCCATTGATCTGCTGCTCGATGGGGATCGTGACGGCGCTCTCGACGGTCTGCGCGCTGGCCCCGATGTAGACGCTGGTGACGCCCACCTGCGGCGGAGCGAGAATGGGAAACTGTGAAATGGGCAGCGTCGGAATCACCGCCAGGCCCGCCAGAAGAATCAGCAGCGCGCAGACCGAGGCGAACACCGGGCGTTGGATGAAAAATCGAACGAACATGAAGAGTCCCGTGTGCGGCAGCCTTCGCCGCTCAAAAGCGAATCATCATTGTGCTGGAAATCGGTCTCCGGCGCCCGGATTCCGGTCCATTTGAAGATACAAAAACGCACCACTTTTTCGAATGCGAGAATCCTTGCAGCCGGATGGCGAACCCTAACCCTGAGGAATCACCGGCGCCCCATCCAGCAGAAACTGTGTTCCGGAAATAATCACCTTGTCGCCCGGCTTGATTCCGTCCTGCACTTCGTAGTCGTTGCCGACCGTTTGACCGATCTTCAGGGGCCTCTGCCGCGCCACGAACGAGCCGCCATTCTGCGGCTCAGCCACGAAAGCGAAGTATTGGCCCGCCAGCCGCGATACGGCGAGGATGGGAACCTGGGGATTCTGATGCGTGCCAAAAACCACGCGTGCCCGCACAAACTGCAGCTGCCGCAGGGCGTCGTTGCCATTGGCGACGCTAGCCTTCACGAGCACGGTCTGCGTTGCATTGTCGACTTGCGGAGAAATGAAGCTCACGCGGGACTTGGCGACTACCTTGCCCTCGCTGTCGAGGACCTGAACCGGCAGATTCATCTTCAGTTGTGCCGAGTGTTCGATGGGTACGTACACATAAACTTCAAGGCTGCCCGGCTTGTCAACCGTCGTCAACTGCGTCGATACCGTCACACGATCGCCGACGCGCACGGGAATGTCGCCCACGATCCCGCCTCGTGGTGCAACCACTTTGTAATAGTGGAGCTGGACCTGTTGTTCGTTCACCTGCGCGCCCACGGCGTCCATTTGAGATTGGGCCGAGTCCATGGCGGCTTTCGCCTGATCGAGATCCTGCTTGCTGACCACGCCTGCGCTGAAAAGTTCCCGGTAGCGCTGGTATTGCTGCTTGGTCCAACTTACGTTCGCCTCGAGCGCTGCCCGCGCACTCTCCTGGCTCTTCACCGTGGCTTGCTGCTTCAGAGGATCGATCTCCATCAACGCACCGCCAGGCCCGACCCGTTCGCCCGAGTGCACCAGAATCTGCGTAATCTGCCCTTCGACTTGCGGCATGATCACGGCGGAGTCGCGAGACCTCAGCGTCGCCACGTAGTCGGTGGAGTCGCTCACCGGAACCGCTTTCGCTTCCAGCACTTTGACCGGCATGCCAGCGAATGCGCCAGCCTGAGGGTTTTGGGCCGCGTTGCCCGAGCAAGCCAATGTGATTGCGCTGGCCGCAAAAACGGCCGCTAGTAAGCCCTTTACCAAGCGCTTTTGAAAGTCATTTGCCATAGTTGGAAAACTTTCTCTTTACTGATTGCTTCCTGTAACGCGGGCCGGCGGAAATCAGGCGGGGGCTGCCCCAGTCTCATTGACTCTGGATAATCGACGCAGATCAGCCCGAGCAAGCACGCGCTGCTGTAAAGATTCCCCAAGTGCCGTCGCGGACGCAAAATAATCCACTCCCCCGGGTTTCCCGGTGTCTGTTTGCCTCTGGAGTTAAATCCGCGCACCTTGGTCCGAAGTCACGGCTTCAGACTAAGAAATGCCACTGCATATCGGTTTAGCGTGACGTCATCTGCGCCGGCGGGCTCTCGGCAGCCGCGGT
>Ga0209420_1000221_pt1 | contig 34817 bp, 30 predicted proteins | sample BlaSpr_A8_OM1_O1_FD_187972 | JGI IMG/M metagenome (GOLD analysis project Ga0209420, IMG submission 187972) | Forest soil microbial communities from Thunder Bay, Ontario, Canada - Black Spruce, Ontario site 2_A8_OM1_O1 (SPAdes) (version 2) | ecosystem: Environmental > Terrestrial > Soil > Boreal...
TGTTTTAGAAAGATTTGCGAGTAACTCGTCTGTGTAGAGCGAAGAGCAATTCGCGCCGCATCATGAGACCAAACGGCATCGTCGTCCTCACCGGGGTCGAACGTAAAGCGTGAGCGGGTGCCGTTCTTGAGGTCGCCAATCCAGATATTGACACTATCGGCTTTCGCGTCCGCGATGTCCACCGCCAAGCGGCCACCATCCGGAGAAAGCGCCGGATTCGCAAGGATGCCGAGATCTCCTACGCGGCCAAGCTCTTTGCCGGCGGGTCATACCAGGTCAAGACGGAAAGAGCCGCTCCCACGGTCGGGTTGTACACCACAGTTCCATTTCCCGCCACGGAGAAACCTCCCCAGTAGGTAGAGGGCTGATAAGCAACCTGATTGGCAATGATTTGGGGCTCGCCGGAAATGCTTCGTTTGGACAGATTCAAGGAAACCGTGCGCAGCTCTCTCTTGTCATCCAGATAGAACAGGCAGCCATTGGCATATCCCGGATTTGAATGCGCCAAGACCAGTAGCGATTTTTCTTTGCCGGTCAACGAGCTGAGGTAGATACCATCGTCATTCACTGCGTTATTGAAACTGGCCGTCAAAAACAGAAAGTGGTTGCCGTCCGGTAAGAAGAGTGGCCAGCGGTGCGAAGCCTCTTTTGCGCCGTTGAAAATCTTGTCGGTGAGAGATGTAAGCCCGGTGCCGTCGGCGTTTACTTTCCACAACCACCCACTGGACTGTGGGCAGAAGACGATGACGCCGTTAGAATTCCAAGTGCCGCCACGGCCGTCCGCGGCGCTCGCGAGGACCTCCGAAACCCCGCCGGAAACGGCGATCTTTTTCAGCTTGCCATCGGCGAAGAATGCAATGTGAGAACTGTCCGGGGACCAAAAAGGGTAGCTGGCGCCTTCGGTGCCCGGGAGGATCGTCATCTCAGTGGAGCCGATGCGCTCGATGCCCAGCATATAGGCGCCGGAGGTTTGATCCGGCGACACGAATGCCAGCAGCGTGCCATCCGGGGAAACTGCCAGATGGCTCGTTTCTTGCTGCATAGGGATGGCAAACTCGAGGCGATTGGTCTGCGAAGGAGTTTTCCTCAGTAAAGACATGAGCGCGGCGCCGGCCACGAACGCCAGTACAGCCGCTGCCAAAGGTAGCCACGATCGCTGGCGCTGTGCGGGAGCCGCGCCGAGGGCGGCAGTTGAATCGGAGCCGGAGAGCGCACCCAAAGCGAAAGCCAAGTCACGCGCGGATTGAAAACGATTCGCAGGATTTTTTTCCAAGCAATGGCGCACAATCCGATCGAAGCCGGGAGAAATCTTGATTTGCGCGGGGTCAATTTCCGGAGGATCGTCTTTGAGAATGGCGTTCATCGTCTCGACGCCGGACTCACCCTGGAACGCTCTCTTGCCCGTGGCCATCTCGTAAAGGATCGCGCCCAAGCTGAAGATGTCCGAGCGGTGGTCGACCGCCTGCCCACGCACTTGCTCGGGAGACATGTAGCCGACAGTGCCCATCACCGTGCCGGCCGCCGTTGGCGCCGGAGTGGTGAGCGTCGCCGTCTCGCCGGTGAGCCCTGCGGCCGGCAACTGTTTCGCGAGACCAAAATCCAGAATCTTTACGCGGTCATCCTGCGTGACGAAGATGTTTTCCGGCTTCAAATCCCGGTGGACGATGCCTTTGTCATGCGCGGCCGCAAGACCGTTCGCAATTTGCAGCGCGTAGTTGGAAACCCTCCGCTGAGAGAGCGGACCGGCGCTCATTCGCTCGCGCAGGGTATGACCCTCGAGATATTCCGAGACGAGATAGTGAATTCCCGCTTCGGCGCCGACATCGTAGATGCCCAAGAGATTGGGATGGCTCAGCGTGCTCAGGACGCGGGCTTCCTGCTCGAAGCGCACCAAACGGTCGGGGTCATTCGCAAGCGACTGAGGAAGGACCTTGATGGCAACGGTGCGGTCGAGGCGCGTATCACGCGCGCGATACACCTCGCCCATGCCGCCTGCGCCAATGGCGGAGACGACTTCGTACGGCCCCAGTTTTGTGCCGGAAGCTAAAGGCATGTGCGGCGGACTTTATACCATGGATCGCCATGTGTCGCAGGCAAGCGATAGCTGCGCGGAAGGCCGCTGCGAGCTAGACGAAGCGGGACGCGGCGTCTTCGAGACGCAGGCGATGCTGCCAGAAATCAGCCCAGAGGTCGCCAACTTTTGCGAGACGCGCGGGCATGGTGCGAATGTTCCAGGCGTTGGCTTGCAAACCTTTTTTCAATTCGCGCGGGCTGATGGGGGCAGAGACTGGAGCGCCGGGGAAGGCGCGGACGGCGTAGGCGGCGGCTAAAGGTTTTCCGTGCGCGTTTTGCAAAGTGTCAATCAACACGCGACCTTTGGGCCGGCGGCGGACGGCGCGCTCCGTGGTGATTAACTGCGGAACTTTGGCACGCGCCATTTCGACGATGGCATCGGCGAAGGTACGGGCTTCCTCATAAGTGTAGCCCTCTTCTAAGGGGAGATAGATATGGAAGCCGGTGGCGCCGGAAGTTTTCAAGAAGGTTTTGATGGAGGCGGCTTCGAGAATTTCTTGAATGACCGAGGCCAGCTCGACGACATTTTCGAACGGCGTGCCGTCGGTGGGATCGAGATCGAAGAAAAGAAAGTCGGGACTTTTTTCATTGCCCGGACGGCTGGACCATGGGTTGTGATCAATGCAGCCGAGATTGGTAAGGAAGAGCAGTGAAGCGAGATCATTCGCGAGAGCGTAGGGCATTTCCCCGCCGCGTTCCTTGGATTCGATCATCGCGATTTTGAGCCAGTCCGGACGCGGGGACGGGGCTTCCTTCTGAAAAAAAGTTTTGTCGTCAATCCCATTGGGATAGCGGCGCATGACCATGGGACGATCCTTGAGGAAGGGAAGAATGTAAGGAGCGACGTGCGCGTAGTAAGCAAGGAGATCGCGCTTGGTGTAGCGCTCCTTTGGGAAGTAAATTTTATTGAGATTGCTGAGGCGCAATTCTTTGCCTTCGACGGTGAAGATCAGCGTGTCAGATGGCGCGGCGCGGATTTGTTTTTCGGCGTCAGCGGATGCCGCGGCTAGAGTTTTGTCAAATGACGCGGAGGACGGGAGTTTCCGCGCGGCGGAGTGCTGGTCAGCCGAGCCGACGCTTTTGGCAGTTCGCGCGGGGGTGTGGCGTGCCTCTGGGGCAGAAGCCTTCCTCTCCGGCGGTGTTTTCGGCACCGCGGAAGCTGCGCCCTGACTGGGAGCACCATGTTGAAGTAAAGCGGGCTGCGGACGCGACGGCTTGACCTCGGAGGGCCTCACCTCCTGCGGAACCTCGCCTTCCATTTGGCAATCCTTTGCGGTGCGGTCTTCGCGGAAGCCGAGGAAGGCAGGCTGGCGCAGGCGTCCTTCGGAAGTCCACTGGCCGTAGCGAATGCGCGCAACGAATTGCGGCTCCGTCCACCAGGCGCGCTCCTTTAATTTTGGCACCGTGGAGAAAGGAGACTTGGACCGTTCGATTTGCCGCAGGCGCGCGTAGATGGATTCGAGTGATTCTTGCGAGAAGCCGGTGCCGACGTTGCCCACATAGATCAGATCGGCGCCTTTGTACAGGCCCATCAGCAACGATCCGAAGTAATCGCGCGTCTTTCGCGGCGCGGTCCAGCCGCCGATGACGACGTCCACTTCGTGGAGAATTTTCAGCTTCAGCCAGTATTGCGTGCGTCCGGAAACATAGGGGCTATCGGATTGCTTGGCAAGAATGCCTTCGAGTTGCTGGTCGCGCGCAGCATTGTAAAGTTCCTGGCCCTTTCCCATTTCGTGCGCGGAATACCGGATGAATTCCGCGGTCTGGATGATCTGCTCGAGGAAGCGTTTGCGCTCGACGAGCGGAACCTTGCGCAGATCGTAGCCATCGCAGAAGAGGAGATCGAACGCGTAGTACGTGGCAGGGGAAGATTTTTGCAGCACGGCCGGCGGATTTACGGCGCCGAAGCGTTTCTGCAAACGCTGAAAATCGGAGTGGCCGGATTCGTCCAGCACGACGATTTCGCCGTCCAGAATGGCTTCGAGAGCCATCACCTGTTTCGGCATGTTGTGCAGGTCTGGAAATTCCTGCGTGATGATGCGGCCGGAGCGAGCCTGTAGGGTAAGTTCGCCGCCCTGAAGGCAAGCGAGCGCCCGCTCGCCGTCCCATTTCACTTCGAAAAGCCAATTGGAATTGGAAAAAGGCTTGTCAATCAAAGTGGCGAGAGCCACTTGTGGGTTTTGTGGCATCGCGGAGCGCTCGGCGCCAGGCAAGAATTTTGCCTGTAGGTCGGTGAGGGCTGCTTTGCGACCGGCACGAGAAGGCGCTGCCGATTTCTTGGACGAACTCGCGGATGTGACCGCCTGAGCCGTGGTGCTTTCCTCTTCTTCAAGATCGGGACGATTGTGCTTGAGGAAGAGCCACTCGTTGCCGCGGTCCGAACGCCGCATTTTCACGAGAACGTAGCTGCCTTTGAGGCGCTGGCCGTACAGCCGGAACTTAATTTCGCCGCGGCGCACCTGTTCGCCGGCGGGTAAGGGACCTTCGGGCTCGAACGTGCCTCTATCCCAGATCTGCACGTCGCCTGCGCCGTAATTACCTTTCGGAATGTGCCCTTCGAAGCTCCCGTACTCGATGGGGTGGTCTTCCACGTGGACGGCAAGCCGTTTTTCGCCGGGTAAATCGGGCGGGCCCTTCGGGACGGCCCAGGATTTCAGGACGCCGTCAATTTCCAAACGAAAATCGTAATGGAGCCGGCGCGCGGCGTGGCGCTGCACTACAAATTTATGATGTTCCTCGACGCGTGCTTTGCCCTTCGGTTCCGGAGTCGCCTGGAACTTGCGCTTACGCCGATATTCGGAAAGTTTTGCCACGCGAAACCCCGGCTGGGACGTAAGGATACCTCGACACTGGCAGGAATTCGATGGCGACCGAGGGATCGACGATGGTACGGGACCAGACCCAAGTCCCATTGTTAGAACGCTATTTACCTACAGAGTCGCCACGTGGTGCATACGGTGTCTGCCCGATGGAGCAAAAAGGCCAACTCGTGAGAAACGTTAGACACCGGAACGATAAAACGATGGCATCCACTACGTGGAAAGGCGTGATGACTTTTGGACTGGTATCGATCCCCGTGCGTCTGTATGCGGCGGCGCGCAGCAAACGAACCTACCTGCACCAGCTCCACGACAAGTGCCATACGCGGCTGAAACAGCCGCTATTTTGCCCGACGTGCAATCGCATCGTAGACCGCTCGGAAGTGATCAAGGGCTACGAATACGAAACCGGGCAATACGTGATGATTGAGAACGAGGACATCAAGAAGATTACGCCCGCCTCGCAACGTAATATGGAGATTTTGGCGTTCGTGCCGCAGGCACAAATCGATCCGATTTATTTCGATTCCTCATTCCTACTGATGCCCGAGAAGGAAGGGCAGAAGGGTTATCAGCTTTTGCTGAAGGCGCTGGAAGATACGCACATGGTGGGCATCGCAAAAATCACGATGCACCAGCGGGAATACACGGTTTTTATCCGACCGCGCGATCACGGGTTGACGCTGCACACGATGTATTACGCGAATGAAATTCAAAGCGTGGCAGGTTACGGCCAAAACGAGGATGTGAAGCTGAAGCCGCAGGAAGTAAAGCTCGCCGAACAACTGGTGCAGGATCTCGCCGAGGATTTCCAACCGCAGCAATACCACGATGAGTTTCAGAAGCGCTTGCAGGAGCTGGTCGAGGCAAAGGCCAAAGGGCAGAAAATCACGGTGGCGCCCGAGCAGCATCGCGGCCGCGTGATCGACATTATGCAAGCGTTGAAAAAGAGCATCGCCGAGCGGGAATCGCAGGCGCAGAGAGACAAACGGCGCGAGCCCGAGCCGATTTCCGGCAGGCATCTCCGGCGGAAGGCGGGGTAAGGCCGATGTTGCGAACCCTTCAGCCCGGTGTACGTGCAAATGGAGATCGAATTTCTTGTAGTGGCAGCATCCATCCCGTTCATCCGCGAAATCTCATCCGCCTGTTCCTCGCAGTCGCCCCTTAAGTAAAAGGCCCGGTTCCGACCTTCCGGAACCGGGCCTGCCTTCCCTTTAATCCGACTACGCTATCGAGCGCAATCCAACACCGGACAGCCTTACTTCGAGGTTCGCTTTGCGGTGAAGTCGCGGGCCATCTGGCCGCCGCTCATCGAGCCCGTCATGCTATCGCCGCTGACGGTCGCCTTGTAGGTGAGCGTCATGGCGTTGCCATTGCGTCCCGTGCGCTGGATGGTAAAGGTGACGTCGTTTCCGGAAACGGTGCCATCAATGGGGGCATCGCCTCCGCGCCCGCCTGCCAGCGTGCCGGAAAGCTTGGTGCCATCCTGCGTGATGGTAAGGGTCTGAGGTTGTGGCGAACCGCCCTGCCCTCCGCCACCACCACCTTGCGGCGCGGCCATGGTGAGTTCCCACGTGCCCGCGACGTTTGCATTATCTTGCGCATGGACGGCAACTACGGTGAGCAGCAGCGCGAAGACGCAAAGTCCCGTGAGCAACAGCCCAGTCTTCTTCATATTGGCTTCTCCTCGGTGTTGAAGTCGTGTCTGGATCGGGCGCAACTTTTTATCGTGGGTAGGGTCTGGGTGTTTCCAGCGATTAAGCGCCCCTGGGTATTCGACGTAGGCAGCCGTTCTTTGGTTGCGGTGGTACGGCTGACGAGGCCCGGACGAGACAGACCTCAGCCGTGGACCGGAGCACCCGTTCGGCGGGCCGAGCAGTATTCGGCCACATAGGAAGCGAACGCCTGTTCCAGGCGAAGGGTTACCGGGCCGGGAGCAGATGGGAAACGGTGCCCGGCGATCTCGCCGACGCCGAGAAGGTTCCGGTTGGTCGAAGAAATAAATACCTCTTCGGACGTCAAAAGGTCGCCCGGAAGCAGCGCTTGCTCGACGACCGGGAACCCCTGTTTCGGCGCAATTTCCATCAATACGCCACGGGAGACGCCCTCGAGGCAGCCCGAATCGAGCGGAGGCGTCAAAATACGGCCCTTCTGCAGGCAGAAGATGTTTGCGGCCGTGCACTCGCTGACCTCGCCGCGCTCGTTCAGGAGCAGCGCTTCGTCAAAGCCGGCTTGTTGCGCCTCAGCGAGATTCCAGACGTTATTAAGCCAGGAGGTAACCTTCACTCCAGCCAGGGGTGAGGCGGCATGCCGGCCCTGCTCATGCAGGGCCAGCCTCACCGGCTCGCGATAGGAAGGCAAGCCAGCGGAATACAGGATCAGATCGACCTGCGGAGCCGGTTCATCGCTCTGCCAGAAGCCAATCTTGTTGTAGACGAGATAGATTCGTGCAGTGCCTTCGCTGACCTGATTGGCGTGCACGACCTCGTAAAGCTTTTCGAGTGTGAACTCCGCCGAATAGGGCATAGGGAGGCGGGTGCGGCCTGCATCTTTCTGAAGCCGGCGCCAATGGCGTTCGAAGGCGAATGGCTCGCCTGCAAAGATGCGGACCGTGGTGAACAATCCCCATCCAGAAAGCAGACCTGCCTGACCGGGCGAGAGCCTCGCCTGCTCCATCGGCACGAGCCGGTCATTATGGAAGACGAATTTGTGGAGCACGACACCCCCGTGCAGCGATTTGTTTTGGTGGCAAACATTCTAACCCAAATCCCGCCGTGCCCAAGGTTAGGCTGGATTTGCGGGACAAAGTTTCGGCTATCGGGACATACCAGAAACTCCTTACGTCCGTAGGGCGATTAGAGATTGACAGCCGCGGCCAGCCCTCCTAGCATGATTGACGTGTATCTCTGGGAGGCTGCTGTGCGGAAATTGATTGTGACGCTGGGAGCGATAGCTCTCGCGCTTCCTTTGCTGGCTGCGCCGGCTTTTGCAAAGCCGGATGCTCCTCTTGGGGTAGTGATGCTCGGGAACCGCGCGAATGTGGGTCTGGCCGCGGCAGCGAGCGGCACGTCGGTTTACAACGGGGACACTTTGACCACGGACGCGAGCGGGACTTTGCGCGTGCGGTTTGGCGGCGCGCAAATCATGCTGGGCCCGAGCACCACCGTCGATTTGCACGAGCAGGATGGCATGGTGGACGTGATCCTGCGGCAAGGGAACGTACGGTTTGCAGGTATGCCCGGTTCGCCGATCGAGGTGCACGTGCTACAAGCGTTGGTCCGCACGAACCCAAATGCAGCGGCCACCGGACAGGTAGCGGTTGTGAATTCGCGTGAATTCCAAGTGGCCAGCGAGAAGGGCGATTTTGATTGCAACGTAAACGGCGAAGATCACGTGATCAGCGCCCCGCACGCGTACGATTTGAAGATTAATGCCATGCCGCTGTTGGGAGCGGGTGCCCCTGCCTCCGCCGCCGGAGGCTTTACGCCACCGGCCCGACAGGATAGTGGACAGGACCAGGGATCGAATAACAACAATAACAACAATAACAACAATAAGAACAATAACAAAAACAAAGGCGGTGGGCCGGTGACGGTGGGCGGCGGCACCACGACGATTACAATCGCTGAAGTTAGTGCGGTCGTGGTCGCTTCGGCCGTTGTGATTTATCTGGCCTGCGAGAGTCCCTCGAAGTTGTAAAAGATTTTCTAAACGACAAATGAGTGAGACGGGGCGAGCCATCGCCCCGTTTTTATTTTACACGCAGCGCAATCAGAAATCGGCGTATTGGGACGCAGGCCGCTCAATCCTTCTGGCAGAGAATGGTGGATTCAGGATCGATCAGCAAACGCTTCGGGGGAACCGCTGTGACAAATTGAAAGGAAGTCTGGCTTCCGCCGGCTACCACGCGTCCCAATAGCTCAGGTTTGCCCCCGGCACGTGTGGCATACAAGGGCACACTCTCGACGAAGTTGTTGGGGACGCCGGACTGATGCAACACGCCTTTGACCACATAGCCATCGCCGCGGCGCGACGCTGTGAACTCGACTTTGTAATGCGGGATTCCGGTGGAGCGTACCCACTCATCGAAAAACCAATCCATCGAGCGGTCGCCTTCGATATCCATCGTTGGCGTCATTATTTTTTCCACGGCGCGCTGAAGATCGGCCGTGCTCATCGGCCAATTGCGGTGCGATTCCACGAGCCCTCGCAACAAGGCGGTAAAACGTGCGTCGGGATCGGCGGCTCGCGGATCGCGCAGCATTTCGCGCAGCATGTGAAACACCCAGGTTCCCTTGGGATAAGTGATTTGTTCGTAGCCTTGCGGGTCCTGCGACGAGCGCAAACGATACCCGAGCGCAAGCGGCCCGGCCGAATCGACGATTTGGTCTTTGTCCGCCATTTTGGCGAGCAAGTCCTTGCGATAGCGATCGAGCCATAGTTCGAGCTCATGTTCATGAGCGGAATCCTTGCGACTCTCCGCGAAAAGGAGCGCGATGTAATTGGCCACCCCTTCGCTGATCCATTGATCGCGATAGCTTTGCCAAGAGACGACGTTGCCCCACCACTGGTGGGCTAGTTCGTGATAGGGAACGATATCGGTGAAGTGTTCGCTGGTGACCTGGTTGAGCCCGGCGACGCGCTGAGCCGAAGGCGAAAGAAAGGAGTACGTCGGAAGGTACAGGAGACCGGGCCAACCTTGTCCGGTGAGTCCCGGAATCTGCGAAACTTCCAGCCTGCTAAACGGAAAAGGACCATTGAAGCGCTCAAAATACCGAGAAGCGTCGCCGATTTCGTTTCCGAGCTTGTTCAGAAGCGCCGTGGGGCTGGGCGCCACCAAGGGAATATCCACTCCCGGCTTCATGCCGATATTCGGACGGTCGTCGTAGGGGCCGACCTGCGGCACACCGTCTATGGGAGTGTTGGGCCGCAATCGCTGATAGAGCTCGTGCTCAAGCTCCGAATTCGCATAGACCATAATCTTGAGCGAGCCGGCCTTGGTGGAGGCCGCGCGGTAGTCGCCCAGATTGAACCCGGCAATCAGGTAAGGTAGTTCGGAGCGCCATTGGCCCTCGCGCCAATCGCCCGATTCGCTCTGAGACACCATGTTTCCGGTGGCTACTAGGTCCCATTGTCGTGGCCAACGAAATCGCAGGTCGAAAGGAGTGAAATCGCCATTGCGGGTGGGGTGCGGGTACCAGCTGCCTCGCGCACCCACGTAGAAGACACCTGGGCCGGCCTGCGCGATCACGCGGCCATTGTAGGTAAGGTGCAAGCGGATGGTGTTGCCCTTGTGCGACGGCTCGGGGAGTACCACAAAAAGTGCGTCGTCCCCTTCGCGAGCAATCTCCTGGCGGCGAGCCGGATCACTCTGAAAATATTCGAGCTGGCGGCCGGAATCATCGGTGATGGATTCGACGCGGAGCAGGCTCGAAAGCTCCAGCGGCATTACGCGCTCGCCATCTCGTGTGGGACGCAGCGTGATGGCCGTCTTGCCGTCAAGGACCAGATCGGGGGATACGGAAGTTTCGATCGAATAATCCACCGGCTTCCACATGTCCGGCGATTCGGCCGGGGCGCCGGCACGCCGGAACGAAGCCCAGGAATCGAAGAGCGGTTCGTCATCCACGGTCTTTGGCTGCCCAATCGTGACTTGTTCCTCGCGGCGGTCATCCACAAGAATGTCAAAAGGGCCGGAGACTTCGCCACCCACGCCTGCATAGAAATAGGGAAGCGGCTTGTCAGCCAGGATGTCGCTAATCAATCGCAAAGAGTGCCAGCGGTTGAGCGTGGCGGTTACAGAATCCCAATCCAGTCCTACGGTGGGATCGTTCACGGGTAGCGCGCCGGCAGCGTCCAGCTTTGCCTTTAACTCGGCGGCCGTATCGTCGTCAAAGCGGAGATATGCATTCGCGAATCCTTCGTCGAGCAACGGGGCGCCCAGGAAACGGCCCAAAGAAGCCTTCTCCGTGGAATCGCGCGGGATCGCAAGAACACGTCCTTCGCCGGAGAAAACAGCGCCGGTGATCTTGCCGCGATAGGGTTCGAGAAATGCGAGCTTGCCGGTGGTGAAAGTGAAGTGGACGACGTCGCGCCGCAAATCCAGGTCTTTCACCGGATAGACCTGCGAGAAATTTACCTTCAGGCCGTTCAGCGCGTCATAAATCTGATGAACGGGTCCCGAAACCGGCGGACTGGCCGGTGGGTCGTCGGCAGACGTGGCAACACCGGCCGCGCCAGGAAGAAGAACTGCCAGCGTTAACCAAATTGAAGTGCGGACCCACCCTCGCATTTGTTTCACTCTAACAAGCGATTGCCGCCTGCGGCAAGATGCTTGCTCCGTGGTTTACAGGTTTATTCATAGGCGTGCGGGCCGGCTGATCTCTCCGCGAACAGGAGGCAAACCGCCTAAAATTGAAAGATGCGATTCAGCAGCGTGCTCGCCATCAGTGCCCTCGCTTCGCTATGTCTCTGGCCCCAGTCCGCCGTAGCAGACGTGATCGTACTGAAAAGCGGCCGGCGGATCGTCGTGCTGCGCGCGACAGAAACGGAGAATCAGGTAACAGGTGAGATGCTGGAAGGCGAAATCACGCTGCCCAAGTCCTTGGTGGAAAAGATAGAGCACGGCCCTGTGGCCCACGCCTCGACCAAAGGTGGGCAAGCGGAGACGCTATCCATCGCGCCCCCCTCCGACGAAGCGGATAGCCTGAACGGCGCCGATCCAGTTGCCAGCAGCGCGGCGGTGCATAACGGCAAAATCGATGCCGCCTATTTGGACGCTGTGGACCAAATGGCCGCCACCGGAATTCCTGCGGCCCTGCTACGAGCCGCGGCGGCACATAATGCGGCGGCGCTGTTTGAAGCTGACCATGGGAATATCAATGACGCGGTGACGCAGGAAGAGCGGGCGCTGCATTTTTCGCCGGACAACACGTCGGTTTTGCTGAATCTTGGCTACTACCATCTGCGGCGCAGCGAGTTTTCCACGGCGCTGCAATATCTGGCGCACGCCAAACAGCTGACTCCTGATTCGCCCGATGCGGCCAAGCTGATAGGCTGGGCCGATTACGGGCTGAATCGAATTCCGGATGCCGTGACGGAGTGGAAGCGCTCGCAACAGCTACGCCCCGATCCGGAGGTGGCCCAGGCGCTCGAGAAAGCACAGCGGGATGCGGATGCCGAGAGCCGTTTCCGCGAAGGGCAGACGAATCACTTCGTGCTGCGATATTCCGGCGAAGAGACGCCGGCGCTGGCGCACGAGATTCTGGATACGCTGGAGGAGGATTTCGACGAAATACGGGACACGCTGCGTTTTACCCCGCCGGAACCCATTGGAGTGATCCTTTACACGAACGAGGAATTTGCCGGAATCGCGCACGCACCTTCCTGGGTGGGCGCGGTGAACGACGGCAGGATTCGCGTGCCGGTGCAAGGCATCAGCACGGTCACCGATGCGCTGGGCCGCGAGCTGAAGCACGAATTGACACACAGTTTCCTGCAACAGAAGACGAGCAACCGGTGTCCCACCTGGCTGCAGGAGGGCATCGCGCAGTGGATGGAAGGCGCGCGTTCGCGGCAATCGGCGGCGGCTCTGGTGGCCGCGTATGACGCGAAGACGGCGATTCCCTTACGCGATCTTGAGGTGTCGTGGATGAATCTTTCGAGCGAAGGTGCGAGCCTCGCTTACGCGTGGTCGCTTGCGGTGGTGGAAACGATCATCGATCGCGGCGGCGTGACGGACCTGAATCACATCCTCGACGCTCTGACGGTGAAAGGCGCCACAGAACAGGCCGTCCGCGAAGTGCTGCGCGAAGATTACTTCGCCCTCGAGAGCGAAACGGCTGCGTATCTGCGGCGCGCTTACCTGAACAATTGAAGGTCGCGGCATCGAAAACGGGCGGCGCTAGAGCGTAGCCATCAACGCGCCGAGCAGTGCGGCCCGCCGCGCCAGTTCGCGAATCACAATGTGTTCGTGCGTGCTATGCGCCCCTGCACCCACCGCACCCAGTCCATCGAGCGTGGGCACGCCGATCGCGGCAGTGAAGTTTCCGTCCGAGCCTCCGCCTACCGCAGCCTCTTGAAGCTTCCAATTCACAGTTGCCGCAAGCGTTTGCGCCTGGCGAAAAAGCGCCGCGCTCATTTTTCGCTCGAGCGGTTGCCGGGAAAAACCGCCATGAATCTCTAGGCGCGCACCGGGAAGGATCGGACGCAGGGCGCGAAATTGCCGTTCGATGCGCCGCATTTCGCTCGCGCGCGAGGCACGGAGGTCAACCTGCGCGTGCGCCTCGGCAGCGATTACGTTCGTGCGCGTGCCACCGTGGATCACGTCTACGTGCACTCCGGTACCGCGGCGGAGGCTATCCCAACGCGAGATGCGGGCGATCTGCATCGCCAGCTCGTGCACGGCATTGATGCCCTCTTCCGGCTTTAGGCCACTATGCGCGGCGCGGCCAATGGCGCGAATCTCGAGTTCGCCGACGCCTTTACGCGCGGTTTTTAGCGCGCCGGCCGGCTCCGCTGCTGGTTCAAGCACGAGAACCGCATCGCTGCGGCGCGCCTCTTGCTCGATGATGCGGCGCGAGCTTTCGCTGCCGATTTCCTCGTCGCTGGTCCAAAGGCAGACGATATTCTTGCGAGGTTCGACCTTGCAACGCTTGAGCGAATCCACGGCCGCCAGCGCCAGGACGAGACCGCCTTTCATGTCAAAAATGCCCGGTCCCCAGGCGCGTCCGCCTGAAACGCGGTAGGGCATGCGCTCCAAGGTGCCCAGGTCGTAGACGGTGTCGAGATGGCCGAGTAGGAGGATTTGGCCGCGAGTGCGGGGCGTGCCGGGAGCCGCATTTACGAGCAAATGGTCACCGCGCTGTTTTTGGCGAATCCGCCTTACGCGAGCGCCTCGCCTGCTCCATTCGGCGACGACGATCTTTCCGAAACGATCCACCGCGGATTTATCGAGGCTGGGCGATTCCGCATTAACAAATTTCTCAATCAGCCGCAAGATTTCAGCGTCACGGCCGCGCAGATCGCGCAATAGTGCCGGCAGCACTTCGAGGTTTGGAGCATCATTGGCCATTGCGGCGCCCATGCTAACAAGGCCGTTCGCCCGGAGCAATCCAGCGCCGGCTGGTTCGACCCTCGCGTTTTCCTCGCGTATAATTGCCCATTGCGCGAAATGTGAATGGCAGACGGCCTCGGGCGTTTCTTGGGAGACAGGATGATTCTCGATTCGAACGGCATCCAAAAGATATTGCCGCATCGTTACCCGTTCCTCATGTTGGACGCCGTGCTGGAAATGGAACGGCTCAAGCGCATCGTGGGCGTGAAGAACGTCACGATCAACGAAAGCTATTTTCAGGGTCATTTTCCAGGCAAGCCCATCATGCCGGGCGTGCTGATGATCGAAGCGATGGCGCAGGCGGGCGGGCTGCTGCTCCTGCTGGAAATTCCGGACCGCGCGGACAAACTGCTCTATTTCGCCGCCGTGGACAATGCACGCTTCCGGCGTCCCGTGGTTCCCGGTGACCAATTGATTCTGGAAGTGAATGTGCTCAACTGGCGGGGCACATTTTGTAAGTTGCAGGGATATGCGCGCGTGCAGGGTGAAATTGCCGCGGAAGCCATTTTGATGTGCAAGATGGTGGATCGCGACGCCACAACCGAAACTCCGGCGCAGGGTTAGAGCAAGCTTGACGAAAATACCGACCAAAGAAGCCGCGCCCGCGTCAACCACGGCGCAGGCACAAAACACCGCGGGATGGCATGCCGATCCGCGCGCTTCAATTTCGTCGAGCGCGCGCATTGGCGCAGGCGTGCACATCGGGCCTTGGGCGGTGGTCGGCGACGAAGTAGATCTCGGTGAAGGGTGCCAGCTTTTGCCGCACGCGGTGGTGCTGGGTCCGGCGCGGATCGGCCGCGACAACACATTCTATTCGTTTTGCTCGGTGGGCGCCGTTCCACAAGATTTGAAATTTGCGGGCGAGCGCTCCGAGCTGGTGATTGGTGACGGAAATCAATTTCGCGAATGCGTCACAATCAGCCGCGGCACCCACCATGGTGGTGGCGCCACACGCATCGGCGACAGTAATCTCTTCATGGCGTATTCGCATGTGGGGCACGATTGCCAGATCGGCAGCCATATTATATTTGTGAATGGAGCGACGCTCGCAGGCCACGTCACGGTGGAAGATTACGCGAACGTCGGGGCATTCAGTCCCGTGCACCAGTTTTGCCGCATCGGACGATACGCGTACATTGCGGCCTCGACCGTGATCACGCAAGACGTTCCTCCTTTTGGAATGGTGGTCACCGAACGAGAGACGCACTGCGTGGGTGCGAATAAAGTTGGTTTGCAGCGCCGCGGCTTTTCCGCCGAGCGCATGCACGCCATCGAGCAAGCCTTCCGGTTGCTGTTGCGCTCGAAGCTCAACACCTCGCAAGCGCTCGAGCAGATGCGCGAAACGTTGCCTGGCTCGGAAGACGTCAAAGAGTTGATTGCATTTATCGAGGCTGCCGAGCGTGGGCTGGTGAAGTAGCCTTCTCGTATGTCCATTTCCCCGTCATCGAATCGCCTGGAAAATCCGCGCGCGGGCGGCTGGGGTCTGATCGCGGGTAACGGGCGATTTCCTTTTCTCGTGCTGGAGGGCGCGCGCAGCCAGGGCATCGAAATGGCGGTGATCGCGTTGAAAGATGAAGCCTCACCCGAACTCGAGCGCGTGGCTTCGCGCCTGCATTGGGTAGGGCTGGGTGATCTGGGGCGTACCATCGATTTATTGCATCAGGAGGATGTGCACCACGCCGTGATGGCGGGCCAGGTGAAGCACAATAAAATTTTCAGCTCGATCCGGCCAGACTGGCGGCTGGCGAAATTGCTGTTTGCGCTGCCGAGGAAAAACACCGATTCGCTGATCGGCGCCGTGGCCAAAGTTCTGGAATCCGAAGGGATTCAACTGGTGGATTCGACGGTGTTCCTGAAGCCGCTGATTCCCGAGCCGGAGCTGCTTACGCGCCGCGCGCCCACCGAGCGCGAGGCAGAGGATATGAAGTACGGGCTCGAGGTCGCGCGGCATATCGCCGCCATGGACCTGGGCCAGACCGTCGTGGTTCGCGAGTGCGCGTGCATCGCCATTGAGGCGATGGAAGGCACCGACGAAACCATCGAACGCGCCGCGCGTATCGCGGCGGGCCAGGAACTCACGGTAGTAAAAGTCAGCAAGCCTCGACAGGACATGCGCTTTGACGTGCCGGTGATCGGCTTGCCGACGATCGAGGTGATGCGCCGTTCGAAGGCGACCGCGCTCGCGATTGATGCACACCGCACTTTGCTTTTTGATCGCGCGCAACTGATCGAGGCCGCCAATGCGGCGGGCATCACCATCCGTGCCTTTGCACCTGGAGCAGCGAAAGAGTTCACCGGAAGAGAATCATGAGCGCCGCGCAAAACAAAATCGTGCAGCCGAAGATTCGCGTTGCCGTGGTGGGCGTGGGAGATTTTGGACGCAACCATGTGCGCGTCTATCGTGAAATGCCCGAGGCTGAATTGGTGGGCGTGGTGGACGCGAATGCCGACCGTGCCGCGCAAGTCGCGGCGGAATTTGGAACTTCGTCTCTGCCTGGCATGGAATCTCTACGGGGACGTGTGGATGCCGTAAGCCTGGCGGTGCCGACCGTGGAACACGCGCGCATGGGTGACGCGCTACTCCGCATGGGACTGGATGTACTGGTGGAAAAGCCCATCGCGGCTTCGCTTGGCGACGCGGACGAGCTGATCGTCGCGGCACGCGAAACGGGGCGCATTCTACAAGTCGGACATCTCGAGCGTTTTAATCCCGCCGTAGTCGCCGCGGAGGGGATTCTTGGGCGCCCGCTCTTTTTTGAGGTGCACCGGCTGGGCGTTTTCACTCCTCGGAGCCTGGATATTGACGTGGTGTTTGACGTGATGATTCATGACTTGGACATTCTGCTGGCGCTGGTGGGCGAGCCGGTGACGGACGTAAAGGCCGTGGGAATCCCCGTGCTGACCGACAAGGTGGACATCGCGCACGCGCGAATCGAGTTTGCCTCGGGAGCCGTGGCCAATGTGACGGCCAGCCGGGTCTCCACCGAGCGTGTTCGAAAGATGCGCTTCTTTCAGGACCACGAGTACATTTCGCTCGATTATGGGCGCCGGGATGTTTTGCGGGTAAGAGTTGGCAAACCGGGGCCCACGCCGGAGTTCGCCTATGAAAAGCTGCCCACCGAGGCGCGCGAGCCGCTGGCGTCCGAACTGGAGTCCTTTTTGCAGTGTGTGCGGACGCGCCAAGTTCCACGTGTTGATGGGGATGCGGGCCGCCGGGCTTTGGAGCTGGCGAACCGAGTAGCGGCAAGCATCTTCGAGCATGCGCAGCGCGTCCAAGTAGGTGCATTCGTGTCTCCCCAAGCCATCTCATCATGATTTCGCGAACCCTCGTTCCTACAGACGCTCGCCCGCTTTCGGCCACGGCTATCGAAGGCCGCCGGCGTAGTAGCGACCTCGAGTCGCGGACGCTTATTCCGGCGGATTTGCCGGTGGCGCCGCTGGAGACACGTTCGAATATTCCTGCATACATGCCGTTAGACGTTTTGCCAAGCCGTGTGCTGATCGCGCGGGACATGCCCATGGGCGGGCTCGACGTGGCCAGCAACCTTTCGAAATTCGTGCCGCTCGATGTGATTGCCACGCAGGTCGCCGTTCCCAAGGATGCCAAGCCACCGGAAATCGTCGCGCACGCGAAAATGCGCGCGTGGGAAATGCCCGAGGTGCTGGACCCGGATGTAATGACCACGGGCGAAGTAAATCTGCTGGCGCAGCCTCCGGCGGCGATGCGGGATGAAAAACGATGGGTTCTTCGCGGCGCCTCCGCATTGCTCCACGCGCTCGCGCTTTTGATTCTCGTCATGATAATGCAATTGTTTCCGGGCCATCAGCCCACCCAGGCGGAAATCGATCAGGCGGCGCGACAACTTGGATATCTTTACCTGCCGCCCGATTTGAAGAATACGCCGCACGTGCCGGCGGCTCCACAGCCGCAAAGCAATAAGCTCAAGATCGATCCCAAGTTTCTGAAGAGGATTGCGCCTCCCACGCCACAGCCACGTCCGGGATCGATACAACCTCCCATCGCGGCTCCGCAGGATGCACGCGAGATTCCGCAATTGCCGCGTTCGAATCCCGACAACACGCAACAGCAGGTGCAGGCTCCGCAGCAACCGCGGACCGAGGCGCCGCGTCCCGCGCCTTCCATTGAGCCAATTCAGCCGGGAACCACCACAACGCAAAATGGCCTGGTGTTGCCGCACTATTCGGCTAGCGGTTCGGTGCAGCAGGGAGTGCAAGACCTTTCGCGCAGCGCGAACGCCGCGCCAGGGATTGGCTTCAGCGGACGTCTCGGAGGCGGTGGGGGTTACTCGGGCGGTGCCGGTGGCGGAGGAGATTTCGCGGGCGGCATGCAAATGCTCACCCCGACGGAAGGCGTGGATTTCACCAATTATCTGGCGCGTGTGCTGGCCAGCGTAAAACGCAACTGGTATGCGATTATTCCGGAGTCGGCGCGTATGGGAGAGAAAGGCCGCGTGATTCTGCGGTTTCGCATCATGCGCGATGGCACGGTGCTGAATCCCGAGCCGATTCTGGAAGGTCCGTCGGGCAAGGAGCCGCTCGATCGCGCGGCGATGTCTTCGATCCGCGCGTCCTCGCCCTTCGAACCGCTGCCACCCGCGTTTTCGGGTCCTTTCATCGAGTTGAGATTTATGTTCCTCTACAATCTTCCGCTGCCCCAAGGCCAGTGAAAGCCGGTCGCAATCAAGTCCTGGGGATGATCCTGCTGGGATTTGCCGTGCTGATATTTCTCTTGCTGCGATATTGGAAGCGTTTTTGATGTCATCCGCACGATCTTCCGGGGCGCCAGGCGGCGTAACTTCGAACCCTCTCGTTGCAATTGTCGGTCCCACAGCGTCGGGCAAATCCTCACTTGGGGTTTGGCTGGCAGAGCGCTTGAATGGCGAAATCCTCGCGTGCGATTCCACCCAGGTGTATCGGGGTTTTGGTATCGGTACGGCAAAGCCGGGCCTCGCGGAGCGGCGAGAAATTGCACATCACTTGATCGATCTGCTGGAGCCACATGAGATATGTACCGCGGGGGAATATCGCAAGCGCGCGATCGGTGTTCTGCAGGAAATCGAACGCCGCGGACGGCTGCCGATCATGACTGTAGGCACAGGCCTATATCTACGGGCTTTGCTCGAAGGGTTGGCCGATGCGCCTCTGCGGTCCGAGGATTTGCGGAAACGATTGCTGCGCCGAGCGGAGCGCAATAAGCCGGGGCACCTGCACCGGCTCTTGGCGCGCATGGACCCAGCGGCTGCGGAGAGAATTGGCCCGCACGACACACCCAAGCTGGTCCGGGCGATTGAGGTTTGCATACTCGCAGGGAGGCCGATCACCGAAGTGCACCGCAGCGGCCGCGAAAGTTTGCCGGGCTTTCGGCCGATCAAGATTGGCTTGAACCCGCCGCGCACGGCCCTTTACGAGCGAATCGAGCGGCGAACGGTGGAGATGATCGAAAACGGCTGGATCGAGGAAGTGAAGGCGCTCGTGGCGCACGGTGCCGCCAAAGATGCGAAGCCGCTGCTATTCATCGGCTATCGGGAGCTGCTCGAACATCTGGACGGGAAACGCACCTTGCCGAGCGCCATCTCCGAAATCCAGCAAGCCACACGAAGATATGCGAAGCGGCAGCTCACCTGGTTTCGAAAAGAGTCCGGCGTGCAATGGTTTGAAGGGTTCGGCGACGATACGGCCGTTGCCCAGTCTGCATTGCGCTACCTGCAAGCGGAATTAGGCAAAGCAAATTCGTCCGGCGCGGTTCGTGAGCAGAGTTCGTCCGAGGTGGCGTAGTATACTTCCCTGCGCGGATTAAGTTATCACCCGCGCACCGACCTTCCCATGAAAGCCGCACAATCCACTGACAATCGGGAGCGCGTTCTGCTCGTCGGTGTGGGGCGCAAGCGTGCGCCGCGCGTGCCGGGCGGAGAAACGGGACAAGTGGAGCGGGACGCTCTCGTCGAGTTGGCGGAGCTGACGGAAAGCGCGGGCGGTAATGTGGTTGGCTCGATGCTGCAGCTTCGCGACCGGCCCGATCCGGCTACGCTCGTCGGACGCGGCAAGCTCGAAGAAATCGAGGCCGAAGCGCAATTTCGCAAAGCCAACCTGGTGATTTTCGATGCGAGTTTGACACCCAGCCAGCAGCGAAATATCGACGACGTCCTCGACCGCCGCGTGATCGATCGCACGCAGCTTATCCTGGATATTTTTGCCAAACACGCGCGCAGCCGCGAAGGGCAATTGCAAGTGGAGTTGGCGCAACTGAATTATTTGCTGCCGCGTCTGGCAGGCAGCCGCACCGAGCTTTCGCGTTTAGGTGGCGGCATCGGAACTCGGGGACCCGGCGAACAGAAAATCGAGACCGACAGGCGGCGCATCCGCGATCGGATCCAACGCCTGCAACAGAATATCGAGACGGTTCGGCGCCAGCGTTCGCAACGCCGCGCATCGCGGCAAGCCGTACCGCTGGGGACGGTGGCGCTGGTAGGCTACACGAACGCCGGGAAATCCACACTGTTCAATGCCCTGACAAAGGCGAAGGTGGTTGTGTCTTCGCGCATGTTCGCCACACTCGATCCCACGGTGCGCGCAGTGCGCATGCCATCGGGGCGCCGTGTTCTTTTGTCAGATACGGTGGGTTTTATTCGCGCCTTGCCTCCGGCCCTGATTGCCGCATTTCGCGCCACGCTCGAAGAAGTGCAGGAAGCAGCGTTGCTATTGCACGTGACCGACGCGGCCAACCCGCAGCATGCCGAGCAGGACCAGGAAGTGGAGAAAGTGCTCGCTGATCTCGGCGTGGAGAAGACGCCGCGGCTTCGCGTTTACAACAAAGTGGATTTGCTGCCGCCGGAGGAACTTGCCGCGCTGCGACTGGCCAACGGGAGCAACGCGTATGTATCGGCGGCGACGGGCGACGGCCTGGACAATTTGCTGGCGAGAATTGATGCAGGCATGCCGATTGATCCCGTGGTGCGTTTGAAGCTGCGGGTGCCGCTCGCGGATGGAAAATCGCTTGCGCTGATTTACGCGCTCGGCCGCGTGGTGAATTCGGTCACCGGTGAATCGGAGATGCGCCTGGATGTGGAGCTTCCGGAGTCGCTGGCGCGGCGCGTGGCCCAATACGCGGCAAAGCCGGCAAAGCACGCGGGATAAATATTTGCAGAGGTGTGCGCCGATTCGTGTGAAACATATCCCGCGATTTTTGCGTAACTGAATAGGGAACTCGCAAATGACCTCCTTTCTATTGTGGTGCATTCTTTTGGTGTTGTGTTGGCCCTTGGCGCTGGTTGCGTTGGTGCTCTACCCGATCGTTTGGCTGTTCTTGTTGCCATTTCGGCTCGTGGGCATTGCTGTGGGCGGCGCACTTGATTTGGTGAAGGCCATCATCACGCTTCCGGTGCGCATCCTGCGCGGGCCAATCCGAGCCTAAAGCCAAGAAAGCGCCTGTTTTTCATCAGGCTTTGCTACCCCAAAGCGGTGGAAAACCTTGTGGAAAATGAATTCGTGGATTTCGCTGAAATTCGGTGCACGGAGCTTGATGGCAAGCCCAGTTTGGGTTCGCCGTTATATAAACTCAGTGTAATCAATCACTTGCGGGAGGTACGTGGCGGGACAGTTGCAGGTCTGGTTAACGGCAATTCCGGGCCCGGCTACTGAGTTTTGCACAGTTGTGCAGCATCTATGTACGTGAAAAGTAACTGATTACGCTGAATCGAACGTGCGCAAATTGGAGCAGAATTCGCAACTTTGCGGGCGCGAAGTGGCGTTGACTGGGACGATAATGGGGACTATAGTGAGGCGTCTCAGCAGGAAGCCGCGGCTCGAAACGTCTCTAACGGCCCTCGGTGGCCTATGAACCTGCCCAACGCGCTGACCCTTCTCCGAATTTTCTTCGTGCCTCTCCTGGTTGTTGTGCTCCTTACGCGTGAGCCGAACGTCGTGCTCTGGGGAGTGCCCATTCCGTTTGTGATTTGGGGCGTGCTGATCCTGCTTGTCGCCGCGGCCACCGATTGGGCAGACGGATTTTTAGCGCGGCGCCGCGGCCAGGAGACGACGCTCGGAATTTTGCTCGATCCCATCGCGGACAAATTGCTCATTTCGGCGGCATTCATCTCTCTGGTGCAAATGGGGCTGGTGCCGGCGTGGATGGTGGTGATTATCATCGGACGCGAATTCACTGTGAGCGGTTTGCGCAGCATTGCTTCCGCGGAGGGTTTGACGATCCAAGCTTCCACGCTTGGCAAAACGAAGATGGTCCTACAGGTTCTTGCTGCCAGCGTGGTGATTCTGGGTGCGAGACACCTATTCCTGCAAAAGCTCGGCGCCATCCTACTATGGCTTGTCGTGATCAGCGCCATCGCGTCGGCAGTACAATACTTCCTGAAATTCTGGAGCCAGGTGGATAGCAGCATCAAGCAGCGCCGCCAACTCCGGCTCCTTGAATCCACTAAGAAGAAAATGCAGGATGTCCCCACTCTCTAGCGAAGACCGGCGCAGTCTGCTCGGGATAGCGCGACGCGCAATTGTGGAAGCGGTGACGCTTAGCCGCATGTGGGAACCCGGCGCCACCAGTGCGGCGCTCGCGGAGCGGCGCGGTGCCTTCGTCACGCTAAAGAGGCACGGAGCTTTGCGCGGATGTGTGGGGCAGCCAATACCGCTGGATCCGCTAGCGCACACCGTGGCTGCCTGCGCGGTGCTGGCGGCACGCGAGGATACACGGTTTGCGCCCGTGCAGCCCGATGAGATCGGCGAGCTGACGGTTGAGATTTCAGCCCTTTCACCGATGGAACCGATTCTGCCGGAACAAATCGAAATCGGCCGGCATGGTCTTTGGATCGAGGCAGGCCGCCGCCGGGGACTGTTGTTGCCACAGGTGGCCGTCGAGCACGGCTTCACACCCGAGCGCTTTCTTGCGGAGACTTGCGCCAAGGCCGGCCTACCGCCCGACACATGGAAATCGCTGGACACAAGAATTTCAGGATTTACCGCGGAAATTTTCTCGGACGAAGACGCTGGAAAAGATGTCCCCACTGACCAGCGATTTTTGTATACGCCCGCAAGCCCAACAAAATAAATCCGGCTGCGCGAAACCGTAGTCTTCCCTCCGAGCGTCTCAGTCTGTTATGGTGCGGCGGCTCTAGCGGTGGATGGCATCCGCATATTCTTGAAAGGGTCAAGAGAGAGCGGCGATCCGCTGAATCTATAACCTGATGCTGCCGATGGGCATAACCGTTCTCGATCTTTCTGCCTACGTGGGCCTGGTGGCCGTGGGCGCGGTCGCAATCAACATGCTGCTGGGAATGTTGATGGCCTTTCGGTACAGCCCCGTGCGCTACTGGCCCCATCGCCGGCTGAATTATTTCGCGTGGCACAACTGGTCGGGCTACATCGCCATAACGGTTTCCATCTTGCATCCGATTGTGCTGCTCTTCAACAGGACGACGCGATTTCGGGTGATGGATCTGGTCTACCCCGTGCACTCGCCGAGCCAGCCGCTCGAAAATACCATTGGCGCGATTGCGCTCTACATGGTGGCGATTGTGGTGGTGACTTCATACTTTCGCGTGCGACTGGGCCGCAGGACGTGGAAGGCCTTTCATTTCAGCGTTTATGTGGCGGCCATCGCCATGTTTTGGCACAGCATTTTCACGGACCCTGATTTGAAAAATTCTCCGGTGGATTGGTTCGACGGAGGGAAAATCTTTATCGAGATCTGTTTACTGGTGATCGTGGTGGTAAGCGTGTTGCGTTGGCGTTATTCGATTCGAAAAGCACGGATGGAAAAAGGCGCCGTCCGAGAAGCCCTACCGTCTTGATATGACGGTCCGGCCGGAACGGCGCCTTCCTGCGAAGCGTAATGGCTAGCGAGATTCGAGTTCGACGTAATCGCCCGCGAAAATCGAACTGCGGCGCGTGGCCACAATCATGACCGTAGCCGTGTTCTTAGTAACACGCAGAACGATTCCTTCTCCAACGACGTCACGTGGCAGATCGGCTCCAGTGTAGCTCACCGGAGTGCTGCCAAAGCCGTACGCCCGGTAGGCGAGGCCTTTGACGTTATAGACGTATTCCTTGGAGTCACCCTGGTAGCGGAACACGCGGAGATAGCTACCCACCTGCACTCCCTGCTCCGAACCCATGTTGACGTAGACAATTTCGTCATGCGCCACGGCCTCGCCAAAGCCCTTGGTGCTCACTATCATCGCGGTCTTGCCGGACGGCGGCGCGAAATAGTCGAGGGATGCGGGACGAAGTGTGGGCGCAGGCCGTTCCGCGAACGGCAGCACGAGATCGCCACGCTGCAGATAGCTGCACGCGAACACAATTTCCGCGGTTGAGACCTTCGGACCGACGTGCACGATGCGAATCCGGCCACGGTCCGAATACGTAGTACCCATGGCGTGCATCAGGGAGTTCTGGTGCCTAAACCATTCCTGCTGCAAATGCTCACTTTCCGGACGGACGACGAGAAACTCATCACCTTCTTTGACGCCTTGTTCGCTACCGCGATTTACGTAGACAAGGTCGTGCAGGACAAAGGTCGTCTTATCGTAAGACTCTTCGCCAGAGATCAGGTAGCGGTCTTGGGGGACGGCGTCCGATGTCACGACTCCAGAGCAATACATCGCGGAAGTATCGGCCGTCGCGGGCGTCGTTTGAGCCGCGGCAGCGCCGGCAGCCAATCCGCAAATCAGAGACAGTGACATCCATTTCGCTCGCATCTTATTCACTCCTTAGAGGTTATGCCCCCAGCAATTGCGGCCAAGAGCTTCGCAACTCGACGCTAACAAAGGCCCTAGTGAGCGTCAATAGAACCACCCGTGTCGCTTTACACACGCGATGGCGCATGGTAGAAGCGCAGTTCGCTCCTTTTTCAGCGCCGAAGCAAAGGACTCTGTGCTGTTTCGAGACCCTATCTGCGCCGTGATAGCGGAACCCTCCGCCGACGCCATGCTGGCTCGTATCCGGGCAGTGCTGCGAGGTGACCCCCGCAAGTTTCGAACTGTCGAACTCCGGCTGGATTGGCTTGCGAGTGGACGTGAGCTAGAGCGCCTGCTGAAGCGCTTGCCCGAGGAGCTGGCCACTCGCGGAAAGAGGGCCGGCAGCCGGCTTTGCGTGATTGCCACGCTGCGGCGGCGTGTGGCGGGAGGCCGATTTGCGGGCGGCACGAATGCGGAAATGGCTGGCTTGCTGGCTGCCGCGAAATCTGGGTGCGCTTGGTGCGACCTCGAGATTGAATCGGCGGAACGCCTGGGCGCGGCGGGAATACGCGAACTGCGCAATGCTGGTGCGCGCATACTGGTGTCTTTCCACGACTTTCGCCGAACGCCGCCTGATCTTGCAGACATCGTTCGACGGCTCAAGCGTTGCAGGGGCGACGCTATCAAGATTGCGACACAGTGTCGCACGCTAGGCGATAGCGTGCGGGTGCTCCGCGCGGGCCGTGGGCGGCGAAACGTGGTGGCTGTGCCTATGGGCGACGCTGGATTGCCGGCACGGATTCTGGCACTGCGCGAAGGCAGTGCCATCACTTATGCGGCGTTGGAGACGGCCACCGCGCCGGGCCAGCTTTCCGTAGCAGAAATGCGCGAGAGATATCGGGCGGATACGATCGGCGAAAAGACGCGCGTATGTGGCGTGATCGGCGATCCGGTGCTCCACTCGCTTTCGCCTGTCTTGCACAACGCAGCGTATGTTTCGCGGGGTATGGATGCAGTCTACCTGCCTATACCAGTACGCGATGTGCGAGATTTCGTCGCGGTGATCCCCGAGCTTTGCCTGAAGGGCTTCAGTGTCACTTTGCCGCACAAGGAGTCGATGTTGCGATACTTGTCTGAGTGCGATCCGCTAGCGGCAAAGATTGGGGCGGTAAACACCGTTGTGGTTCGTGCTGGGCGGCTCTTCGGCTACAACACCGACTATGTTGGGGTGCTGAGCGCTCTCACTTCGCGAATGACGCTTGCCGGCGCACGCGTGCTATTGCTCGGCGCGGGCGGAGCGGCGCGCGCTGCGGCGTTCGCATTGGCGGAGGCGGGCGCAAATGTCGCGATTTGCGCTCGGCGGCCGGCGCAAGCCAAGCAGTTGGCACGTGCGGTAGGTGGAGAAGCGATCCCGCGGAAGAGCGTTCGCGGCATCTCTTTTGCGGCCATCATTAATGCTACGCCGTTGGGTTGGTCGCACGTAGGTGGTGCGCCGCTCGAGGTCCGCGAGATGCGTTGCGACGTGGCGATGGATATGGTTTATCGCCCGCTTGAGACGCCTCTTTTACGGAACGCGGCGCGGAAGGGCATAGCGACAGTCTCCGGCGTCGAAATGTTTCTGGCGCAGGCGGCGGCACAATGGGAGATATGGTTTGGCAATCGGGCGCCGGTGGGCGTGATGCGGCGGGCCGTCCTGGCGGCGCTGAAGCAAGAGAAGGGCGGGGCGTGATACCGTTCGTAGGCCGATGATTCAACCTGATTTTAAAACTTTTCGAAAACTGGCGCGGCAAGGAAACCTTGTGCCGGTATATGACGTGATGCGCGCCGATTTGCTAACGCCCGTCTCGGCGTACCTAAGATTGGCGCGCGATGCGCGTTACGCATGCCTGCTTGAAAGTGTCGAAGGAGGCGAGAAGATCGCTCGGTATACATTTGTGGGCGCAAATCCTGCCGAGGTGTTTCGCTACCGCGAGGGCGCGTGCGTGCTCGAATCGAATCATCACACAAACTGGCAACGCGTTCGTCCGATGGAGTATTTGCGCAACCTGGTCCAGCGCTATCGAGCCGTTCGCGTGCCGGGCTTGCCGCCGCTCGTGAGCGGCGCTATCGGTTATTTCGCGTACGACATGGTCCGGCAGTTTGAGAAGCTGCCGGACACGGTCCGTGATGACCTGGCGCTGGACGACGCCGTCATGATGTTTTACCTGGGACTCGTGGCGTTCGACCACGTGCAGCACCGTGTGTGGATCGTGCGCAGCGTCTTCACCGAGGGCAGCGGGACGCTGAAGGCCAAGTATGACGCGGCCGCGCGCGAGATCGCTGCAATGCGGAAGCTGCTCGAGCGGCCATTGCCTGCGGAAACGGCTCGCCGCAAGAAACCACGCACAAAACGTGCATCGCCGAAATTTACTTCCAATTTCTCCAAGCGAAAGTTTCTCGCGGCAATTCGCAAATGCAAGCAATACATCCGGGCGGGAGATGCTTTCCAGATCGTGCTGAGCCAGCGATTTGAAGCACGCCTGCGGGGTGATCCCTTCGAGATTTATCGCGCACTCCGCGTGGTGAATCCGTCGCCGTACATGTATTTTCTGAAGCTCGGTGACGTGGCGGTGGCGGGAAGCTCGCCGGAGATGCTGGTAAAGGTGCAGGGACGCGAGGCGTTTTACCATCCCATCGCCGGGACGCTGCCCCGCGGACGCGACGAGGCCGAAGACCAGCGCAACGAAGCAAAGCTTGTGGCCGATCCGAAGGAGCGCGCCGAGCACATCATGCTGGTGGACCTCGGAAGAAACGATCTGGGGCGTGTGTCCGAGTGTGGATCGGTGCGCGTGGCAAAGCTCATGGAAGTGGAACGCTACTCGCACGTTTTGCACTTGGTGTCGAGTCTGCGCAGCACGCTACGGCCGGATGTGGATTGCTTTGATGCGCTGGCGGCTTGTTTTCCGGCGGGCACGCTCACAGGCGCTCCGAAAATTCGCGCCATGGAAATTATTGACGAACTCGAGCCCACCCGCCGAGGAGTTTATGGCGGCGCGATCCTTTACCTGGATTTTTCCGGGAACCTCGATTCATGCATCGCGATCCGCACGCTCGTAGTGAAAAATGGCAACGCATACGTACAGGCAGGCGCGGGTTTGGTAGCGGATTCAGTTCCCGCGCGGGAGTATGAAGAGACTGTGAATAAGGCGAAGGCTCTTTTTCGCGCGATTGAGATGGCCCACGAACCGGCGACGTAGCGCGTGCTAAAGTGAGGATGCCGGTTCCGCAATGATCCTGCTGCTCGACAACTACGATTCGTTCACCTACAACCTGGCGCAGTATCTCGGCGAACTGGGAGCGACGCTCGAGGTGCGCCGGAACAACGAGATCACGCTCGATGAAATTGCCGCGCTGAACCCCGGGCGCATCGTCATTTCACCGGGTCCGTGTACGCCGCAGGAGGCGGGAATTTCCGTCGAATTGATCCGGCGCTTTGCGGGCAAGATTCCCATCCTGGGCGTCTGTTTGGGTCATCAGGCGATTGGGTGCGCGTTTGGCGGGCGCGTGATCCGTGCGCCGCAGGTGGTTCACGGCAAGACTAGCGAAATATTCCACGACGATAAGACCATTTTTCGAGGATTGGCGCGGCCCTTTACCGCGACCCGATATCACTCGCTGATCGTCGAACGAAAATCGCTGCCGCGCGAACTGGAAATTTCCGCGGAGACGAGCGATCACACGATCATGGGTTTGCGGCATCGCAAACTGCGCGTGGAGGGCGTGCAATTCCATCCTGAGTCGGTGCTCACTGACTCAGGACGCCAATTGCTCGGCAATTTCCTGGCGCTGAAATAACCTCGCACTTGACTACAAGCGCGGCGCCATCTTGTCTGCCGCCTCCTGCGAAGTCATCACCGGATAAACCTCAAATTCGATAACGTCATCCCAATGCGCCATCCACTCGTCAAGCAAGCGCCGATCGTAGGTCTGCATAACCTGAAAACAACGTTCAAGTTTTTCATCGATCCAACTCGCCACATATTGCAAGCCTTCGGGCATCATGCGGCCGCGCTCGCGAAAGCGGCGATAGACCGCCGGAGCGTCCTTAAAGTGCTCGACCACGACATAAAGCTGATCCGCCATGTGCGAGGCCTCTATTGCTATGTCTACCACTTCAGATCGGCGAGAATGGCCCCGTAAATTTCCATGCCGCGCCAGAAATACCCGATGCGGAGATTTTCGTTCGGGCTGTGTTGATTGTCGTCATAATTCACGATCGGAACGCCGATCACCGGCAGGCCCAGGTTTTCGACAATGTACATTGGGGAGCTTCCGCCGAGGATTGGCATGTTCACCAATCCGCCGCCTGCCGCCGCATCCACTACTTGGACCATCGCTTTCGAAACGGGCAAATCCATCGACGTCAACGAAGCAGGGTAGCCGCCGGCCGTCATCGTGACTTTGGCGACCTTGTCATGCGTGCGCCGTTCGTCCATAGTGGGTTCTTCCGAGGTGACGAAATACCCTTGCGCGCGAATGTGGGCCACCAGGCGGGAGAATTGCATCTCCGGCGTGATGCTTTTCACCAAGCGCATGTCGATGGCCGCGGTGGCGCGATCGGGAATTACGGTGCGCGATTGTGAGCCCACATCCTCGCTGCGCAAGCCGTCCACATTCAGCGAAGGTTCGGTGAGCAATTCGACGAGCTTCTTTCCGCCGCCCTCCGGCTTCGCGATGGCCAAATCGTGCTCAAGTTCAGCATCGTTGGCAGGCATCTCTTCCAGGGCCTTTTGCGCGGTGGGGCCAAGCGGCGTGATGCCGTCGTAAAAGTTTGCGACGCGTATGTGACCGCTCTCGTCTCTCATCGTGGCCAGGAGTTGCGCGAGCCGCATCGCGGGATTCGGCGCCCAGTTGCCGTAATGCCCGCTGTGCAGAGGGTGAGCCGGGCCGTAAACCGTAATCTGCGCATCCACGATGCCACGATTGCCAAAAGTCAATTCCATGCGCCCCGACTGGTGGACGGGACCATCGCCGTTGATGAGCAGATCGCCGCCGAGCAAATCGCGATGCGCCAGCAATGTTTTCTCGAGATGGGGCGAGCCGGCTTCTTCTTCGCCATCGAAGACGACTTTCACGTTGGCGCCCAGAGGAATCTGCTTTGCGCGCAAGGCGTCGAGAGCGGCCAGCAACGCGACGATGGGAGATTTATCATCGCCCGAGGAGCGCGCGTACAAACGCCAGTCATCCTCGAAATGTCCATTTGCGGGGAACGGGATGATCTTGCCGCCGGCCTCGAGCGGCGCATCACGCAGTGTGGGCTCAAACGGTTTTGTGCCCGTCCACGTGGCCGGATCGACCGGCTGACCGTCGTAGTGCATGTAGAAAATGATGGTGCGCTTCGCGCCAGGGGTATCGAGGCGGCCGAAGACGACGGGGCCGCGGCCTTCGACGGTGGGAAGAAGCTCCGTGGAAAAGGCGCGCGCGTGAAGCATTTCCACCAACTGTGTAGCGTTGCGCGAAATGTTTTGCGCATCACTCGCGACATTCGGAATCACCAGCAGCGAGACCATCTCATTGATCACGCGCGCCTCATTGGCTTCGCGCCAAGCACGCACTTCGGCGGCGGTGTGCGCTGCTCCACTGGTTGACATCTGTGCGATTGCTGGATAGGCTACGGACGAAAGTAAGAGCCCCAAGGTTACGCCTATGCGAGTCACCATCATCCTCCGCTGACCGGCCGCTTTCGTTCCAAAGGCCGATCCTCCGACCACCCTACCGGGTGGCCATTATAGTTTTCCGCAGCCGCGGATTGCGGATTATTCCCAAACAAAGTTTGGCTTCGTAGAGAGCCGAAAGGTGAGTCATGGCTGAATTTGCCTTGCAGGTCGAGAACCTTGTGAAGATCTACGCCCCGCGAGGGCTATTTTCGCGGGGGCGCGCTGCCGTACAGGCGGTGAACGGAATGAGCTTCAACGTAAAGCCCGGCAGTATTTTTGGATTGTTGGGGCCGAACGGTGCGGGGAAGACGACCACGCTGAAGATGCTAACTACATTGGTACGGCCTACCAGCGGGCGCGCCAATGTAATGGGTTTTGACGTCGTACAGCGACCGATTGAAGTGCGCCGGCGAATCTGCGTGGTGCTGCAGGAAACGGCCGTCGATTTATTTCTCAGCGTGCAGGACAACCTGTTTAGCTTTGCGCGCTTTCACGGTCTCGATTCGAGCACGGCGCGAAAGCGCGCGGGCGAAGCGATGGAGCGATTTGGCCTCACCGGCGAGATCCATCGAAAAGTGCAGGACTTGAGCGGCGGGTTCAAGAGGCGCGTGCAGGTTGCCAAGGTGTTCATGGTGGATACGCCGCTGCTTTTTCTCGACGAGTTTTCCACGGGCATGGATCCATTGCTCAAACGCGCGGTGATGGATGCGTTTCGGGAAGAAGCGCGCCGGGGGCGCACGATTGTGCTCACCACGCAAATCCTGAACGAGGCCGAAGAGCTCTGCGACGACATTCTGATCATGCAACACGGGCGCCAGGTAGCGCGCGGCGATTTGCACGCGCTGAAGCTGCTTTCGGACGGCGTATACGAAGTGGCGCTGACCTTTGACGCACTGCCCGCCGGAATCGAAGCCGAAGTGGAGGCTCTGCAACCGCTGCGGCGCACGATCAGCAACAACACAGTGGAACTTGCGCTCAAGGCCAGCGAAGCGCAGGTACTTGAATGGGCTTCGCAGCTTGCACGGCGCGGCCGGCTACTCCACGTGGAGCTTTCGGGCGCGAGTCTGGAAGATATTTTCGTCACCTTGACGCAGAAGGGAAACTGAACATGTCCGCCATCACTGCCGTACTGTACCGCGAAGCGCGCATCCGTTCGACGAACGTCACTTTCATTTTCTGGGATCTGTGCATGCCGGTGCTTTACATGCTTGTCTTTGGCGTTGGCGTAAATTACGGATTGGGCGGCCCGGTATCTCTGCGTGGCGCCAACTACAACTCGTTTTTTCTGGCCGGTGCATTGGGTATGGCGAGTTTTGGCATCGCGTCAAACACGTCTTGGAGCTTCTTCCTGGATCGCGATAACGGCATTTTTTACGAGATGCTCACGTATCCTCTCGCCCGTGCGCAATATCTGCTTGGGAAGGTGACGTTTAACCTTTTCGTCGCGCTCACACAAGCGGCGTTGACCATCGCGCTTGGAGAGGCGCTGCTCGGGATAAGGGTTCGCGTGGACCGGCTGCCGCTGCTGGTGCTAGGGGTTCTTGGCGGCGCGGCGGGCTGGTTCTTTTTCTACGCGATCTTTGCACTCAGAATTCGCCGGAATGACGTGTTCAACGGCGTAACGTCCGTTTTTTATTTCGTGTTCTTATTTGCGAGCTCGATGTTTTATCCGCTTGCCCCGCTTCCAGCATGGTTTCGCGGGGCTGCAATCGCCAATCCGATTTCCTGGCAAGTTGATTTTCTGCGATACGCTTCGGTGGGAATTGGGTCGGGACGATCCGCCTGGATCGAAATCGCGGCCTTTGCGGCGTTCTCAGGGGTCTCATTCCTATGCGCGGTGCGTGCGCTGCAGAATCAGGAATAGCTCGATTATTTGTGCGTGAACCTGGCGAGCGCTTCGAGTTTTTCTCGCGCTGCTCCGGAGTCGAGCGATTTCGCTGCAAGCTGCGCACCCTCGCGAAAATCGGCTGCGCGGCCGGCAGCCACCAGCGCTGCCGAAGCGTTGACGATCACGATATCGCGGCGCGGTCCGGGCACGCTAGCCAGCACGTCGCGAATGATTTGCGCATTTGTTTCGGCATTCCCGCCGGCCAATGTTTCCACGGCCGCGCGCGGAAGGCCGAAATCCTCGGGCGAGAGGCGATACGTCTGCACCGAGTTGCCGCGAACCTCCGAGACCTGCGTCTCGCAGCTCAACGCAATTTCGTCAAGACCATCGTCCGCGTGCACCACGAACGCCCTGCGCGTGCCGAGTTCGGCAAGAGCGAGCGCCACCGGCTCCGTCCATTTCGCGGCGAAGACGCCCAGCACTTGCGCGCGAGCGCCCGCGGGGTTCGTCAAGGGTCCCAGCAAATTGAAGACGGTAGCCGCGCCGAGCCGCTTCCGGGCCGCGGCGGCATGCCGCGCGGCAGTATGCGCTACGGGCGCGAAGAAGAAGCCAATTCCAATTTCGTCGATCGCGGCCGCTGCTTCCTCCGGTACTCCGTCAATCTTCACGCCGAGGACCTCGAGCACATCCGCTGAGCCGCAGCTTGTGGTGTAGGAGCGATTCCCGTGTTTTGCCACGCGGACACCTGCGCCAGCCACCACGAAAGCCGCCGCGGTGGAGATATTGAATGTGCGGACCTTGCCGCCACCGGTGCCACAGGTGTCCACCAGGGCGTCGGCATGCACCGCTACTCGTGCAAGGGCGGAACTGGCGCGGCGGCGCATCACGCTCGCGAAACCAACCAGCTCCTCGACAGTTTCGCCTTTCGTGCGTAGCGCTTCGAGCAGGCGGACGATATCGTCGTCGGCCAAGCGTCCGGCGAGAAGTTCCTCCATCACGCTGGCGGCTTCGTCCCGGGAGAGGTTCCCGCCGGACTCGAGCCTTACGAGCATTTCACTAAGCGTCAAAATGTCACCCGAGAAGCGATGTGCCGATGCGAAGCACAAGCATAGCCTGTCGCAAATTGCGGCTTCCGGCGCGTCCTTGCTCGTCTTTGCGCTTCCATATAAACTCGTACGTTTCGCGTATCGAAAATTCTAGCACTGATGGAAGGTTCATGAAGATACACGAGTACCAAGGCAAGGCCATTCTTTCGAAATATGGGGTCCCGACGCCGCGCGGCGAAGTGGCCTTTAGGCCTGAGGAAGCGCGCGCCGCTGCACAGAAATTGGGCACTCCAGTGGTGGTCGTAAAGGCACAGATTCACGCGGGCGGGCGCGGAAAGGCGGGCGGAGTGAAGCTGGCAAAGTCGCCGGAGCAGGCGGCCGAAATCGCCAAGTCCATGATCGGCATGAAGCTGATCACGCCGCAGACGGGACCCGGCGGACGCATCGTAAAACGTCTGCTGATCGAAGAAGGGCTGGACATCCGGCGCGAACTCTATCTTGGCGTGGTAATCGACCGCGCGGTGGCCGCGCCGGTGTTTATGGCCAGTTCTGCGGGCGGTATGGAGATCGAGGAAGTTGCGCACAACAACCCCGAGGCGATCCTCCGCGAGACGATCAATCCGGCCATCGGCCTGCAACCCTTTCAGGCGCGTAAATTGGCGTTTGGCTTGGGGCTTTCGGGCGACGCCATCACAAACGCGACGCCTTTCTTTCAGGCGCTTTATCGCGCCGTGATTGAAACCGACGCGTCGCTTGCGGAAATCAACCCGCTGATCGTGACCGGCGACGGCAAGCTGGTGGCGCTCGACGCGAAAATCAATTTTGACGACAACGCGCTCTATCGCCATAAGGAGTTGAAGGAATTGCGCGATCTGGATGAAGAAGATCCGCTCGAAGTCGAGGCTTCGAAGTTCAATCTGAATTACATCAAGCTTGACGGCACGATCGGTTGCATGGTGAATGGCGCGGGCCTAGCGATGGCCACGATGGACATCATCAAGCTGGCGGGTGGCTCGCCGGCGAACTTCCTGGACGTAGGCGGTGGCGCGAATGCCGAGCAGGTGAAGAATGCTTTCCGCATTTTGATCAGCGACCAGGAAGTGCGCGGCGTCTTCATCAACATTTTCGGCGGAATCCTTCGGTGTGACGTTCTGGCGACCGGTGTGGTCGCGGCGGCGCGAGAGCTGGGCATCACGGTTCCGGTGGTGGTGCGCATGGAGGGAACTAACGTCGAGATGGGGAAGCAAATACTAACGGATTCGGGTCTCAATCTTACGATCGCCGCGGACATGAAGGACGGCGCGGAAAAGATTGTGCGCCTCGCGGGGAGCGCGCGATGAGCATTCTGGTGAATGAAAAGACAAAGGTCATCGTGCAGGGGCTCACCGGCCGCGAAGGCAGTTTTCATGCGTCCCAGATGATGGAATACGGCACGAAGGTTGTGGGCGGCGTAACGCCTGGCAAAGGTGGAACGCTGCACAACGAAGTGCCGATCTTCAATACCGTCGCCGATGCCGTAAAACAGACTGGCGCCGAC
>Ga0209420_1000222_pt1 | contig 34803 bp, 23 predicted proteins | sample BlaSpr_A8_OM1_O1_FD_187972 | JGI IMG/M metagenome (GOLD analysis project Ga0209420, IMG submission 187972) | Forest soil microbial communities from Thunder Bay, Ontario, Canada - Black Spruce, Ontario site 2_A8_OM1_O1 (SPAdes) (version 2) | ecosystem: Environmental > Terrestrial > Soil > Boreal...
CGCCGATTCAATTGATTTCAGGTACCAGGAATCTGCAAGGCTGGGCTTCTGGCACGGCCACCGATTCGGAAGACACTATGAAATTCGCAGCATTAAGCGGCGTGCGCGCGATGATCGAAAAATTTCCTCTAGCAAAGGCCAACGAAGCGTTCGAACGCATGATGAGCGGCAAAGCGCAGTTTCGCGTGGTGCTCACGATGCAATCCTGACATCGCGCGGCGCGTGCTGATAGAATGCGCGCCCAGTGAAACGTCTCGCAACATGGGCGGCACTCGCGGCGATGGCCGCGCTGTGCGTCTTTACCGCCGTGCGCCGGGCGGTTGCTGATGCACAAGCGGCTCTTGCTACCCAGCCACAAACTTCTTCCCTCCAAACCAGTCCAGCAAATGAGCAGGGCGATTACGTTCTGCATTTTCTGCAGCACGCCATCGGAAACGAACACTACGAGCTGAAGCCCTCAGCAGACCATTCGAAATTAGCGCTCGACGCGTCATTCGAATACACGGATCGTGGCGTCAAAGTGCCGCTCCACGCCACACTCGAAATGCAGCCCGATTTCACGCCGGAACATTTCGAAATTAAGGGTAAGGGCTACAGGTATTTCAACGCGGACGCAGCGGTGGACATCGCCGGAGCCAACGCTGCCGCGCGCGAGGGCCAGGACTCGCGGCAAGTTGTCCTGTCCGGGCCGTTTTTCACCGTGGATGGCTATTCGCCGATCTCGGTGCAGGCCATGATGATGCGCTACTGGCTGCACCACGGCCGACCAGCTCATCTGCTGGCGCTGCCTGCCGGAGACCGTGCCGACGATTTGACCATTGCGCTTGCGGGGCACGATACGGTGAAGCTCGGAGCCCACGCGGTCGCGCTCGACCGCTATACCGTGAATGACGTGGTGTGGGGCCGCGAATCGGTTTGGCTCGATCCGCAGGAACAGCTTGCTGCCGTCACCACATATACGGGTGGGCTGGGATTCGAGGCCGTTCGAAAAGAGTATGAACCGGCGTTTCCGCAGTTTATTCGCAGCGAAGTGGCGGATCGCATGAGGGATTTGGCAGAGATTTCGAAAAGCGTGCCTCCGCTAGCAGAAGGAAGCTTTGCAATCGTTGGCGCGACGCTGATTGATGGTACGGGGCGCGCTCCTGTGCCGGATTCGATAATAATCGTACGAGACGGCAAGATTGCCGGTGCCGGCCCGCACGGTTCAGTGCAAGTACCGGCGGGCATTCGAAAGATTGACGCGAATCGGCTTGACGCTGCTGCCCGGCCTGTGGGAGATGCACGCGCACTATGCACAGATCGAGTGGGGTCCGGCGTATCTGGCGTCGGGTGTAACGACGGCGCGGGATTGCGGCAATGAATTCGAATTTATCACCGCGGTTCGCGACGAAATCGCGCAGCGCGCGGGGCTCGGCCCGCGGCTTCTGCTTGCGGGATTGATCGATGGCGCCGGTCCCGATTCTTTTGGTGTGAATTCCGCGACGGCGCCGGAAGAAGGCCGCGCGCTGGTGAATCGCTACAAGAATGCGGGCTTTTCGCAGATCAAGATTTACAACCTGATCCAACCCGACGTGCTGCGAGCGATCACGGCGGAAGCACACCGGTTGGGCATGACGGTGACCGGGCACATTCCGAATGGCATGACGGCGTACGACGGTGTGAATGACGGCATGGATCAGATCAATCACATCGGCTACGCGGCTGCTGTGATGCGGGCGCCGGCCCCAGACGCGCGATTCGATCCCGCTTCCCCCGAGGCGCAGAAGGCCATTGAGTTTTATAAGGAACACCATACCGTGATCGATCCCACCGTTTCTTGGGGCGAATTGCTGGGCCATCCCACCGATCAGCCGATTACGTCCTTCGAGCCTGGATTTGCACGACTTCCCTACCAGCTCTCGTCGTTGATCGGGCAGAGCGGCCTGGCGCCGGCGGAAGGAGCGCGATCGCGTGAAAGGTTGGACGAATCGCTCCACGAGGTGAAGGCGCTTTATGACGCCGGAATTCCCATCGTACCAGGCACGGACAAGGGCGTTCCTGGTTTCAGCCTGCACCGCGAACTCGAGCTTTACGTGCAGGCTGGGCTTACGCCTATGGAGGCAATCCAGACGGCGACGATTGTGTCTGCCCGCGTGATAGGCCTCGATAAAGAATCGGGCACTGTGGAAGCGGGAAAGCGCGCCGATTTGATTCTTGTGGAGGGCAATCCGCTCGCGGACTTCAGCGCGCTTCGCAAAGTGACGCGTGTGGTGACGGACGGGCGCGTTTACGATACTGCGCCGCTTTGGAAGGTGGCAGGGTTCAAGCCCTAGATTTTTTCGGTCTTTTCCGCCTCGGCACGGGCGGGCACTGGACCTTTATCGCGCAATACGATAGCTTCCCGCTGCAAACGCAATTCAATCTTCCGGAAAAAGAATACCTATGAACCGACGAATACGATCGCCGCTCGCTTTCCTCGCGGCAGTGTTGAGCGCCGGAATGCCGCCGACCGCCAATGCGCAAGCAAACGCGCCAGCTCAGAAGCCGCTTACGGCGGAGCAGGCCATCCAGACGCGCAATATTTCCGATTTGCGCTTCGCGCCGGACGGTAAAGTGGTGGCCCTGGTGGTCACCGAGCCGCCCGCCGGCAGCACAAGGCTGCGGCACATCTGGATGCTCGACGCTACGTCGCACGACTTGCGGCAATTTACGAACTCAGCGAAATCGGAAGACACGCCGCGATGGTCGCCGGACGGCAAGCGGCTGGCGTTTCTTTCCGACCGCGGGGAATTCCGGCAAATTTATGCGATCTCAATGGGCGGCGGCGAAGCGGTGCCGCTCACTACCGGAAAACGCGCGATTCAATCATTTGCCTGGTCGCCTGACGGAAGGCAGATCGCCTTTCTCGCCCCCGAACCAAAAACCGACGCCGAAGAGAAAAAGGAAAAAGATAAAGACGATGCGCGCGTGACCGATCGGGACGACCATCCCGCGCGCGTTTGGCTGCTCGATGTCGAGTCGGGTAAGCAACGCCAACTTACCTCAGGGCACTGGCGCATCAATGAAATCGAATGGATGCCGGACAGCGCGCGGCTGATCGCTTCGGCCACGGATCATCCCGAATCGGACGAGGAGACGAACCGCATCTTCGCGATTGATGTTGCCGATGGAAAGATAACGCAACTGGCTGCGCCGCATGGGCCCTTTCACACTCTCCATGTCTCCCCGGATGGTTCGACGCTAGCTTACGTGGGTTCCCGAGTAGATGGACCCAGCCCGCACGATCTCTACACGCTACCGATCCAGGGCGGGAAGGCGGGCAATCTTACCGGCCAAGCTATCGACCGGCCGGTGGTTGCTTATGCCTGGCAGCCGGATGCAACGCTGATCGCCGCAGTACAAGAAGGCTTCAAGACAAAACTCATTGCGATTACCGCAGGCGGCGGCGTGAAAACTTTGCCGGCGCCTCCCGTGAATGTGCGTGCGTTCGACATGTCGCCGTCGGGGGCCATTGCCTTTGCAGGAAGTACCGCTACCGCGCCGGAGGAATTGTGGATCGGCGCGGCTCCGAACGAAGCACAACGCGTTTCGAATCTCAACGCGAACTGGGCCGAATTCGCGCTCGTCAAGCCGGAGTTTATGCATTACAAGAGTTTTGACGGCCTGGACATCGAGGGCGCGCTGCTAAGGCCTGCCAACGCGCAGGCGGGGGCAAAACTCGCGACCATCGTGCTGGTGCATGGAGGTCCCACGGGCGCATGGAGCGATTCCATTGACGGCTGGGGACAGCTTCTTGCGGCGCACGGCTTTGCGATTTTCTATCCGAACATTCGAGGCTCCACGGGTTACGGCCACAAATTTATTGAGATGAATCGCGGCGATTGGGGCGGCGGCGACTATCGGGACATGATGGCCGGCGTCGATTATCTGGTGGCCCAAGGGATTGCCGACCCGGAGAAACTGGGGATCGGCGGATGGTCGTATGGCGGCTATATGTCGGAGTGGGCCATTACGCAAACAACGCGATTTAAAGCGGCAGTCTGCGGGGCCGGCCTCGCAAACCTGGCTTCGGAATTCGGCACCGAAAATGGTTCCGCATACGATGAATGGTTTTACGGAACGCCTTACGAGAATCTCGACGCATTCATGAAAAGTTCGCCGGTGAAGTACTTGAAGAACGCGCGAACGCCCACGCTGATCCTGCAGGGTGATGCGGATACCACCGATCCCATTGGACAAAGCGAGGAGCTCTATCGCGGTCTAAAGCATTACGGCGTTGAGACGGAAATGGTGATCTATCCGCGCGAGCCGCACGGTTTACGCGAGGAAAAACACTTGGTCGACCGGCTCAACCGCATCGTGGCGTGGTACGACGCTCATTTGCAATAGCCGAGTCAACGCGAAAATTAATTGTTCGTGCCGATCGTTTCTCCGTGTAGCAGCACGCGCTGGAAGAAATCGGCTTCCGCCTTATAGGCGTGCACCCAGGATCGCCACAGCAGAAAATCGTGAATTTCATCGGGAAACACAATTTGCTCGAAGGGCACGTGCTGCGCGCGAAGCCGCTGCACTAAATCCACCATCTGGCTGAAGGCTACGTTGCGATCGTCATCGCCTTGGATCAGCAGCACCGGCGATTTCCAGGTGCTGATCGTGGAATCGGGTGAAGATTCCCAGGCGAGCTTGGCCGCCGCGGCCATATCGGGCGCGCCCGCGGCGCCACCACCGCCGACGAACCCGCGTGCCGACCAATCGTGCACGCCGTGCATATCCACGCCAGCGGCAAAAATATCGGAATTTCGCGAGAGTCCCATGGCCGTGAGGAACCCGCCGTAGGAACCACCCCACAGGCCAATTTTGTGCGCATCCACGATCGGAAGCGTCTGCAAATATTTCCCAGCGGCAACCACGTCTTTATATTCGGAAGCGCCGCGCCATCCACCGTTGGCGGGCTCGCGAAACGCGCGGCCATACATGATGCCCGTTCGATAGTTAATCGAGAGCACGACAAAGCCCTGGCTTGCGAGATACTGATTCTCGGAATAGGAGTTGTGGTAGTACTGCATGTAATGAAATCCGAGCATCATCTGGCGGCGCGAACCTCCGTGCATGAAGACCAGAGCCGGTCCGGCGGCGGCGCGGCCCTTGGGCACAAAGAGCTGGCCGTGAATGGTAAAACCGTCCTCGCTTGGAAAGGTCACTTGCTTGGGCGTAACGAGCTGCGCCGAGGGAAAATCCGCGGGTAAGGCTTCACGGGCGAGCATGTCCCGGCCGCCGGAACGCAGCACGTAAGGCATCGCCGGCGAGGTCGCGGTGGAACCCAAACACGCCACGAATCTGCCGTCACCGGTTTCCGTCGGCGCCCACTCCATCGTTTCGCCCTTACTCAACGCTTCCGGTTTGCCGCCCGCGGCGCTTACGCGCCAAATGTGCCGGCGATCAATGTCATCCTGGTTCGATGAAAACACGACGGACCGGCCGTCAATGCTCATGGCCGCGTTTTCCACCTCAAATTCGCCGGGCGTCAGCAGAGTGGGCTGGCCACCGGCAACGGGCATGGAATAAAGATGATTCCAGCCGTCTTGCTCGGAAGAAAAAATGATGTGGCCATCCGCCGAGAAATTGAATGAAGCTTGCTCGGTAAGCTGCGGATAGGAATCGTTATCGGCTGGGCCGCTGTGCCAAAGCGCGTGGCCTGCACCATTTTCGGCATCCGCGATCCAGATGGACCAGGGATTCGGACGCTCGGGAATGATCGGCATCTTCGCTTCGGCGCCAGGCTCGCGCGTGAAGACAACCTGGCGGCTATCCGGCGACCAGCGCGGTGCCTGATCGCGATCCACGCTCGGCGCGAGATAGAGCAACGTCTGCCGGCCGCGATCGTAGACGACGATAAAGCTGTGGTCGCCGCGATGGCTCACGAAAGCAAGCTTCTTTCCATCCGGCGACCACCGCGGCTGGTCATTTTCGCCGCGCACGTAGCACAGTTGTTGCGCAGGCACCGCGCCGGAAACCGGAGCGATCCACAATTGTCCGCGCGCGGCCCACACGGCAGTCTGCCCGTCCGGAGAAATCTCGATATCTTCGCAGCCTTCTTCCTGGCAATTGAGGGTGCCGAGAAGATGCGGCATGCCATTTTCCACTTCCGCGGTCCACACCTGCTGCTCGGGCCGTTGCACGTTGCTGGTGGGATTGGCCACCTGGTCATCGTGATTCAACTCGCTGCCGCGCGCGTAGACGATCGAGCGTCCGTCGGGCGTCAGGCGCAGACTCGCGATGGCTTGGCCATCGTCTTCGGAGTAATGCGTAACTTGCCGCGCGTGGAAATCTGGCCCGTCGGCCACCCAAACGTTGCGCACGCCTTTGGCATCGAAGACCCAGGCGATGCGTTCGCCGTGCGCCGCAGCGGTGAGATCATCCGGGAAGGGGGAGCTCATCACCTGTTCCACGGTGAAGTTTTGCGCCAGGGCGGTGCCCGGAATAAGAGCCGTAAGGAAAAAGGCCGAAGCAAGGCCAACAGCGCTCAGCGTAGCTTTCATGAAATTCTCCAGTGTAAGACGATCTGCCGGGCGGAATCCTAGTCCATCAAGGCTGTGGTTTTCCAGTAGCGGCCTTAACACCGGAGCCGCTCGAGCGAAACACGATGCGAGAAAACGAAAAGGGCGCATTCCGCGATTGCGAAACGCGCCCTCTTTTAGAAACCCGATGGTTCGCTTACTTCTTCTTTTTTTTCGGGCTCTTCTTCGCTGCTTTCGCCATCGCGCATACTCCTTGGGTGATTCTCCCTCACAGGGTCGCGCGTGCGAAAAATTCGCCGCGCGGGCCCGAGTTCTTCTATACGAGCACGCACCGCCGAAGTCAAGGAAAAACGCGAGTAAAGAAAAGAGAGTTGAGCTTCACGCACGCGGCGCGGAGTAATATCCGTCACGCGCGATCAGTTTCAAACCCGGGCGGCGAATGCGGACCTCGATGGAATGGTAGGTGACAATGCGATCGTCGTGCGGCGGCGCGTAACCGATGGTGTATTGGTTGCGAGCCTGCTCCGCGATGCGCGAGTAAAGCGCTTCGAGGGTGCCGCGGCCGCCGGGATAGAAGACGTCGCCCCCCGTGGCGTGCGAAAATCTCGCCACGACATTGATGCCGCGCTTGAAGAATGCTTCGCCGATACCGATGCCGTAGACCGCAGTTTCGGACGAGATCAGCAGCTTGACGGTATCCTTGAAGTCGTACGTGCTATGTTTGGAATCCACGCCATCGGAGATCAGGTAGACGATTTTGCGGTGGTCGCGCGCGCGGGTGCGTAACAATTCGGCCGCGGAATACAGCGCGTCGTTAATGGATTTCTCGGGGACGCCGGTCGTTCGGCGAATATTCACCGCCGGCGCGCCGGGCGCCGGGCCCGGAGGATCGGGGCCGCCCGTCATGGGATCGCCCGCCGGCGCCACGTAGGCACCGGAAAGCTGAATGCGGGAAAGTTGCGACATCAATTCGTCCGGATCGGAAATGAAATCGCAAACTTGCTGCGAATATTGGTCGAACCGGTAGAGCGCGATTTCATCGCCCGGACCCATGCCTGCAGTGATGGCGCGGAGGCTTTTCTGTACTTCCTCGGCGTTCTTGCTGTTGAGCGCATTATCGATCAGCACCACGGAGGAGATCGGCACTGGATCAGCCGAAAACAGCGAGATGCGCTGCTCGACACCATCATCGAGAATGCGGAAGTCACTTTCCTGTAAATCGCTGACGAGTTCGCCCGATCCATCTTTCACGGTGACGGGCACAACGACCAAGCCGCTGCGCATGACGATGGTGCCCGGCTGCTGCCCGGTAGCCTGCGAAGTTTGCTGGGTAGCCTGCGGAGGATTGGTGGTTTGTTGCGCCGGGAGGGGCACAGAGGCCATTGAGAAGGCGACGCCTAGGGCGAAGAGCTTCCTGATCCAATTCATCCGCAAACGTTCACCTGAATTTTCTCTCCAGCTTCACGAGAGTTCCTCACGACTGGCCAGTCACAAGATGGAACACCGGGTTGAGACTGGTGCCGGCGCGAAGAACGGCCAAAACCGCCCGCGCATCTTCTTCCAAGCAGCGTGCATCCAAAACCTGCGAAGACTTTCAAAGGATTATACATGCGACCTCGCCCAGCCGTAGCAGCGTTTCTAGTTTTGCCGGCAGCCGCGCTTCTTGCCGCAATACCCGCCCCGCGTGCTTTCGGCCGCTCGGCCGCCGCGCAAGATCAGGGCACGATTCGCGTAGGCGTCAGCCTGGTGAACCTCTACGCAACCGTGCGCGATAAACACAAGGCCATCGTGCCGGACCTGAAGCAGGAAGACTTCCATATCTACGAGGACGACAAGGAGCAGAAAGTTGCCTTCTTTTCGCGCGAAAAGACGCTGCCCATCACGCTGGCCCTATTGATCGATACCAGCGGCAGCGAGCGGTTCATGATCGAATCGGAAAAAGCTGCCGCCAGCCGGTTTTTGGGCGAAGTGATCAAACAAAAAGACGAAGCTCTGGTGATCAGCTTCGACACGGATGTGGACCTACTCGCAGATTGGACGGGAGACCTCGGCGAACTCAATCGCGCCGTTCGGCGCGCGCAGATCAATGCACCGAGCTCCGGAGGGCCAGTGACGGTAGGGCCGTTTCCCACCTCCGGCAGCGGGGGCACAAATTTCTATGATGCTGTGTATCTCGCGTGCCACGACAAAATGGCGACCGAAACCGGGCGGAAAGCGCTGATCGTTTTGACGGATGCGGAAGACAACGGTAGCAAACTAACTCTGAAAGAAGCCGTTGAAGCCGCGCAGCGCGCCGACACGGTGGTACACATGCTGCTCGTATACGATCCGCGCTATGGCGCGGATAGCCGCGGGGCGGGCCAACTGGCGGGCGACACGGGTGGACGCGTGATCGACGTGCATAGCGAGAAGAAAATGCAGGAAGCGTTCGACGAGATTTCCGACGAATTACGAAGCGAATACGTGCTTGGCTACTATCCGACGAATGACAAACGCGACGGCTCATTTCGCAAGATACGCGTGGAAGTAACGGATAAAGACAACAAGGTGCTGACGCGCAAGGGATATTACGCGCCGGAAAATTGACCAAGCGCGAGCTGCAAACGCCACACCTTCCTACCAAATTTACCGTGTAGTTTGAAGCCGAACTCGGGTCAGAACGGTTCCTGATTCGACTGCCCTTCTCCAGGAACGAGGGTGGTGACGATCGGCGGCACCGCGTAGTAGCCCTTTCTCGTGCGCACATCGAGGCCCTTGCGTCCCACAACTTCGATCTGAATCTTCCGGTATTTTCCGTCCACGATGCCGTTGACTGGCGAATAGGCCAACGAATATTGGCTGCGAAGTTCGGTGGCGATATCCAGGAACGATTCCGACACGTCTTCGACGTGGTAAGGGAAAAAGGCGCGACCGCCCGTCTCATTTGCAAATGCGGTCAGCACTTCGTCGCCCTCGGACTTCAGGTATTTGCGATTCATGCGCTTGGAAGGGTCGTCCGTATCCTCCGCGGATATCCACTCCGTGCTGGTGCTGATCGGATAGATCACCACGCCCGAGCGCTCCGCAGCTTCGATGGCGTCAGCGCGCGTGTGGCGGCTCAGGTTATCTTCGCCGTCGCTGATCACCACGAGGACGCGGCGCATACTCGGATTCGGTCCGGCAGGAAGCGGGGCATTCGCCAGTTTCTGCGAAGCGGCGATGATCGCTTCGTAAAGCGCCGTGCCGCCGCCGGCACGCTGCTCGTTGATCGTGTTGCGCAGCTTGTCCAGGTCGCTGGTGTAATCCAGATCAACTTCGGGCTCGCTATCGAAGGTCATCAAAAACGCCTGATCGCGATTGGAACGGAGAACGTTGTACAGGAAATCGGTGGCGGCATCCTGCTCGAACTTCAGGCGCTGCCGGATGCTGTTGGAAGTGTCCAGAAGCAGCGCCACGCGCAGGGGAAGATCGGACTGTCGGCTGAAAAACCGGATTTGCTGGGGCTGGTTATCTTCGAGAACCTTAAAATCCGCCTGATCGAGATCGGTGATGAACTTTTCGCGCTTGTTGACGACGGTGAAAAGCAGGTCTACAAGTCGCACGTTCGAGACGAGGGGTTGTTGGCCTGGTGGCGCTTGTGCGGGCGGCGGTGGAGTTGTCTGCTGTTGCGCGAACACACCGGCCGAAATTCCCAAGATCACTAAAATACAAAATACTGAAGCGCGACGCATGGCAGTCCCCAGCCTTTCGTGATTATCTCCGATTATAGGTAGCCTTTTAGAGCAGCGTCAATGCGGGTTTCTTCCATAGCTGAGATGCGTGCGAGGGCTCCAAGGTATGCCCGCAGCTCCGCGGCAAGCGGCGCGCGAACTTCCACGCGCTTGCCGGTGCGAGGGTGCGCGAAGACGATGCGCGCGGCGTGCAGGAAAGTACGGCCGAGCTTCGGCAGCGCGTCATTGCCGATGCGCGGCACGTGCGGAGCACCATAGACGCTATCGCCCGCAACGGGATGGCCGATCGAGGAAAAATGGACGCGAATCTGGTGCGTGCGGCCCGTGTGCAATCTTGCTTCCACCAGCGTGAACGCTTTCAAACGCAGAAGCACGCGCCAGTCCGTGCGCGCCTCGCGCCCTTCGCGGCGACGGGTGGTCATGCGCGTGCGCCTGACTAGGTCGCGCGAGATCGGCAACGTGATGGAACCGGAATTTTCCGGCAGGCTGCCATGCAGCAAGGCCAAATAATATTTCTCAACGTGCCGTTCCTGGAATTGGTCGGCCAGCGCACGATGGGCAGCGTCGTTTCGCGCCACCACCAATACGCCCGAGGTACCCCGATCCAGGCGGTGCACGATCCCTGGCCGCACCGATCCGCCCGTACCCGAGAGCTGGCCCAGCCGATGAAGCAATGCGTTTACGAGCGTGCCGTGCGTTTCGCCCGCGCCGGCGTGCACCATCATGCCCGCGGACTTATTGACCACCACGACGTCGTCATCTTCATACAGCAATTCGATGGGAATCGCTTCCGCGGTGGCGTCCAGGCTCGGCTTTTCGAGCACCTCCACCTCGATCCGTTCCCCTGGCGCGACGCGGTGTGACGATCGCGCCGTATCGCCGGAGACGCGTACGCGGCCCTGCTCGATCAGTTCCTGCACGCGCGAGCGGCTCAAATCCGGCAGGTGCATCGCCAGATAGCGGTCAAGGCGCGCGCCTTCGTCATCCTGCTCAACTCGAAAATTCTCAATCCTGTCCGGCATACCGATTTATGCGCTCCTGAGTGTATCAGTCGAATTGCTGGAGGTGCTTGCGCAGGATCGAGAGGCGCGGCAATCCCGACAAGATTCAGCGCCCAGCGCCCATCTATTCCGCCTTCGGGCGCTCGGAAGAAAGCTCCGGAGAGTGATGCAGACCCTTGTCCAGGAAAATCAACTCGATTCCCACGAGCACCGTGCCTATCGTGATCGCGGAATCTGCCACGTTGAAGGCCGGCCAATAATGGCTGCCCAGATGGAAGTAAAGGAAGTCTGTAACGCCTGCGTGCAGTAGCCGATCGTACAGATTGCCAAGCGCCCCGCCGAGAATCAGGGTGATCCCAAACGTCGCGAGCGACGCCCCCGCGCGCTGAGTAGCCAAGAGCCAGATTAGCATCGCGCAAACCAAAATCGTGGCGACGGCCAGCGCCGCGGTGATGCCGCGCGAAGGCGTGTCCGCAAATAACCCAAATGCCACGCCGGGATTCGCCGCGTGCACGAACTCAAAAAAACCGGGAATCACAGTGTGGCGATAGCCGAGCGGCGTATAAGCCTCGACCGCGGCCTTGCTGGCGCGGTCCAGGATGAACACCTCGATCGCGGTGATGATCCACCGAAAGCGTGCCGCGCCGCGCCTCAAGATGCGGTGACCCCACCCAGTAGGCTCTCGACGACGGGCAAGCAGCGTTCGCAGACCGTTGGAAATAGCGCGCTCTCACCAACGTGCGTGGAATAATTCCAGCAGCGCTCGCACTTCTTTCCGTCCGCGCGGCGGATGGCGATAGCCAGATTCGGCAACGCCTCCGAGCGCACCGCATCGGGCGCGGCCTGCGGCACCAGCTTCACTTGCGAGGCGATGAAAAGCGCCGGCAACCAGGGTTCGTACGCTTGAAGAGTCTTCCGCAGATCTCCCTCGGAAGCCAGCTCTACGGAAGCTTCGAGCGCGCTGTTGATCTGCTTGGCGTTGCGCGCCGTCTCCAACACTTTGAGCACCTCGTTGCGCACGTTGAGCAATTCCTGCCACGTTGCCGCTTTGCGGTCATCTATGCCGGCGCGCAGCTCTTCCGCGGTTGGAAAGTGCGTCACGTGCACGCTCCCTTGCGACTCGCCGGCGGCTTTCGGAAAATAGCGCCAGACTTCCTCGCACGTAAAAACGAGGATCGGTGCGAGCAAACGCACCAATGCGTCGCCGATGCGCCAAATCGCGGTTTGTGCTGACCGCCGCGCTTTGCTCTGCGCACCGAAGGTGTAGAGCCGGTCCTTCAAGATGTCGAAATAAAAAGCACTCAGCTCGACGGCCGCAAAATCGTGGAGCGCGTGGTAAACGCGATGAAATTCGAAAGCCTCATACCAAGCGCGGCAATTGGCAGCGAGTTCCGCGGTGCGATCGAGCATCCAGCGATCGAGCTCGAGCATTTCCTCGGAGGGAACGGCGTCACGGGAAGGATCGAAATCGAAGAGGTTGCTCAGCGCAAATCGGAAGGTGTTGCGAAATTTTCGATATGCCTCACCGAGCTGCTTGAGCACATTTTCGGACATGCGCACGTCGGCGGTGTAGTCCTGAGCCGCAACCCAGAGCCGCAGCATGTCCGCGCCCCATTTGTCGCAGATGTCGCGTGGAAGCATCACGTTGCCCAAAGACTTGGACATCGGCCGGCCATGTTCATCGAGGGCCCATCCGTGCGTGAGCACCTGGCGATACGGCGCGGCGTCGCGAACTCCGGTGGAAACCAACAGCGAACTGTGGAACCAGCCACGATATTGGTCCGGTCCTTCCAAATACATATCCGCGGGCCACGGGGTTTCCTCGGAACCAAGCACGGCGAGATGAGATGATCCCGAATCGAACCACACGTCCAGAATGTCGCTTTCCTCGCGCCATTTCGGGGCCGCGCCGCAGCCGCATTTCGTTCCGGGCGGCAACAATTCCTCGGCGGAGTGCTTATACCAAGCGTCTGCGCCCTCGCGCTTAAACCATTCGATTACGTTACGCAACGCGGGCACGTCGTCAAATAGTTTGCCGCACGCATCGCAATAAAAAACGGGGATCGGCACGCCCCAGTAGCGCTGGCGCGAGACGCACCAATCGGGGCGGTCGGCAATCATCGAGCGCATGCGTTCCTGTCCCCACGCGGGCGTCCAGGTAATTTGCGGAATTTCCGCCAGCGCCCGCTGGCGCAGTGTGAGCAATCCTTGCGCGTCGCCGATTTTCGGGATGGCGTCCATGCCAATGAACCACTGCTCGGTCGCGCGAAAAATTACGGGCCGGTGACATCGCCAGCAATGGGGATAGCTGTGCGCGAATTTACTTTCGCCCAGCAGCGCGCCGCTTTTGCGTAGCAGACTTACGATGGCTGGATTTGCTTCGAATACGTTTTTGCCCTTGTAAGCAGGTAATCCTTCAATGTAGCGGCCTTGCGCATCCAAGGGCGCATACGTCTCAATCCCGTAGCGCTGCCCGGTCTGGAAGTCTTCCACCCCGTGGCCCGGCGCCGTGTGCACGATCCCGGTCCCCTGGTCGAGCGTGACGTAATCGGCCAGAACGGCGGGCTCCTTCCGGTCGAGAAACGGATGCTGGAATAAGAGCTTCGCCGACTCGAGCTCTTTCCCTTTATATTCGGCAAGCACGCCCGTGGCTTCGAAACCGCACGCACCCGCCACGCTGAGGGCCAAATCCTTGGCCACGAGATAGACCGCGCCATCGCGAGTTTCGACTGCGGCGTATTCGAACTCCGGATGAAACGCGAGCGCCATGCTGTGCGGAATCGTCCACGGCGTGGTCGTCCAGATGATGGCATAGACGTCGCGGCCACGAAGCTTTTCCGGCAACTTTCCGGCATCTTGAATCAGCTTGAAGCGCACCCAGATCGAAGGGCTGGTGTGATCTTCGTATTCGACTTCCGCCTCGGCGAGCGCGGTTGAATCATAAATGCACCAGTAAACCGGCTTTAACCCGCGATAGACGTACCCCTTCTCGATAAACGTCAGGAAGGCGTCCGCGATGCAGGCTTCGTAGCCGGGATCCATCGTTAAATAAGGCTTCTCCCAACGCCCGAAAACACCGAGCCTCTTGAAATCGCGCCGGTGCTGATCCACATAGCGCAAGGCAAACTCCCGGCACATGGTGCGAAATTCCGCGGGGCCGACGGCACCTTTGCGGCCCAGCTCTTTTTCCACCTGCGTCTCGATGGGCAAGCCGTGGCAATCCCAGCCGGGAATGTAAGGAGCGCGAAAACCAGCCATGGTCTTCGACTTAACCACCATATCTTTCAGAATCTTGTTCTCGCCGGTCCCGATATGGATCGTACCCGTGGGATATGGCGGACCGTCATGCAGCACATACGTAGGCGCGCCCGAGCGGGACTCCTGAATCTGCCGGTAAATGCCTTCCTGTTCCCAGCGCTCGAGTTGCGCGGGTTCGGCCTGCGGCAGATTTGCCTTCATGGGGAAATCCGTGCGCGGCAAATTGAGCGTGCTCTTTACGTCAGTGGATTTAGACATGGGGCGATTGCTTCGCGAGCCTCAGACGAATTGTTGGACTCTCCGCACTTTTTGCCGTTAGCCAAATTCGGCATAAGGGGCTACGGTTCGCGGATAACCTTTCTCGGGCGAAAGAGCGTCTATGCTACCAACGAACGTACCCAGATGTCACATTTGGCCGGGTTATGAGCGCTTTCGCGGTGGCGGACGGCGCTTCAAAGGCGCTTCTCGGGCGCCGCACCTGGCGGTTCTAAGGAGAGCGGACATGACCCTAGGCCCCGACGTTACAAGCCCCGGCACAAGTGGATTCTCGGCGCTTCGGTCGTTTGCCCGGTTGGAAACCAGCGCGGTATGGGCGAGAGACACCTATCTTAGCCGCTCGCAGGTTACTTCCCTTTGCATTCATGGCGGTCTTGCGCTGCTGCTGGTGATGCCGCTTTATTTTGGCGTGGTTCCTTTGCCTCACCGTCAGGGGCCGAGGATAACAATCTTTGACCCTCAGCCAATTTCGGAGTATGCCCCCAAACTGCGTCCTGTTGCCGACCCATCTCACGGGGGCGGCGGTGGCGGCGACCACGAGCAGACTCCAGCCACCAAGGGGATGCTTCCTACATTCAGCATGAAGCAGCCCATTGTGCCTCCGGGCCTTGTGCGCAATCCAAACGCGGAGTTGGAAGTGACGCCAACCTTGCTTGGATCGCCACAACTGAACGTGCCCACGCCTGCAATGGAGAACTGGGGCTTGCCGAATGCGGCGGCGTTCACGAATTCGCAAGGCCCCGGCAGTGATGGCGGGTTTGGAAAAGGCCTGCATGGAGGCATGGGAGACGACGGCGGTCCGGGGTACCTTGCGGGTTCCAATGGCGGCACCGGAGGAAACGTTTTCACTCCGGGACCGCGCACCGGCGTCGGCTTTCCCGTGTGCATTGCCTGCCCGCGTCCGGACTATTCCGAGGAGGCGCGCAAGGCCAAGGTGCAAGGGTCTGTATTGCTGAGCGTGATCGTGCTGCCGGACGGCAAAGTGGGCGGAATCGAGCTACTGAAAATTCTGGGAATGGGACTGGATCAACAAGCGATCGATAGCGTGAGGATGTGGAAATTCCGGCCGGGCACGGACGCGAGAGGAAAGGCCGTGGCTACGCGGATTCCAATCGAAGTTCTATTCCAGCTTTTCTGAATTCGCGTAACACCAGGCAATTACGCATCTTGACTCGGCCTTCGCTTCATGGGAGCCTGCCAGCTAGGAAACGCCGTTAAGCGCGGCTACGTCTATCTATATGGTAGAATTGATGGTAACCAGCCGATCCGCCGAAGAGGCCGGACAACGGTTTTCGAGTTATCAGAATCGAAGCAGTAACGGGTGGGGATTGCCCGCGATATGCCAATGAAATTTACTCCAGGTCCTGACCCGAACGCTGTTCGCGGCGCGGATCGAAACTTGCCTGCGGGCGATTCGGTGCCGAAGCTGGGCAAACGCGATCCTTCTCTCTCTCAAGGATTCATCGGCAACGTTAAGGATTTCCTCACCGAACGGCCCGTGCGCGTTTCGGGCGGCGCGGAAGGCGGAGCCTTCACGGTTCCTACGTTTGATGATGGCTTCGTGGCAAACCTGAAGGAGTGGTTCAAACCATCTCCCAAGACTATTCCTGGCGGCGGAAATTCCCTACGGGGCGCGGATGCCCCGGGCATCAAAGTCGAATGGCAGCCGCTCTATAAGACATTTTTTCAGAACATTCGCGATGTGGTTGCGCCGCGGAAGCTTCCTCCTCTGAAGGTCACCAGCCAGCCCGTGAAGGTGAAAGATATCTGGACGAAGGACGAAGTTTTCAGCCGGGCGCAGATCGTATCCTTCGCAGTGCATGGCGCGCTGCTGGCGCTGCTGATCTTTGGGACTTACAAGATGGCGTCCACAGCCGTGAAAGCGGTAAACAAGAGCGACATCGTGATCATTCCGGTGGACGTTTCTCCGTACACCGCAAAACTCCCTCCCGCGGCTAAAAAGGCCGGCGGTGGTGGCGGCGGTGGCGAACATAATCCGATCCCGGCAAGCAAAGGAATGGCGCCGAAATTCAGCATGCAAGCACAGCTTGCGCCTCCGGCCATTCCGAGGAATCCGCATCCAGCGTTGATGGTGACACCGACTTTGATTGGGCCGGATGCGCTCAAAGTGCCTAGCCCGAACGCAGATCGCTGGGGCGACCCCCTGGCCAAGATGGTCACCGATTCGAATGGATCGGGTTCCGGCGGCGGCATGGGTTCCGGTTCTGGTGGAGGAATCGGCAGCGGCAACGGCGGCGGTTTGGGGCCTGGCCAAGGCGGCGGCACCGGTGGCGGCATTTTCAATGCGGGCACGGGCGGCGTCGGCACACCGGCGTGCATTTATTGCCCGCGGCCGGATTATTCGGATGAAGCGCGGAAAGCCAAGTACCAGGGTGAAGTGCTGCTGAGTTTGGTGGTGATGCCGACCGGAAAAGCCTCAAATATCGAGGTAGTCAAGAGTCCTGGACTCGGACTCGACCAGAAGGCCATCGAAGCCGTGCGTAACTGGCAGTTCAAGCCGGCGAACGGGCCTGACGGCAAACCGGTTCCCACGCGGATCACGGTAGAAGTCGTCTTCCAACTCTTCTGACGCTTCGGCTCATTTAATTTTCCCTGCCCGGCATTCTTGCCGGGCTTTTTATTGGACCGCTCCCCTTCTCAGGTAGTGTCATCTCGAACATCGCTCTTTGCACCCGATCTCGCGCCCGCACTTCGGTCTGTTAGCATGATTTACCGGGAGATACGAGGCATTTTTATGCAAAAGCAGAGCAAGTTTGCGGGTATTGCGGCAGCCGCCATTGTCGCGGCGATTTTCCTTCTGTCGGTACCGCGCGCGTCCGCGCAGCAAAGCGGCAGCGTTGAATTCGCGGCGCGCGTCACGCCCGCCAGCGGGCAGGCCGAACCGGCGCGCGGAATCACCGTCTACCTGCTGCGCAGGAGTTTTGCGGATATAAAGAAAGAGGCTGATGCCGCCGAACCCGCGCCCGATAAGAGCGCTTTCATTGACAAGTTGGAAGTCTCTCCCGAGCTAAAGGCGTGGATGAAGAAGCACGATCGCGTGGAACTCTCGGGCCCGGATTTTCCGAAGCAGATTACCGCCGACGATGTCCTAAAGGTGCCCGAATTTTCGAAAGCATTTAGCGACCGCAATTCCGGGGACCGTACGATCCGGCTGCCGGAGGCGAAGTACCTGAAGACCGATCCGAAAAAATACCCGGACAAGTACGCGCAGGAACTGAATGAATACCACGTGGAATTGCACGATTTCATTGAAAAACACCCGGAAACGCTCGAAACGCTGGATATCGCCCTTGACGAAGTTCGCGTAAACCCCGGCCCGAAGTGGCAGCATTTGCAAATGGAGCGTACGGCACGCGTGCACCGCCGCGCGATGGAGCTCGCCGGAAACACGTATCTGGCGGCAACCACGGACACCGATCTCAATGGCCACGGGCGATTTTCCGGGTTGCCCGCAGGGAGCTATTGGCTGAGCACGCTCGAGACAGAAGCAATCTCAGGCGATGCGCACGTGCGTTGGGACTTCCCCGTCAGCGTGAGCGCCGGCAGCACCGCGAACGTGCAGCTTTCGAATGTGAACGCCGTGGAAATCGCCGGGCAGTAGCCACAAGGACCGCAGTAAACTTCCCGCATGGGCAATCCCGCCCTCTGGATTGGCTTCAACCTCGCCGTCTTGCTATTGCTGGCGCTCGATCTGGGCGTAATCAACCGGCGCGCGCACGAGATATCGATCCGCGCCGCGCTGGTCTGGAGCGCGGTGTGGGTCACGCTCTCCCTGTGTTTCTGCCTGTGGATTTACAGCGCCCACGGCCGCGAACCGGCGCTGCAATTCCTCACCGGCTACTTGATCGAAAAATCGCTCAGCGTGGATAATATTTTTTTGTTTGTGCTGCTCTTTGGCTATTTCGGCATTGCGCCGCGTTACCAACATCGCGTTCTCTATTGGGGAATTCTCGGGGCGTTGGTGATGCGCGGAGCGATGATCGGGCTGGGCACCGCGTTGATATCCCGGTTCGAGTGGTTGCTCTATTTGTTCGGCGCGTTTTTGTTATTTGCCGGGGCGCGCATGTTTTTTCAGAAGGACATGAAGCCCCAACCCGAGCGAAATCCATTGGTGCGCGCCGCGCGCAAGTTATTTCCCGTGACAAACGAGGCGCGAGGCCAGCATTTACTCGTGCGCGAGGAAGGACGCTGGGCGGCGACGCCGCTGCTGCTGGCGCTGCTCGTGATTGAAAGTACCGACATCGCTTTCGCGCTCGACTCCATCCCCGCCGTTTTCTCGGTCACGCGCGATCCCTTCATCGTCTACACTTCGAATGTTTGTGCGATTCTCGGCCTTCGCGCATTCTATTTTCTGCTGGCCGGCGTGTTGCCGTACTTCCGCTACTTGGGGCGTGGGCTTGCCGCCGTACTGGTATTGGTTGGGCTGAAGATGATTTGCGCGAAGTGGGTTGACGTTCCCACGTTCGCAACCTTGGCAGGCGTCGCGGCGATGCTGACGATAGCGACCGTGGCTTCGGTTCTGGCGGCTCGCCGGGAAAGTTCACAAAAATTGGCGGATACCGGGCGCGGAACCTCTGCTTAGATAAGGGGCTTTTGTGGACAAGGAAGAATGGATCGCTCAACTGGGCAGTAGCGATGCGGCGATGCGTCTCCAGGGCGCCGCGGCAATTTTCGCAGAGGCCTGGAGGCTAAGCGCACCCGTCCTAGACCGCTGGACGCAGGATCGGGAGTTCGCTTCCTTGCTTCTTCACCACGAGGTTGACGGACGGCCGTTGCGCGCGACCGCCGGCGTCGCGGTTACGCGTCAAAATTTCGCGAACATTCGTGACGCCAATGGCTCACCGCGCCTGGCCGATGTGCCGCCGGATCAGGATGCGGAGGAATTCGAACTTCATTTCGCGCCGGTGCGAAGCATCGCGGACGTGTCGACCCTTGGTCCGATCCATCTCGACATCCTGACGACAAAAAACGCCGGCGGCCAGGGAGCGATCGCCAATTTTCTACGCAAGTTTGGCGAAGGCATCCAGCAAGTGGAATTTGAAGTGGAAGATATTGACCGCGCAACGCGCATTCTGGACGAGCGCTTCAGCCAAAGAGCCATCTATCCGCAGACGCGCGCCGGCGCCGACGGCACTCGCGTAAATTTCTTTCTCGCAAATTGTTGTGTTGGAAGAAAGCTGCTGGTCGAATTGGTCGAGCCGAAAGGAAACAGCGGCTAGCAGCGTCCCCTGTATAGGAAGTAAGCAAACTTAAGTGCGGCCGTAAACAGGGATGGCCGCGCCGTGAATCACGCGCGCATCGGGCGAACACAAGAACAGAATCACCTTCGCGATGTCTTCCCGCCAAAGGCCACTGCCGAAAATCCGCTTCCAGCATGGCGAGGCGATTCGCCGGGTATCCGGCTACTCGCCATTCTGCTCGAGCAACTTCGCCGCGAGCGCGGTCCAGCCCGTCTGGTGGTTCGCGCCCAAGCCTTCGCCGGTATCTCCGTGGAAATACTCGTGAAACTGTAACAGGTCCTTCCAATGCGGATCGCTCTGGAACGCGCTCACAGACGCCAGCGCGGGCCGGGTTCCGTCCGGCTGCCGCAATAACAGGCGGGTCAGACGGTGGGATAATTCGGCCGCCACTTCCCACAGCGTCATCATATGCCCTGAACCTGTCGGACACTCGACCTTCAGATCGTCGCCATAATAGTAATGGAATCGCTGAAGCGACTCGATCAGCAGGTAGTTCAGCGGAAACCAGATCGGGCCGCGCCAATTCGAATTACCGCCGAAAAGGCCCGTGCGCGATTCGCCCGGCTCGTAGTCCACGCGGTGCTCGGTGCCGTTCACACGCAGAACGTAGGGGTGATCGCGGTGAAATTTCGAAAGCGCGCGTATGCCATAGGGAGAAAGAAATTCGCGCTCGTCAAGCATGTAGCTGAGCAGGCGCGGCAGACGCTCCCGGCTCACCAGCGAAAGCAGGCGGCGCGTGCCCTTGGCCGATTTCTGCGAAGTGTCCATGTGCAGTGCCAGCATCGGCTTGTTTTCCACAAACCAATCCATGCGGCGCTGGAAACTGTCGAGGCCCTCGAGCCATTCGGGTTCGAGGTTTGCGACGGCAAAAAGCGGTATCAACCCCACCATCGAGCGGACTTGCATATAGTGGTGCGAACCATCCGGCAAATGGAGCACGTCGTAATAGAAGCCATCCTGTTCGTCCCACAGCTCAATGCCTTCGCCCCCGCGATTGTTCATGGCTTCCGCTATGTAGACGAAGTGTTCGAAAAATTTGCTGGCCACGTCTTCGTAGGCATCGTCTTTCTTCGCCAATTCGAGCGCCATCACCAACATCACCAGGCAATACATACCCATCCAGCTTGTTCCGTCGGATTGCTCGAGGTGGCCACCGGTGGGAAGCGGCGCGGAGCGGTCGAACACTCCGATGTTGTCCAAGCCTAAAAAGCCGCCCTCGAAAATATTCATTCCGTCCGGATCTTTACGGTTTACCCACCACGTGAAGTTGATCAGTAGCTTGTGGAATACTCGTTCGAGAAAATCGCGGTCGTACTTCCCGCGCATCCGGCCTTCGATCCGGTAGATACGCCACGCCGCCCAGGCATGTACCGGCGGGTTCACGTCGTCGAAAGCCCATTCGTACGCAGGCAATTGTCCGCTGGGGTGCATATACCATTCACGCAGCAATAGGATCAGTTGGTCCTTGGCGTAGTCAGGATCGATCATGGACATCGGCAGCGTGTGGAACGCCAAATCCCACGCGGCAAACCAAGGGAACTCCCAATTGTCCGGCATGGAAAGAACATCTTCATTGTAAAGGTGCGTCCAACGATGATTGCGTCCGTATTGCCGCTCCGGCGGAGGTGGCGGACCGGAAGGATCGCCTTCGAGCCATTTGGTTACGTCATAGTGGTAGTACTGCTTGGACCAAAGCAGACCGGCAAAGGCCTGCCGGATAACGTTCTGAGCGTCACCACCGAGCTTTTGTCTTTGGCCCATTTTCGAATAGAAATCGTCGGCTTCCTTTTTTCGAACATCAAAGGTCGCGTCGAAAGGCTGACCAAAGATAGCTTCGCTTCCAGCGATCCGTGAGCGCCCTTTGCCGGAAAGCGCATTCGTGAAGCGCAGCCGAACAGTGGTGCTCGCGCCGGGAGCCAGGTCGTAGCGGAAGAGGGCCGCCGCTTTCGTCCCCGTTTGTGCCGGATTCACCGCATCGGCGCGGCCATGCACCACAAATTCGTCCATGGCATCCTTCACGTACGGAGTGCGATTTTCAATATGGAAAAGGCGTTTGAAATTCGTCTCATTCTCCGTGAAGAGGATCTGCGGCGCGCCTTCCACGGCCAGCCAGCGCCGGCCATACATTTTCTCTTCCATATCCAGAATCACGGCACCCGGCGCGCTTTCCTGGGCCTGGGCTACGCGCGGGCGGTCCGGATCGCGTCCCCAGGACCAGCGATTTCGAAACCACAAAGTCGGCAGCAGCCACAGCGGCGCGGTTTCCGGGCCGCGGTTCCAGGCCGTGATACGCATCAGAACGTCTTCCGACGACGCTTTCGCATATTCGACGAACACGTCGAAATAGCGATTCTCATTGAAAATGCCGGTGTCCCATAGTTCGAACTCGGGCAGCGCTCTGCCCCGTCTGCGGTTTTCTTCCAGAAGCTGCGTGTAAGGAAATTCCGCTTGCGGGTACTTGTAAAGAAACTGCATGTAAGAATGCGTGGGAGTGGAATCGAGGTAGAAGTAATACTCCTTCACATCCTCGCCGTGATTGCCTTCTTCTCCATTCAATCCAAAGAGGCGTTCTTTCAGGATCGGATCGCGGCCATTCCAAAGTGAGAGGGCGAGGCAAATACGCTGGTGTCGGTCGCAGATTCCGCCGATGCCGTCTTCTCCCCAGCGATAGGCGCGCGAGCGCGCGTGGTCGTGCGGCAGATAATCCCAGGCGGTGCCGTTGGCGCTGTAATCCTCCCGCACCGTGCCCCACTGGCGCTCGCTCAGGTAGGGGCCCCACCGCTTCCAATGAATTTTTCGCTGCCGCGATTCTTCGAGTCGCCGATCCTCAGCATTCGAACGAAATGTGACTGCCATTGAGCTCCCTCGAAATACGCGCTGGAGCCTCCCATTATGCGGCGCGTTTTCGACATTCGAAAGGGCAGCAGGCCCACGGCTACCAAATCATCCCTATGCCAGTGGGACGACCCGTGCCTCATCGGCGCGGGAATTTATGGCGGGTCTTAACGTGTGAGCCGCGGCTTAGAGGCAGGCTTCTTGGGGCGCTCGGCCGTCCAGGAGGGTGCGTCGCTTGCCGGAAACGACTCTTCCGACGCCTCGTCAACCACATCCTCGGGATCTATCTCCCGGGGTTTGCGGTTGTCCTGCACTGGGGTTTCCTCAGTGGGAGGCGTCTTCTTTTTGCTTTTGTTGTCGTTCGGGGACACAGTTACCTCTTTCTTGTTTCCTGTTTCTTATGGCCGTCGCTGGAACATACGCGTCGAATGCTCCACCATGCTGCCAAAACAGTTGCGGCCGCAATACCCGGAAATACGGTGTCACGCCTGAACTGCTGGCCTAGTCAAATGCCCGAAATGGGAAAAGGCTCGGCTTGGCCGGGTCCGGACCCCCGGCCGTTGCTGCCCGAGCGGCTATTTTATTGAAAGTGAGGACTTTCTGCTATGGCAAACCAAGGTAGCTCGTCGAAGTTCGTAAAATCGCTCTTGAGCGGCATGCTAGCCGGTGCTTTCGTGCTCGCTTCGGCAGGAGCGCCGCGCGTCTACGCCGATGATCGCGCCGATTGTCAGAGGCATGTGGAGCAGGCGCAGGTGCGGTTAGACGATGCTGTGCATAAGTATGGCGAACACAGCAAGGAAGCGCAGGATCGGCTCAATGACCTCGACAAGGAACACGAGAAATGCTGGAACAAATTCCATCAATGGTGGGATGCCAAGGGCCATGAATGGCACAACGATCGCGATTGGGACAAGAACGATCACAACCAGCAATAGAGGCTAAGTACTTTCAAGATGGCGGGCCGGAGCTGATCCCGGCCCGCATCTTTTCTCGCGGGTCTAACCTGGTCCCGGATTTACCGGCTGCGGGGGAGCGAGTCCGGCTTGGATTTGCTCCTGCAAAGCGCGGCGAAACTCGACCGGCCGCGCCATCTTGTGAACCGGCTCCGGCGTGCCGCCGGTGCCACGAACGATGATGGTGCCGTAGCCGAGCGCCCTGCCCCAGAACGATTGCAGTACCTCCGTGCTCTCCACTTTCTGAACCGGAATCTCCAGCGTTTTGCGGCTCGCCACGCCCCACTTCATCAACACGCGACGATTGGTCACCCCGATCTCCGTGGAATTTCTGCGCACCAGCCCGCGGATAATAGAAATCAGCGCCAAAAGAAACAGAAGGGCCGCCGCACCGCAGAGAATCTTGAATGTTTGGTCCGAGCGGTCCGGCTCCTGAAAAGCGCGCCAGAGACAATACGCCGCTGGAGCGGAGAGAATAGCCGCGATAAAGATCGGTCCCACAAGAATGATCGAGTGCAACCGCGTTTTGAAGATTACCCGTTCACCAGGAATCAGATTGCTATCGAGAAATCCCATGATCCCTCCAGGAAGGCGCTTGCCCCCTCACGGCCTGACCCGAAGCTTACAATGGACGCGGCGCATTGAGAACCTCGGCGCCGGAAATAACATGCTCTTTGCATTCGTGCCCAGGGTGATTCAAGGGCGCCGATGTTACTATCGCAGCCAATGCTCCCGCCAATTCCCGCCACGAGCGTCACTGAGGATCCGCGGTGATCGCTCCGCAAACGGAGTATTCCCAGAGACTCGAAGCGCGCATGCAAACGTTCGCAGCAAAGGAACGCGAACATATCCGGCTCGGCAACAGCAAGTTGTTGGTGATCGTGGCTGGACTCGTGGCCGCATGGCTCGGCTTGCGAGATCACAAGATCTCTTTGTGGTGGATTGCCGCCGCTATCGTCGTGTATCTCGCGCTCGCAATTCTGCACGAGCGCATCCTGCGTTTGCGAAACAGGGCCGATCGTGCTGCGGCGTTTTATCGGCGCGGGCTCGCGCGTATTGCCGATCGCTGGGCCGGAAGCGGTGAAACCGGCGACACTTTCGGCGACGACAAACACGTTTACTCCGGCGACCTCGACCTTTTTGGGCGCGGCAGTTTATTTGAGCTGCTTTCGAACGCCAGGACGCCCATGGGCGAGGCGCGGCTGGCAAGCTGGCTGACGACGCCGTCGGACGTGACGGTCATTCTGGCGCGGCAGGAAATGGTTGGCGACCTTCGGGAAAAGCTCGACCTGCGCGAGCACCTGGCGATTGTCGGCGCCGAACTTCGGCCGCGGCTCGAGCCGAAATCCCTCTCGGCTTGGGCCGAAATGCCCCCCGTTCTGCCGCTTCCAGCCTTGCGAATCGTTTGGGCCGTATTGGCGATCTGCGCAGCGGGCACTTTTGTTCTTGGCATCGGATGGAGCGCCTGGTGGCCACTCTATGTGACGCTCTTCGTCGAGTTTTTAATTTTATTCTGGTTGCGAAAGCGCGCGGAATCCACGATTGAAACGACGGCTGCCAATGCCGAAGGATTGTTGCTCTTCGCGGAGATACTCGGTCGCTTAGAACAAGAGAACTTTTCCTCGCCGCGGCTGCAATCGCTCCTGACCACACTCAAAATCGCGGGGAGCGCCAACGATACGGCGTCCGCGGCAGTGCGTCACCTTTCTCGCATCGTTACCTGGATTGACGCTCGCGAGGGCTTGATCGCCAAGCTCCTCGAACTGCCCATGCTCTATACGCTCCAGGTTTCTTATTCGGCCGAGGCCTGGCGCCGGCATTGTGGGGCGCAGATGCGGACGTGGATTGACGTGACCGGTGAGATGGAGGCTTTGCTTTCACTCGCTGCCTATGCGTTCGAACATCCCGCCGATCCCTTTCCGCAGTTCGTGGCAGCGCAGCCGGGCCATGCGCTGCTACATGGCGAACAACTCGGCCACCCGCTGATCCCCGCAGCGACCTGTATTCGCAATAGTGCGCGGCTCGATCAGGAAACTCGTGTGCTGCTGATCAGCGGATCAAACATGTCCGGCAAGAGCACTTTTCTTCGGACGATTGGCATCAATGCCGTGCTCGCTATGGCGGGCGCGCCGATTCGCGGCGCCTCGCTCGTGTTGACGCCGCTTGCCGTGGGCACGCGCCTGCGCACTCCGGACTCACTCCAGGAAGGCCGGTCCGGCTTCTATAGTGAAGTGTTGCGCATCAAACAGGTATTCGACCTGACGAAGCTTCATACGCCGGTGCTCTTTCTTTTTGACGAATTGCTCGAAGGCACCAATTCGAAGGATCGCAAGATCGGCGCCGAAGGGCTGATCCGTGCGCTGCTTGAGCGCGGCGCCATCGGCGTTTTGACGACGCACGATCTCGCACTGACGGCCATTTCCATGACCCTCGGCAGCGTGATCCACAACGCCCATTTCCAGGACTATGTGGAGGATGGAAAGATGCGCTTTGACTACACGCTGCGGGAGGGCGTGGTCGCGAAGAGCAACGCCATCGCGCTGATGCGTTTGATCGGGCTTGACGTTTAGGGATTTCCAGCGGCCCGGTGGTGCAAACACGCGCAACCTCCGCGGTCGTTTTCGCATTCTCTTTCTATACGACGTTGCCGAGGCGTTCGATACGGATGCTTTTCAAGAGGCAGTGACCTACAGAAGTTCCCACAGATCGGTACAGCTTGCGCTGCATTGCCTGTACGGATCGGGGTGAGAGAATAGGGGCTTCGGCGCTAGCTCCGTTTGGGAGTTTGCATGAGCGCTACAAGTGTCACATTGGTTCGTCACCAGGAGCGCCGGCCGTGGCGGACGCTGGCGGGATATTTGCGTCACCGTGCGGCGTTTGTGTCGCTGGTAACGGAAATCGTCTGGAATATCGTGGACGATGATTGCTCCGACCTTGCTGCGAAGATGGCGTTCTATTTCGTCCTGGCGCTCTTTCCCTTTTTGATTTTTCTTGCGGCGCTTGTGGGATTTCTGCCCTTCACCGGGTTGTGGGACAAAATTTTGGGCTGGATGATTCTTTATTTGCCGGCGGACCTGCGGCGTTCCATGTTGGAAACGATTCTGGGCCTGACGAATGGCCGAACGGGGTTTTTATCGTTCGGCGTGTTGGGGACGGCCTGGACGGTCTCTTCCGGATTCATGGCCATGATGGAATCCCTCAGCGTGGCATATGGCGTGAAGGAAACGCGTGGCTATTGGTGGAGGCGAATGCTGGGGTTGGTGATGTTGGTCATTGTCTCTTTTTTCTTTATCACCTCCTTTGCGTTCATGGCGGCGGGCCACCACCTGGGAATCTTCGTCGCTTCGCAAATCCATTCGGGACCGCGCTTCTTGCTTTACTGGGAAATTGCGCGATGGAGTGTAACGCTGCTCTTGCTGAACCTGGCCATCTGTTTGATTGATTACGTGCTACCGAATTTGCAGCATCGCTGGCGATGGGTTACGCCCGGATCGGCGATGGTGACCTCGTCTCTCGCCGCGGTGACGCTGGGATTCAATTTTTACATGCGGCACTTTAGCATGTATCACCGGGCTTACAGCGCATTGCTCGGGTTCATCGCGCTGATGCTGTGGATCTATCTCACGAGCTTCGTTCTCCTGGTTGGCGCGGAAACCAACAGCGTTCTCGAAGGCATACGCCGGCCGCGCGGGCTGGCGTGATGGCGCGTGCCGGCCGCCGCTGCCTTCTCCTGTTCCTGCTTTTCTGGAGTGGACGAACCGCCGAGGCGCGGCAAAATCAAGGCATTTCCTACGAAGGCCAAAATGTCGCCACCATTGACCTATCCGCCGGGCCGACGGTTAATGTCGATTCCCTGCGTCCGCTGATCCAGCAAAAAGCAAACGAACCTTACTCGAACGCGAAAGTGCAGGCGACCGTCACCGCGATTCAGCAAACGGGCCAATTTTCGGGCGTCACCGTTCAGGTAGAGCCTGTCACCGGCGGGCTGCAGGTGCTCTTCGTATTGCAGCCCGCTTATTACATCGGAATGATCTATTTTCCGGGCGCGCTCGGGCCCTTTCCTTATCCGCGTTTGCTGCAAGTGGCGGACTTCCCTTCCGAAGAGCCGTTTATCAAGTCCGAGACAGAAACCGCGCGTAAGGCCTTGCTCGATTTCTTCGCGAGAGAGGGCTATTTCGAGGCTACCGTCGAAGTGACCACCGAAACGGATGAGGCGCACAAGCTGGTGAACGTCACCTTCCACACGGACCTAAACCGCATTGCCCGCATCGGCACGATTCAAATCGACGGTGTTTCGTCCGAGGAGTCAAACGATGTGCGGCAGGCGCTCCGTTCATTCTGGGCGCGCCTCAACTTCGCGGATCTGCGAACCGGCAAGAAATTTTCCCCGAGCCACCTCCATTCCGCAACCGCGTTCATTCAAAAACGCCTACGGAAGGAAGGGCACCTGGCGCCACAGGTCCGTCTGCTGAAGCCGCAATATCAGGAAGACACAAATCGCGCCGATGTGACTTATCAGGTCACCCTCGGGCCCGAATTGACGGTCAAAGTAAGCGGCGCGCACTTATTCACACGCACTATGCACAAACTGGTGCCGATCTTCGAAGAAAATGCCTACGATCAAGATTTGGTCCAGGAAGGCAAACGCAACATCACCTCCTACTTCCAGGCGAAGGGTTTTTTCGATGCGAAGGTAGACGTCAAGATCGACGAACAACCAAACAACATCCAGATCGTGTATCAAGTAGATAAAGGAAAACGCCACAAGGTGAAACATCTGGCCTTCCAGGGAAATCATTACCTCAGCCGTGCACAACTTTTGCCGCCTCTCAAGGTGAAAACTGCAAGTTTTCTCCCTCTTGCGCACGGCAGTTATAGCGATGACTTGATTCAACAAAGCGAAGACGCCATCGCCGCCCTCTATAAAGACGCTGGATTTGCAAACGTCAAAGTGCAGAGCAAGGTCACCGACTACGAACCTGAAGTGGACGTGATGTTTATCATCAGCGAAGGCCCACAGGACTTTTCCAACAGCTTGCGGCTGGAAGGCGATCAACAAGTACCGCTGGCGCAATTGGGGGGAAATTCCTTGGAGGAACTGGCGGGCAAGCCGTTCTCCCCACATCGCGTGGACGTGGATCGAAATGAGATTATCGCGAAATATCTGAATAAGGGTTATCTGAAAGCGACCCTTCAGCCGAAAGTCACCCCAGTCCCGAACAATCCGCACCGTTTCGACATCGTGTATCAGATTGATGAGGGGCCGCTGGTGCACGTCGGCCAGGTGGTGACCCTCGGACGGCAGAGGACGAGGCCCTGGCTGATCGACCAGATCGCGGATATCCACAGCGGCGTACCGCTGAGCGAGAGCAAGCTATTGCGGTCTGAAAGCGAGCTTTACGGACTAGGGATCTTCGATTGGACGGATATCGGCCCACGTAAGCCCATCACGGACCAGACGACCGAGGACGTGCTGATCAAGGTTCATGAAGCAAAGCGCAATTCCATCGATTACGGCTTCGGCTTTGATGTGTTTCATCGCGGCGGCAATGTTCCCATCGGAGCGGTGGTGCTACCCGGGTTGCCGGTCGTTGGTTTGGGATCGAAGTTCACCACCAGCGAGCGAACCTTCGTCGGCCCGCGCGGATCGATCGATTACACGCGACGCGCGATTGGCGGTTTGGACCACACGCTTACGGTTTCGCTCCTGGGTTCGCGGCTCGATCAGCGCTTGGTTTCCACCTATGCGGATGCGCATTTCCGCGGAAGCAATTGGACTTCGCTGCTGAGCCTGGAAGGCGAGCGCACCACGGAAAACCCCATCTTTGCGGCCGCCGTCGTGCAGGGATCGTTCCAGGTGCAACGCGTGATCGACCGCAAGAAGCACGATACTTTGCAATTTCGGTATACGTTTCAGCACACCACGTTGTCCCACGTCATCATCCCGGACCTGGTACCGCTGGATGCCTTGTCCGTCCGGCTCTCGACGCTTTCCGCAACGTTCGTTCACGACACGCGAGATAAGCCGCTCGATGCGCACAAAGGGTTTTACGGATCGGTGGATATGGGGATCACGCCGAAGCTTCTTGGTTCACAGGCAAATTTTGCGCGCCTGCTGGGCCGCACCTCCTACTATTGGCCCGTCAATTCCTGGCTGGTATGGGCCAATAATATCCGCCTCGGGTTGGAGCAGCCATTCGGCGGCAGCGTCATTCCGCTGAGCGCCGAATTCTTTTCCGGCGGTAGCGATACATTGCGCGGCTTCCCGATCGACGGCGCGGGGCCGCAACGTCCCGTGAACGTCTGCGCGAACCCGAGCAATCCCGCGACCTGCACGCTGATTAGCGTTCCCGTCGGCGGAAATATGCTGGCCGTCTTCAACAGCGAGCTGCGCTTTCCCATCCCTCTTAAGAAGGATTTGGGCGGCGCCGTTTTCTACGACGGCGGAAACGTCTACAGCAATATCAATTTTCACCAATTGATTTCGCAATATAGCAATTCCGTGGGATTCGGCTTGCGCTACAACACGCCGGTGGGACCGATCCGGCTAGATATCGGGCGAAATCTCAGCCCAATTCCTGGTGTGAAAGCGACGCAATATTTTATCACGATTGGACAGGCGTTCTAGACGGCGCAGTTTTCGAGTCAACGCGGCACGGTTCGACCAAAGGGGCTTTATGAAGTCGAAAAAGGCGATCAAATGGTTGCTTGGTGCGCTGGCTGCGCTGATTTTGTTGCTCGGCATCGGCGTCTATTGGGTGCAGCACAGCCAATCCTTTCATCAGTGGGCGTTACGCAAAATGATCGAGAAAACCGAGAGCGCCACCGGCGCGCGAATCGAGATTCGCGATTTCGCGATCCATTGGAAGGCGCTGCACGTGGATTTGGACCGCATCGTCGTGCACGGCTCCGAGGAACCGCGCCAAATTCCGCTCTTTGCCGCCGATCGTGTGGAGGTAGGGCTGAAGATCATTTCCATCTTCCGGCGCAAAGTCGATCTAAGCGAGCTCATTCTTACACACCCCGTGTTTCATTTGATCGAAGCTCACGACGGGGGTACAAATCTGCCGCATCGTCAAAGTACCGGCGGCAGCGGGACGGTAAACCTCTTCAACCTTGCGATCCGCCACGTGTCGATCGTCAGCGGGGAGTGTTACTACAACGACGAGAAGATTCCGCTCAACGGCGAATTGCACGATCTGCAAACTGCTATCGACTTCGAGACGCTGAAACAGGCTTATCGCGGAACGCTCTCTTACGATCGCGGCAGGTTTGCCATAAAAGAATATGAACCCTTCGAACACGCCGCGAAGCTGCAATTCGAGGCCTCGCCCTCGCAATTTTCTGCAAACCCGCTCGATTTGACGCTGAGCCATTCGCACCTTCTGCTGCATGCGACGTTGAAAGATTATTCAAATCCGCAAATCGACGGCAACTATCAGGCCGAAGTCGAAACCGCGGACGTTCGTGGAATCCTGAAGCAAAACACGATTCCTACCGCGAAGGTGAGCGCCACCGGCGCGATTCGCTACCAGAATCAGCCAGACCGGTCTTTCCTCGATGCGCTGTATGTGGACGGCCAGTTTCACGCTCCAAATGTTCCCGCGCGGGTTTCGCCTTATGGCGGAGACGTGAGAAATGTTCGCGGCCGCTTTCGCGTACAGGATGGCGACCTCGTCGCGCAAAATGTCGAAGGGGAGATTTACGACGGGCGGCTCAACGCCAGTTTCGTAATGCGTCACCTGGCTACTTCGCAGGACGCCCAGTTGACCGCTTCCGTACAGCGAATGTCGCTCCAATCAGTCGCTCTGGCATCGGGCGAGGCAAAACTCAAACAGTTGCCGCTGGCGGGCCGCGTAGACGCGAAAGCGCAACTTTCGTGGCGTGGAAGTGCGGATGACTTGCACCTGACCTCCGACGCCACCATCACATCCGCCAATCCGAATGGCTCCGCAACCAATGCCAGCTTGCAAACTGGCGGCGCTGTGCCCGTCGATGGGACTCTGCATCTGGCTTACGATCGTGACCGCAGCCTGCTGTCTATAAGCCATTCCTATTTGAAAACATCTCACACCACACTGAATCTGGACGGCACCGTTAGCAGCCAATCCTCCCTAAGCGTGCAGGCCAACGTTACGGACTTGCAGGAAGCGGACTTGCTGGTTTTGGCCGTAAAATCAGCGCTCGCTCCTCCGCAAAAAAGCCAGGCGTCTCCACCATTCAGCGATATTCGCGGCGCGGCGAATCTGAACGTGCGAGTCACTGGATCGCTACAGAACCCTAAGATTTCCGGGAGTCTTTCCGCGACGAATTTACAAACCGGCTCGATTCGTTTGCGCACGGTGCGCACAAATTTGGAAGCCAGCTCATCGCAAGTTGCCCTGCACGACGGCGAGATTGCCGAAGCCAACACCGGCCGCGTTACCTTCGACGCTACCGTCGGTCTCAACCATTGGGCATTTTCGCAGGCCAGCCCGGTCACCGCGCAGGTCACGGCGGACCGCATGCCCGTCGCCGACCTGCAGGAAATCGCGAATTTACATTACCCCGTCGCCGGCAACCTCTCCGCGAAAATCTCCGCAAGCGGTTCCGTGCTCAACCCCGGCGGCCAGGGTTCGCTGCAGTTGACGCAAGCGACAGTTTACAACCAGGCTGTGCAGAACCTGACCGTGCAATTCCAGGGTACCGGTGCGTCGATCCATTCGACGGCCAATTTGCGCGTTCCGGCCGGCACCGTCACCGCGGACGTAACCTATGCGCAAAAAGCGAAGAGTTATGAAGTGAAACTAGATACTTCCGGTCTGAAGCTCGACCAACTGCCGGCGCTGCAAACCCGGGGCCAGATCACGGGGACGCTGGTCGCCTCGGTCAACGGCCGCGGCACGCTCGCGCAACCGCAACTTACCCTGAGCGCCAGCGTCAATCCGCTTCAAGTTCGCGACCAAGTGATTCAGCGGCTGCAAGCCCACGCTGACCTGGCGGGCAGGCAGGTGAACTTCACGCTACAGTCGGAGATCGCGCACAACACAGTCCAGGCAACGGGCGGCGTGAACCTAAGCGGCGCCTATGACGCCGACGTCACGCTCGATACGAAGCCGTTCCCCATCGGGGAGTTTCTGGCCATGTACGTTCCGGGCGCGCCGGATCAGCTCCAGGGACAAACGGAAATTCATGCCACGCTGCGGGGTCCGCTGAAAGATCCGGCCCGCTTCGAGGCGCACGTCTCGTTGCCCAACCTCTCCATCGCGTATGGACCGCTGCAATTCGCCTCCGCGCAACCGATTCGCGTCGATTTTCAAAATGACGTAGTGACACTGGCGCCCGCCGAATTCAAAGGCAACGGCACCGATCTACGCATACAAGGCTCGGTGCCCGTCAAAGGCACGGGGCAGCTCAACGCCTCCGCGCACGGCACGGTGGAAATGGATCTGCTGAAGTTCGTACAAAAGAACGCGGATAGCTCGGGGCAAATCACACTTGACGTGGAAGCACGCGGAGATCGCGCGCATCCCTCCGTCCAAGGAAAGATCCAATTCGCGAACGCGTCCTATTCGACTCCCACCATTCCGCTCGGTTTCGAGAAGGTGAATGGGAGTATCAATCTGCAGGGGAATCGCCTGCAGCTCACCGAGCTCACGGCGCAGGCCGGGGGCGGCACGATCAATGCCTCCGGATTCGCCATTCTCGGATCGGCGATGACGATCAACCTGACCGCTGACGCCGAAAATGTCCGCGTCAGATATCCTCGCGGCGTTCGCGCGGTCCTGGATGGCCGGCTCACTTGGACGGGCACGTCCGCCGCTTCCGCCGTGGGCGGTACCGTGACGATCCGCCGGCTCTCTTTCACGAAAGAATTTGACCTCTCCTCGTTCGTCACGCAGTTCACCGGCGAGGCTGTTCCGTCCAACAGTTCGGCCTTCGAGCAAAACATGCGCCTCAACATCGGCATCCAGTCCTCGAACGAATTGCAACTCGCCAGCAATCAATTGAGCCTCCAGGGCGCTGCTAACTTACGGCTCACGGGCACGCTGGCGAATCCTATCGTGCTCGGCCGTGCCACGCTTTCCGGAGGAAACGTCTATTTCCTCGGAAATCGCTACGATATTCAAAATGGCGTGATCAACTTTGCGAACCCCGTGCGCACTGAGCCCGTGCTGAATCTTTACGTCACCACCAACGTCGATCAATACAACATCACCATGAATTTCATCGGTCCCATCGACGAATTGCGGACGAGCTACGCCTCGACGCCGGCCTTGCCTCCGGCGGACATCATCAATTTATTGGCATTCGGCAAAACGATGGAGGAGCAGGCCACCAGCCCCAGCGTGCCCACCAGCCTGGGCGCCGAATCCGTGCTGGCCCAAGGCGTGGGCAGCGTCGTCAGCAGCCGGGTGCAGAATTTTGCAGGGCTTTCGCAATTTTCCATCAGCCCGGCCTTCGGCGGAGATCAAACCGACCCGGGTGCGAGAATCGCTCTCCAGCAGCACATCACCGGAAATCTGATTTTTTCTTTCTCCACGGATTTGACCGATACGCAGCAGGAAGTGATTGGCCTCGAATACCGGACGCAGAAAAAGGTGGGCTTTTCAGTTGTACGCGACGAATATGGCGGCTACGCGCTCACGATTCGCTTCCACAAGGACTACTAGAATGCGGCGCCGGCGGCGTAATGTTCCGCGGGCGTGGCGACTTCTTCGCTGACGGCCACTCCGTCCACAAAGGTCACGCTCTTTCCCGCAATCGCTGGTACGCGCTCACCCGGTACGATACTTCCCACCAAATTCAAAGGATCGGCCGCGGAAATCGCGACCCGTTCGCCCGAAGGTGCCAGTTTGCAAGCCGCGCGCAACGATTCCACCGCCACCGGCAGCGCGAATTGCTCGCCCAAAAACCCGCTCACAAATCGCCCGCCGCGAATTTCGCCTCGGTCTTCCAGCCGGCGCAAGGTAATCAGAATTTCACGCCACTTGGGCAGAATACTTTCTCGGACCAGCACTTCGCGGAACACC
>Ga0209420_1000223_pt1 | contig 34608 bp, 33 predicted proteins | sample BlaSpr_A8_OM1_O1_FD_187972 | JGI IMG/M metagenome (GOLD analysis project Ga0209420, IMG submission 187972) | Forest soil microbial communities from Thunder Bay, Ontario, Canada - Black Spruce, Ontario site 2_A8_OM1_O1 (SPAdes) (version 2) | ecosystem: Environmental > Terrestrial > Soil > Boreal...
GGAGACGCGCGTGTTGGAACCGCTGGAAAATCCCTTCGGCCCAAAAGTGTTACCTATGTAGCCGGTACATTGTGTTACCCATGTGTCCGGGTTGGACCTAAAAGGAATGGTCGGGGCGAATGGATTTGAACCATCGACCTCCTGGTCCCGAACCAGGCGCGCTAGCCAGGCTGCGCTACGCCCCGAAATCTTGAAGACGACCGCGAACAGTTTATCGCGCATCACCATCGACCGCAACCAATGGTATCGCGCCGTGCTCCAATACAGGGGGACGCGAGCCCTCGATACGACTAGCCTCCAACGTTCACCTCGCGATTCAGATTGCGTTGGAAAAGCATCGCCAACTCATTTAAGCTCCTGCGCTGTGGCTTGGGGCGCTTTCACAAAAGCGGTGAGCCACCGGAGGAATCATGTCGGTTTCGAAGTTAGCCACTGTTCTCGTTCTCTCCTTCAGCTTCGCGATTGCTTCTGCGAGCGCGCAGGACCAAGCGCAATCGAAAGCGCAGCCGCAATCGCAAACGTCGCAAGCTCCCACAACTCCGCCTGCCGCTAATCCAGCCGACGTAGCCACACCTGACGCAATTCTCGCGGCTACCTACGATGTGATTTCGGGCCCCCCAGGCAAACGCGATTGGGATCGCTTTCGCTCGCTGTTTCTTCCTGGAGCACACATGGCCGCGGTTAGAAAAGGAAAGGACGGCAGTCTCTCCGCTCGCTCCTTCACGCCGGATGAATATGTCGTGCTTGGTGATGCGTACTTCACGAAGAACGGGTTCTTCGAAAGAGAAGCCTCGCGCCACGCCGACCGTTACGCCAATATCATGCAAATTTTCAGCACTTACGAATCACGCCACGACAGCAAAGACCCCACGCCCTTCGCGCGCGGCATCAATAGCTTCCAATTATTCTTCGACGGCAAGCGCTGGTGGGTCGTTGACATCTTCTGGCAGGAAGAAACTCCCGACGCTCCCTTGCCCGAGGAATTTCTCCCCAAAGCCCACTAATTCTTTCAGCCCGGGTGCGGGGACGCACACACGAATACGTCTCCGCTCGCGTCTTTGTTAGGATCCGTGGAAAGCTTCAGTCGATTGTTGAAAATCATTTCGTGACGAGCGGCAGCGGCGCCGCCGAAGTCGAGCCGGCGGTGGCTGCAGCTCCGGGCTTTAGAGCTTCTTGAACTTCCGGCGGCAGCTTGTCGGCTCGCGCAAGCAATGCGCTCACCTGCCACATTTGCTGATCTGTAAGTGACGCGCTGAATCCCGGCATTCCGGTCAGCCGTATGCCATTCTTCACTTTCCAATACGTTTCTCCAGCCGGATCATCGCTTACCGTTTCTTTCACCGTCAGAAGCTGGGGCGGCCGCGGAAACATCCCGATCGCCGCGGCTGAAGCAGGTTGTTGCAACAGCCCATGGCAGAATGCGCAATTTCTCTGATAGACCTCGGCCCCGCCCAGTAAGTCCGCTGTGGTGAACCCCGAAACGTCGCGCTGCGGCATTTCTTTACCCATGCGCGCGTGCAACCCCATTTTTGCCAGAGTTTTTTCAAATGGCATCTGCGGATCGGCCGTAGCCACCGGCGCCATCCCAGTCTTGAAGTAAAAGAGTGCGCCCAGCACAATAACAACCAGCGTAACGATTATTCCGGCGAAAAAACCTCGCATCAGGATTCCTCCCTCTTAGCTGCGCACGCAGTCAGCGATTAAAATGGAAACTCGCAGATCTGCCATTCTCGGCGCGGGCATTATAAAACAAAGCCGCGCCGCGAATCTTTTCCGATTGCTTTTCACCGTGTTGATCCGAGAGCATCCGCAGGAAATGAGCTTGCGATGTGCGCAACGATGCGTCCAGAATACGCAACGTTTTGGAGGCTGCCATGTTCAAAAAAGATTTACTGAAAGGCCGCACAATTCTAATCACGGGAGGCGGCACAGGCTTGGGCCGTTCGATGGCCCTACGGTTCGCGGAATTGGGCGCCAACCTATTCCTCGTCGCTCGCCGCGAAGAACCTCTAAAAAAGACAGTCGAAGAAATTCGCGCAGCGGGAGGACAAGCTGCTTACTCCCCAGCCGACATTCGCAACTACGAAGCGGTCGAAAAGTCGATCGAAGCGGCGGAGAAACAATTCGGCAGCGTGGATACGCTGGTAAACAACGCCGCCGGCAATTTTATTGCCCGTACCGAAAAACTTTCGCCCAACGCCTTTAACGCGGTAGTGGGCATCGTTCTTCAAGGGACATTTTTCTGCACACTGGCGTTGGGAAAGAAATGGATCGCGCGCAAGCAGCCTGGAACGATTCTGAATATCGTCGCAACCTACGCCTCCGCCAACTCAGGCTCGGGATTCGTCGTCCCGTCAGCGTGTGCTAAAGCCGGAGTCCTCGCTCTGACCCGTTCGCTCGCCGTGGAGTGGGCTCGGCATCATATTCGTCTGAATGCAATCGCGCCCGGACCGTTTCCCACCGAAGGCGCTTGGTCTCGCCTGCTCCCTTCCAAAGACCTTGAAGAGCGCGCCAGAGAGCATCATCCGATGAAACGTTTCGGCCGCCACGAAGAGCTGGCCAATCTCGCGGCCTATCTCTTAAGCGAGCAAGCTGCCTACGTGAACGGCGAATGCGTGGTCATCGACGGCGGCTTGTGGCTGCGCGGCGCCGGCGAGTTCAACGATTTCGTCGATCTGCCCGATGCCGCTTGGGACATGCTTGAGAACGCAAGAAAATCGCAGCGCTGATTTTTCTACGCTCGCATTTCAGCGCTTTATTTTTTCCAAATAAAAGTTCCTGCTTCGCCAAGCGATCATGGCAGCGGACCTCTGCGTAAACGTTCGCAAAAGCTCCAATTTCGACGAGCAAATGCCGTTTTTCCCACCTTGGCCTACATGGTCACGATTGAAACTTTGGTACTTTAGTGCCATTGACCGTTCCGGACCCAAAAGCTACTTTGTGCCTGTAAGGATACAGAAAGGCTCTGGCTCTGCTAGGGAGGGAGGGGTGTGTACTCTTTGAACACACACCTCAAAAAAACCCCCTTGACGGCATAAGACCACCTATAGACTCACCGCGGTAAGTTTCCCTCGGAGGGTCTATGAACAGGTGGTCAATGGTTGTTGTATTGGTTTTGCTGGTTTTAACCAGCGCTGTGGGTCTCAGTGCATTAACGACCCAAGGAACGCTGGCGAACACCGGCAGCCCCATGCCGCCGACGCCTTGGTTAGCAGCAAACACGGGAAGTCCGATGCCGCCCACACCGTGGACGAACACGGGCAGCCCGATGCCGCCGACACCTTGGCTAGCAGTAAATACGGGTAGTCCGATGCCGCCCACACCTTGGGCGAACACGGGCAGTCCGATGCCGCCGACGCCCTGGAGGTAGGCAGGGCAGGTTCCGCGTAAGCGGAGTTAAGGGTTAGTCAGGGCCGGTCCTTAAGGACCAATATGCAGCTTGGCCCGGCTGATTACTTGATTTGGATTGCAAGCTTCGGTCTAGAAGCGTACGTGGTGGTGTGTCTGGCCTTCCGTAAGGATACCTTCCGCTATTTCTCCTTGAATCTCTATATGTTAGCGGCTGCTCTGGTTACCGTCGGCCATTATTTTACCTTTCATACTTACGGCTTCTCCTCCATGCAGTACCGCTATTTTTACTACTATTCTGAGAGCCTGCTCATCGTCCTTATCTATTTCACCGTCATGGAGCTCTACCAGCACGTCTTCCGCGAGATGAACGTCAGTGGATATATCCGCGGCGCGGCCGCTCTCTTACTCGTTGGCACGGCATTCTTCTCCTATGCGGTCGTGCGTCAGAACAAGGACCATCTCACCAGCCACTTCGTCGTGGAACTCGGCCAGAATCTTTATTTTGTCGGTGTGGTGCTGACCTACCTGCTATGGGGCGCGATCTTGAAGCTTCGAGAGACGCGCACACGCCTGATTCAGCTAGTTCTCGCGCTGGGCGTTTACTTCAGCGCCACCGCAGGAACTTACGCCCTTCGTAATCTATTTCCCGGGTTGCAGGAAGCCGTTCTGCGTTGGGTGCCGCCACTTATTGGTACTTGGTTGCCGTTAGCTTGGGCCTACACATTCTCGAAGATTCCAGAAGACGCTCGGCTGGCGACTGCTCGTTTGATGGTGAGGGCCCGATGATTATGGCAGCAATCATCTGTGTATTTTCGATTGCAGCCTTTCTGCAGTTCTTTATCTGGCACTGCCGCTCGATCCTTGCGTCGAGCCGCAGAGTAGAACTTTCCGAGCGCGTGCGTGAAGTTGCCGGCGTCGAAAGCCGCAACTTCAACGCGGAAGATTTCCATCGTCTGCTACAACTGGTGCGCCTGTGCCCGGAACGCGGAGACGACCGTGGCGAAATCCGCGCAGTCGGCACTTACTACGGTTTGCTCAACGTTCTTGGCAGAATAGCTCGGCAGACGGTTCCTCCCATTGCACAATGGGCGGAGCAGGAGCGCGAAAGCTGCTCATACTTTGCGGCCGTCGCGCTCGACCGTCGAATTTCCTACAGCCGTGACCTCTTCACTCAACAAATCGCAGATCGCCTGTAAACTATTTTCCCGCCAAAATTGATTCCTGATCCTAGCAGCGCGCTCTCGACCCCGTGAGTCTCGGCTGCTACCATGTTAATTACTGAAGTGATTGGCTAAGTTTTTGGAGCCTTGCGCCCATAGCTTTAGCAATGAGAACAGCCCTCGAACGATCGGTCCTTTATAACATTCGCGCCGCGCAAATGATTGCGCCGGGCGATCGCATCGGTGTAGCTGTTTCGGGCGGCGCAGATTCCGTAGCTTTGCTGCGCATTCTCCAAAATCTCCGTGAAGAACTTGGCATCACGCTTCTAGTGGTCCACTTCAATCACATGCTGCGCGGCGAAGCCTCCCGAACCGATGCCCAGTTCGTGAAGGATTTAGCTCGTGCACTTGGCCTCGAAATCGTAACGGCAAGCGAAGATGTTTCTGCTGCAGCTGCGCTGCAAGGCTGGAATCTCGAAGACGCAGCGCGCCGGTTGCGCTACGCTTTCTTCGAAAGCGTTGGCGCCAGCGGACGAGCAACCCGCATCGCTGTTGCTCACACCGCGCAAGATCAAGCCGAAACAGTTCTCGCACATCTGATCCGTGGAACAGGCCCCGCCGGTCTAGCGGGCATTTATCCGAAAGTGGGCTCGGTAATCCGTCCGCTGCTTGCTGTCCAGCGCCAGGATCTGCGCGACTATTTAAAATCTCTCAACCAGGCCTGGTGCGAAGATGCCACCAACCGCGACACCAAGCGCCAACGCGCGCGAATCCGCGAACAATTGATTCCTCTCCTCGAGAATAATTTCGCGCCAACCATCGTTTCTCATCTAGGAGAACTCGCGCGCCTCTCCAGAGAAGAGGAATTGTTCTGGTCCGCGATTGTGGAAGATCGTTTTCACGCCTACACTGGCCAGCTCGGGGAGACCATCGCCATTCGAGTTCTCGATTTGCTGACGCCTCTGGACGTAAATTTCAGCCGCACTTCATTTTCGAGGGAAGATAAAACCAGCAATAGCACCGCGTTACGCCCGCTCACCGAACGCTTAATCCGCCGTCTTTATCAGAGTGTCCGCGGGGATCGCAAAGACCTCACTGCCGAGCACGTAGAGCGAATCATCCGACTTGCTACTGAGAAAACTAGCGGCCGTCGTTTGGAGCTGCCGGGTGGAGTCATTGTCGAGCGCAGTTTCGACAATCTGATCTTTTCGCGTGCTCAAAAAACTGCACTGATCGATTCTGAGGAAACCCTCGCTTCTCCGCATGCGTATCAGTATGTAGTAAACGTTCCGAGCCGTGGGGCAGCTGTTGTTTCCGTTCCCGAGCTCGCAAGTTGCTTCTGCTTGAAAGTGATTGACTGGACTTTGCAGCCGCGCGACACTGAAAGCGCTGGCCAAGCCCTTGATGCTGACCTCCTCCGCGCTCCTTTAATTCTGCGGAATTGGCGTGCGGGTGACGCCTACAGACCGCGCGGTCGCCGGCACATCCAGAAGTTGAAGCAGATGTTTCTGCAAAATCGTATTCCTGGCTCCGAGCGGGGACTCTGGCCTGTCCTGGAATGCGAGGGGCGTGTTATTTGGACTCGCGGCATGCTGCCGGCGAGCGAGTTTTGCGCGGGAGAACAGACGCTGGTAGGCGTCTGTATTGAGGAGCATCCGCTTGAATAGCCTGTTCATTCTTTGCGTGCATACACCCGCCTTCCTACCGCATCTAAACAAGAGTGAGTTAGAATTAAAGCAGGCATTTGGGCAGGTCTTTTTAGGCAAGCCAGAAGGCGAGGTAAAACAGTGAACTCTACAGTAAGAACAATTCTCTTTTGGCTTCTTATGATTTTGTTAGCGGTCGTCTTGTGGAAAATGGCCTCTACCGGTGGACAGACCGCGCGTGAGGACGAGCCGAATTACACCAGTTTTCTTGCCAACGTCCAAGCTGGCAAAGTCAAGGATGTGACCATCTACCTGGCCCCCAACAGCGCCGAGATTCAGGGCGAATATCGCGAACCTGCCGGGAAGTTCAAGGGCGTCACGATTGCAAACACAGCGATACCGGACATCACCAAAGTGCTCCAGGACCACGGCGTCCTTTACAGCTATAAGGAAGTAAAGAACGCCGATTGGATGACCTTCCTGGTGAATTTTGCTCCGCTAATCCTTCTCGTTCTTTTCTGGGTTTTCATGATGAAGCAGATGCAAGCCGGCGGGAACAAAGCGTTGAGCTTTGGAAAATCGCGCGCGCGTTTGCTCACTGCGCAACAGAAGAAAGCAACGTTCAAGGATGTGGCCGGAATTGACGAACCCAAGGAAGAACTTTACGAAATTATCGATTTCTTGAAGGATCCGCAGAAATTCCAAAAGCTCGGCGGACGCATTCCTAAAGGCGTGCTTCTCGTTGGGCCTCCAGGAACCGGTAAGACTTTGCTCGCGCGCGCCATTGCGGGTGAAGCCAACGTTCCGTTCTTCTCCATCTCCGGCTCTGATTTCGTGGAAATGTTCGTCGGCGTAGGCGCCAGCCGCGTGCGCGATCTGTTCGAACAAGGCAAGAAGAACGCTCCTTGCATTATCTTCATCGACGAAATTGACGCGGTCGGCCGTCATCGTGGCGCAGGTCTCGGCGGTGGACACGACGAGCGCGAACAAACTTTGAACGCTTTGCTGGTCGAAATGGACGGCTTCGAGTCAAACGAAGGCGTCATTTTGATCGCAGCAACAAACCGTCCCGACGTTCTCGATCCGGCCCTGCTCCGTCCCGGTCGTTTTGACCGCCGCGTGGTAGTCCCGCGCCCCGATGTAAAAGGTCGCGAAGAAATCCTCCGCGTCCACACGCGCAAGGTGCCTTTGTCAGAAGACGTCGAGCTCTCCGTAATCGCTCGCGGGACTCCCGGATTTTCGGGCGCCGATCTCGCAAACCTGGTCAACGAATCTGCTCTGTGGGCCGCTCGCCAGAACCGTAAATTCGTGGCCATGTCCGACTTCGAAATGTCCAAAGACAAAGTCCTCATGGGCGTCGAGCGCAAGTCCATGATCTTGTCCGACGAAGAGAAGCGCAACACGGCTTACCACGAAGCAGGACACGCGCTAGTCGCCGCCATGACTCCCGGCGCCGACCCGCTTCATAAAGTTACGATCATTCCTCGCGGAATGGCTTTGGGCGTCACCATGCAATTGCCTATCGACGACAAGCACACCTACACCAAGGAATTCCTCGAGTCGCAACTCAGCGTTCTAATGGGTGGGCGTGCGGCTGAAGAAATTTTCCTGCATCACATCACCACCGGCGCCGGAAACGATATTGAACGCGCCTCCGAAATCGCGCGCCAGATGGTTTGCGAATGGGGCATGAGCCCGCTCGGTCCGCTGACCTTCGGTAAAAAGGAAGAGGCCATCTTCCTCGGACGTGAAATCACCCAGCATCGCGACTACTCCGAAGACACCGCAATCAAAATTGACGCAGAAGTTCGCAGCATCGTCACCAACGGCTACAGCCGCGCTCGCAATATTCTCGAAACGCAGCGCGACACCCTCGAGCGCATTGCGCAAGCTCTGCTCGAACGTGAAGTGCTCGACGCAACCGAACTCAAGCTCTTGCTCGAAGGCAAACCGCTGCCCGACAAAGTGCCGCCGCCTCCGCCAGCCGCTCCGCCATTGCCGACGAAAGAGCCGCAGCTCTCCCTACGTCCCGAGCCGCGCCCAATCCCCGGAATGGCCAAGGGCGAAAAACCGGCTCCTGCGTAAGCGAAAGTTATAACTAAGGTCCCCTGACGGCGCCCGATTAAGCATCAGGCGCCGGTTCTATTTGCAGAAATTGATCCGTTAATTGGCGGGCGAAAATTGCAAGGGTTGCGTAACCACACTAGGGAAAGACGGCTCCCAAATCTGCAGATTGTCTAGGCCAGCTTTCGCCACCTCATACTCCACATCATACGTTTCACCGACCGTGATGCCCATATCCGCTGCAGAGTATTTCAGCTGTCCTGGTGGCAGAGCTGCCCCATCCTTGGCGATGACTTTCCACTGCACGGGCACATCCTTGCTCGTCAAACGTACCCGCAAGTCCGCCGCGTTGTCGGTGATATTGATGAAGCGCAGCCGATAACGATTTCCGGCCTGCAAGTGAATGGGATCCGGTTCGGGGTGACCATTTATCAAAAGTAAGAAGCCATACGGAGCATATTTTCCCATGCTGAAAACAAAAGTCCGATCGTGCTCTGGATCATATTTCTCCCCAGGCTCCAGAACGATCGGCGGCCCGTACACGCCATTCAACAATTGCCCTTCATCGTGCCAGTGCGTGTGATAGATAAAAGTTCCCGCCCGCGGCGGAGTCATGCGCGCCACAAAGGATGTTCCTGGCGGGATCGGTGGGCTCGTCTGCTGGCCCGAGCCAGTCCATCCCGCTACCCCATCGTAGTAACTTTCCAACTCCATCCCGTGCCAGTGAATCGCAGTCGGATTGCTGGTTAAATTTCTTACTTCGATTTCCGCGGGCTCACCGCGAGTAAGAATAATCGGAGGCCCCAGCAAGCTCGGTGTCTTTTTCTTATCAGTCGCAACCGGTTCTCTTGGATCGTGTACCTCTAAGTTGTAAAGCGGGATCTTCTCGGGATTTTCCGAGATTACCAATTGCAGTTTGTGCGCTGGGTTTGTGGAGGCCGGGCTGGGCCTAGCTATCGCGCTGGGAAGCACGGTGATGCCGATTACCAGCCCGCCCATGCTCGGGCTGTGTTGGTGTTCCGGTGAATAAGCAACAGCCTGCGGTTCTTTGGGATGCAGAGACTCTGAAGGCGTCATATGCGACATCATATGGCAGTGGAATAGCCAGTTCCCGGCGCGGTCTGGCGTCCATGTCATATCGAATGTGTTCCCCACATCAATATGCTCGGTCACCGCCAACCGCCGCTGATCCACCGGATACTCCCCGAAGCGCTCACCGTCACCCTCGCCGTCCACGCTGAAAAAGAAACCGTGAAGGTGCATGCCGTGGTCCGATACCGTCGGATTGATTACGCGCCAGTGCGTGATCTCGCCTTGATGTAAGGTGAGGCGCTCTGTGTAGGGCCATGTCTTACCGTTGATCGAGGGAATTTCTTCCGGGTTCTCGAGGGAGCCTTTCCACCAAAGTCCTAGAACAAAGATGCGGTCGTCTGTCTTCATCCCCGGTCGATCCACAATGAATGCTCCAGACAGCAAGGTTTCCTGGTCCATGCGCTCGCCGAGCGGCTTGCCGGACGTGCTGGCCCAGTAAAAATAAGTGCCGGAATCGCCTGCTGCGAACTGCAGTCGCCGCGTTTCGCCCGGCGCCAGCGTCACCACATCGTTTGCGTCTCCAGGATGACTGTGCAGGCCGTGGACTTTTGCCGTCAGAGGCAGGTTATTGCGAATGCTGAGGTGAAGCTCTGTTCCTTGTGGCAGGCGGATCAGTGGGCCGGAGATTTGCGGCGCATGGCCGGGCATTTTCCATGGGCTTGTCCCAATGGCTGATTTGGGTAATTTTCCCTGGACCGCTTGGAGCGGAGCTATGAAAAAAGTGATAGGCAGCGAACGCTGCCACGGCGAGCACAAGAACGGCGCAAGCGATGACGACCGGGGATTTCTTTCCCGCAGCCGCGGTTGAGGGCAGAGCAGCCGTTGTCGCGATCCGGTTGCTCCCACTTCCGGGCTCCAGAGAAAGTTCCTGAACAGCCCTGCTTTCGGTAGAGGAAATTCGGCCGGAGCCGGTGTCGCGGCGCAAGCGTTTCAAGTCCGTGCGGATGATCGGTGCCGTGTGGGCGGGAGAGAGAACCGGAGTTTACGAGTTCTCCGTCCCTGAAAAAAAGTGCATTCCGCTGTTGCCGGGCGTCGAAACCTTCCAGTCTGTATTTGCTCGTGACGGCAAGTCCCTCTTGTACGCCATCCCGTCGGAGCACGAAGTCACGATTTACCGCGCAGGCTGGCAGGACGGAAAGCTTGTCGGCTCACCTCAGGTAGCAGTGAAGCTCCCCTTTGCTATCCCGTTTAGCTCCGGCGGCAACGGTTACGACTTTGCGCGCGACCTTTCCACCGTCGTTTTCGCGCGCCGCGCCGGACACGCCGATCTCTACCTGCTAAGTCAGAAATAACCGATCAGTGATGTGAGCGGTCGCCGGCCCTGGAACTACGTCCAAAACTCCAGTCTGAAGCCTGCCCTCGGTCACCACCCTCATGAATGTGTGGCGAGCAAATATTCGGTTGACATATTCCCATATAGGAATGTATTATTTCGACATGCCTCGTGCATCCACCACTTCCGACGCCTTCAACGCCGTCGCCGAACCCCGCCGCCGGGAAATATTGAACTATCTCGCGCTGCAGGAACGGCCCGTTGGCGATATCGTTCTGTCCTTGGGTCTGGAGCAGCCCTCGGTGTCGAAGCATCTCCGCGTCCTGAAAGACGTGGGCCTAGTCAACGTGCGCCGCGATGGCCGTCGCATGCTCTATCGAACGAACGCCGAAGCCATCCGGCCGCTTCATGAATGGGCCGGAACCTTCGAGCGTTTGTGGCGCAATCAGTTGGCAGGTGTGAAAGAACGCGCAGAGAACGAAATGAAAAAGTAAGCTGCATCTCACAAGATCTCACTAAAAGGAGGAAACCATGACGTTGACGGCACTAACAATCGAGAATTTGACGTTGACTCTGAATCAGGAAATCCACGTTCGAGCCACGCTGGATGTCACCTTTGCCGCACTGCTCGAACAAATCGGCCCGCGGAACGAAACACACGACGGCAAACCGCTGCCCATGAAGATCGAGCCGTGCCCAGGTGGACGTTGGTATCGCGACTTGGGCGACGGCAACGGCCATTTCTGGGCCACCGTGCAGGCCATCAAGCGCCCAACGCTGCTCGAACTCACCGGCCCACTCTTCATGTCTGCTCCGGTCGTAAACAATTTGCAGTATCGCCTGAGCGAGGAAAAAGACGGCACCCTGATCACGTTCCGCCACACAGCGCTGGGATTTGTTTCCGATGAACACAAAGTCGGGATGACCCAGGGCTGGGCACACATATTCGACCGCGTCCGCAAGCAGGCCGAAACCCAGCGTTCCGGACGAGGAGCAGGAAAGTAAGCAGTCATTGCATTAGTCGAAGGAGGCGCACATGTGTCCATTTTGTCTCGCAACCGCGGCGCTGCTAGCCGTTGGGACAGCATCAACGGGCGGCCTAACCGCGTTCGCCATGAACAAATATTTTCAAGCGCGGAGTAACACCAAAAGGAATAATTCCGAACTCAAAGCAAAGGAGAACCTATCATGACGCAGAAACAAATAGAACATCCCAAAGTCGTGTCACAACCCGAATGGGTAGAAGCTCGCAAGCAGCTCTTGAAAAAAGAAAAGGAACTCACTAAGTTGCGCGACGCCTTGGCCCAAGAACGACGCGACCTACCCTGGGTCAAAGTCGATAAGAACTACGTCTTCGAGGCTCAAGGTGGAAAGAAAACCCTATCGGAGCTATTCGACGGCCGAAGCCAATTGATCGTCTACCACTTCATGTTCGGTCCGGAATGGAAGGAAGGCTGCCCAAGCTGTTCGTTCCTCATGGATCATACCGACGGCACGCTTGTGCATCTCGCTCAGCGTGACGTGAGCTTCCTCGCCGTATCACGCGCGCCATTTCCCAAGATCGAAGAGTTCAAAAAGCGCATGGGCTGGCATTTCAACTGGGTCTCGTCGTTCGCGAATGATTTCAATCGCGACTTCCACGTGTCCTTCACCAAGGAAGAGCTAGCCAAAGGCAGAGTGGAGTACAACTTCGACCTGACCGAATTTCCCAGCGAAGAAGCGCCCGGCATTAGCGTTTTCTACAAAAACAAGAATGGCGATATCTTCCACACCTATTCGTCTTACGCGCGCGGGACGGAGGTCGGTGTCGGCACCTATGCCTACCTCGATCTGGTGCCAAAAGGTCGTGACGAAGACGGTCTGCCTTTCACCATGGCATGGCTACGCCACCACGATCGCTACGCCGATGGCCACCTCGCAGATCCAAACAGACCCTATTGGCCCTCTTTCCCCACGGACGCGGCGAGCGCCGCGGGAAAGTAGTGCTCGAAGCCTCATCGTTAGCGCCAAGGCGCATGGTGCATTCTCAGCCGGTGCGCCTCGGCCCGCCTACTTACAGTACATCTCCGCCCAAATTTTGAGAGTATGATAGCGGCTCGGAGTAATTGGTATGGCCTTTCCGCAACTGACTCAATTCACCGACGCCGCGCTCCTGCTCCTGCGCTTTATGGTTGGCCTCGTGTTCATCACCAGCGGCTATAAACATCTCACGGATCCGGCAGCGCGAGGCAAGGACATTGGAATGAGCAAGAGCTTCACAATTTTCCTGGGAGCCGCTGAATTCGCCGGTAGCCTCGGAGTAATTTCGGGCATTCTCGCACAACTCGCCGCCCTCGGTTTGATTTTGGTTATGCTCGGCGCCATCCAAAAGAAAATATTGACTTGGCACACCGGCTTTTGGGGCAAATCGGGGACCAGCGGTTGGAGTTACGAGATCATGCTTATCGTTATGAATCTGGTGATCGTTACCACCGGCGGCGGAAACCTTACCCTCACTCGCCTAATCCACTAAAATCCTCTTTCGCGTTTAGGGCAACCAACGCAAGCGCGAACGAGGTGTAGGGTCCATAACGATCATCTCCGGTGCGCCTCTGAGCAATCCTGTTGCAGAAAAGGACTGCAAAGACCTCTCCGCCACCGGCGCGAATCCCGTCTCCAGCATGTGATTATCCTTAAGGACGCCCAACCACACTAAGTAGGGACCGTCTGTGCGCACCGGAAGCTGCGGATAGTTATTTTTCACATCCAGCGTAACAAGAATTCCGGCTTCCCGCGCGCCCGCCCCTCGATAAGCGGCAAATTCCGTTTCCGCCTGGTTGGCAAACGCTTCCACGCTATCCGCTTTCACCGCGAATATTTGCGCTACCGCTACACCCTGAGCGCCGTTTGCTTCGATAACCGGATCCACGTCGGGCAGGATGGGGATGCTTCGTTCAGCGGTCAAAGGGCGAAGCAGCATCACGTTATCGGAGTCGGCAATCAGATTGTTCGCCGTTTTCCTATGCTCCTTCCAGACCGCTCCGGCGTAGAAAGCGGCGTTCGCCGTAGCGCGCTCGTCAATCGTGTGAAAGCCGCGAATCCATGTGAAGCCGTCTTGGTTTTTGCGCTCGAGGAAAGATCCGGCGGTGATCGCCCCCACTTGTTCAATCGCGCCTAGAAAATAAGTTTCAAAGTACTTGGTAAAGTTCTCGCGGCCTCCAGGTTTGATGGTGTAGCGACGGAACTCAATAACCTGAAAGTCTTTGAGATTGGCGGCCGGATCGATGGCACTGCTTCGGATTGTTTGTTCTGTTTGAGTCGCCATTAAATTGCAAACCGCTGCAACGAATAGCAATCCCGCGAGGAAGCGCATACCCACTTTTCCCGTCCCAGTAGGGTGAAACGTTTACGTCTGGCCGCTCGTCCGGCGAGTGGCCCAAACAATTTAACCGGTGCGTGGTCTCCCGCAAGAGCCACTTTGATGCAATTAGAAGTAACCACTTTAACGGCCGATCAAAGCGATTGTCGAAGGATTGCCGCAAGCCCTGCTTCGAGGGTGGGCGAATGCTTCGAGCCGATGACTAGGTTGGAAAGGATTCCCCTTATTTCGTTCCGAAACGAGTCGCACCACCCCTAGCCGCGTCTCTTGCGCCGACCCGCAGAAATGGGCGTAAAATGTGAATATGTCCAACAAGCGAGCAGACACCTTCGAAGTAGAGTGCCCGTGCTGCCGGGCGAAACTAAATGTTGACCGCGAACTCGGCGCCGTCCTTTCTCATGTGCCTCCGCCAAGACCGCCGTCGTCGGTTGACTTGGACGACACCGCTAGCCTCTTGCGCGCACAGACGGATGCCGTCGAAGCGAAGTTCCGCGCCTCAGTAGAAGCGGAAAAATCAAAAGAGGACGTGCTCGCACGCAAGTTTGCGGAAGGATTGAAGAAAGCCAAAGACGGTCCCATCGAGAAACCGCTGCGCGATTTCGATCTCGATTGAGTCCAAGCGTCGATGCGCTTCAGCTCCACCCCCCCAAAAATTAAACTGTCTCGCCGCCTTCTTTCCGTATTTTTCGTTTTGTCGTTTGGAACGCTGCTCTTTTTTTTGACCCCGGCCAAGCTGCACTCGCAGACGCCGCAAAAGTCAAAACTTTCCCGCCCGCGCATCCTCGATTCCGGAGTTTCCCTGCAACGCGACCCAACCACTGGTGAGTTGCGCACCACCATATCAAAAGATGCGCGGACTGAAACAAAAGATGAACCCGCGGTAAACGCAATCCGCGTTGTAACGCCGCTTGTCCCGGTCACCTGCAGCGTCACGGATGCAGCTGGCGCCGCTCTCACTGGCCTGTCCCGCGAAAACTTTCGCATCTTCGATGACGGCGTCGAGCAGCCTCTCACTTATTTCGACGCCTCCACCCAACCCGCCACTATCGCTCTAGTTATCGACGCAAGCCCGAGCATCCTGCCGCAAAGCGACGAAATGAAGGCCGCCGCTCGCGCGCTGGTGGACGGCCTCACCTCCGCAGATCAAGTCGCTGTAGTCGACTTTTCCTCGCACACCTATCTGTTGCTCCCTTTCTCAAATGATTGGGGCTTGATCCGCCAAGCCATCTCGCGCATCAACGTCCACGAGCTTTTTGGCGATACCGGCGGCTCGAATATTTATCAATCCGTTTTTCTCGCCGCGCACGAGCTTTTTGCCGGACGCACTGGCCGCAAAGCCATCGTCCTTCTCACCGACGGCCAGGACAGTGGCCTCGGCCTAACCCTGGATCCCGTCAGTGCATCCCCGCGCCCAGGATTTCCAAGTGACCGCCTGACTTTCGACGATGTCTCTCTCGCGCTCGCCTCGACCGACATTCAGCTCTTCGCTGTCTCCACTCAGAGCAGGCCCAAAATAATGACCCCTGCTTGGCTCTCCTTGCATTCCGCAAATACATTACTCACCGACGACGCGCGGGACCTGAAAATCCCAGCCTATACTTTGTACCTGGCCGAACTCACACGCCGTGTAGGTGGCCAACTCTATTTCCTGCACGAGTCCGACTCCCTCACCGATACCTTCCGCGAAATCGCGCGCCGAGTTCGCGCCGAGTACACCCTCGGTTTCGCGCCGCCTCGGGCTGCAGCGAGTGGCCCAAGGTGGCATTCCTTACGGGTTGAAGTGGTTGGACACACAGGCGTGAACGTAGCAAGCCGCCCCGGCTATTTCGCTGCCCCCACACAATAATTTTGCAAATTGCCATACGCGGTCCGCGGAGCTGATCGGGCTGCGTTCCCCCAATGATCTCTGACCGTTGTTGCTTCACATATCGCCCGAGATTTCGCCAGCGGCTTCTTCTCCGTTGCTTCGATTGGCGCAGTCTTATGATTTAATCGGTGCGCATGTTCCGTCGCCGAAAATTCAAGTTGCGCTTGCCCGCCAGAACTTTATCGCTGGGCGAACGCACCCTGGTCATGGGCGTTCTGAACGTCACGCCCGACAGTTTTTCCGACGGCGGCCTCTTTCTAGACACAGACACAGCTGTCGCCCGCGCCCTCGAAATCGAACGCGCCGGCGCAGACATCCTCGACATCGGAGCCGAATCGACTCGCCCCGGTTCAACCGCTATTTCTGCAGACGAAGAGCTAGGCAGAGTCCTCCCGGTGCTGGAAAAGCTCCACGGAAAAATAAAAATTCCAATCTCGATCGACACCAGCAAATCCGAAGTAGCAGAAGCCGCAGCGGCCGCCGGCGCAGAAATTCTGAACGACGTCACCGCCTTGCGTAACGACCCACGCATTGCCGATGTCGCGCGAGGTCGCAAGCTGCCGTTAATCCTGATGCACATGCGTGGCGAACCCCGCACCATGCAGAAAGGTCCGTTCGCAAAAGACGTAGTCCGCGATGTCCTCGCAGGTTTACGCCGCTCCATTGCGCTCGCCCGTCGCACCGGCGTCTCAAAATCTCAAATCATCATCGACCCCGGCATCGGCTTCGGTAAAAGCTACGCGCAGAATTTTGAATTGCTCGCGCGCCTGCCGGAACTCTCCGGCCTTGGTTTTCCGCTCTTAATAGGAACTTCGCGAAAAAGTTTTATTAGCCGGACAGTGCAGAGGACCACGTCCGCTAGCGCTCCAGAAAGTGCCCGCCTCTGGGGTACCGCCGCGACCGTTGCCGTCAGCATCATGCAAGGTGCCCACATCGTGCGCATTCACGACGTCGCCGAAATGGTTCAAGTAGCGCGCGTCACCGATGTGTTAGCATCGCACTGGAAATGAATCGCTGAGCAAAAGCCATGAATGTTTTTGCTCCCTTTCGCCGCCTCACACCCACTCAGCGCCATACCTTCTTCGCCTGCTTTCTCGGCTGGTCCCTCGACGCATTCGACTTCTTCATCCTGGTCTTCTGCGTAAGCGCCATCGCGGGAGAGTTCCACACCACAGTCTCTGCCATAACCGAAGCAATTTTCCTCACGCTGGCCATGCGCCCCGTCGGCGCCTTTCTGTTCGGATTCCTGGCCGATCGCTTCGGCCGCCGTCCAGCACTGATGATCGACATCATCTGTTTCTCGATTTTCGAACTCGGCTCCGCGTTCGCTCCTTCGCTTCACGCGTTTCTCATCATGCGCGCCCTCTTCGGCATAGCTATGGGAGGGGAATGGGGCGTCGGCGCGGCGTTGGCTTTCGAGACCCTGCCCGCCAAAGGCCGTGGCTTTTTCTCCGGTCTTTTGCAGGAAGGTTACGTCGTCGGCTACCTCCTCGCGGCGGTCGTTTACGGAACCTTGTTTCGCTTCATCGGTTGGCGCGGCATGTTTGTCGCCGGAGCGCTTCCCGCTTTTCTAGTGATCTACATCCGCACCAAGGTTGACGAGTCGCCCGCTTGGCTGCAGGGCCGCGTGGCCAGAGAAACGGACACCCACGTCGCCAAAGGCATCCAGGTTTATCTGAGTAGTTTTCTTTTTCTCGTCTTGCTGATGTTCGCCTTCAATTCCTTTAGCCACGGTACGCAGGATCTCTATCCCACATTTCTTCAGAAGAATCATGGGTTCTCGCCGGGTACTGTTGGCGCCATCGCCATCATTTACAACATCGGCGCTCTTTTGGGAGGAATCGCTTTTGGCTCGTGGTCCGAGCGCATCGGCCGCCGACGCGCCATCATGATTGCGGCTCTTCTTGCGATTCCCCTGATTCCGCTGTGGGCCTATTCTCATACCGCTCCGATGCTGGCGCTGGGCGGCTTCCTGATGCAATTCATGGTGCAGGGTGCCTGGGGCGTGATCCCCGCGCACTTGAACGAGCTTTCTCCTCCTGCCGTCCGAGCCACGTTTCCGGGTCTGGCCTACCAACTCGGCAATCTACTCGCCTCGCGCAATTCCGTGATTCAGGCAAAATTCGCGGAGCAAAATTACGGCGGGAATTTCGCTCCGGTTCTTGCGTGGACTGTTGTGCTGGTTGCGACGCTGGTTGTGGTTATCTCCCTAATAGGTAAAGAAATAAAGGGAGCGGACCTCTCCACCACCGCTGATCTCGCTGTGCCTGAACCATAGCAACTGCAAATCCGGGAGTTCCGCTTGCTCGTGCCGCCGCGCTAGCTCTGCGCCAATTCCGAAGTTTGAAACGGCAGCCGACGCAACCGTTTCCCCGTCGCCGCAAAAATTGCATTCGCCACCGCCGGAGCGGTACACGGAACTCCTGGCTCTCCAATTCCGCCGGGCGTTTCATGATTCGGCACGATGTACACTTCCACCTTCGGCATGTCCGGAATCCGCAGCACGGGGTAATTATCAAAATTGCTTTGCTGCACCCGCCCATTCTCAATCGTAATTTCGTCGTACAGCGCCGACGTCAGCCCAAACGCAACTCCGCCTTCCATCTGCGCAATAACCGTGTCGGGATTAATCACTTGCCCGCAATCGATGGCCACCACCACGCGGTCCACGCGCAACGTTCCATCTTTTTCAACGCTAACTTCCGCAACGTTAGCCACATAGCTCCCCCACGAATAAAGCGCCGCGATACCACGTCCGCGCCGCACCGTACCTGTCCCGCCCGCCGCCGGCGCCTTTCCCCATCCGGATTTTTCCGCCGCCAGATCGATCACCTGATGCAGCCTCTCAATGTTCACCGGCCTTTCATCGCTGTCGGCCGCGGCCGCCGCCGGAGTCCCGGCGATCAATTGCCTGCGCATCTCCAGCGGATCTTTTCCTGCCGCCGCCGCAATTTCATCGATAAAACTCTCCACCGCAAAATGATTCCAGTTCGGATCCACCGCGCGCCAATACCCCCGCGGAACCGCCGTGTGCAAAAAACTCTGCTCCAGAAAATAATTCGCCACCGAGCCATTCGGCAGCCCCACGCCCGCGATTTCCGTTCCGCCAATGTCGGGAATATCGCCGCCAAGATAGGTCCCGTCGGTCGACGGTGCTGCAATATGGTGCAACCAGGCCACCGGCTGGTTCTGCGCATCCAGCCCGGCTCGCATCCCGTGACGCGTCATCGGCCGGTAAAAATCGTGGCTGATATCGTCCTCACGTGTCCACGTCACTTTCACCGGCGCTCCCACCGCGCGTGAAATCAACGCCGCTTCCACTCCGTATTCGATATTCAGCCGCCTCCCAAATCCGCCGCCCAGCAGCGTCACATGAATCGTAATCGCCGACGCCGCTAGTCCCAGCGCGCTCTGCAGCGCCGTCGCCATCCCGCCCGCATTTTGCGTGGGAGCCCACACTTCGCATTTCCCGTCAGACACAAACGCCGTACAGTTCGGCGGCTCCATCGCCATATGCGCCAGAAAAGGCGTCTCATACTCCGCCGCCACTTTTTTTGCAGCGTTCGCGAAGGCCGCCTCCGGCTCTCCAATTTTTCGCAGCTCCTTCCCTGGACTTTTCAAAAGTCCCGCCAGCTCCGCGCGATGTCCCTCCGTCGATTCCGACGCGCCCGGGCCATCGTCCCACTCGACCGTCAGCGCGCGTCTCGCGGCCACTGCGCGCCACGTCGAATCCGCCACCACCGCCACTCCGCCCCACAAATAGTGTTGGTGCCCCGAATTCGGCGCGCGCTCTTCGCCAAATAGGGGAGGCAATTCCACCCGCGGCACTTCTACCACTTTGCGCACTCCCAACGCCGCTTGCGCCTTGCTCGCATCAAATGTCTTCACGTGCCCGCCAAAAACCGCCGGCCTGGTCACCGACGCATACAACATCCCCGGAACTTTCGTATCGATTCCGTAATGCGCTTCGCCGATCACAATATGCTTGTCATCTACGCGCTTTCGTTTCGTGCCAATAATCCTGTAGTCCTGGAAATTTTTCAGCGGCACATCTTTCGGCACTGGAAATCCAGACGCCTTCTCCACCAGCAATCCATATCCGACTTTCCTTCCAGTCTTTGTGTGCTCGATCACGCTGGCACCAATAGCACTGCATTCTTCCTTGGGCACGCTCATCATTTGCGCCGCGGCGCTCAGCAACATGTCCCGCGCCGTCGCTCCCGCTTTGCGCAACGGATCCCATGAACTCCGCACGCTCGCGCTGCCTCCCGTAGTCATGTCCCCGTATTTCGTATCGAAGTCCGCCTGCTTCACCGTCACGCGCGCCCAATCCGCGTCCAACTCCTCCGCCAAAATCATCGCCAGCGACGTCCGCACTCCCTGCCCCATCTCCGACCGCGCCACGGTCAAAGAAATCTCGCCGCTAGCCTTGATCTCAATAAACGCATTTGGCTGGAAATCCCCGCGCGCAGAATCTTTTGTCCCAGCGGCATTTTTCCCGCTCGAGCGCGCTTCTTGCTGCGTCATCCTTGCAGGCAAATGAAATCCAATAACAAGGCTCGCCCCCGCCACAACTCCCGTCTTCAAAAAATCCCGCCGCGTACTTTCCGCAGAAAGCGATTTCACCGCGCTCATCGAGTCCCCCCAGCAATTATCATCATATCCATTGCGCAAGGATCCATAACACTGATCAACTTGTTTTTCCCGCAAACTCTCGCGTAAACTTTACGTTCAGACCGCGCCAATTGCAATTCGTCTTTGCCTCTCTGCCGGGATCAACGAAAGCCAGCCTACAGCAAAACTATTGATTGACCTTCGCTCGTGCGCGCTCGTAGCATAGTTATGGGTTCGAGTTGGCATCCGGCCCGCCAACTTTGCCAGCTTCTGTTCCTTCCCCCCAGCCTCAGGATAGCCATGAACAATTCAATGAATAAAGTTGCTGTGATAACCGGAGCTTCCAGCGGCATCGGCCGCGCCTCCGCAGTGTCGTTAGCCAGCAAGGGATTTCAAGTTTTCGCTGGCGTCCGCAAGCTGACCGACATCCGCCCGCTCCGGGACCAAGCCGGAAGCAACCTCACTCCGGTAATCATGGACGTTGCTGACGCCGCCTCCGTCGCGGACGCAGCCAAAGACGTCACCGCACAAGTCCAGGGTCGTGGAATCGATAGCCTGGTGAACGTCGCCGGCATCGGAATTTCCGGCCCGCTAGAATATGCCTCTCCGCAAGACCTTCGAAAAGTATTTGAGGTAAACGTCTTCGGCCAGATCGCTGTCACCCAGGCATTTCTGCCCATGATCCGCAAACGGCGCGGTCGCATCGTCAACATAAGTTCTGTCGGAGCGCACATTGCCATCCCGTTTGGCGGAGTGTTGGGCGCGAGCAAAAGCGCTTTCGGTTCGCTAAGCGATTCGTTGCGATTGGAGCTTCGCCCATTCGGCATTCGCGTTTGTGTGATCGAGCCAGCGTCAATACGCACGCCCGCAGTCGATAAAACGCTTGGCGATGTGGAAGGCCTCATCCAACGTCTTCCCCCGGAAGGAGCGAAACGCTACGGCGACATGCTCCGAAATTTCACCAGGCGTGCTTACGCGCGCGAAACGAACGGCAGCTCGCCCGAAGTTGTCGCGCGTGCTGTGCTTCACGCTCTCACTGCTCGGCGTCCCAAAATCCGTTACGTCGTAGGAAAAGGTTCCAGGCCGCTCACGATCTTGCCGCGATTGCTTCCCGAGCGTCTAATGGATAGCCTCGAGACACAGCTCTTCGGCCTGCATGTATCCGCGGAAGGCAGATAGAGTTTTCCTTCGAACCGCGCTGATCGCCGCAACCCATAACTAGAGAGGCCTAGCCATGAACCTTTCGGGCAACACGATTTTAATCACCGGCGGCACCAGCGGCATTGGATTCGAGCTTGCCGCCGAACTTCTGAAGCTTGGCAACACCGTCATCATTACTGGACGCGATCAGCGCCGGCTCGAGGAAGCCCAACGAAAACTTCCCGGTGTCCACACCTTTCAAAGTGACGTAAGCGACCCCCAATCGATTCCTGTCCTGTTCGATGCCGTGATCCTAAAAATTTCCTGGCCTGAACGTGCTCATCAACAACGCCGGAATCATGCGCAAGATCAATCTCCAGGGCCGGAAGAATGAAACGCAAAACGGCGCCGCGAATGCCCTCCAGGACATCGGTCGCGAAATCGAGATCAACCTTCTCGGGCCCATCCGCATGGTGAAACAATTCCTGCCTCAGCTGAAAGTCGTAAACGGCGCCGCCATCGTAAACGTCTCATCCGGCCTCGCCTTCGTCCCATTCCCCATAGCGCCCATCTATTGTGCCACCAAAGCAGGACTGCATTCCTTCACACAATCCCTCCGAGCCCAGCTAAAAAACACCCGCATCAAGGTATTTGAACTGGCTCCGCCCGCCACTCAAACGCCACTGTTAACAACGGAAGGCTTCACCCCCGAAGATATGAAGGGCGCCCAGATAATGGACCTGCATAAGATGGTCGCTGTAGCCATCGACGGCCTAAAAAACGATCGGCTCGAAATCCGTCCAGGCCAAAGCAACATCCTGAAGCTGATGAGCCGAATCGCCCCCCAGTTCATCCTGAACCAGCTCAGCAAGTCCGTAGACCTGATGCTGGTCCAGTCTTCACCGTAGGAAGCCAGGCCATCGCATGGCCCCTGGGGCCATCTCCGGCGCGAACGTTACGTTCAGACCACACCAAATGTAATTCGTCTTTGCCTCTGTGCAACTGCAAAATGGACGTAGTTCGCCGGAGGCAGTGGCGCGTCATTTTCCGCCGCGCTTATTTAGTTTCGGACGTTTTAGGTAACCTGTTTTATCACGAGTTGCAACTGATGGTGGCTACTGCGGAAACCCGATTCGGCGCACGAGTTCTTGGAATCGAGGATCGGAACGCAGCGTGTCATACATAGGTTCGCTTTTTAAAGTGGTGAGCCAGAAATCGCGCTGCTGATAGCCCTTTTCGAGCCAAGCGAAAGCTTGCTCCTTATCACCTAGGCCGACGTAAACCTTCACAAAATTGCTCGGCGCTATATAAACGCTCTTCGACTGGGTCAGTAAATCGGCGAGCACCTTGCGCGCATCCGCGAAGCGTCCCATCCGGCCGTGGATGTAACCGACCGTGGCGAGAGGCTCTGCCGTAAAATTTCCTGCCTTCTTCAATTCTTCCAGGGCCTCGAGAAACTGACCCCGCTCAGCCAGAGTCTTGCCCAGATATACATGCGCGGGCCAGAAGCGCGGTTCGAGATCCAAGGTCTTCTGCAATTGAGAGATTGCGTCATCGTAGCGCCTGGCCTCATAGAGAGATTGCGACACGATGAAATTTGCCGGTGCCGAGACCGGATCGAGTTCAATCGCGCGCCGGCCTTCGTGAATCGATTCCTCAAGTTTCCCTTCCTGGCGTAGGAAATGTGCATAGGAATAGTGCGCGAGCGCAGAATTTGGGTTTAACCGTAGTGCCGTTTGATATTCCTTCTCTGCGCCCTTCCAGTCCCAGTCGTAATCAACCAGGCCGCCGGCCAGGCAGATATGGGCTTCCGCAAGATGATCGTCAAGCTCCAAAGCACGCCTGGCCGCGGACATCGAGAGCGGAGCAACGTCCGCTGGAGCGACGTTGCTATTGAAGATGAGCGCCCGATAAGAATCCGCGAGTGCAGCGTAGGCCGCTGCGTACGACGGGTCCTTTTTGATGGCGGCTTGAAATAGTTCAATGGCCTGCCGCTCGTCAGGACCGTTGCGCAGATTCAAGTGGAACAGGCCGCGAAGATAATCTTCGTGCGCTTCAGGATCAACACTCTCGTTATGCGCGAAGTGGGCCTGTTCCTGTGGAGTGAGCTTCAACTGGATTTCATCCACAATGGCTTGGGCCACTTCGTCCTGCAGGCGGAGCGAATCGCGCAAATCGCGTTCGTAGCCCTTGGCCCACAGATGCGTGTCGCTGGGACCCTGAATTAATTGAGCGGTGATGCGGACGCGGTCACCTTCGCGTTCAACCGACCCTTCCACCACGGCATCGACATTCAGCTCTCGTGCAATCTGTGGGACTGATTTCTGCGTTCCCTTATATCGCATCGCAGAGGTGCGCGAGACCACTCGCAAGGAGCTGACCTGCGATAGCGCGGTGGTCAATTCTTCGGTCATGCCATCGGCGAAATATTGCTGCTGCGCATCTCCGGAAAGATTCTGAAGCGGCAGCACGGCAAGCGAGTGAATACCTGTAGCCGGCGCACCATGAAAAATTCTGCGACGCAGGCCGCCTACGTTGGCAGCGAACAGAGCAGCGACGATAATAAACACAGCCAGCGCGATGATACCTGGAATCCAAGGACTTCGCTTCGCTGCGATTGCGGGTTCGGCGGAGGATGGAATCGTCGAGGAGTAGGAAGAACTATCCGGCCGCGTCTGAACCGCTTCTAACGCCGCACAAATCTCACCGGCCCGTTGGTATCGGTGGCCCGGCTCTTTCTCCAGGCAACGTTCAATGACCGTTCGTAATCCGGTCGGTACTTGTGGTGGAAGCGGCGGTAGTGGCTCGCGAAGAATTCCGGAAGTCAGCTCGAATCCCGTATGGCCGCGAAACGGTCGATTGCCGGTGCACATCTCAAACAAGGTGATTCCCAGTGCCCATATATCGCTGCGCGCGCTGGCTTGCTCACCACGCAGAATTTCCGGCGCGATATAGGGAAGCGTGCCTACGACTGCATTCGCATTGGCGGCTGATTCATTGGAGCGGGTCGCGTCCGCAAGTTCTGTATCGCTATAAAACCTTGCGAGACCAAAATCTAGAACCTTCACTTGCCCGGCAGGTGTGATTACGACGTTAGCCGTTTTGATGTCGCGATGGATGACGCCGTGATCATGAGCATGTGCCAGCGCGGCGGCAATCTGCTCTCCATAACGCAAGACCAGCTCCGGCCGCAAGCCTCCCGCGGGAATCAATAGATTAAGCGTACTGCCCTCGACCAGCTCCATCACGATGAAGTGATCAGTTCCGTCTTCGCCCACTTCGTAGATGGTGCAAATATGCGGATCGTTTAAAGCCGAAGCGGACTGCGCTTCACGAAGCAGCTCCTTTTTCGCGCCGGAACTGGTCTTAGAATCCGGTCGCAGGATTTTCAGAGCGACATCGCGTTTCAATCGCTCATCGCGTGCGCGATAAACTTCGCCCATGCCTCCGGCCCCGAGCTTTTTTGCGATTCGGTAGTGCGAGATAATGCGGCCGATCAGCGGAGAGGAGTCCGGCATTTGCGCTCATCTTAGGTTGGGCCTGAACCCAAGTCAACGAACCCAACACAAGGGAATCGTCGCTGGAAGCAAGGCATTTAGCAAGCATAGTCGGTACTTGTTGACCGTGCTTGAGGATCCGCCTATGCACCGCTTTCGGACATCCGAATTCCTCCGCGCAAAGACAGCCGGTAAAATCGCAGTTTCCAATTTTGGAATTGAGCCTTCTAACTGCTACTCCTAAAAAGATTTGCAACAAATCGTCCACGGCGTGTGAGATTTGCATCGTGTGTCAGGCTGGAAAATGGAACTATGTGGAGCCCAGAAAAATTCGTGACAGGGAATGGTGCCCGAAGATCAGGTGCCGTTCTTCGGCTCATTTCCTACGATTCAACTCGCCAAAATTTCTAACCGGGGTCAGAACAGCGATTAGGATTTTGCAATTTCGCGCCCAATTCACAGCCAAGCGGAGCGCCCGGCGCAAAAAAGAATCTGCCTCGCGGGATGCCTCTGAACAGGGTAAAATCCCGCTGAAGGCACAAAAGGAACAGGAGGCACTATGAGCGCCACTCCCACCACCGGGCCGTCCGCCGCCATCCTCGCCAACATAAAAGAAAAAGCGCGACTGCTCAGTATTTATTCCATGATGTCCACCACTGCCGCCGGCTCAGGACACCCCACGTCCTGCATGTCCGCTGCGGAATTGGCCGCCGGGGTTTTCTTCTACGCCATGAAGTTCGATCCCAAGCACGCTAACTCTAACGACGGCGACCGCTTCGTGTTATCCAAAGGCCACGCCGCTCCCCTTCTATATTCCGCGCTCGCCGAAGCCGGAGTTTTTCCCGTATCGCGCGTGATGACTCTCCGCCAGTTGACCAGCGAACTCGAAGGCCACCCCACCCCGCACATCCACGGGGTTGATGCAGCCACCGGATCCCTCGGCCAGGGCCTTTCCGTCGGCGCTGGCCTGGCCATCGGCGCGCGCATGGACAAAAGCCCCACGCGCGTGTACGTGTTAACCGGAGACGGCGAACTCGCCGAAGGTCAAATTTGGGAGGCGGCCGCCTTCGTCGCACATTACAAGCTCGATAATCTCACCGTCATCTGTGACATCAACGCCCTGGGCCAGAGCGACCCCACCATGTATCAGCACGACATGGAAGTTTATCGCCGGAAATTCGAGTCAGAAGGCTTTGCGACAGAAGTAATCGACGGCCATGACGTCGCCGCCGTCCTGGCCGCACTCGACCGCGCGAAAGCCACCGAGGGCCGTCCACAGGCAATCCTCGCCAGAACCATCAAAGGGCACGGCTTCAGCGAAGTTGCAGGAAAAATGGGCTGGCACGGCAAGCCGTTTTCGAAAGAACAACTCGCTGCGGCGATTAAAGAACTGGGAGGCACGCCGCCGGTAGTTCCTCCGGACCCGGGAAAATCCTACAGGCGCACCGACTTACCCAAGCCGCCCGATTTCCCCGAGCCCCCCGCTCCCGAATACGCGCAGGACAAACCTATCGCCACTCGCGAAGCTTACGGCTTCGCGCTGAAGCGCCTGGGAAAAGTGAATCCGCACATCGTAGCCATCTCCGGCGACGTGAAAAATTCTACCTTCTCGGAAATTTTCCAAGACGCCTATCCCGACCATTTCTATCAAGGCTATATCGCGGAGCAAAACATGGTCAGCGCCGCAGTAGGACTCGCCGCTCGCGGCAAAGTACCCTTCGCCGATACTTTTGCCTGCTTCCTCTCCCGCGCCTATGACAACGTGCGCATGGCCGCTATCAGTCGCGCGAATATCAATCTGTGCGGCTCGCACTGCGGCGTCTCCATCGGAGAAGATGGCCCGTCGCAGATGGCTCTGGAAGACATCGCCATGTTCCGGGCTGTGCATGGCTCCGAAGTTTTTTATCCCAGCGACGCGATTTCCACCGAGCGCCTCACCGAGCACATGGCCCGGCGCGCTGGAATAAATTACCTGCGGACTTCGCGCCCCAAGATGCCCATCCTTTACTCCAAGGACGAAAAGTTCCCCGTCCCCGGATTTAAAATCCAGAGGCAAAGCGCGCAGGATAAAGCCACCGTGATTGGCGCGGGCGTCACACTCCACGAAGCCCTGAAAGCCGCAGACCAGTTGAAATCGCAAGGCGTCGCTATTCGAGTGATTGACCTCTATTGCGTCAAGCCGATCGACGGCAAAGCCATCGCCGAACAAATCAACGCGACGGGCGGACGCTTGATTACCGCCGAAGATCACTGGCCCGAAGGCGGCCTAGGCGAAGCGGTCCTAACGGCGCTCGCCGAAGTAGGCGTCTCACCATCAAAATTCAAACTAATCGCCGTCACCCGCATGCCGCATTCCGGAAAGCCCGACGAGTTGATCGAAGCCTTCGGCATCTCCGCCAAACACATCGTCGAAGCTGTCCGCGCCATCTCATAACCGAGAGCCGCCAGTGGATGTAGGCGCGGGCGAATAGCGGCGGACACGGCGGATTGATTGCGCGGCGGCTTCCGACCGAAATGCGCTCGAGCATAAAACAACGAAAGATTTTGGGACGCAGATGCGGTTCGAGCGGAGAAAAAGTTCCGCGGAAGAGCACGCTGTCGGTGCAGTCGGCTTGGCTGGGAAATGTTTAGTGAAAGTTAGCTGCGTGAAGGTTAGAGAGGAAACCGAGTGGCGGACAAGCTAGTGGTGGTGGGAGTGCTCCCCGAAGTAGTGGTGCTCGAACCCGGAGATCAAGTCGAATGGTTCTCCAACGCCGGGAACCTCAAGATCGAATTCGATCCGCAGCGCTGCCCCTTCTCTTCAAACGTATTCCAAGCCCCACCCGGCGTCCGCCTGCAAAGCGGCGCCATCCGCTCCGGCCTGAATCCTGGCGCGTACCGCTATAAGCTGTCGCTCAACGACGCCATTGTAGCCAACGGCGAAATCTTCCTCCGCCCGAAGATGTAGCAGATCCGACACGGCCTTCGAGCGGAGATCGGCGACGGAAGCTCCGGAACTTCGGAGCGCAATTACCGGTAGGAATTATCAGATTTACAGCCGTCAGTCACCAGCCGCAGCGAGCGAAACGCGCTCTTGCGACACCGAGTCGGCCAACACGCGGCGTATCGGAGCCAGCATGGACGCCGGAACCGGGCGTTCGCGCTGTATGTTGACCTCAGCCACTTTGCGAGGGTATTCCTTGCGGCGGTCAAGCCAAAGTCCAAATTCCTTCAGAAGATCTCCAGCGACGCCCGGGTCGTCGGAGCGCTCTACACCCCAAAACCGCAGGCGCTCTTCGTTCTTCTGCAATAATTGCAGCGCTTCTTCCAGCTTTTTCATCGCGGCATTAAATGTCGAAGCGAGGAAATAGACCGGCAACGACCAGCCGCCGCGTCCAAAGTACGCGCGCACCCGGACGTTGTACTTGCCGTTCTGATTCTTTTCCATCCCGCATAAATATTCGTTCCCTGACGATGTGCTCTTGGTATGCATCCTGGTCCCCAGTTTTTCCGCCATAGCCCCAAAGTCGAGTGCCTTTGACCCTGAGCGGCGGGTCTTTCCCAATGTGAGTGCTACCGCTAGCCTGTTAGCCTTGGAACGTTTTTCCGGCATCGGAATGCTCCTTAAGATGGCGCTCAGAAATTCGTGACCGGGCAGAAATTGGGAAGTTTCTTGCCTAGGTCAGAACCCCGCTGGCGACGGGGCAGGCTCTGCGGATAGACACCATTTTATAGAAGCTCCAGAAAGTAGGCAAGGAGCGTCCATGAAATAGTTAAGTTGCTTAATTACATCAGCTTACGGATAGACTTGGTGTGTTTAGGTCGAAGAAAAATCGCCGTAGAATCTCGGAGCCGCGATTCGACGAGAGCAATGACGGATGCAGCCCGATGCTATTCAGCCACCTTTTTAATAGCTAGCTTGGGGCTAACTTGTGCGCGACAGGCGCTTCATCGCGTCCGCGTTGATGGTCAACTTGCCCTCAGTCTTGAGCCGATCTTCCAGCGCAGCGCGAAAAGCCTCGAACGCAGCCGTCTGTTTTGCTTGCAGGAGCTGCTGCTTGATCTGGTCGGACTGCGTAGCGAGGTCCGCGGGGTTGGCGGGCTGATGGCCTACGACGCGATAGACTAGCCAATTGCCTGCAACCTGAGTGGGCGGGCTGACTTGGCCAACCGACATCCCGAATGAAGCCTGCAGCAACTTCGCAGAGCCGACATCTGGAACCGAGCCGTTTCGTGCAAAGGCTTCCGGCGTGACTGCAGTAAGACCTAGAGCTTTGGCGGCTTGGTCAAACGATTCGCCAGACTGAACGCGCTTGGCGAGCTCCTGGGCTTTAGTCCGAGCAAGCTCAATGGATTTTTCCTGCTGATAGTCTGCCAGAACTTTGTCGCGAACTTCCGCTAGCGTTCCTTGGTGAGCTGGCTGTATGTCCTTCGGCGTCAAAATCACGAAGCCCTGAGGGATCTGAAGAGGCTGGCTCAGTTCGCCGGGACGCAGTTGAAAGAGGATCTGGTGAAGTTCAGGGGAATTTCCGAGATCGCCGACGGGGTCGGTAACCGATGCGGGCGGCGTGTCACCAAGCTTCAAATTAAATTTTCGAGCCAGGTCGTCCAGAGACTGGCGATTAGATTGGCGAACGGCGCTGGCCATTTGTGTTGAAATATTGTTGGCCTGTTCGGCGGCCTTTTGATCGGCGAGGATGGGCACAATCGTGCTGCGCACTTCCTCGAACGGTTTGGTGTGAGCGGTTTCGCGATCCAACACTTTAATAATGTGAAAGCCGTACTGCGTTTTCACCAGATCAGACACAGAACCCTTCGGAACGCTGAAGGCGGCCTGTTCAAACTCAGGGACAGTTTGCTTTTCAACAATCCAGCCGAGATCGCCGCCCTTCGCCTTGGTCGCATCATCTTCCGAATATTTTTTGGCCAAATCTTCGAAATTGGCTCCGCTCTTGGCTTTCTTCAGCACGTCTTCGGCTTTCTGGCGGATTTCGGCGATTTCGGCGTCGGTTTTGCCGATGGTCTTGAAAAGAATATGTTCGACGTGAGCGCGGTTTTCGACCTTATATTGGTCGATGTGTGAGTTGTAATACGCGCGAAGATCCTCATCGCTCACCTGCGTGGTGTCTCGCAACTTTGCCAAGTCCAGCAGCGCGTAGCGCGCGGACCGTTTTTCGGGAACCTGATAGCGGCTGGCGTTCTTGGCGTAATAGGCGGAAAGTTCCGCGTCCGTAGGTTGAATCGAAGAGGCAAGTTCGGTTGGTTTCACCAGCGCGTATTCGATCTGCACTTTTTCATTTCGCCGGCGGAACTCATTCTCAATTTCGGCTGGGCTGACGCTGATGGAGGAGGTGACCAGACGGCGGAACTTTTCCATCAGCATGTCGTCGCGTAAAAACGATTCGAATTCCGGAACAGACATTCCCGTGCGATTCTGAACTTCCGCAACGTATCGATCCTTGGTCCAGGCCCCGCCTTCCCATGCCGCCGGCAGCAACTGCTTGATTCGATCCGATTCTTCCTGAGAAGTTACGCTGATGCCAAGCCTTTGAGCTTCAAGGTCGAGGGCGCGAGAGAAAATCATCTGATCGAGGACCTGTTTGGCGTACAAGCCCTTCAGCATTTCGGGAACGTTTTGTCCGTGCAGCACCATATTCAAATGGCGCTGCACATCGAATACGGAAATGTCCTGGCCTCCAACAGAAGCCACCGTATCGGGACTGTTGGTAGTCGATCCGCCAACCAGCCCAGGCACCAAGGTAATCACCATGCTGATGCTAATGAGGATCAACAGGACCCACATCGTGACCTTGACCCATCGATTCTTGTCGAGATCCCGCTGCTGAATGCTTTTCAACATAGACCTAGCCACTCCTGTAGCAATACCGAATCTAATGATTATAGTGGAGTTTCTCGCGAAGCCCAAATCAGATTCATGCGCGGAAACGGAAGCAAAGGCGGATTTCAGAGTTGTGGGCTAACCGCCGTATTTCCAGGGTGAATCGCCGACAACGAGAGGATCGACCTCTCCGCGATTGCCGGCTTCGACCACTTCCAAAATCGCGATGGCGTGATCCCCGTACTCTTCAGAGATCTCGACAAGTTTGCATTCCAGATAAGCCTTGAGATTCTTCAACACCGGGGCGGAAGTTTTTCCTTCTTGAAACGGCTCTCCATTCAAGAAGCCGTTGGATTCCTTGGTGGCTGAAAAAAACTTTTGCGCGATTTCTTGCTGCTCGCTTCCCACGATATGCAAAACCGAGAAGCCGCTCGGTGCCAGGCAACTGAGAACGCTTCCATCTTTTCGCAACGCGGCCATCAATAATGGCGGCTTGAACGAAACCTGAGAGACCCAGGTCACTGTCGCCGCTCCATAACGATCGCCGTGTCGAGAGGTCAGCACGTAGATACCGTTGGTAAGTAGGCGAAGGTTCTTTTGTTTCGCTTGGGCGTCCATGGTCTGAACTCATCATACTCCCGAGGCCGTAAACCGTTCACGTTACGACAATTTTGAAGTCTTCCGCTTAAACTGGGGATTCTTATCAATCCATTATGGCAGCCCTTAGTCGTCTCGGGCACTGAATAGCCTGAGAACAGGCTATTCGGCTCATGGGAGGGAGTCATGGAAACAAACGCGGCAGCAAACGAGCCGCGTGGCAATCCGGGAATTGTAGACGTCGGAGTCGCGACCCGTTTCAGAGCAGGTCGGAGTGGGAATCCGGGAGGCGGACCGATCCGTTGAGAAGCAAGAAAAATTCCAGCCGAAGGAGATGTGTTTTTTCTTGCATTCTCCCTTTATAGAACAAACCAGGCGCATGCTTTCACCGAACACGGTTGTAACCCGTTTTCGGCTAAGCGGTACGTCTTAGCCAGCATTTATCACTGACATGACTTGACGGGCGCACGAGCTTGCCGGTAGTCCGCCATTCGGAGTTGCTGCAGCGACGAGCGACACGGAAGTTATTCCATGCTGTTGAGATCGAATATGTCTCAATCAGAAATAGGACCTGCAACTATCAATTCGCCCGGCGGTAAAGGATCCAATTGGGCGATTCCGCCACTCGGCGATATTCGGTGCCGAGCAGGTTGGGGTAAGCATTCAGGATCGCAGCCAGAGTATCTCTCTCGCTAGCCGGGTACTTGGGCGCCAGGATGAGGGCTACGTCCCCAATCAAGAATTTCTCCGGCGGCATTACGACCGAGCTGATGTCCGTCTTGCCGAGGACCACCGCGCCTCCGTGGGAGGGAGGGCGCAGCGTCGCGTACGAAAACGGGTTGCTCATGCCAAGCCCCCGTACAGATTCACCGGGTCGTCCGTTTGCCTGAACCAGCGCGATCCCTTCCTCGGTGTACCGGACAAAGTTCTGGCCATTGTCGTTCTGCAGACACGGCGTCGCGCAATCAACGAACTCGATCGATGCCAGCTGGGGCTCGTGAAATCGATAGCCGGGCTTCCCGCGCAGAAGCTTGTCTCCGATCGCAGTCCCAAGGCCCGCGGCGTCTATACACATCGGAATTCCGACCGCGAGTAAACCGAGGGCGAGCAAGGGGGCCATCTGCGGCGGCGCGGAACCGTCCGGAACTGCGGCGGTCACTTCATTCAAAAGCAGGAGCGCGGCCACTCCCAGAAGAGGCAGGCCGAAGGGCTGGCTGTTCGTGAGCAGTAGCAGTGTGCCGGCGACCGTCGCCATGGCAACCACCAGCATCAACGTGAAACGGCGGCGGACCGGGATCCCGGGCAGCAAGCCCACAAGAGCTACCATCAGAGCCACCGGCGCAATTTCGAAGCGATCCACATACATGCGCTTGATCACATCATGGGCGCCGATCGCGGCAGCCTTCACAGCAGCCAGCAGACGGTACTCGCGCACGAGTGCGGGCAGATCGAAGCGCAAATAGGCCATGATGGGAACACTGAAGGCGGCGAAGCCCACTGCCATTCCCGCCAGACGGATGCGTGCGCCGGACCTAAGCGGCAACGAGACGGCTGCGAACGTTAACGCCACGAGTCCAAAACTTATCTTCAGAAAAACCAGCAAGGCGCAGGCCAGACCGGTGGAGAAACCGCCGGCGAACTGTTGCTTGGGACTGCCGTCGTTCTGCGGCAGGAACGACTCAAGCAGCACCAAGCCCGTCAGTGCATAACCGTAGCGGTTGTGCTTCATGGAGAAAGCGGCCTGAGTGAAGCCCAAGCCGAGAGGAAACGGGGCGGCGGCGAGCAGCGCTAGGAAGAGGCAGGCGACGAAAAACGGAGCGGCTTTCATACGCGGCCGAAGTGCGAAAAAGACCCAGAAACTAATCAGCGCTGTGGCGAGAGCGCTGCCGTAACCTAAACCGCGCGCGTTCTTGCCCGCAAGCCAAAGTCCAGCTGCGTGCAACAGGTAGTAAGCCGGCCCCAACTGAGCATAAAAGTCCACTCCAGGGCGTTGCCCGTTAAGAACGCGCCAGCCGCCGTCCAGAGACACGAATAAATCGTGGCCGAACACCCTCAGACGCGGGACTCCTACCGTCGCCACGGCGAGACATACCAGGAAGAGTAGCACTGCTGCTAGACGACGGCGCGAGTGGGCGGCATCGCGTGATCCGACCCACCACGACACAAAGCCTTCGAACGAGACTCCTTCGACGACGCGCTGACCAAGCAGACGTGCAATTCGCACGGGAGTCATCCTACATCACTAGCATGAGTCGTGAAAGATGGGTTGCACCGTTCGATGATTTGCGGAAGCACGTCGAGCGCAAGGTGTGATAAATATTGGTTGTTCGTATATAGAAGTTTTCGGCAAGCAACACAGCCCGGAACAATCACACCTTTACCACCTTCGGCAACCGATAGCGGCTGTGTACAGAAGGTGTCCCAATGGTGTGTCATAAGTTCTTCTTGCGCGGCCTGAAGGATTTCAGTCTTGTCCATTTAACGCTTACCTGCTGCGTCTTCATCTAGGAATTGTTGATAAGGATTATGACGGTAGATGAAACTCAATTCTCGGCCCTCAATCTCGGCCTCAATTTTTGTCTCTGCGTTGAAGTATTTAGATTTATTCAGTGAGTCAACCGCTTCGCAAGCAGACATTTCATGTTGCCATTTGTGCAAAGTTTGGACGAGAATGTCGGAAGTTCCATCACGAGTTTCCAACTTAGAAAGCCACAACGCTTGGTCCGCTTGGCATTGCGCGACAGTTGGGGCATGTTCCACTTCCTGTGTTGAACTTGAAACCGAGAACAAGAGCCGCTAAAAGGATTGACGCTCTCACTTTTTCCTCCGCTTACGGCAACCGGTCGATGCAACACTCTTTAAGCTGGTGATCGGACAGCGCTTCCCTGTAGAGAACCGCGATGCCCGGCTGTAAGCGATCACACCTAGCCGGGATGGTGTTCCGCTCGAATCAGCGCTCGTCAACGATCCTTAGCTGCTTAACCCCCAGGCGTGGGCTTCGCGCAGGTGTTGCGTCGACCCATTGAGACCACCCGACGCAATATAAAAGGGCGCCCCTTTTGGAGTAGGGTTTGGGTGCTTGACTCAACCCCCACAGGAAGGAGCGCCCTCAATGAATAGCCGAAAGTATA
>Ga0209420_1000224_pt1 | contig 34546 bp, 21 predicted proteins | sample BlaSpr_A8_OM1_O1_FD_187972 | JGI IMG/M metagenome (GOLD analysis project Ga0209420, IMG submission 187972) | Forest soil microbial communities from Thunder Bay, Ontario, Canada - Black Spruce, Ontario site 2_A8_OM1_O1 (SPAdes) (version 2) | ecosystem: Environmental > Terrestrial > Soil > Boreal...
CACTTCCGGCGTAATCGCCTGCCACGCCGGATCATTCAAAACCGCACCCACTCCCAAGACCAAAGTAAAGAGCAACAGACTCCACGGAGTCACCGCGTGCAGCAAAGTCAGGACGCCCAGCGCCGCCGCCGCTGCCACCATCCAGCTTTGGGTGAACAACAACAGCCGCCGCCGGTCCACCATGTCGGCCAACGCTCCGGCGGGAAGCACCACGAAGAAAACCGGAACCGCAGCCGCTGCCTGCACCAAGCTGACCATCAACGGCGAGGTCGAGAGCTGCGTCATCAGCCAGCCCGCACCCACATTCTGCATCCAGGTGCCGGTGTAGGAGATCACTGCCGCAATCCACAGCGAACGAAACAGCGGTTCCCGCAGCGGCGCCCAAGCTGCATCGGCACGCCGAACCTCCACACCCGCAACCACCGGAATTGAAATATGATCAGCCATTCAAGCAATCACAGTAGCGACAGCCGCCCTTCGGCTTCGCTCAGAGCAGGCTCTCGGCCGTCCAGCCGGACCGAAGGTCAGCTGCCCCTCTAACTACACCGAAGAGTCCACCGCCCCGAACGGCCACTCCCGGCTTCTCCAAGCACGAATCATGTAAATCGCCAGCCCCGCCAGCAGAATCACCGCAGCGTACCGGACCTCCTTCTGCCAGTTCTCGCGACCGAACAGAATAAAAAGAAATCCGGCAATCGCCAGCAGCGCAGGCAGGGGATACAGCCACATGCGAAATGGACGCACCACCTCCGGGTGCGTTATCCGGAACACGATCAGCCCAACCGCCTGCACCAGAAACTGCAGAATGAGGCGAATCACCACCAGGGCCGCGATCGCATCCCGCAGACGCAGAAAGCAGAACAGCGCCGCGACGACCCCTAGCGCTACCAGCGAAACGTACGGGAAGCGGTACACCGGATGCACTTTGGCAAATGCCCGGAAATAGTTTCCGTCGAGCGCTGCGGCATAAGGAACCCTCGAATACCCCAGAGTCAGCGAGAACACCGACGCAAACGCGGCCACGATTACCAATCCCGTGACCAGCCGCGCCGCCCACGGCCCGTAGATCCTCTGCATAAACAAAGACACAACGTACAGTCCGGTGTTGTTATGTCCCGCGTGCACCATCTCCCGCCACGGGACCACGGCCAGAATGCACACGTTCATCATTAGATATAGACAGGCCACCAGCAGAATGGAAAGCAGCAGAGCCCGCGGAATATTCCGCGTAGGGTCTTTTATTTCGTCGCCCAGGTAGCAAACGTTGTAGTAACCCCAGTAGTCGTAGGTCGCCACCAGAAGTGCTCCGCCCAACCCGGTGAAGAACGCGGGCGACAGGGAAAACGCTCCGGGGGGGAAATCAAAGGCGCGAGCAGCGTTGAAGTGCGTGAGCCCGGCGAAGATGATCCATCCGATCGTCCCCATTACCCCAAGCCACAATACTTTCGAAAGGCGGCCAATCACGGTGATGCGCCGGTAGAGCAGAAAAACCGTGAACAGGCAGATGAAGATCGCCAGCGCTGTTCCCGGCGTCACGATCCAGCTGACCTGCAGCGGCCCGGCCCCAGGGATGGGCAAAGCCGCCGTATGCGTCGCGTAAACCGTCTCCAGGCTGGGCCAGTAATAGGCAGCATAGCCGGCCAGCCCGATACATCCGCTGGCAATCGATAGCGGAGCGCTGAAGGAAAGTTGCCAGATAAACAGAAACGAAATCAGCCGCCCCCATTTTCGCGGCCCATAAATCTCGCTGAGGTAGCGATACGATCCGCCCGATCCTGGAAACATCGAGCCCAGTTCCGCCGACACCAACCCGTCGCACACCGCGAGCAGCGCTCCCGCTATCCAACCCAGCATGGCCTGCGGCCCGCCCATCGCGCCCAACACCAGCGGCATGGTGATGAACGGCCCCACGCCGATCATGTCAATCATGTTGAGCGCCGTAGCGCTCCCAAGGCCCATCCCGCGGATCAGGCCAGTGGAACTGTCCGGTTTAGCTTGAGAAGTCATGCGTCGGTCGGATCACGAAAAAGCGAACGACAGATCACAAATGTAGAGCGGCTCGCTAGTGACTGACCACTGACCACTGACCACTGACCACTGGCCACTGATCACTGCTTCTCGTGCCCCGCGCTCAACAGATTCACATAAAGCCGCACTGCTCCCGGAACTCCAGCCGGCAATTGGCGGAAGAACGCGTATCCCGTATAGATATAAGTTCCCTTGCCATACCGCGCCTGTAGCAGTCCGCCCTTCTGCGCGTCCTCGCCGGGATCGTGGCAGCTCAGCAGCGGTTTAAAATGATCGTCCCATTTATCCATGAAGTAGAGGCCGCGCTCCTGTATCCAGCCATCGAAATCGTGAGCGGTGATCGTATTCGGATAATGAAACACTCCATCTTCAGGTGCAAGGATGTCGACTGGAGCCTCTTCCACCGAAACTCGCGCCCGGCTCAGCTCCGCGGAATACGGCGTGAAGTGTCCATTGTTGAAATCTCCTACACTAGTGTTGTATTGCACGACCAGCGTTCCTCCGGCGGCAACATAATCGAGCAGCTTTTTATTGTTTGCAACCACATCTGGCTGCGTGTCGTAAGCACGAATCCCCAGCACAACCGTCGCGTAGCTGCTTAACTCTTCGCTGGCAAGCTTCTCCGGTGGAATCGGCGTGACATCCATCCCCACTTGCTTCAGGACTGTAGGAATGTCATCGCCGGCGCCCATGATGTAACCAATCTTCAAATCATGCGGCACCTTAACGTCTACGATGCTGACCCGCTGCACCGCCGGCTGATAGTAATAAAAGCTGCCGAGGTCTTCACGCGTCACCAGCGTATAACCTTCGCTGAACTTCCCGCCGTCGCCCTCCAGCACAGCACGAATCTTCGCTCGACCTTCCTGCAATCCAGCAGGGAAGACCTTGAACTGGGAATCTCGCTTCTCTTCGCGCCGCGTAAACTCCACCGCAGATTGCGCCGGCTCGGACCGCCAACCCGCAGGCAATTCCAGCCGCAACACACCCCGCGCCTCGCCGCTCAAATTGCTGGTTACACCCACCATCACTGTCGTACCCGCGCCGTTATGTGTAGAGATCACCTGCGTCCCCGGTTCCAGTGCAACGGAAAATGCCGGCACCACGGCCACAGGACGCGCGCTTGCCTTGCCCGCCTCGTCCACGAACTCTGTGACCACGGTTGTCGCGATACCATTCTTCGCCGCCGCACCGCCGGCGCCGGTAACCGAATAATTCGCGCGCGCCCGCAGCACCGGAGGCGGGAAGGGCAGAGTCGCATATTTCTCGTTGTCGACGTGATTTACACTCTCGGTATCGGGATCATCGCGGTGCCAGTACGGCCGCGTATACTCCGCGTTCTTCGGTACCCGCAAGCGAAAAACCACGCGCTCGTTGTCTCCCGGCTTAATCGCCTGCCGCTTCGTTTTGTCCGAAATTGTCGCCCAACCTTCCGGCACTTCCAGCCTCAGGCGGTCAATAAAAATCTGGTCTTTCGATCCATTGTGAAAGTCGACGGCCACCAGAAACTCCTGTCCCGGAGAAACGGTCGTCGTCGCGTCCTCCTCTTTTTTCAGAGCCTCCTCCACTGGTTCACCATTCGTCCCCACTCGAGAAACCACAGTCGCCTTCAGCGTTACATTGAGCGCCAGATCCAGAGCCATCTCTGCCTGCACGCTTTTCTGCTCCAGCCGGGCGATTAAGTCGGACTCCGCGCCGGCACCCAAGCCGGCTGCCCTCACATCGACGCTAAGCTGCTTGAATGTTGCAGCCAATCCCATAATCGGGATCGCTGCGGCCGGCGCGTCGTTTCGATTCGCGTTTTCCGTGGCTTTAGCGATCCTGATTGCGATCTGTTGGAGTTCATATCTCAACTTTGGGACCTTGGATTCTTCTATCCCATTTGCCAAGGCCGGCAGCGAGGTGTCGATCCCATCAAAGAAGTCTTTCTCGTGCCCATCTTTATCCAGCTTCGCAGGCACTGCCGAATCTACCAGCTTGTAGAACGTAAACCGGTCTCCCGGCTCCACAGTCCAGTTCGCGGACCCTTGCGACATCTGGTGCCGCAATCCCTGCATAGCGAACTGCACGTACGACCCGTCCAGATCCGCGTTCGGCACTCCGGTATTCAGCTTCACCGTCCAATTCGCATCCGGACAGGTCATTGCCCCAAAGCCGCAAACATTCCCAATGTAAAGTTTCTTCGCCTGCCAGGGCAGGAGTCCCTGCGTGATCTGTTCAGGGAACCGTTTCGGATCGGCCGCCGCCCGGAATGCCTCGTGCGTCAGGATGCTCGAAGCTTGATGGTGTCCGTGCCCATCCCGCGAGGTTCCGGAAAACCGCGCCACCAGCACATCCGGACGGAACGTCCGTATTACCCGCACCATATCGCCGAGCGCCACATCGTGTCCGCCCCACTTCGCGAAAGTCTCGTCGGGGCTTTTCGAAAACCCAAAATCAGCGACGCGCGAGAATCGCTCCTGCACTCCGTAGTACTCGTCTGCCGCCAGCAGTTCTTCGGTCCGCAACACTCCCAGCACATCCGACAAATTGCTTCCGACCTTGTTCTGCCCACCCTCGCCGCGGTTCAGTGTCATCAGCAGCACGCTGGCCCCGCGCCCGCGTGCCTCCAGAGTAAGCATTCCGCCGTCTTCATCATCAGGATGCGCCACGGTCTGCATCAGCCGCGCGGTCGTCGCCAACCGCCGCAGCATCAGCCGCAGCCCGGGGATTCCCCGGTCTTGAGCAAGTTCAGGCGGGGTGCCCTGGTAAGGAAGCTGAGGAAAATCCGCGACCGGGGGCCGCTGATTCGCAAGTGGCGCTGCGGTAACCGGCGCCGATGCGCTTTCTCCAGCCTGCTGTGGCGAAGCCACAAGCAAAACCGGCAGCACTACAAAGAAAAGTATGAATATCGATTGAGCGATCAAGCGCTGAACGAAAGGCTGAACAAACCGTCTCACGCGCCCCGCTAGGTAGCTAGCTCTCGAGGATTTCACCCTACAAGGATGGGGCCTACCCCCGCTCCGACGCAAATTCTTTCCCCTCGATCAAATTAGACGCCGGCAAGAATAAGAATCAAAGAATAACCCCGGGAAGCCGAGAACAGGATCCAATACCCGAGACCCAATACCCAATACCCGATACCCGAGACCTGCCTCACTGCCGCCTTTCCTTCAGCGCATCCTGACACGCGCTCGCCGCGGTCAGCACTTGATTAAACGCCGTGTCCTTGCGCAGGTCCTTCAGCAGCGGATCCTCCAGCAGCGCCGAATACGAGCAATAGTTCTGCTGCACCGCGGCCTTCAGCAAACGCAAAGCCGGTTCCTTTTGCCCGCAATACGCCATCAGCGCCCCTACGTGATACCACGCCTCCGGATCGGGTTCCATCATCGCCGACGATTCCTCCTGGCGCACGATGCGGTCCATATCAGCCGGACGCTGCGCCTGTGTGCATGCCGCCAGCAAGTCGCGGTGGTAGGCCGGAGCCTTCGCCACACTCTTTACGCTCTCCCGGGCCTGTGCCAGATTCCCGGAAGCCAGATAAACATACGGCGTCACCCAAGCAGCCCACTGCGAGCCCGCGTCCAGACGTACAAAATCCATCGCCCGATCCGTTCTGCCCAGCTCCAAAAATGCCCATGCACACGACCGGAAGTCAAAGTTCCCGGGGTCGAGCGATCGCGCGGTGTTGCATTCCTGTGTCGACTGCTCCTGCATGCCCGCGTAACGTAGCACGTAGCTGAACGCGAAGTGGGCGTCGGCGCTCTGCGGTCTTCGGCGTACCAAATCTGTCGCAGCATCATAAGCCCGGCCCAGTTCGCCTCGCTCCACGCGGTTCGTGATCAAATGGCTCGCTGCCGCCATCCGGTTCGGATCCAGGGCCAGCGCCCGCTCAAACGCGGCATTCGAGCGCTGGAACATCTCCTCTCCGCCCCGGCCGTAGTACGAATCGTAGTAGCATCTGAGTCCCAGCGCTTCCCACGCTGGCGCGTAGCCCGGATCCTCTTCCACCACGCGCTCCAGCACCGCGATCGCATCCTTGTTCGGCCCCGGATCATGGGGCAGGGCTAGGCTGTGCAGGTAAAGGTCGTAAGCTTCCTGGCTCTTCGGACGCGACGCGGGGCTCAATTCTCCGCCACCGCTGCCCAGCACGGGCAAGAGTCCCTGCTGCACTTTGGTGCTCAATTGGTTCTGCAGGGAAATCAAATCGTTCACTCCCGCCGTAACACTCGTCTGCCACAGCAGCCGGTCGTTGGAGACGTCAATCGCTTCCAGAGTCACCGTTAGCTGTTCACCCTGCCGCATAAAGTGCCCGGTCAGCAGCTTGCCCACATGCAATGCCTGACCAACCTTGCGCGGATCGAGATCCACTTCCACATACTTTCGCGTCACCGACGAAGGCCGCACCTCGAGGGATCGCGAATATGTCAGCACGCTGGTCAATTCGTCGGCCAGAGCGAAGCGAAGATAATCCACGGCGAAATCGCCATTCATGTTCTGCAGCGGCAATACCGCGATCGCGTTCGTCTGCTCAAGGCTCACCATCGAGCGGTGTTTTATCCAGTAAGCGCCCACTGCTGCCAGCACCGTCACCAGCACAGCTGCCGTTCCCAGCAGCACCCACAACTGCAATCGGCTGGCGCTGGCTCGGCCAAAAGTGTTGCTCGCAACCCGCAACTTCGCTGTGTGCAGCCCGCTCTTGAGCTGCCCTGATTCCTGCTCGCGCTTTAACTGCTGCAGGTCCGCCTTCATCTGCGTGGCGCTCTGGTACCGCTCCTGGCGGTCCTTTTCCATCGCCTTGCCGATGATGCCTTCCAGCTCCACCGGCACTTTCGGATTCAACTCCCCCGGCGGAACCGGCTTCTCGTGCAGCACCGCATCCAGCGTCATCAGCGAATTCTTGCCGGTGAAGGGTTTTTTCCCGGTCGACATTTCATACATCACCACGCCAAACGAAAACAGGTCGCTGCGAAAATCGATCTCCTCGCTTCGCGCCTGCTCCGGCGACATGTACACCGCCGTTCCCGGAATCACTCCTACCGCAGTCAAGGAATTGTCCGCTGCCGCTCCTCCATCGCTGTCCGTCCCAATGTTGTGTACCAGCTTGGCTAGGCCGAAATCGAGCACCTTCACTTGCCCGCTCGGGGTCAGGAAGATGTTTGCCGGCTTGATGTCACGGTGCACGATCCCCTTGGCATGCGACGCCGCCAGGGCGTCCGCTACCTGGATGCTGATATCGAGCACGCGCTCGGTCTCCATCGCTTGTCCCGAGATGGCTTGTTTCAGGCTTACGCCCTCCAGCCTCTCCATCACAATGAAGGGATGGCCGCCGTTATCCTCGATGCCATGGATGGTGCAGATATTCGGATGATTCAACAGCGACGCCGCTCTCGCCTCCCGCGTGAAGCGTTCCAGCGATTTGGGGTCGCCCGCAAGGTTTTCCGGGATGAACTTCAGGGCGACATGCCGGCCCAGCTTCAGGTCCTCGGCCTCGTAAACCACGCCCATACCACCACCCCCGAGCTTGCTCAGGATGCGATAGTGGGACACTGTCTGGCCGATCATGAGAAGACCTAACTCCCGAACGCGGTAATGTTAGGCCCGCGAGCGGCATCGGTCAACTGGCCCGTTTTGACCGCGATCGCTCCCAAACTGACAACTGCACTGTCCTTTTGCGTCATCGTGCTGGTTCCGGGTTGCTCTAACACGACTAGTATGATGCTAGCAATCCTGAATGCGTGAGGCGATTCTGATATGGCGCGGAGCTCCGGGAACTACTCTCCTCAAATGCGAGAAGCTATCCGCCGCCGCGCCACCGAGCTCTACCATCGGAAGGGAGCCGTCGAAGGCCATGACTTCGAAAACTGGTACCAGGCCGAAGCCGAAATCCTCCGCGAGTTCGCCGCAAATGCCGTTCTTCGTGCTGTAGTAGTCAACCTTCAAGGCGTGGTTTACACCGGCGAATACGAAGCCGCCTGCGCCGAGGGATACACTCCCGGCGAATGGAAATCGGGCGACCCCGTCCCAGTCCGCCTCGCCGGCGACAAACTCTACCTCCGCCGCCCCAACGGCCAGGAACTCCAAACCACTATCGTAAAACGAATCGGCTAACAACAAGCCTCAGGACAACTCAAGTTTCGGCCACCTGAACTACACAGAAGAGGTTGCCGTCTGGGTCTTCCAGGACGACAAAGTCATCGTTCGGCCTATGTCGCCAGGCATAACGAGTTGCGCCGATCTTGATTAACCTCTCCGCCTCGGCCTCTTTGTCTCTCGTGTAAAGGTCGAGGTGCAATCGGCTTCTTTTGCCAGAGCGCTTTTCGGGAAATTTGTCCAAGGATAGGCTGGGTCCTCTGCCTCAGGATCTCAAAGGACTACCCAGCCGCCTTTAGCGGGCGCTCTGGGAACGTAATGAAGCGCCTCCTGCCAGAACGCCAGCATTCTGTCGAATTCATAACAACGCACGACGATCGAACCAATCCTCAATTTCCCAACTCCTTCTCTTTAACTGATGACCAACCGAATTTTGCGAGCCAGCGCGGAGCTTACTGTTCTATGTGAAGCCCTGCCGAAGCCCCGACCCACTCCATATTCCGATTGTGATCCACGCCCATCATCAACCCCCGCCCCATGCGGATAATCGTCAAGACGGCCTGCAACTTATCGAGCCACACATACATCACCCTCACCTCCGCCTTGGTTCCGCCAAACGGAGTCTCAATCACTGGCTCAAAATGCAGCCGCTCCTGCAGAATGTATTCCGACCGCTTCTCCGCTGGGATCGCGTCGATATCTTCTTTCTTAGGCGCAATCAACACTCCCAGCCCGGCAAACGAATACAAAGGCTTCAACGCGTAGTTCTGCAAATCGTCGGGAATCCGCTCCAGCCGGTCCAGGAACCAGGTCTTCGGCACGGACTCATGCTGCAGATAAGGAATCGAAAACTTGCTGATCCGGAAATACCAGTTCGGATGCCCCGCCCACTCAACGTCAAGATCGTCGCGCCAATCGAACCCGAGCTTCACCTGCTTGCGCAGCAACTCATCCACAATCGCCCGGTTATAAATCCGCCGGACCGGCACCCGCCCACCGTTCCGTTCGTAGTAAAGTCTCCGCCTGTCCTTCTTGATGGCCTCAATATCGACAGTCTTAATTCCCAGCATCTTCTCGGTGAGAAGAAAATCCGGCAAAGTCTTCTGCTCCTGCGGATGAATCTCCATGAGAATCACGTTCCCCGGATCATGGCCGCCCACAATCGCCTGCCGCAAGAGTTCGCGATAGGACGTCTCATCCAGCCCGCTCAAGAAGAACTGCAGCAACTCTCCGCCATCGAAGCGATTCAAACCAAACACGTCGATGTAGCTCTGCGCCAGCGTCACCTGATACGCGTAAAGAGAAGGGAAGGCCTGCAACTCGACCAGCTTGGGCTGCAACTCGCCGCCAGCATCGCGGACCAACCCAAAATCCACCTGCACAAACATGGGATGTGCCGGCTCATTGGGAACTAGAAACTCCGAGGGAATCGATGCGTTCGAACGTGCCCGATACTCGGGACTCTCCACCAGTTGGCGGATCAACTCCTTCCCATACTCAGCCATCCGCTCCAGCAAAGACTTCGGAAAGAAGCAAGGAGTCTCCGCCAACCGGAACGACACGTGGGTTCCACAAGCGTCATCAATCCGCCGCAGAAATGCCTGATATTTCTCGGGAGTGAAGCCGCTGTTGAACTGCTTTCGGAGAGAAGGAATCATCGTAGCGCCGGCGTCCCGCCGGCAATCATCTTAGAAGCACTTTCATCTTGAGCGGAGCAAGACGCCCACGAAGTGGGCGTCCTGCGAAGTCGAAGGACCCAATAATCTTCCGAAGCCTGGCAAGGAGTTATCTGCACGAACGAACGCCCTAAGCTTCCACCAAAAACTTCCCATCCCGCATGATCTGCTCGTCGTCCACCCAGATATTGAACTTCCGCCCCACCACATCAATATGAGTCGATGAATCCCACTCCGCCCCGGTGTGCGCCCCATAAGGATTCCCAAATGCCACATGCACCCCAGGATACTTCTCATCCTGCAAAATCTGACCGATCACTTCCTTCACGTCAATGTTCGTCCCAATGGCAAACTCGCCCACGCGATCACTATTCTCATCGGTATGCGTGTAGTTCCAGAAGTCATCCTCCAGTTCGCGATTCTCCGAGTGCGCCTCGGTGAGCCGGTTGTTCTTCACGCGTACGGTCAGCGGATGCTCTCGCAAGCTCCCAAACTTCGCGCACAAATAGTCTCCCACCACACCGTCAATTACGAACGTCCCATTGACCTCACCGGGAGTAGTGAAGATTTCTCCACCCGGCAGGTTCCCCCACGTCTCCGGAGAAATAATCCCGCTAGTCTTCAGCCACTTATAATTCGGATTTAACTCTGCGGTCAGGTCCGTTCCCGCGTCCGTCTTCGCCCGCACCCGCTGCGCTTTCCGCACCATGGCAATAACCTTAGCGCTCAACCGATCGACCTTCTGGAAATCGGCACGCATGCCCTCCACCATGATCTGCGGGTTGATGTTCACCATGTGTGCGTGGCGGATCTTCCTCCGGTTCACCACATCCGTCATCTGCATGCGCGAGCGCAGTTCATCGCGCTGCGCCTGCACCGCAAAAAAAGAAACCTGGCTGGTCTCGAGATCCTCAAGGATCTCCCGCGGCAAATCCTTCAGCGGACGCTCCGCTAGATCCTCGAGCACCCATGCCCGATAAGACGCTCCGAGCAATTCCAGTTCGTGCGTGATCGCCGCTGCAATCCCTAGCGTAACTTCGTCGGTGATCACGCAGACCTTTTCCTCGGGCTGCACCCGAATGCAAACCTGCACCGCATTCCGCGCCCCAAGGGAAAACTCAGGATCAAAAGAAATTTGTGAGCGGCTGCCCCATCGTGGCGGTGTTTGCGACGGGGTGGGGGTTTTGACTTCGTTAACAGCGACGGGGACTCTCGCTTCGTTTACAGGAATCGTCATCCGACTTTTCTCACGGCCGCCGGCTCATCGTCCGCCAGCCCCGCCTCCGTCTCCTCAATGATGTAGTCGACAACCTTCTTCAAGTCTCCGGTCTCCTGAAACACACGCAGCTGCCGGTCCGCTCCGCTGCCCGTTTCCAGCATTTTGTGGATGTAGGCCAGCTCCTCGCGCGAATCCAGTTCATCGACCACATCGTCCACAAATTCCAGGTACTCGTGTATTAGATCTTTCGCTGGCACTTCCGTCTGCTTGCCGAAATCGATCAACTTTCCGTCCATGCCATAGCGCGCCGCGCGCCATTTGTTCTCCATGAGAAGCGCTCGCCGGTATAGACGGAATCCCTGGTTCGCGGTATGCAGCTTATAGAGCTTCGCCACCGTAGCCTGAATCAGCGCGGCCAGCGCAATCGTCTCATTCGCGCGCATGGGAATGTCGCACACCCGGAACTCAATCGTATTAAAAAACGGATGCGGCCGGATGTCCCACCAGATCTTCTTCGCATTATCGATGCAGTTGGTCTTGATCAGCAGCTTGATGAAGTTTTCATACTCGCCCCAGCTGGGAAAGTAATCCGGAATGTTGGTCCGGGGAAACTTGTCAAATACCTTGCACCGGTAAGACTTCAGCCCTGTATTCATCCCCAGCCAGAAGGGCGAGTTAGTCGACAACGCGAGGAGGTGCGGCAGAAAATACCGCGCATGATTCATCATGTGGATCGCGGTCTCGCGATCCTCAATCCCAATGTGCACGTGCAACCCGAAAATGAGGTTCGCCCGCGCCACCAGCTGCATGTCTTCGACAATATCCTTATAACGCGGGTCGGGATGAATCTCCTGTACCTTCCAGTCCGCAAACGGATGCGTCGCCACCGACGCCAGCCGCAACCCATTCTCCTTGGAAAGCTGGATAATATTGCGCCGCAGCAACTTCACCTCCGCTTTGGCCTCCTTGATGTTCTTGCAAACCCCAGTCCCCACTTCGACCACCGACTGATGCATCTCCGCTTTCACCCGCTCCTGCAGGATGAGCCTGCCCTTCTCGAGGATCTCCGCATGAATATGCGACCGCAGATCCCGGGTCTCCGGGTCTATGGTCTGATATTCCTCTTCAATCCCGATAGTGAACGTAGGAGTCATAAGCCAATGTGGCGCGGGCACTACTGCCCGCGAAATCTAACCAGAACCATTACAGTATAAGGCCTGTCATCAGCTGGCTACCGCCCTACTTGGCGACCTTTCCCCGCTTCCGTTCTGCAACCCACCGCGGCTCGCGCTTACGTTTCTCTTTTGCAGGAGCGCCATTCAAGAAGCCAGCCCACCGCAATTCCTTCGCCGGATTCTCCCCGCTCAGCGCCATCTTCACCGCCATCTCCGCCACGGCATTCACAATCCAGTCGAAATTCTCCTGCCCCACGGAAGTAATCTCCGCATCGGGCGCCGGATTCAGAAAATCAATCGCATAAGGCACGCCACCCTCCACCGCAAATTCCACGGTATTCAAGTCGTACCCCAACACCCGGCACAAAGTCAGAGCGTCCTTCTCAATTCTGGACCTTAAGACCTCTGATGACGGCGGAGGATTCCCCTTCACATATCGCTCATGATGCGGCGCCCGCGGATCGTACTTCATGATGTGCACTTTCTCCTGCCCCACCACATAGCACCGGTAATACTCTTCAAATACAACACCATGCTGCAAAGTCATGCACAAATCACCTGTCTGGTTGTAGTGCTCAAAGAATTCCTCCGGCGAATGCACGTGATAAACATGCTTCCACCCGCCCCCGGAATAAGGCTTCAAAAAAGCAGGGAAGCCGACGTAATCAAACAATTCCTTCCAGTTCAACGGGTACATCAAATTGCGCATCGACTTGTCGGTCGTTCCCTCCGGATGCTTGTTGTGCGGCAGAATCACAGTAGGCGGAATCGCCACGCCCAGCTCATGCGCCAGCGCATAATTAAAAAACTTGTCATCTGCCGTCCACCAGAACGGATTGTTCACCACAATCGTCCCGTGCAAAGCAGCGTTCTTCAGATAGGCCCGATAAAACGGAATATCCTGCGAGATCCGGTCGATGATCACGTCATACTTCTTCGGCTCATCCATCCGAATCCCGCCAATCTTCACAAACTCGGCTGAAACCCCCTCAACGCCCAGGGTGTTGATCTTCTCCACCAATGCCGGCGGAAACGTATACTCCATTCCAAACAAAACCCCAATCTTCTTCACAGCGCAATCTCCATTCCTAAATTGTCATCCTGAGCGGAGTGACTGGTTCGCGAAGCGAAGCAGTCACGCAGTCGAAGGATCCCTACTTCTTCTCATCAGCCGAAGGCCGAAGCTCGTAGCCCGTCAAAAATACTTCCCCGCCATCCTCTGCCAAAGCGGCCAATCATGCTTCGAATTATCCCCGTAAACATCCAGCCAGTGCGGCACCGCGTTGCCATTCAAAATCCCCGAGAGCTTCACATTTGCATCCAGACATATATCCCAATCCGCCGACCCCAGCACAATCTTCATCTGCCGGTAGCGGCTAAGAAACCAGTCGTCATGCTGGTTCGGCAGATAATCCGGAGGACAGTTGAAGTAACAATCATCGTCGTAATACCCATCCAGAAACTGATGGATATCGAATGACCCGCTCATGCTAACGCAGTGCGTCACCACGTCAGGATGCTTAAAAGCAAAATTCACGGCGTGATAAGCCCCAAAGCTGCATCCGGTCACCGTCAGCCGCGGCGTCTGATTCTTCCACCGCACAAACGGCAAGAACTCATGCAGGATGTAGCGCTCATATTGCAAATGCCGCAGCACTCGCACCTTAGGGTGCACGCCCTTGTTGTACCAACTCTCCGTATCGACGGCGTCCGGACAAAACACCTGCAAGTCGCCGCGCTCGATCTTTGGCGCCAGAACCCCAATCATCCCGCGATCTTCATACTCGAAAAACTTCCCCATGGAGGTTGGAAACACCAGCATAGGCGTCCCCGCATGTCCGAAAACCAGGCCCTCCATCTCCCGATTCAGTTCCTGGCTGTATCCCTTGTGATATTCGCGATTCATTCTTCGGCAGTTCCGGCAGACGAAGTATCCTACCTGAAGGGGAACCCCGCAAGACCAATTTTGTGCCCAACTGCGCCACTTTAAGTCTGCAAATGATATCGTGATACGAGATATGTCGTGGAGCTTCCCCAAACTGATCCCGCGCTCCGCGCCGGTCATACTTCTGGTTCTCACTCTCGCTGCCGTTACCGGGTTCGCCGCCGTCAGCCATCTCGTCGCCCGCTACAACGCCAATCAGCAGTCCCGAGGCCGCAAGCTCTACCAGCGAGGCCTCGCCGATTCCGCCGCCAACCGCTACGACGATGCCATCGACGTCTTCCGCGCCGCTCTCACGTGCGATCCCACCAACTCCCAGTATCAACTCAGCCTGGCCCGCGCTCTGCGCGACAGCAACGATCCCCGGCGTCTCGACGAAGCCGAATCCTACCTCATCGCGCTCTGGCAGCGCGCTCCCCAGGACGCCGCCGTGAACCTCGCTCTGGCTCGCGTGGCCGCTCACCGCGGCTCCATCGAAGACGCCACTCGTTACTACCACAACGCCATGTATGGAGTCTGGAACACGGATCCCGACGCGAACCGCAGCAAAGCTCGCATCGAACTGATCCAGTTCCTGCTCAAGAAAGGCGCCTCCGACAAAGCTGAGTCGGAACTCATAGCCCTCGCTACTGCCTTGCCGCCCACCCCCGCCGCGCATCTTCAGACCGCTCAACTTTTCGCGCAAGCGCAGGACTACGCAGGTGAACTGTCCCAGTACGAAGAAGTTCTCCGTCTCGATCCCTCAAGCTCCGCTGCCCTGGCCGGAGCCGGTCAAGCCGCCTACAACTCCGGCAATTACACCAGCGCCCGTGGCTATCTACAGGCGGCAGTCAACGCGAACAAGGAGGATGAAGCCTCTAATCAGCTTCTGGCAACCAATGAACTCATTCTCCGCAACGATCCTTTCGTCGGGCACATCTCCGACGTCGAACGCAATCGCCGCATCGCTGCCGCCTTTGCTCAGGCGGAAACCCGTCTCGACGAGTGCGGCCAGCAGAAAGGCATCGACTTCAATACGGCGGCAACTCCCACCGCATCGCCGCTGATCGCGCTGCAGTCCCTATGGACTGAGGCCAAACCAGATCTGACCCGTCTCCGCTCCCCCGCGGAGACCGATCTCCCGGATGCGATCATGGATGTGGTCTTCCAGATCGAGCAGCAGACTGCCGCGACCTGTGGCCAGCCAAAGGGCGTAGATCTCGCACTGCTTCTGATCTCCCAAAAACGCGAGGCCGCCAACCGATGAGTGATTCATTGTCCACCAGCCATTCTCCGCTTCCATCGGCGCAGCCTCCTCTGTCCCGGTTCCGGGCACCCCGCCGTCTGTTTTCAACACTCGAGGGAGTTTTCAACGAAGAAGTTTTCTTCCTGATTCTTTCCGTGTTCATCGGAATCTTCTCCGGCCTCGCCGTTGTTTGCTTCCGTCTTGCCATTGACTGGACGCACCTGGCCTTGCTCGGCCCGCTCCCCGAAACCCACAGCTGGCGGCTGTTCGCAGTTCCAGCGCTCGCCGGCCTGGTCGTTGCCGCCCTTGTGATTCATGTCTTCCCCACGATCCGCGGCAGCGGCGTGAATCAGACCAAGGCTGCGCTCTTCATCTTCAACGGATTCATCCCCTTCCGCACTGCTATCGGAAAATTCATCTGTTCCGGCATCGCCATCGGTTCCGGCCAGTCCCTGGGTCCAGAAGATCCATCGCTCCAGATCGGAGCCGGTATCGCCTCTGCTCTTGGACGCCAGCTCGAAATCTCCCGCGAGAAGCTCCGTCTCATGGCTCCGGTCGGCGCCGCAGCCGGCCTTGCCGCCGCATTCAACGCTCCCATCTCCGCCGTCCTCTTCGTCATCGAAGAGGTCATCGGACGCTGGAGCGCTGGCATCCTCGGCTCCGTCGTGCTCTCCGCCGTTTCGAGTGTCGTGATCGTGCGCTGGTTTCTCGGCAGCGAGCCGCTGTTCCGAATTCCCGTCACCACTTTCAAGCGCCCCACCGAGCTCATCGCCTATGCCGTGCTCGGCATTGTCGGAGGCCTCGCCTCCGTCGCGTTCGCCAAGTCCATCGGCTATCTGCGTCCCCGTCTGAAAGCCTTGCCCCGCTGGACCCAATACTTTCAGCCCGCGGTCGCCGGACTCCTCATCGGCCTCATCGCTTTTCTCGGCGCGCCCCAGATCATGGGCGCCGGTTACGATTCCATGGACCAGGCCATGCACGGCCAGTACGCATGGAAAATGTTGGCCATCCTCGCCGTTCTCAAGATCGTTGCCACCACGCTCTCCTTCGTCAGCGGCGCTCCCGGCGGTATGTTCGCTCCTACTCTCTTTATCGGAGCCATGCTCGGCGGCGCTGTGGGCGATATCGAGCGCTTCTATTTTCCGCACCTCACCGGATCCACCGGAACCTACGTCCTGGTCGGCATGGGCGTCCTCTTCGCCGGATTCCTTCGTGCCCCCATGACGTCCGTCTTCATGGTTCTTGAAGTCAGCGGCAATTATGAGATCATCGTTCCGGTCATTGTCGCCAACACGTTTTCTTATCTCATCTCGCGCAGCCTGCAAGACGTTCCCATCTTCGATTTGCTCACGCGCCAGGACGGCCTCATCCTGCCCTCTCTGGAAGAGGACCGCGACGAGGCCATCCTCCGCGTTGAAGACGCGATGCTCCCCGTGCCCAATACCATTCTCAGTGCCGAGGAGTACGTCGACGCCAACGCCCGCCGCGTGCAGGATTCCACCGAGGCAAACTTCCTGGTGCGCATGCATCCCACTGGCTGGAACATCGTGAGCCGCGACCAACTCCAGCGTCTTTTCCTCGAAGGCAAAGGCGAACACACGCTGGGCTCGTTACTTCCACCGCAGTTTCTTCCCAGCTTGTATCCTGATCTACCGCTCGACTCCGCGCTCCGCTTCGTGAATGACTACCCGCTGATACCCGTGGTCAATCGCGCCAATTCCCGTAAATTGGAAGGCGTAGTCTCGCGCGACTCGGTCTTTAAGCGATATGAAAGCGACCGAACGCCGGTTGGTGGCTGAGCTCAGCGGACAGTTGGCCGTGAGGGGATGACTCGATTGAGGGATTCGTATCAGGGCACGGCTTTAAGCCGTGCCGCAACACTCTCCTTGACGGAACTCGCCTTCAGGCGCTGCACTGGCGCTCACTGCGCGCCGGTTCGCTTGTATCCGCTGTATTTGATAATTTCCCGCAGATGCACCGGTCCGTTTTTGAACGCAAGCGAATCATCGGAGCGCGTATACGCTGGAAACCAGTAACGCCCGTCCACCTGCTGGCGATAAGTCACAAACGTAGGGCGCAAGTCCGAATGCTGATGTTTTCCTTTACGTATCAAGTCCGGACCGCTCTTGCCACATACCTTCACAATCTGGAAATCCTGCGTGTCCACCCAGATCTGCCCTACAAAATATCGCTTGCTCTTTTCTTTGTTCTTCGGCTCCACGTGAAACTGGTAGGTGTCCAGGTCGTCGACATGCTGCCGCCCGTTGTAAGTCAGGTTGTACTGTGCCAGGTCTTCGCTGCCCAGCATGAGCGGCATGAAAACGCGAACATCTTCCATATCGTCAGGGGTTAGCTGGAGCCCGCGCAATGTAGATTCCGCCGCGAACTTAACTTTCTCCTGTCGCCGGCCTTTGTCGTCATAGGAAACATCGGTCACCTCGTGAAACTTGCCCGTCGCCTCCTGGCCGCTAAGCGTCTCGATCACCACATCCTGCGTGTAGATGTAATGAAGGCGCGCTTCCTTAGCGGCCGCCTCAGTTGCCCCAAATTTCTGAATCACTTCCTCCACGCTCATCGTTTTCAGCGGGGTGGAATCCAATGGGCCATTGCCCGCGTCGCAATTTGTCTGCCCCCGCAAACCGACGGGCAGCAATAGCCACAGAAGAAGAAGCAGAAAGATGTCTGCGAGAAGCGCCTGTAATTTCATGTTGCCCTCCTTGCGTTGTCATCCTGAACAGAGATTGGGCCTCGCCAGCGCGACGCACCGGAGTGGAACGATACCTAGTTCACCTATGCCGCCGTCATTTCTACCACACCCAGACACCCGTGAAACCCCCGCCCAGACTCCCATCTTCCACACATGTGCAAATTCTTGCGTCTGGCCCTGCATTCCTTCCCCTAACTCGAATCCCAGCCGCCGCAGTTTGGTATGCCGATTGCCGTGATAGCCTGGAAGCCACGCCAATCCGGCATTCCGCGAGTTCTTTCGCATCTATATGCAGTTTCCCCCGATAGGATCATCTTATGAAGACGACAATCATTGCCTTCTGCCTTCTCTGCGCAACCGCCGCTTTCGCCCAGAGCGGCCCCATCCTGAGCAACTCGCCCGCGCCCGTTGTGATGTCGGAGCATCCCCAGCACGCCACTGAACATGCGATGGCGCAGGAGACCAGCCTGCTCAGCGGACTTTCTCCCTACACCTATGCCAAGGGCGAGGTTCCACTAGCCGAGCTCGGATCTCTCCCTTACGAAACGCCACTAGGCGATGTGGCCCGTGCTTACAGAAAAGAACACGCCGAAGCGCCGAAAGCCACGCTAGTCTTGGATAAGTAATTAGAGGAGTCAGTTTCTCGAGTTTGCCTTATGTGGGACAGCCGGCTCGGCTGTCCCGGCGGGCGCACCGAGGCGTGCTGCTTCCAGCTTGGAACGCTGCTATAGATTGCTCGATCGCGGGCGCCTAGAATCTTACCCTTACTCGCCTGCCCCCATCATCAAAATCGGCAAAGTCGGGGCAGTTGCCCCAGTCTCGTCTTCCATGGTGATGGCAAACGCCTTCGCCTCCATGGCCGCCGGCAGCACGGGATTCACCACACTGGCGCTGCCATGCGCATCCGGCTTGAACATTCCAGCAGGAATCGGTGCGCCGCTAACCGGAATCAGCCACAACTCATAAGCCTTCCGCGGCGGCAGCGCTGGCATGTTGTTCGCCAGGAAAACCAGGCTGCTGCGATTGCGCAAATAAAATGCCTTGCCCTGTGGCTGCGGCGCCGCTTTCGTTGAAACTAGCGTCACCCGTTGTGTCTCGGGATCAAGGATCGGCGCCGCAATCCGGCGCAGCTCTTCCAGTTCACGTGCGTTACTAGCCACCTGAGAATGCGCGTCTTCAAGTTGCTGCCTCAACGCCATATTCGCCCGCTGCAACGACAGTATCGAGGGTATCACCGCGATTATCGCAACGGCCCATGCCAGCCATCCCCACCAGCCCGGTCCCCACGGCCACGCGCGCGACTTTGTCTCACGTTTTCGAGTAATTTGTGAGAGAGCGTCAGCCACACGCGCCTCGCGCGCCACCGCATCCAGCAGCCTCTGCCGCGCCCGCTGCGGAGGCCTCGGGCCCGCCGCCGACAGCGCCAGCAACGCTGTATCCGCGCGCAGTTGCTCCAGTTCCAGCCGGCAAGCCGCGCATGTCGCCAGATGCGCATCCACCCGCGCGCGATCCTCTCCCCGCAGCGCATCCAACGCGTACAGTGCAAGATCGTCAGCGTATTGTTCGTGCTCGCTCATCTCAAGTCAATGTGGGGACAGCCGCCCTCGGCTGTCCGCGGAGCGCAGCTCCGCAACTCTCTCAACTCTGAAACGCCTTCCGTAAAGCAATCAACCCCGAACGAATCCGCGTCTTCACCGTCCCCAGCGGCTCTCCGGTCTTGTCCGCAATCTCGGAATGGCTCATGCCTTCCCAATAAGCCATCTCAAGAGCTGAACGCTGCGCCGGAATCATCGTTCCCATCACGCCGCGAACCTTCTCCGCAGCCCGCGACAGGTCTGCGTCTCCGGCCAAATCCGGCACCACCGACAACACCACGTCGTCAATGTCGGTTTCCGGCCTCCGCTTTCTGAGGAAGTCAATCGCGCGGTTGCGTGTAATCACCGCCAGCCAGCTTCCCAGGCTGCCGCGCGCGGCGTCGAACGCCGTCGGCTTGCGCCACAATTGCAGAAAGACTTCCTGCAGGACGTCTTCCGCCGCTCCGGTATCGCCCAGCACCCGCAAAGCAACCGCATACACGACCGAAGAATAGCGGTCGTAGAGCGCCGCCATCGCCCCCTGATCGCCGGCCTTCAGTCCCGTCACCAGAGCCAGATCCGCCGAGCTGCTTTGTGGTTGGGGACTCGCCAAAAGCTATATCTCTTCCTTATATAGATATACGAAAAATCAGCTCCGCCGGATTGCCTCCTGCTCGGGACAAACTGCCCAAAGCTGTGGCGGAAACATAGCAGCCCGACACTACCTCCGGCAAGCGATCGAGTCGGGGTAATCCGATTGAGCAGCTTCGTATAAGTGACGCGTGTCAGGCTATGGGCCTAAGGCTCGCAACGGGCGTGGGTTTGGAGTCGTACCAGGGTATGGCTTCAGCCAAACCGTAAATGCCACATTATGAACCGCCCCTTCAGGCGCCGCCGGCGCTCCGGACCTTTTCCGCTAGGGTACGTTCAGAACATCGAAGCCCGCGGCTTTTCGCTGCTGAGGGAAATGCCCGATTACTGGCTCAGTTTGATGGCCAACTGCCGCTCCGGCTGGGTCATCTGACTCCACAATTTTTGCAGGTCGTCCTGCAGCGCCTGATTGTCGGGTTCCTTGTGCAGAGCCAGCGCAAACCACCGGTAGGCAGTGGGCAAATCCCGCGGGGTGCACGTTCCCGTCGAGTAGAGCGCAGCCATCGAAATCATCGCCTTTGCGTTGGACTCGTCCGCCGCCTGCTTCAATTGCTGCAGGCCGTGATCGCAGTCCTGCCGCACCCCGCGTCCGTAAATGTAGCGTTCCGCATTGGTCACAGGATCAATCGGTTTCGCTGCGGGAGGCTTCGCCATCGCAGGCGCGGAGGCTGACGCTTTCGGCGCGGGCTGCGCGTCCACCGGAGCCGCTTTAGTGTCGGGACCAGGAGTCGGCGGAGGCGTAGCCCCTGCAGGCAAGTTGGGATCGCCAGATTGAGCTTGTGAAGGGGAGAGTTGCGATGGAACAGCTTGAGCAGGAGCGCTTGCAGCAGGAACAGCCTGCAAAGGGGGGGGCGCGGTCTGCGTGGGAGCGGACGGGGCCGGCTCCTGCGCCGCTGGTTGTGCCGGGGTCGTCGCAATGCTGCCGGTGGCCGAAGCCGTCCCGTTATTGCTGACTCCCGCTGCCGGAGTCGAGCCGTCAGGGCTTGCCAGCCCTGGTGCGGAACCGGAATCCGGGCTCTGGGCAGCGTCCGGCGTCGGCTTCGCCGCCAGCGGCTTCTTGTCGCCGGCGATCAGTCCGTCGAAGCCAGCCTGCTTAAAGTGTAAATAACCAAATCCCACCGCCAGCCCCAGCGCTACCAGAATTAACACCAGCTTGCCCCAACCCCGCTTCGGTTCTTCCTCATCATCGAGAAGATAGTCAACATTGGAAGACGGCCGCAGAGCGTCAGACTCAGCATAACGATCGATAGCGGGTCCCGGAGTGCTCAAGCCAAGAAAAGAGTGCCCGGTGATGACTGGTCCCGCGCTGGGCTTAGCCTCGCTGGGGCGAACCGCGTTGGGTCGAGCCTCGCTCGATCGGACCTCGTTCGTTCGAACCGCGCCCGGCCGAACCGCGCTCGTTGGAACCTCTCTGGTCCAAAGCTCGCTCGTCCTCACTTGGGGCGAAGGAGGCGCCGCCGACGGACGCTCCGCGTTCACGATGCCCAATCCTGCCGCCTCGGGAAGTGGTGCTTGAGCTGATGTGAGTGCGGCAACACTTTCCGACGGCGCAGTCGGCGCCTGACCGGCAGAACGCGCCTCAGCCGGAGTCGTTGCCACCAGAGCCGCTCCGCACATTCCGCAAAAGCGGTTGGCCTTGTCGTTCTCGTTGCCGCATCGTCCGCAGCGCACACACCCTCCTCGACTATTCTGTCATTTAGATTAACTCCACTGCCCGTGGTTTCGCGAGTACGATGCTGATTCGGCAAGTCTCGAAGGTCACAAAAGCAATGTTGGGGACTTATTTTTGGTCTGGAATCTCGCGGGTAGCTTCTTAATTCAGAGGAGTGCTGGATGGGTCCGATAGAGCAATCAGCTTGCCCACCGGATACTCTTCCTGGGTAAGAGGAATCGCAGGCTCGGAGTTGACGATAGTCAGCACATCGCCGCTGTGAACTCCGCGCAGGAGCAGACGATCACGCTCGACGCCCACGACTCGATATTTCTCGTCGAAAACTGACATCGCGACTCCTTAGGTAGCTATTAGATGCCAAATTCCACGCCCTGGATACCAAGGAATTCACTCTCCCTTGTCGAAAGGTTCCAAAATAGAACGCAACATTCCGGCGTTCCGTTTGCGAATCGACTATGCTCCGAAGCGCACCGAGACCAGTTTCGAAACACCGGGCTCTTGCATGGTCACACCGTAAAGGACGGGCGCGATGCTCATGGTCTTCTTGCTGTGAGTAATCAGCACAAACTGGGTCTTGATGCTCATCTCCTTCACCAGTTCGGTGAAGCGGCCGATGTTGGCCTCGTCCAGTGGAGCATCCACTTCGTCGAGGATGCAGAACGGGCTGGGCGTGTACTGGAAGATGCCGACCAGCAGCGCGAGCGCCGTCAGCGCCTTCTCGCCTCCGGAGAGCAGCAGCACACTTTGCAGCCGCTTGCCAGGAGGCGATGCGACCACGTCGATGCCGCTCTCTGCGGAATTTTCTTCGTCGGTGAGCTTCATGAAAGCATGGCCACCGCCAAAGAGCTTCTTGAATGTGACTCCGAAGTTCTCGTTGATCTTGGTGAAGGCCTCGTTGAACTTCTGGCGCGAGACTTCGTCGATCTCGCGGATGGTCGCGGTCGTGTTCTCGATGGAAGAGATCAGATCCTTTCGTTGGCCATCGAGGAAACCGTGCCGCTCGGCGGTCTCGCGGTACTCCTCGAGCGCCATCATGTTCACCGGGCCCATGGCTTCGAGCTTGGCTCGCATCTCCCGATGAGCCTGGTCACAAGCGGCTAGCTCGTTACCGGTGACCAGCGCCAGTGTGGTGTCGGCTAGCAAAACGTCGCGCTCGATCCCCAGTTCGTTTAGGCAAGTATCGGCCATGTACATGGAGTCGGCTTCCAGCTTGGCGGCTGCGGCCTGCAACTCGCCACGCCGGTCGCGAGCCTGGTCGAGAAGCAAGCGGGCGTTCCGCAGCAGATCGTCGATTTCGGAGAGTCGCGCGCGGAGTTGATCTTTTTCGAACTGCAGCAGACCCTCACGAGCGTGGCCCGCGTTGCGCTCTGCCTCGAAGTCGGCGGCTTGCTGGTCGAGTTGCAGGTTCTCGGTTTCGCGCTGCAGCTTCTCCGCAGCCGCCGCTTCAATCTGCGAGACCAGTGCGTAAAGGCGCTCGCTCATTTCGGCGAAGAGCGAATCGATACGCCCGAGCACTGCGCTTGCCGAGCGGTGACGCTCTTCGAGTGCTGCGACCCGGGCCACGCGCTGCGAATTAGCCTGAGCGGCGTCTTCCCGACGCTGACGTAAAGCGCCGAGCGATTCCTGGGCGGCGGCAATCTGCTGCTCGAGTTCGGCGCGGGTTGCTTCGAGGACGCTGATTTCCGCTTGTCGAGCAGCGATGGTTGATTCCTGTTCAGCGCGCTCCAAGGATAGGCGTTGCAACTCCGCTTGTGAGACGCTGACGCGTTCTGTGACGCGGGCCATTTCTGAATCAAGTTGCCGCAGCATATGGCCAGAGGTCATCGATTGGTGTTCAGCTTCGCGCTTTTCAGCGTCCAGACGTTCCAGCAGGGAAGTGAAGTCTTTAATTTCTCGGCCCTGGGTGAGCACCCGCATCTCTTCTTCACGCAGAGCCCGCTCGAGATCCTCCAGCTGTCGCAGGACTTCGCGGAGTTCGCGCTTCATAGAGAGGGGGCCTTCGGCGCGCTGTTTGCCGCCCGTGACGGTGACGTTGTGAAAGCATTCTCCGGATTGCGAAAGGAAAAATGCATCGGGATTCTCGAGCGCGAGACCGCGTGCGGTATCGGAGCCGGGAACGATGTAGCCATCGCGCAGCTTGGGAAGAATTACTTCCAGCGACTTCCCGAATCCGTCGAGCACGCGGATAGTGGACTTCAGCGGCACGATGGAAGCTGTGGGCGGCGCGCAGTGCGCGGCTTCGTCAAGAATGAAAGAGAACTTGGCTTGCGCGTCTTCGGGATGAACCAGGAAGGTGGCTCGGCCATCGACATCGCTGCGCAGCAGGCGGAGGCCTTCGTCAGCAGCGTCCCAGGACTTGACCACGATGTAATTCAATTCGTCGCGCAGGAAGTCTTCGACCACGCGCTCAAAACGCGGCTCGACTTCAAGGAAATCCGCGAGCACGCCGACCGGGGCCAGACCGCTCTGCATTACTCCTGATTGGAAAAGGCGCCGAACAGATTCGGTCGAGTAGCCGTGTTCCGCGATCACCGCTTCGAGAGAGGCTTTCTTTCCGAGAGCTGTGGCGAATTCGGCACGGAGCGAGTCGAGATGTGTCTTGGCTCTGGTTTCGCCGAGGCGCTTGGCTTCGAGCAAACGGCGAAGCTGGCTGATCTCTTCGGTAATTCCGGTGACGCGTTGCGTGATGGTTTCGAAGTCGAGGGCGAGTTGTCCGCGCTGGCCACCGAAGGCTTCGACCTGAAGGTTGGCGCTTGTAATTTCAGTTTGCAGACGCCGGGCTTCGCGATCGGCGCCTGCGAGGCGCTCCTCGGCCTGCGCGAGTTGGTTACGCAGCCGCGAGGCCGCGGACACAGTGTCAAAAATGGCGACGCGCGATTCTTCCTGCTGATGTTCAAGTTCGGCCAGCGCGGTAGCAGCGGCTGCGGCTTCCTGCTGCGACAGCGCGAGTTCGTGCTGAGCTGCGGCCAGGTCAGCGGCGGCTGATTCGAGCACTTGCTGGTTGGAATCGCGTTCGGCCTCAAGCGCGGTCAGGCGGTGACGAGCCTGGGCCAGTTCTGCTTCCGCCGAGGCGGAACGAACCACGAGTTCGGCGCAACGTTCTTCATTGTGCCGGCGGCGGGCGCGGGCGCGATCGATTTCCAGATCGATCTGGCTCAGGCGGTCACGATTCTCGCGCAACTCAGCCTCGATGGTATAGCCGCGCTCGGTGCCTTCTCCGTGCTCGGACTCGAGTTGGCGGACAGATTCGGCGCGGTGCTGCATGTCTTCAGCGAGAGCGTTGAGCTGGGCATCGAGTTCTGCGCTCTCCTGTTCAATGGCGGCGAACTTGCTCGCCAACACCACGCGCAGCTGGGCCCGCATTTCGTCGCGCAGCTTGGCATAGCGCTCGGCCTTTGAGGCCTGGCGCTTCAGCGAATTCATCTGGCGCGTCACTTCGTCGAAAATATCGTTCACGCGTGCCAGGTTCAGCTTCGCATCTTCGAGGCGAGCTTCGGCGAGGCGCTTCTTCGTTTTGAATTTCGTGATTCCGGCTGCCTCTTCGAGAATCGCGCGGCGGTCGGTAGGACGGCTGCTGAGAATCTGGCCAATGCGTCCCTGTTCGATCAGAGCATAGGTCTCCGGTCCGAGGCCGGTGCCCATGAAGAGTTCCTGAATATCGCGGAGGCGGCAGAGCTTGCCGTTGAGCAGGTATTCGCTGTCACCGGAACGGAACAGGCGACGCGTGACAACGATTTCTCCTGTGCGGAATTGTTGCTGATTGAATTTACGCCGCCGGATCTTGAGCACGACCTGGGTTGCGCCGCTTACCGCGGCGGAAGTCGCGATGGGCACGATTGCGTGCACCGGCAGGGCGAATACCGGTTCATCGTCGGGGAAGGCGACCGCCAGCGTATCCACTTTCGACCGCGGAATTTCTATTTCTTCTGTTTTGCCTGGCTGAGCCTCTTCCACAGCGCGTTCGGTGACTTCGGCGGCGCGGGCGCGGACGGCTGCCTCGTCCCAGTCCTCGGCCGGACGGCGGGCGGCTTCAGCGCTCACGGGAAGTTCATCCTGGATATCGATCTCTGTGGGCGCGCCGGCGTCTGGACCGGGATACTCTTCGGGATCGATCAGCGTGAGCGAGACCTCGGCCATGCCGGTGGGCTTGCGGTCGCGGGTTCCGGCGAAGATCACATCTTCCATGCGCGAACCGCGCAGCGTCTTGGCCGACTGCTCGCCGAGCACCCAGGAAATGGCGTCGGCAATATTCGACTTGCCGCAGCCGTTGGGGCCGATGATGGCAGCGATGCCATCCCCGTGAAACTTGAGGTCGGTGCGGTCGCAGAACGATTTGAATCCGAGAATCTGAAGCCGCTTCAGTTTAAGCAACGTGGACTCCTTCGAGAAGCAGTGGCCAGTCTTTCGTAGTGCTGCTTGCCGGCCTGTTTACCAGACTGATACCTCCAGCGCCGAAACGGTGCTTGCGCAACCCTCGACCGTCCTTGGCTGGATTCGGGCGGGCACAAATTAGAGCTACTGTAACGGTGAAATCGGGGTGGGGTCAAGCAATATAACACTATATATTGTATGGCCTTAAGAGCGAACGCGTTGGGTTGCACATGCATTGCAGCAGATCGATGGTTTACGGGAGAAGGAAGGACGAGGTGGGAGAACCGCGAGAGCAAGATTATGGTAGCGCAGTTAGCGGTCTGAGACAACGATTCCGAGGGAGCGGCAGGGGGTTAGAGATACTTCGACTTCGCCGAGGCCTTCGCCTCGCGAACGGCTCGGCTACGCTCAGGATGAAAGACTTCCGCATGGGTCAGATGTTAACTAGCGAAGCTGCGCGTATTCCGCGTTGGCTTGCCCCAGGATCGGTAGATCGGCGTCGGCGTTTTTCCAGAGAGCGAAAAAATCCTGATAGGCGGTGCGGGCACCAGCTGCGTCGCCGGAGAGAGCGCGGGCCCGCGCCAGGCCTAGGTGAGACAGAGCACTTAGGGGAAAGTTCACGGTCACGCCTGGATGGTCGATAACCTTCTGAAACTCGGCGGCGGCGTGTTGGGCGTTTTCTGAGTTCGTCCTCGCGATTCTTGCGAGATCCAGGTAGGCCTGGCCGCGCAGGTATACCGGATACATGGTGCCGGCGGAAAACGGCGGCGGATCGGCCAACTCATAGGGGATGGACGAATGCAGTATCGCGATAGCCTGGGCTGGATCGTGTCGCTCCGACGCGATGGCTGCACGCACGGTAGGAACCCAATAGTTCTGCATCAGGGTGTCGAGCGGGAACTCCTGATTGAGTGCTACCACCAATTTTTCGGCTGTGGCAACATCTCCGCCGCGGGCCATGGCCATCGCAACCTCCACCTTTACATCGCGGCCGGGAGCGAGAGCCAGAGCTTCGCGGGCCTGCTTCAGGCCTTCGGCGGCGTTTCCAAATTCAACCTCGCGAATGGCCTCATTGCCTTGCCAGAACGCGGCCGTTTCTTTGGAGTCGTTGCGCTTGGCTGAATCCTCGGCCTGGGCCGAGAGTTGACGTGACTTCTGCAGGTGGCCGTAATCCGCTTGCGTATCGGACTCCGCCGACAGCAGGATGTCCTCCGCACCCGGCTTGCCCATCGCCCAGGAGAACTGCTGCTGCATGCCCTGCACATCTTTGCGCAGGAAGTCGAGGTAATAAACGGATTGCCGCAGGTAGACGCCGTCGAGCTTCTGCGCCAGCGCTTCGTCAAATGTCGACTTCGCCTCGTCGAGCCGATTCATCGAAAAATACGCCACCCCAAGATTGTTGTATCCGAGGATGGAGGCGGGTTCGAGGCTCAGTGCTTCTCGTGTCACTGCAGCCGCCCTTTCGAACTGCCCTATCGTGAAGTAATTCACTCCGAGGTTGGTCAGAGCGACGTAGTCCCGCGGATAATCCTGGATCCAAAGTTCATATTGTTGAATGGCTTTCTCCAACTCGCCGGTGACCAGCGTGAAGTAGGTGCACGAGATGTAATACTTTTCGCGGTCGCTGACCCGGTCGCGCAATTCATACGCTTTGCGCACGTTCTCAATTGCCGGGGTTGCCTGGCCGAGATTGTTATAACGGATGCCAAGAGAAGCGTAGGCGCGGGCAAAATTGGGATCGAGTTCGATTGCGCGCTTGAGCAGGGGAAGAGCGTCCGTGTCCCCTTTTTCGCGGGCCAGCCTATCGCCCTCGGTGTAAGCCTGCAGCGCTTCCAGAGACGAAGTGGTGGCTTCGTCGAGCGGCTTGTCAAACTTCTGCACCGACGCCAGAGATTCGCCGAGCTTGCCGCGCAAAGTGGCGGCGGCGGCGCCAAGGGTTTGCAGGATGTTATCGCGGCTCTCGGCCTCGGCCTGAGCTGCTCCCAGCAAATCGCCGGTGCGGCAGCTGGTTGCCTTGAGAACAATTGCGTAGTGGCTGCCCAGGCTGGCGATTGATCCCGCCAACTGAGCCGCGCTTCCTGTGCGCAGACAAACTTCGCGGGCTACGTCGCGAGTCACCCGGAGATCTGAAGTTCTTCCCATCAGCTTCAGGGTCTCGCTCAATTTACGATCGGAAAGCACGTTGAGAAAAGGCGACTGCTCCAGATCGACTGCCAGGGCTTCTTTCAAAGTGCTGTCAAATACGGGATCGCCTGTCGTGTTGGCGAAGTCGGCGATTACGATCACGTCTTTGTTGGTGAGCTGCGAGGGCTTATGAAAATGGAGATAAAGCGAGGCAGCGGAAAGAGCGATGAGTGCGGAGGCTGCCATCGGCACCAGGAATCTCGAACGCGGACGGATGGAACGCGGACGGCTAGTTTTGCCTGAGGTTGCCGTGGGAGCTTCGACTTCCTCCGACTCCGTGATCGCGACACGTTTCGACTCGCTGTCACGTTTCAGGCGTTGCAGGTCAGTGCGAATATCGGCCGCATGCTGGTAGCGCAGGTTCCGGTCTTTTTCGAGCGCTTTGTTGATGATGCGTTCGAGTTCGTCGGGAACCTCTGAGCTGAGCCGCACGGGTGCGACCGGAGCGCGATGCAGAATCGAATCGAAAATCGCGGCGGTGGTGTCGCCACGGAAGGGTGGGGCGCCGGTCACCATTTCATAAAGCGTTGCCCCGAAGGAAAACAAGTCGGTGCGTGCGTCGAGCTCTTTTCCCAAGGCCTGCTCTGGTGACATGAAGGCAACGGTTCCCAGAGCAGAGCCTCGACTGGTCATCTGTTCCTGCGTCGCGCTGAGGCCTGAAGTTGCCGACGTCGGCGAGTTGGAGGCGGAACGGGCAGCGATTTTTGCCAGTCCGAAGTCGAGTATCTTGGCCTGGCCGCGCTCGGTTACGAAAATATTGCCAGGCTTGATGTCGCGATGAATAATGCCCTTGGCATGCGCGGCGTCAAGAGCGTCGGCGACCTGGATGCCCAGCTCGATTGCGGGTTCGATTTCGATCGGCCGTCCAGCTATGCGATGAGCGAGGGCTACGCCTTCGAGATATTGCATGGCAATGAAGGGACGGCCTTCGTGTTCTCCGATTTCATAGGTGGTGCAGATATTTGGATGGTCCAGGGCTGAGGCGGTGCGCGCTTCGCGCTGAAAGCGCTCCAGGCTTACGGGATCATTGGCGAATTCGTCGGGAAGGAATTTCAGTGCGACGAAACGGCCGAGCTTGAGATCCTCAGCCTTGTAGACCACACCCATGCCGCCGCCCCCGATCTTCTCGAGGACCCGGTAGTGCGAGATGATCTGGTTCAGCAGGCAGGAGGGCTCCCAACCCTTTCGGCAGAATCGTAGGCCCGGTTGGCTGGGGAAGTCAAAACCCGCGTCAAACCCAAAGACGCGCGAAGCAGTGCTGGCTATAGGGGTTCTTCGACTTCGCCGAGGCATTCGCTTGGCGAACGCCCCGGCTGCGCTCAGGATGACAATCCTAGAGTGAAGAGGTCAGCTATCCAGCTACTTGCTTCCCAGCTTTTCGAAGAAGAGGCAAATGGTTTCTATGCCATGGTGAAAGTTGGGGATGTGGAATTTTTCGTTGGGCGCGTGAAGGTTGTCGTCGGGGAGACCAAAGCCCATCATCACGCTGGGGATTTTCAAACCCTGGTAGAAATCGTTGACGATGGGAATCGAGCCGCCGCTGCGGATGAAGACGGTTTCTTTCTTGAATGTATCGTGTAACGCTTCAGTCGCCGCCTTGATGTAGGGGTTGTCGGTGCCGACTACGCAGGCCGGGCCTTTGCTCCACACTTTGATCTTCGTTTCGATGCCTTTGGGCGTCAGCTTCTTGACGAATGCTGTGTAGCTCTTGAGGATGTCGTCGGGATCCTGATTGGGCACAAGGCGCATAGAAACCTTGGCTGCGGCTTTGGCTGGGATCACAGTCTTGGCGCCGGCGGCGATGAATCCTCCGGGCATGCCGTGGACTTCAAGCGTGGGGCGCGCCCAGGTGCGGTAGAGAACGGAATAGCGGGGCTCGCCGGTTAGAACTTTTGATCCAACTTCGGTTTTGCGGTAGTGCTCTTCGTTGAAGGGCAGACGCTTCCAGGCTCTGAGTTCGTCTTTGCTGGGGGCCTTCACGCCTTTGTAGAAGCCGGGGATCAGGATTTTTCCTTTGGCGTCTTTCAGCTTGCTGATGATTTCGGTTAGCGCGAAGAAGGGATTGGGAGCGGCTCCGCCGTAGACGCCGGAGTGCAGATCAACCTTGGCGCCATGAGCTTCAATCTCTGTGTAGACCAGGCCTCGCAGGCCCACGCACAGCGTCGGAAGATTGGGGGCGAAAAGTTCGGTGTCGCAGACCAGGGCGAAATCGGCTTTCAGCTTGACCTTCTGTTTACGGACGTAGTCGGAAATGGATTCGCCGCCGACTTCTTCTTCGCCTTCAAAAATTACTTTGACGTTGATGGGAAGTTTGCCGTTTCCGGATTTCATCAGCGATTCGAGGGCCTTGACTTCCATCCAGAGCTGGCCTTTGTCGTCGACGGCTCCGCGGGCATAGATGTTGTTGTTGCGTTCGGTGGGATCGAAAGGCGGAGTCAGCCATTCGTCGAGCGGATCGGGCGGTTGCACATCGTAGTGCGCGTAGCAGAGGACTGTCGGCTTGCCGGTGGCGTGCAGCCAGTCGGCGTAAATGAGGGGATGGCCCTTGGTAGGGATGACTTCGACGTTTTCCATGCCGATGCGGCGCAGTTCGTTCGCTACGAAGTCGGCAGCCTTTTGTACGTCGGGCTTGTGTTCTTCCAGGGTGCTGACGCTAGGGATGCGGAGGAGATCTTTTAGTTCGCTTAGAAAACGCTGCTGATTATTGCGGGCGAAGTCTACTGCGGCGGACGCCATGGGGTGAGTCCTTTCTGTGCTAAACACCGCGGCTTCGTGAGGTCGCGGAAACGTTTCAGTATACCCGAACGATTGGGAGTGAGCGGTGGCTGATCGCCCCGCTTTTGCTCGACGGAACAGCCGAGGCGGCTGTCATAGCACGATCTCTACTAGCTGGGAAACCTCGCTGGGGAGAACGGCTTGAGATCGTAGTTGCAGTTGATTCCTGTAATTACTTCGGCCATCACCTGCGCCGTGATTGGAGCGAGTAGGATGCCGTCGCGAAAGTGGCCGGTGGCTACGTAATAGCCCGGAACGACGGCTGCGCCGAGAATCGGCAATCCATCAGGAGTTCCAGGGCGCAGGCCTGCCCAGTCTCCGAGAATCTTGGCGTTGCGCAACTCGGGGACGATGGCGATCGCCGCGCGGTGCAGGCGCTGAATCGTCTCGACGTCGGTGCGCTTGTCGAATCCGGCTTCCTCTACTGTGGCGCCAACCAGGATTCTTCCATCGCTGCGCGGGATCAAATAAACCTCCGGCGTGCGGATTACGTGCTTGAGTAGATTGCGCGAGGGTGAGGCCAAGCAGAGCATTTGTCCTTTCACCGGGCGCGTGGGAAAAGCCTGGGGCGCGATCTGGCCCGACCACGCTCCGGCGCAGTTGACGACTTTCGCGGCGTGGAATGAGGTTTTGGTTGTGATAACGCCGCCGACGCGTCCGTTAGAAAGATTGACACCTGTGACCTCCTCGCCCGACGAAATATCCACGGCCCTGCGCTTTGCCGTTCGTAGGACGGCGGCGGTGAGGGCGCGCGGGTCGACGCTACGCTCCTTGAGATGGAGGACGCGACCGGGGATTGCTTTGAAGAATTCTTCGATTTGGTCTGTGTTCGCGTCAACCCCGAACTCTTCGCGAAATGACTCCAATTCAATGTGGCTGAAGACAACTCTCCTCAATGCAGGCTCAAGCCGCTCCAACTCTGCCAGCCCGATTGCCGCCGGCCTCAGTTGCGGGCTGGTCAACACCGGATTGCCAATGTGCTCATTTGAGAGAAAGAGAATCGTGCCCTGATCTCTTAGATCAATCTTCATGTCCGATTCCAATTCCAACTCGCGCGCGAACTCGGGATACAGGCGCGCGCTAGCTGTAGCTAGCGGTTGCAGAGCGGCGGGCGTTTCAAGCGGACAATCGACCAGCATGCCGCCGGCGGCATAAGAGGCTTCGCGGCCCGGTTCGCCGCGCTCGACGACCAGGACGCTCGCACCTTTCCTTCGGAGCTCGATGGACAACGAGAGTCCGATGATGCCGCCACCGATCACGATTGCGTCCCAGTTCTTCACCCCCGCATTGTAAAAGACTTAGTTACTTTCGTTACCGGGGCGGTTACCCTTCTGCCGCCTATAATCCGTTCAAATCATTTAAGAGTGATGATGAAGACAAAGCCCAGCCCGAGCGAGGGAACTGCAGCGTCGTCGCCGTGGATTTATAGTCCTTGGCTCGATCTGATAGTGGGATGCGGCGCGTGGTCGGCTCCGCTGTTGCTGATCTCTTACTTTTCGATTGCTTCGAGCGCTCGCGCCTGGTCGGTCGCCTTCTACGGGCTGGCGCTATTCTTCAATTATCCGCATTACATGGCGACCATCTATCGCGCCTACCACCGCGAGGAAGACTTTCACAAATACCGCATCTTCACGGTGCATGTTACGGCGCTGATTGTGCTGACGCTGGTGCTGGCTCATTCCTGGGTTCGGATTTTGCCCTGGATTTTTACCATCTACTTGACCTGGAGCCCCTGGCATTACAGCGGGCAGAATTACGGCTTGTTTATGATGTTCGCGCGCCGCGCGGGAGCGAAGCCCAATGAGACAGTGCGCCGCGCGCTTTACGGCGCTTTCATCGCTTCGTATCTGATCCTGTTTCTAGGTTTTCATACGGGCGCCTCGGCTGATCCGCTTTTTGTTTCTCTCGGAATTCCCGCGATCGTAAGCCGGTGGGAGCAGATTCTGCTTGCCTTAGCATTTGTTGGGCTCGCAACTTTTGGGTTGTCGCGCCTGGCGCGGGAGACGGGCTGGCGGAAGCTGCTGCCCTCGCTGACTTTATTCTCGTCGCAGTTCCTGTGGTTCGTGTTGCCGGCGGGTATTTCGTTAATCAAAGGTTGGGAAATTCCGCAGAGCCGTTACAGCACTGGCGTGCTGGCTGTGATGCACTCGGCGCAATACCTCTGGATAACCAGTTACTACGCACGTCGCGAGGCTGCGGGTGAGGGCAGCCGCCCATGGCGGGCGTGGGCATACTTCTCCGTGCTGATTGCCGGAGGCATCGCGCTGTTTGTTCCCGGGCCGTGGCTCGCGAGCCGCGTGTTCCACCATGACTTCACGAACAGTTTTCTGATCTTCACTGCGCTGGTGAACATTCACCACTTTCTTCTAGATGGAGCTATCTGGAAGCTGCGGGATGGAAAGATTGCAGCACTTTTGTTGAGCTCGCGGGAGCGCATTTCCGATGCGGCATCGGGAGCCGGAAGCCGGCTGTCCCTGGCCTGGCACTGGTTTACTGGCGCAACGGCGGGCGCACGCCAACTGCGCGTGGGCGCTGCCCTGGTGCTGCTGTTGTGGGGGACGATCGATCAAGCTCGGTATTATCTGTCTCTCCGGGGTGACAACTTGCGCGATCTGCAGCGTGCGGCGGCGATGGATTCTTTTGATACTTCGGTGCAGATGCGGCTGGCCCGGCGGGAGCTCGATGAAGGCCACGCGCGGCCTGCGGAAGCGGCGTGGCGGAAGGCAATTCAAGCGAACCCTGCGGATCCTGCACCGCGGCAGGCGCTGCTGCGATTCCTCATCGGGCAGGATCGGATAGATGAGGCCTTGAGTCTGACGAATGCTTCTCTGAAGTACGCCCCGAAAGACGCGAATCTTTTGGTGGACCGCGGTCTTCTGGCGTTGCGCCTTGGTCAACCCGATCAGGCCGTGGAGAGCTGGGAACGGGCGATTTCCGCCGATCCGGGCCAGACGGCCGCGCATCTTTACCTGGCGAATGAACTCGATCATGAAGGCAAGGCTCAGGCTGCGGCCGGGCATTACGAAGTTTTTCTGAACGCGGTTGCCCGGCAGCCGGCGGCGAAACGTCCGGATCCGCAGAAGGTAATTGCTATCGCCCTGCGGATGGCGGATTGCCAGGTGCGGGCATCCGAGAGAACGCCGGCGATTCAATCTTACGAGTTGGCGGCAACTATAGCAGCTCAGACCAGGCAACCCAAGCTCGAGAGCATCGCCGACGTGAACGAAGCTGCGCTGCAGGCGGACGCCGGAAAATTGGACCAGGCGCTCGAGCTT
>Ga0209420_1000225_pt1 | contig 34514 bp, 36 predicted proteins | sample BlaSpr_A8_OM1_O1_FD_187972 | JGI IMG/M metagenome (GOLD analysis project Ga0209420, IMG submission 187972) | Forest soil microbial communities from Thunder Bay, Ontario, Canada - Black Spruce, Ontario site 2_A8_OM1_O1 (SPAdes) (version 2) | ecosystem: Environmental > Terrestrial > Soil > Boreal...
GGCATTCATTTTTCCGCTTTCAACGCCATTGCCGATCCGGCGCTGCTGGTTTTCCGCGCGTTCGCCCACTCTGCTCATCGCAGGATTTGCGGGACGCCCGTGATTCGCCGACGCGAAGTTGGACCTATCCGCGCTGGCTGTGTGCTCGTGCGCTGCCTGTTCAGACGTCGCTTGAACGTGCTCTTCATGTTCGGCTGCGCGCTCCTGTGCTGTTGCAACCACGGTGGTTCCACCGGGTCCGCCATTGAAACTCGCGTGGCCGACGACGCTGTTGTTGACAACCGTCCGGTCCACGAAGGTGTTGCGGACCACGGTGGTGTTCACGTTAACGACCGCGGTGTTGTACGCGAATCGTCCGCCGCGCCATTGGCCGCCAACAAATCCCACTCCGCCATAACCGAATCCGTAATTGACGCCTCCGTAAAATCCGACGTGCGGACCCCAGTATCCAGCATGAAATCCATACACGCCACCGGCGAAGCCCCAATATCCGGGAGTCCACAGCAGTCCAACACGCGGGGGGGCCACCCAAACGCCAGGAACCCAGAAATAATCGTCATTGGCATACGCCCAATAACCCGGCGTCCACAGATAGTCTTCCACCGGGCAAGGCGGCTGCACATAAACCGGAATGGCCGGAGGCGCCACACGAACCGAAATTCCTACCGCGATTTGCGCCGAAGCTGGAGACGCTGCGAGCGCGAGTCCCAAAGGCAAACATAAGGCAAAAAGTACTCCTCGAATAAATGTCAGCTTACGCATTGCGAATCCTCCCTTTGTACAACATATGACGAACTCGATTGAGCGGTACTGCTATTTGTAATAATGTCCTGCGAATTTAAGGCGCTCACTCCTTGCTATATCTAACACCGCAACCCGCAGAAGGTTTCGAGCCAATCGGGCAATTTCAGATTTGTTCCTTCTGGCACGGCATTCAACGATTATAGAAGGAGCGAAACGGTGGAAATCTCAAACTGAAAAAGTACTATCAGATTCGGTTAATACTTTCTGCGCGATTCACAAAGGTTGGGTCCGACACGGGTAGTGAATCTCAGCCTGCTCGATGTGGGTGCATCAGGCAGACAAGTGCGGCGGCGAGCAATGTGAGTACGAGCGGCGCCAAAGATCGTTTCCGAGCCGTCCCACGCTCGACTACCTCGCAGCACGGTGAGGGAAATCAAGGTTGCCAATCCCACACTACAGGCGATTACTATTGCTCCGTAGCAAGTCCATCGCGGCACAAAAAGGAGTACTGCTCCCACAACATCAAGGAGACCTGTTAGGTGGCGGAACCACTGTCCCCACCCGATAGCCGCAAAGTACTCTACCGTGTGTCCGGTTCCGGTAAGTTTGGTCGTCCCTACCGCCAGAAAGACAAGGCCAAGAACTGTACCAGGCCGCTATGCGAGCCGTTATTCCGGCAAGACGACCGCTTCGTCTCGAGGAATGGCGTCGTATGTCGCTCTGTCAATCTTCAAGTGCGCCATGACCAGTTCGGGCGGTGTGTGGGTGAGCCACTCGGTGAATGAAAGGTCCTGGTAGAAGGGGCTCTTGAACATCTCGAGGAAGACTAGATCCGAATCGCCGGTGTTCTCGATATAGTGCAGCAAGGTTTTTTCAATATAGCCGACGTCGCCCGCCTGAAAATCCATGGTGCGCCCCTTGTTGCCTGTGGACACCACGGTCATTCTTCCCTTGCCGGAGATAAAGTACTGCCATTCGTCGGCGTTGGGGTGCCAGTGCAGTTCGCGCAGCCCTCCCGGGTGAACGGTGACCATGGCCATCGAGGTTGTGGTGACCTTGAACTTGGTCGAGTCCACGATGCGCACCTCTCCGCCTTTGGTGCGCTTGGTCGGAGGCATTTCCATGGTGCGAAAAGAGAAATCTTGCGACGACCTAGGAAGCGCTCCCGCGGCAACTTTCTGGTCGTTCTCCAAAGATCCGGGAACTGCGGTCTGGAAGATGAATAATTCATCCTTGGGCAGATTTTTGAAAGCCTCCTGGGGAACGCCGAAGTTCTTTGCTAGGACCGAGGGTGGGAGGTGCGCCATCGCGTCGCTCAACAGCAGTGTTTCTGATTCTGAAAAATTGCCATCGTCGAAAACTAGCATGAATTCGCAGCCGTCGGGATCGAGACCCTGGATCGAGTGCGGAACACCGCTGGGGAAAAACCATAGATCATATTTGTTTGTGTCGGCGACAAAACTTTTTCCTTCCAAATCGATGGCCGTGATTCGCGCCGACCCGTAGAGCATGATTGCCCATTCGCCCGCCGAGTGCCAATGCAACTCACGAACACCTCCGGCGGTGAGTCTCATGTTTACGCCAGCCAAAGACTTCGAGACCGCCAATTCGCGAACGGTCACCTCGCGAGACCATCCGCCTTCGTAAGTTCGCTTGTTTGCAAAGGAGAAGGGATATTTGAATGTTTGAACCAAACTCTTGGAATCCGTTGAAGGCGGCCATATGGAATCCGGATTCTGACCGTCGAGGTCGGGATTCGTCGGGCCAGGATCGGTTTTGCTCCTATCGCCGGCGCCCTTTTGGGCATTAGACTGCTGTTGGGCGGCTGCGCCACTAACGGAGAGAGCTCCTACCGCCACAGTCAGGGCCGCTGAACCAACTTCCAGGAATCCACGCCGCGACAATTGCTCTTTCGGGTCCTCAGTGTCCATTCTTTCATCTCCTTGATGTGAAACAGCATTCAACCGGGATCTTCGATTGGATCCCTCGAATCCCTTATACACCTGTTCTTTAGAGTGAATAAAATTGCCCGTGGTGGCATACGTGTCGCTGCTCCAAGCCGCGGGTGGCCGACCGTTCCGCGCGGTGTCGGTGTTTAGTCCATGCACGACCGAACCTCGCGGGGTGCCGAATCTTCTTCTGCACGAAACGCAGGAAAGTCTTCGTCTTTTGATTCGCCTTGAATCTGAGCTGTCATCCCGACAGAGGCCGCCTTTCGGCCCACGAGGGATCTGCTTTCTCCGTCCGCTTAGCGCGGATAGCGTTCCAGAATTGAAACGGGGCGGAAAGATAGTTAAGCTGAGAAGTAACAAACTTCTTCGGATGGTGGTTCCAATGCGCAGCCCTGTGCAGCGTGGTCTCAGCGTTTCTCTATCGCTAGTGTTGGCTATTTTTGCAGCGATGCCTGGAGCGCGTGCTGGGCCTCAAGAAAATGGGTCCGGCCGTACAGTGGGTGACGCGGCCTGTTCAAATTTAGGCGTGTATATTTTTGTCGGAGGGACCGCTGGTTTCGATGCGCTCGAGGATGGCGATCAATTTAAGGGGCTTCTCAAAACTGGTCGCGTGGGACTTTACGAGCATGCGAACGCAGTAGTCGCAGCCGAGAAATCTCCGGGCATCCTTAAGTCCATAGAGCGTGTCTTCAGTGGCATCGGACCGGGCCAGGCTGAATTGGGACAAGTGGGAGCAAATTATTTCACGCTTCCGCCAAGCTACGGCTACTATCAAAGTGTGTATGAACTGCATGGGCTGAGCCCCTCGGAAGCCAATGTGAACACGCCGTCTGATTCGGCTGCGCCCGGACAATTGGAACAGGACCTGAAGCAGTGGAGGGAATACGTGGACGCGGCTCGAAGTGTGGGTATCGCAACAGTCGCTCCGATAACAGGACCAAATCTTCCGAGCGAGCCGAAATTAGGCGAAAACGTTTTTGCGACGAACCCATTCTATGCGTTGGAGCGCGGCGAGGCGCTCTATGGCAAAGCAATCGCCTTCGACGTTCCGCCACATTTCTTTCTGACCGGTGGCAGCGGGCCAGGCTACCAGAAATTTATTATGCAAGCGATCCAATGGGGAAACGCTCACGGCCTGCGAACCACAATGTTGCTCTCCCCTTATCCTTGGCCTACGAATTCGGACGGCAAGCAAGATACCTTCCGTGAATTCACCGGCAATACTTTTAGCCGCGACACCCAGGATTTTGTGAAGCGTCTGACGGAGGACCGAGCCGTTCCATCCGAATGGGCGGTGGACAATTACGAAGATGCATATCCGCATGATGCGCCGGCTATGGTGCCCGAAACCGTCCAAAACACGACGACTGAAGTCGGCCTTTGGTTGGCCAGGAATGCGCCGGTATACGTCCGCCGGGACAATACTCAGGGCGCGACATGTCTTCCGCCGCCCGCGCCGCTAGAATAAAAGTGTGGTGGGGCTAAAACCGTTTCATGCAGCGCTCTTATTCGCGGTTGGGATCTGTGGAACTGCGGTTGCGACTCAAGTTTTCGCGAGTCGGCATCTTGGGTAAGAGATCTGAGAACGGTAGGATATTGCTAGGCGGAGCTGCCGCGTGCTTCGGATTTTAGGATGCCATCGAGTTCGCTGGGATCGAAAGCGAGGTGCGTGGCGTCTTCGCGACTCAAGGAGCCTTGCATAATGAGTCGCGCTAATGACTCTTCCAGACTGAACGAGCCTTTCTTTTTTGTAAGCGTGATTTCCTGCCGCAAATACTGAAGAGCGTTATGACGAATGTGTTGGCGAGCCCCGAATCCAATCATCAGCAACTCGGCGACGGGCATTTGGCCGCCGCCCGTTACCGGCACAAGAATCTGATTAAGAACGGCAGCGAGAGCCATCGCCAACTCCTGCCGGATGGTATTTTGTCGCTCGACGGGAAATGAATCGGAGACCCGGCCAATCGTGGTCGCAACGTCCGTCGTATGCAAAGTGGAAAGAACCAGGTGACCAGTCTCCGCCGCGGCCACGGCAATCCGCATCGTTTCGGGGTCGCGCATTTCGCCCACTACTAGAACGTCAGGTGCCTGGCGCAGAGCCGCACGCAGCGCGGTCGGAAAATCCGGAGCGTCCGTACCGATTTCCACCTGCTCCACAATGCTATGAATATGTTTGTGTTCGTACTCGATTGGATCTTCGATCGTGACGATATGGCGAGATTCGTTTTTATTGATCTCGTTCACAAGCGCTGCCAGCGTGGTGGTCTTGCCGGCTCCGGCCGGACCTCCGATCAACACTAGTCCTCGCGGCAGGTGCCCGAGAGCTTCCACCGACGGAGGAAGATGTAGATCGGGCAGCGATGGAACTTTCGCGGGCAACGCTCGCACGGCTGCGGCGGCGTTGCTACGTTCACGATGGAGATTGATTCGGAAACGTCCGAGCCCGGGGACTCGGTAAGACGAATCAGCGATCTGAGTTTTTCGGTAGAGTTGCAAGGCGTGAGACGTGAGCGCAGGAAGCACCGCGGCTTCAATTTCAGCGCCGTCGAGCGAGCCGGATTCGAGCTGGCGTACTTTTCCCTCAAAGCGCAGACACGGCGGGGCGTTGGGAACCAGCAGCAGATCGCTGCCACCTTGCTGAACCAGGGTGGTGAGCCAACGATCGAGCAGTTGCGTGGCGGACAAATCCGAGAAAGTCACCTCGCGATCGTCGTTGAGATCGTTAACGATTCGATTGAGTTCCGGCGACTCGGCCATCCGCACTCCAGAAAGTAAAAGTATACGACGTCGCGCGTCTTTATGGATTTAGGCTCACGCAGTACGAATCGGCGCTGGCGGCACGACGATATCAACGAGTCCAGTTGACACATCGTATACGAGGCCTGATATAAGCCACATTCCCGGCAAAGCGGGAATCGCGCGCAGCGCAGCAACGTCGGCGGCAACCGCCGCGCGGGGATCGGTGACCGCTTTTCCCTTGAGTTCACTTTCCTGTATTTGAAAATAGGGCGCCAGCATGGCGGGGTCGCGAGCCAGGCGAGTGATGCCGCAATCGGTGTGCTGAAGTACGATCATGTGAAACTCCCCGCCACCTCCCGGAACTTTTCCGGCAACCTCACCGATTCGTCCGAGTAGGCCCAACTGCTGCAACAACCCCGGGGTGATTCGCCCACCGATATTGCGCAGCACGACGGCCTCGCCCGGTTGAAGCCCAAGGACATGAGCCGGATCCACACGCATATCGGCGCAACCGATGATGATCGCCTTTACCTTGGGCATCGCCTGTGGAAGCGAGGGCATTAGTGTGCCCGCAGCGGACTGCTTCACAGCAAATTCCTTGTTACGTTGTACCAAGTAATCGAGAGTGTTCACGCTGATTCCCCGCGAGGTTGTTTTTTACAGCGGAACTGTAAAGTTTTCAGGTTGCCAACAATTCGATTCAGTTCCGGCGATTCAGCCACGCTGACTCCGCAAAGTAAAAGTATATGACGCGAAGGCGTGCGAGTCGAGCGGCGCCCCGCGGGACCGATCGAACGGCGACCCGTCGATAGACGCGTCGAGGTTTTCTTCTATCACCGAATTCCGGAGCAAGATCAGCTCGTTTCTGACCGTATCCGACGATACCGCAGCACGTTACGATCGTCGTACAATTAGTTCGAACAGTTCACATGTCTTTACGCCAATAGGATCTGCTTTGATGCCAACCCCTTCTATTCTGGTAGCAACGTGGGACAAAGGGCTATTCAGTGTCACTGGGAAAACGGTCCTTCAAGAACTCGCCGATCAATCGGTTCGCAGTCTGGTGGCCGATGAAGGTGGAAGAGTGCTCGCAATTGTTGGCGGGCGTTCACTCTGTCGGCGATCTTCTGACGGCGAATGGACGGCGATAGCAAAAAGCGAATTTCCGCTTTCATGCTGCGTACCTATCGGAAACGTTGTCTTCGCCGGAACCGACGACGCACATATCCTGCGCGTTGATCCTGACGGGGCGCAGCAACGTTTGACGGGTTTTGACGCCGTAGCGGGCCGCGACAAATGGTACGCAGGGTCGGCGATCGTCGACGGCAAGCGGGTGGGGCCGCCGCTTGGAATTCGTTCCATGGCGGCGACATGCGATGGTGCCGCGCTTCTGGCCAACGTCCATGTTGGCGGAATTCCGCGATCAACTGACGCTGGCTTAACTTGGCGACCGACAATCGATATCGATAGTGATGTACATCAGGTTTGTGCCCATCCAACTCGGCCCGACACCGCGATAGCGGCGGCGGCAGTGGGTCTTTGTATTAGTCGCGATGCTGGAGCGACGTGGACTATCGAACAGCGAGGACTTCACGCGCCTCATTGCTCTGCCGTTGCTTTTGGGAGAAACGACATGTTCGTGTCAGCATCCACCGACCCTTTTGCGCCGCAAGGCGCAGTTTATCGACGCCCGATCAACAGCGACGGTCCGCTACAGCCTTTGGGCGGAGGCATGCCGAAGTGGATCAAGGGCAAAGCCGATACGAACTGCATCGCGACCCGAGATTCAATGATCGCTGTGGTCGATTGGTCCGGACACCTTTACGTGTCGCATGACGACGGTGCTTCCTGGTCCTGTCTCTGTGATGGTCTAGCTGGTCCAAGCGGGCTTCACATTGGTTGACGTCCTCACGTCACCGCTCAGTTTGCCCTAAGATCATTGGTGACGAAGTTTGACAATTATTGCTCTCGTGTCGGAGACGGTGCTCTTCGCGGCTTGCGCTTCCACAGTGTAGAAAATCGCGTGGCGTCTGCCCGTTCGGAAACCCAAGTATACTTCTCGGTTGCCGCAGCGGAGGGCGGAGCCACAGACAAGTATTTCATCGCGGCCCTCCTATTTCTTTGGGCGCGACTCGGGTGGGACCATGCCTGCTACGCGGTAGTACACCGTTAGCTGGCCGTAGATTTCTCCGGAATGCTCGACGAAGCCGTAGGCGAAATCGCTGATCCGGGCTTGTTCGTTCTCGAATGGATCTACGACGATGTCGGACATACCTTTGTCGCCTTTTGCTTTGATGGCTGCTGCGCCGTCGGCGAATGATTTTTTCACGTAGGCGACTACGTCGGCTTTCGTCTTGAAGGTTTCAGGTTTGGGATCGGCCATTGCCGGCATTTTCTCGCCGCGGACCGCGTTGATGAAAAACTCGTTCGCGTGAGCGGCGTGAATGAGTCGTTGAGCGAAAGTCCCGATTGTGGGAACTGGCTTGTAACTGTATTTGTCTTCGGGGAAATCTTCGGCCATCGCGATAAGTTTGCGTCCGATGTCGTTCCACTGTTCGAGCACAGCTTCGGACGCGCCCGGCACGGGCTTTGGCGCTGCGCCTGGCTTTTGCATATCTTGCGAGTGAGCTGGCGCAACCAAAATACAAGCTGCGAAAATCACTGCTGGCAGCAACCGTACTCTAGTCATTTTCTGCGGCTTCATCTTTACAGGATTCATGGCGATTCCTCCAGTGAGTAGCCCCGGCGCATCTTACAGGAATTTGGCGGAGACGAGGAACATCTTTCGATTTAGCCTTGGCGAGAGAGCGTCTGAACACGACGACAACCGATCAACCCGCGCGCGTGTTCTGTTGAGAGCGAGCCAGTGCCCACGAACCTCCCCACAGAGCGATCGCGATGAAGAGGCTGGACCACTCGTCTGGAGCATGCGGGCCGCTTCCGCCGTACATACCAAAAAGAGTTCTCGGCAGGTGAAGTGTGAAAACCCAAATCGCGAACATCAGTCCGATACAGAATGCGCCCCAACGCAACATGATGTTGAGGCCGATGCTTATGCCAGCGGCTACGAACGCGGCGCCGAAGAACGCGATCCAGAAAATGTGCCAGGGAATCCACGGCGGTAGCAGCGTTCCGATAGGCGCGAGAGCGAGGAAATGGTCCACTCCAAACACGATGAGGGAAACGGCGAGCAGGTAGCGACTCTCGCGCGCAAGCCAGCGCGGTATCGCGTCCCAGCCGGGTAAGAGCCAAGCAAGAGCGGCAATCGAGAGTGGCTCGAACACGCCTGTGCGAGAACTTATGCTGCGAAGGTTTGTGGCGTAACGCGGCACTTCGAAAATTAAAGCGTACAGAAATAGCACAGTGCCCAGCGCCATTGCGGCCGCTCGCGTAGTGCGTTTGAAAAGAAGTCCTAGGCCGCAGGCCGCCAGGAGCGGGCCCCATATATGTCCGAAGCGGTCGGACTCGATGAGGGTTCCCTCGAGCGCGCCCGCGCAGACGAAGGTCTCAACACCCAATCCGATGATGGCGAGGGAAAACAATATGTGGCCCGAACGCAGCAGTATATCCACCGCAGGTGCAAGCGGCTTTGTTTCGATCGAGACTGCTTCGGCCATCTGCGCTTCCTTTGCCACTACGTCAAACCCAGAATTATTCAGATCGCAGGGAAGAGAAGTTAGATTATGCGGTGGTTGGCTACAATAACCACTTTGGCGCCCGACGTTATGGCCACTCTGAGTGTGGTAGAGTCAGCCACATTCGAAAGGATCGTATGCGTCTCATAACGTTCTCCCTTTTTGTCTTGCTTGGCTTATTGGTTTTGGACTTTGGCGCACGCGCGCAAGAGTCTGAGAACTCAGCAGCTCCCTCCACGGCATGGAACGACAATTCACTGATCACCGTTCAGAAAGGCGGCGGCGACCCTACTCGTGCAGGCGATGTCAAGATCGAGTTTTATGGCCACGACGCATTCAAGATCACATCTCCGAAAGGTTTGACGGTTTTGACCGATCCTTGGCGGAATGATTCGACAGGCGTGTACCCAAAGTGGTTCCTGAACGAGTTTCCCGCTCTCCGGGTCGATATAGTGCTTTCGACTCACGCCCATTTTGACCATGATGCTGTCGAGCGGCCGAACGGCCTGGTGGTTCTGGAGCGTTTGGTTGGGCAGTTTAAGCTCGGCGATATTGAAATAACGGGCCTTGCTGACAAACACCAATGTGATTCCAGCTCCGCGGATGCCCAGGCCAAGACTTGTCCGCCAAACAACGTGATCGGCTTCGATAACGCGATTCAAATCATTGAGACTGGCGGGTTGCGAATCGCGATCTGGGGCGACAATCGCGCAGTGCCTGATTCGTCTCTCGATCATTACTTGAAAAGTGTTGACGTGTTAATTCTTCCGGTCGAGACAGTCCTCACGCGCGCTGAGGTGGACGCCATCCTGCGGAAATACAATCCTAAAGCTGTAATTCCAGATCACTATTTTCTCAATGGTTTGACGACCGACACATCCGGTCTGGAGTCGGCCGATGGATGGGTAAATGACCAGGAGAAAGCTCATCCTGCGGATGTTCTTCGCCTCGATGGTGCGGAGCTGGCGCTTAACCCAGCCGCGCTGAAAGGACCCCATCCCAGGGTCTATTACTTCGGCAACCACTTTGAGAAGAAGTAGTTACTCAGCGCCCAGGAGTATAGGTTCCTGTTCCGCGGTGTCTAATTAAATATGGCGATACGATGGAAAGTGAAACTACCCGTCCTTGGCCTGATTATTTTCGCGGGTATCAGCTGGCAAGAGTTCAAGAACGATTTCCACATTTCCGAGATTTCCACACCGAAAAACGTTGGCAGTGTAGTTGACTGATTTTGCGCGCGGAGTTACAACCGTTTTGTTAAAGCATTCGAATCATCTGAGTCTTGAAAACACGGCAAGCGAAAGCTTAACGAGTTACGCAGGACGAGGGCGATAGAACAGCTTGAACAAAGTCCGGAAACGTACGGCATCACGCCGACGCTCAGGGTGTGGTCAGTGGTTTGCTACGCCCGCTTTCGTCAAGCGAAAGCCTGACGAGACGCGCGACGCAAATCACAGATTGGCCCAGCGGCATTGTCGTGGCTAGCTTGTCCCGGTAAAACGGGAGAACGCTCAGCAGCTGCTACTTTTCGAGACTGAAGGGAAGGGGCGAGCAATCGCCCCTTTTCTTTTTATCCCTCGATGTACCGCAGCGGCCGTAGCTATATGATCGGCTTGCACAGGCTGGTTCCGATCGTATTCCTGGATTTCGGCCGCCAGTTTCGCCGTATCGGCTCGCAAATCTCTCTGAAACACGATGCCTTGCTGGCTCATAATGAAGGTCATGACGCCGGAGTCACGATATTTCACTCGCGTCGCGATGACGGCAAACCCGCCCCTCACTTTGCCATTAACGATGTACTGTTTTGCCCCGCCGGCTGCCTTGTTTCCTCGCTCCGTAAGGATACGGAACGAATATCCGTCAATCACCGACGATTCATTTGGCGTCAAGAGCGGGTCTTTGACAAGATCCTCCACTCGGCCGAGCGGGCTTGATTCCTGGTCTCGAGGGACCTCCCAGTAAAGTCCGTCCTGTTTCCCCGAAGTGCTGAAGATTTTAGTGCTGTAAACGCCTTGGGGATTTCCATCGTGGGGCTGCTGGGAATAAACCTCTTCTGAGTTGGCGATAGCCGAGCAAGCGTCAATGCCATGATTTCATTTCGTCCAATCCGCCGCGCCAGGAGTTCATCAGCGCCGGCCCCGGTATCGAAATACCAGTTGGACGAAGAGTCCCGCACCAGAGGAATTGGGAAGGGATAGTTGTCCGCGCCGATGTTCAGGATTTCGCTGCCGTCCGTCATCACCACCCAGCGGTGCATTCGATCGTACTTGGCCACGGAATCCTTCAACGCGGCCTTATCCTCATGGGAGTCGCCTGAACTCAGGATCGCTTTCGAGTCGGGATGATAGTCTCTCGCGTTTAACAAAACGATTTGGTGAATGCAAGCGATTTATCCGAGGCCGCATGGCCAGTCTTTTCGCGCAGCCGCTTGTTCGCGCGAACAAACGCATCCGTTTTAGAATTAGCGGACTTATTGAGTTAACGATTCCTCGGAAGTTACTTATGCCCAGGGACGCAAGCCGATAAATCCCCAATAGGCGAGGTATGCAGCGGCGATAAAAATTGCCACGATGACGAAGACTGAAAATCTACGGACACCCTTGCGCACGCCTTCCTCCGGTGCTCGCCACAGAGCAATAACGCCTGCCACGGACGCCACGCCAAAAGCCACGGTCGCCAGAAAGAATGCAGCGGACCAGATCGTAAGATTGCCCATACGCGCAATCAGATCATTGCTGCTCAGCAGAACGATCAACACCACCGCTGCCAAGCTGAGTACCGCGATGAGCGGCCACCATCGAATGGCGCGTTCCGCTGGACGGCGTCGCTTTTTGCTGAGCCCGCCAAGCAGCCAGAATGGTGCATAGACGAGAACCGACACAACGGAAATCGCGAACCAGGCAGTGAGAACGAGCTCGGTGAGCGCAAACCACGCTGGGAGACGCTTCATTGTCCCACCGACCATCTGAATAAACTGGCCTTCGGCGTTGGGCCCGAGCAATTCCGCTGTGGGCACGGGCTGGGGCAAGTCTTTCTTGGGAACTTCCCGGAACTGGGCATCGGAGACGGGAATAAACTCTTCATTTTTTTCGCCGAGAGAAGTAACGAACATATTTCCACCGTCGAAGTGGACCTTGGCTAATCCAAGCAGCCGTTCCAGGAAGTAAATCATTTGCACGCGCGGCGAGTCTGGCTCATACCAGCCGGCATACGTTTCGGCGTCGGCCGGCAAAGGAGCCCCCGCCGGCAAGGCAGGCTTCTGCAGATCTCGCGTGATATACGCGCGGATAGCCTTACCAATCTTTTCGAAGGCCTCGCCGTTCCCCGAGTTAATGCTATAGAAATAGCCTACGCCGTATTCGGGCATGTACGCCATTTCCGTCAGCCCGCCTTCCACACCTCCGTTGTGCCCGTGGTAAACGAAACCCTCGTGAAAGCTCCAGTAGTTGCTCAAACCATAGCCGGCCTTCAAACCCTGTTGTGCTGCCCATGTGCGCGTGGGGATTTCCATGCGATCGATCGAACTCGGCGGCATCACTTGCGCTCCATTTACGCTGCCGCGATTCAGGTAGAACCGAACATACGCAGCCATGTCATTGGCTGAAGCGTTGACCGCGCCTGCCGGACGTATGAGAATGTTCCAATAGGGGTATGGAGTCTTACCGTCCGCGTGATACAGCGTGGTTATTGGAGTTGAAGTCGGTGGGAAATAGGTGGCTGTCTTCATGCCCATGGGCTCGAAGAAATTCTGCGTGACATAATCTTCGAAACGTTGACCCGTAAGCTTCTCGACGATGTATGCAGCGACGGGAGGTCCAGAGTTGCAGTAGGCCATACGGGTGCCTGGCGACCAGCGTGAAGTGCGTGAGTGGTGGTCATAAGCGAGCGCTTCGCGGACGCCCATGGTTGCTGGAGCAGCCTTCGCATACTCACGGAGGTGCGAATCGTCCCAGCCCGTAGTGTGTTCCAGCAAATCCACCACACGCACCGGGTCGCTTGCTTCCCAGGGATTTTCAAACCATACCTCGGGCGCAAGTTTGTGTACCGAGTCCTGCAGCGAAAGCTTGCCCTCATTGGCCAGTTTTAGGATGGAGAGTGACGCGAAAGCTTTGGAGGTTGAGCCGATACGAAACAGTGTTTCCGGACTATTTGCGCGACCCGCGGCTACATCCGCCTTACCAAGACCTGCAATCCACTCAGGGCCATCGCGGTGTACGATTGCGACGGCCACGCCCGGTGTATGAGTGTCCGTCAGAATTTTCTCCAGTTGTTGCTGGAGTTCCGCAGTTGACTGCGCGGGCTTCGGAGTCTCCTCTTTCTTGTTCTGAGCACTACCGGCAAACGTCAACAGGCAGCATAGAAGCAGGCCAGTAATGGGTTTCACGATTTGCATTCTGCTCCAGAAACGAATCGCTATGCAAATAGAAAGACTCTGACGGGCACCCCGCCAAATAGCTTTTCGAACTTTCTTTGGTTCAGCTGTTCTGTCCATTGAAATGAGAACGTCGCGAACCCGTCACGGTTTCGCGAGGGCAACGTGTGGTATACCGGATTCCAATTGTTGCGAACGCCGGCCCGTAACGCGGCGAACCACGGGTTGCGTCTGGTTCTTGCCTCGTCAGAAGAGAAGCACAAAGAACTAGCGATGCTCTGTTTCACGCACACAGTCCTCCGCGAAGCAAGCGTGGACACGATATAGAGCACCTCGCGTCCGACGCTTTCGTTCCAACCGCCGGAAAACGCCCAATTCATCGAGTCCGGTACCTGGCAATTTCCACGCGAGCATCGAGTGGGGTTATGAGAATCCGCCCAGTGTCATACGCCTGTAAAGAATAGAGACTATATTTTCAAGAGCCACCTGCCGATGTAATCTAAGGGGCGACAAGCAGTATTCGACGGCCCCACTAGCGGGCGTTATAATTACCACGAGATATTCAAAGGAGGCATTTATGGCGACGACAAAAGTTGGAATAGCACCAATGAAGGCGGCGCAAGTTCCTAAGCCGGGCGGCGATTTCGAGATCGTCGAGCGCGAGATTCCTAAGCCGCAAGTAGGACACGTGCGCGTGAAGGTGCAGGCCTGCGGTGTTTGTCACAGTGACGTGCTCACGAAAGAAGGGCAGTGGCCAGGCATTCAGTATCCGCGCGTTCCAGGACACGAAATCGCGGGCATCGTCGATGAACTCGGCGAAGGTGTTACCGCGTGGAAGAAGGGGCAGCGCGTCGGCGTCGGCTGGCACGGCGGGCATGACGAAACTTGTCTCTACTGCAGGCGCGGTGATTTTGGCAATTGCGTGAATATGCAAATTCCGGGCATCAGTTATGACGGAGGTTACCAGCAATACATGGTGGCTCCGGCGAATGCGTTGGTGGCCATGCCGGATAGTCTTAATAACGTGGAAGCGGCTCCGTTGCTCTGCGCTGGAATCACTACCTACAACGCGTTGCGGCACAGCGGCGCGATGCCCGGCGACCTGGTTGCAATCCAGGGCATTGGCGGTCTGGGTCACCTGGGAATTCAATTCGCGAACAAGTTTGGTTACAAGGTGGCAGCTATCGGGCGCGGGTCCGAAAACGCGGCGCTCGCAAAAAAGCTTGGAGCGCAGGTCTACATCGATAGCCAATCGACAAAGGCAGCAGAAGAATTGCAAAAATTGGGCGGCGCACAAGCAATTCTGGCGACAGCGCCAAGCTCGAAAGCGATGTCCGAACTGATTGACGGTCTCAGACCCAATGGCAAGCTCATGGTGATAGGCGCGACCTTTGATCCCATGGAGGTCACGCCGATACAGCTCATCAGCGGAAGCCGAACGATTCAAGGCTGGGCTTCCGGAACACCCGCTGATGAGGAAGACACCCTGCGCTTCGCCGAACTGAGCGGCGTGCGTCCCATGATTGAAACCTATCCGCTCGAAAAAGCAGCCGAGGGTTACGCACGCATGATGAGCGGCAAGGCACAGTTCCGCGTCGTTCTCACAATGTGAGTGGTGCGCCTGCATGCAGTGCGGATCGGTCCATCCGCCTTGTCGGTGTTCCGAACTCGGTGGGGGTTAACGGCGGATGACCACGAGGCTTAATCGAAGCGCGTTCGACTTTCTCACGCGCGTATTGGTGTATATAGCCGCCGTAGTTTCTGTATGTTCCGGAGGAAACGCTAATGTGTTTCAGTCCGGCTCTTTGATGGAACGACCGGCAAGCCTATCGGCGGGGTCTCGATGCTAGTGGCAGTGCCGGCGGGAAATAAGAACGCGAACCGACTAAGAGATACTAGCGATTCTCACGGTATTGCTGGATTCAACCTTTGCGACCCGATTCCTGACCAAATCGATCTAATTTTTGGCCCTGACGTCCGCATGTGTCCAAGCTGAACACGGGGGAACTGGTTTTATTCGCAAGGCGCATGAGCGTGTGGGAGAGGATTTGGCGCGAACTCTGAGGGAGGGTCGACACTCGGAGCTGGATTACAACTTACGAATTGGTCCGGTAGCTGCGGGGCAGTAGGCAGGATCGTAGCTAGACACGAGTCATGGGGAGATCTAATGAACCCTTTATCCTACGTCGGAACCCTTGCTGCCTTTTGCACAACGACCTCCTTTATTCCACAAATTGTCAAAATCAAAAAGCAAGGTGCCGACGACCTTTCTTACTCCATGCTGTTTCTGTACCTCACGGGCGTTCTACTCTGGTTGGTGTATGGCCTGCTTCTCCATGCTGCCGCGATAATCTGGGCCAATGCCATAACATCATTTCTTGTGGCGCTGGCTCTTGCGCTCAAGGCAACATCCCGTCCCCTACGCGAAATAGCCGGACCAGATGATGATTCGCTCGTAGAAACGGAATAAAGTGGCTGTGGGACGTAGCACACAGGAAAATGATGGTTAGCGAGAGCTTTGTCCGCCTTATGTCGGTTCCACGCCTACGTTAGCGTGGGATTAGCCGGACATTGAGTGCCGGTTTCCGACTAACGCGCCTGCCTGGATTAAAGGTCCGGTCGATTCTCATCGATGAGCCGACGGCTGCGTCGCGTGCATCAAAACAAGGGCGAGAAGAACTATGGTTCAGCTGACGAATATCCGTCCCTACATTATTGTCGCCATTTTCTCGCTAATCTACGGAGTATTTCGTTTCTCCAGCACTTTGGAGGATTCCCGCTCGCTTGGAAATCCTAACTACGTGGATCCTGCTGCGCTGCACGTGCGCGGGGAATTCGTAGAGTCCAATCTTGGCGCGGTGCTTAATATGGATGGTTCTGTCACGACAAGAATGGTCGCTGAGAGATATCTTTTCGTGCCGGATCGAATCACCCTGCCTGTGGGTATCCCGGTTCGACTTCGCATTACTAGCGCAGATGTACCGCACGCCTTCCGTGTCGCAGGAGTGAGAGTGAAAGTTGTCCCGGGATTTGTTACCGAGGTACATTTCTCGTTCTCTTCGCCGGGGGAATACGAAGTTCAGTGTGAAGAATTCTGCGGGCCCGGTCATCACGCAATGGCGGAGCGTTTCATCGCGGTGCCCAAAAAGGATTTCCTGGCCGCCAATCTCTCAGGAGCCAGTGCTAGCGCTCAATCGGGAGTGCCACGTGGATCCCGCTAGATCGTCTATCGGAGTGCGCGGTGCAGTTTTGATTTGCATCGCCATTGTGGTTTTCTCCGAGCTTCTCGGACTGCCCATGCTTCGTCGGACGAAAGAGCGCGAAACTTTTCCAGTCGAGAGTCCAGCGGTTCCGGGCGCTCCATCGCTGGTTGTGTGGAACGAGAGCACGATTCTGGCAGCTTCAGATGGCAATCCGGTTCGCGGGCAGTTTATCGCGCGACGTTGCGAAACATGCCACGGGATTGAAGGATTTAGCTCGAGGTCCTCCACGCCGAATCTTGCAGGGCTCGGTAGGGAGTACGTCTGGAAGCAGTTGGACGATTTCCGCAGCGGCAAGCGAAAATCGGAAATCATGCAGCGGATAGCTTCCGCTCTTTCCTCACCGGACTCAGCCGACGTAGCGGCCTATTTTTCTATGCTGCCGAGCACCCCTGATGCGCAGTTCAACCCGAGTTTTCCCCAGAACATGCAAGACAGATCGTTAGCGAATGTTGCGAGGCGAATGCTTTCCGTGGGCGACCCGAGTCGCGGCATTCCTCCGTGCGAGGCGTGCCATGGACCTATTGGCTATGTACGCGCGGCTCCCGGGCTTGGGTCCCAAAACTCCGACTATGTGCTGAGCCAGCTTGATGATTTTGCCAGCAAGAATCGCTCCGATGACATCGACCTGCCGATGCGCACGATCGCTGGCCAGATGCACGAGAACGAGCGGGAAGCAGTTGCAGAATTCTATGGCGCGGGCCTCGGCCGTTTTACCGTCGGCTATTCAATAGGGAAATGAAATCCAGCGACTACCCGACGTGGCACCTCGCCGATTCGCAAACGCCCCGGATTATTTGTGGGCTGCTTTGACGGACACAACGATTGCGGGGTCTACCATGCTGGGTGTCGAATGTGCTGAACATCAACAACACTTCGACCAAATCTTTCTCGCTCAGAACCTTTGCCGCGAAATGGGCAACACTTTTCGGAAAACTCATCAACAACTCTTTTGATTTCGCGTGGACGCAAACAAAAGTGCGTCCGTTTAAGACTTGTTCTTCTCTCCAAACTACATTCTGACTTTTGACAGTCTGCGTGTGGTCTTCGAAAGATCCACTTTGAAGAACTGCGCGAAGGAAGTGATGTGCTTCCTTTTCAAATTGTCAGCATCGAATTGCGTTGGAGGAGACGATCATGAAAGCTGCAGTCGTACCCGCTGCGAACAGTTCCTGGGAAGTGAAAGACGTTCCGCAACCGCAACCCGGCCCCAACCAAGTTCTGGTGAAAATGCATGCGAGCGGCATCTGCTACACCGACGTACATCTTACGCTCGGACACTTTCCCGGCAAATTCCCAAGAATTTTGGGCCACGAGCCAGTAGGCGAGATCGTGGCCGCGGCTCCCGACGTCACCACCCGAAAGGTAGGCGACCGCGTGGGTACCGCCTGGGTTCAATCCACCTGTGGTCGCTGCGAATGGTGCCAGCGCGGCCGCAGAATGTTCTGTCCCTACATGAAGGGCACAGGAATTGATGCACAAGGGGGCCACGCCGAGTACATGCTAATGAATGCCGACGCCACTTATCTGATTCCCGACAAGATTTCCTACGAGCAAGCAGCGCCCATCTTCTGCGCGGGTTACACCGTCTACAGCGGGCTGCGCTGGGCCGATCCCCAACCGCACGAGCGAGTCGCTGTGCTCGGGATCGGCGGCCTTGGACACCTCGCAGTGCAATACGCGAAGGCTGCGGGCTTCGAGACCATCGCGATTTCGCACTCTCCCGACAAAGACAAGATGATTCGCGATCTCGGCGCGGATGAAATTGTCCGCGACGGAAAGAGCCTTGCCGCAGCGGGCGGTGCCGACATCATCCTCAGCACTTCCAATTCGACAAAGTCCATGGTGGACAGCATTCAGGGTTTACGGCCCGACGGCCGGCTGATCGCTATGGGCGCGGGCGCGGAGCCACTTTCCGTCTCACTGATGGATCTCATCATGAAGCGCATCCGCATCATCGGCAGCCAGCAGAACGGCCCTGAATATCTCTACGAAGCCCTTGATTTCGTAGCGCAAGGGAAAGTCAGAACGATCGTCGAGACTTACCCATTGGCGGAGGCCGCCAAGGCCTACGAACGCGTTGCGGACGGCAAGGCGCGCTTTCGCGCCGTCCTGACGATGTAACACTGGTCTTTGACTCTTAGTAACCGGCCGCGGAATTGCGAACGAGGCTTGGCCTTTGATGCAGAGTCAAAGAAAATGAGCAAGAACGCCCGCAGGAATGAACCAAGAAGTACGCTCAAAAACAATTCCACGGAACTAACATCGTTACTAATGTCCGGCTTGGGCGTTGATTAAGACTTGTGAGTCAGACGTTGGACGCGGAGGTTGGTTCACCAGAATAACAACGTTGATTATGCCGGCGCGTCTAATTTGGTCGACGACGATTCCGACGCCTCCATTCTTCACTCGGGCATCTGCGAGAAGGTAGGCTTTTCTTTCGGAGCCACCGCGCAATGCCGTTCGTATCAGATCAGGTAGTTCGCTCGGTTTGGCGGTGACTGAGCCAAAGAAGCAGCGGCCATTCCTTGCCACCGCAATACGTATGGCATCCTCACGTAATGCGCGCGGTTGAAACGTTGTGCTTCGAGCCTCAGGCAGATCCGCGGGCGGCACAAAGCGGGGGGAAGGCGGGATTAGCATAAAGATAAAAAACAAAACCATGAAAACGCCAACGAAGGGCATCAGATCAAAAGTGGGATAAACGCTTGCCCCTCTCTTTGCGGCACGGAGCGCTGCTACTTTGCTGCGTGAGCACACGGATGAAGCTCTTGGTGATTCTTACAACAAGCGTCCTCAACCATTAGACCCCGTCGTAGTTCGGAAACTGCCGAAGGGGCTTTGGGGAAGTTACCGAAGAGTAGCTGTCATGCATTTTCGAATTGCGGGGTAGGCGGACAATTGCCGAACGAATACGCACTTCTCCGGTCGCGCGGCCAACCGAAAAACTAGGGCGCTCTAGCGCGAGGGGTTCGAGGATGCAGAGCTGTCCTGGTCGGCGGGCAGCTGAGCATTGCGATTGCTGTTTGATTTTTGATCCTGGCTCGACTTCGGCTGGCTGTTCTTGGGAGATCCAAATCCCCGGCAACCGTAGCCGGAGCACGGCGGGCCTGAATGGCCCAGACACGCGCTCGATACAGAAGAACACAGGATCAAAAGGGACAAAGCGAGACCAATTGCGGCAACTTTCTTCTTCATAAAAACCTCACCGTGGCCTCCGGGCCGTCAAGCAGGCTTGACCCGTGTTGGAGCCACGATAGTAGCTAAATCTAGGATCCGCACTTTAGCGGCCAATTCTGCATGGGAAAGTGCACGGTCCAATCAGGAGATAGAGATGCGGTTAGCGGTGCGCACATTTCGATCTAACACGGTTGATTTCGATCCTTTGGGTAGTTTCAACGCACAAATGTGAAAAGCCCTTACCTACGCGTTGTGGTTCAGTGCGACTGAATCCTCAAAGTGCGCTCCAGTACGCCCCGTACGCGATTTTGAGCAAACTTTTTCTTGACTTGAAATTATGTGCGAGCACACACTGCCTTCAGCCAAGACACTCATCTCCCCGCGATCGAGTTGTCCATCTCCTAGGGCGAATTTTAGGAGCAGCCAAAAATGTCGAAAATTTTGTGTGTAATCGTATTGCTGTTTGTGGGTATCGCTGCGCCCGCCGCGCACGCAGGTTCGACCAGTTGCAATTCGCTCACGGGCAATGGTGGTCTGGTTTCAAACTGTGGATTCGAGACGGGCACCCTTAGTGGTTGGTCAGCGATTCCCGCGGCTTCCGGCTCTCTTTTTGGTGTTGGAAGTGGCAATGCTCATAGTGGCATTTCCAGCGCGTTGTTCGGGGCGTATGGAGGTGTAAACGATTATGTTTTTCAGGACTTGGTTACCAAGCCTGGAGTCACTTATGACGTTAATTTCTGGGTCGACGGGGAGTTTGGTTTTAGTCCTTCTGGGCAATTTGTTGCCTTCTGGAGTGGGTCGAGCACGCCATTCTTTAGTGTTTCGGGACAAAACCCCGACGGCTACACGGACTACGACTTCCTTTTGAAGGCCACTTCGAGCAGCACCGAGCTTGAGTTTGGCGGTCAAAATATGGACGGCTTTTATAATCTCGACGACGTTTCGGTCGTGCCGACCGCAACGACCACCACTCCCGAGCCTTCGTCGCTACTGCTCTTCGGCACGAGCCTGCTGGGCTTGGCGCCCTTCCGGCGAAAGCTGTTCGGGCGCTAGATCGAGACTTCACTTCGCGTGAGATTTGCAGAGAAAGGGGAGTCGGGCAACTGACTCGGCTCTCTCATTTCTGCCCCTACCTGTACGGTTCCCACCCTGGGCAGTCCATTCCTGCCAAATCTACCTAAATTGTAAGGCCGATTACCGAATACATCGGTTACTGGGGCCAATCCCAGTGGCAAAAATGACAAACACTTTCCGAGGATGTGCAATCTCTTGCCCGAGGAAATCGCAAATTTACAGGCATGTCCCTTGTTTTCAGCGCAGTGCATTTGGGGGTCGAGTTGCTCCACTAGCCTCGTCGTTTTCCCAGAGCAAGGGGGATATTATGAGCGGTAAGACTTTGTGGGCCCTGACGCTAACCTTAACCCTATCGATTTTCTTCTGCATGCCGTCGATTGCCTCGGCAGACAGCGGGGGCGCAACTTGGACCCTCAGTGATGTGACCTTCGGTGACGGAGGGACGGCCTCAGGCTCTTTCGTCTACAACGCGACCACCAACACAGTCAGCTCTGTTAACATTACGACCACTACGGGACTTGATTTCACAGGGGCGGTATACGATGCCATTGACCCGGGTTTTGGTCCGTATGCAGATGAAATAGTTTTTGTAACATCCCCTTCCTCAAGTAATTACAGCGGGAGCCCGGCGTTGGACCTGTTGTTTTCCAGCGATTTGACAAATTTGGGCGGTATGATTGCGACAATGTTAAGTGAGGATAGCTGTTTAAATGCTGGGTGTACCATGGCAGGCATAATCTATCGGGAATCGATTGCAGGCGAAGTCGTCGGAGTTCCAGTTCCCGCCCCGGAGCCTGGCTTGCTTTTGCTCCTCGGCACCGGGCTTCTTGGCTTGGCATCCTTTCGGCGAAAGATGTTCGAGCGGTAGTGCGAGACCTAGACTCTAGGATTTGAAGGAATGGGCGAGTCAGACAACTGGCTCGCCTTTCTCGTTTCTGCGCGCGTCCGAAGTCGACCGGTTAGCGCCTTTTATAATTCCACGGACAAGTCCCCTTACCGGAAAATTTAATTCCATCGAGTTGGCTGATATCGCGATCGATGTCGTGAAAAGTCATTGAGAAGCAGAGACGATGATTGGCTCAGCGGTTTTGCTCCAGCCTTTCAATGAAATATTGCCATCCGAGCGGACCGCACCGGTCATCATGCCAGTGGTGTTGAACGGTGTGGTGACGTTGCCTCGGCGATCGAGCGCGATTACGCCGCCGTCGCCTTTCTGGTCCACGAGCTCTTTCATCACCACATCGTTTGCGGCTTCTTCGAGTGAAACGTGCAGGTAGCGAACGCGCTCGCAAATATCAGCAGCCACGATATTGCGCATGAAAAATTCGCCGGTCCCGGTGGCAGAAACTGCACAGCTTTCGTTGTTGGCGTAGGTGCCCGCGCCAAGGATGGGAGAGTCGCCCACGCGGCCGGGCATTTTCAACACCGTACCGCCGGTTGAGGTGCCAGCGGCAAGATTCCCTTGTTGGTCGAGCGCGACTACGCCCACTGTGCCGTGCTCGTCATTGCCATCGAGTTTCAGCGCGCCAGATTTCTTTTCCTCGGCGGCTTTCGCTATCTTGTAGCGCATCCAGAGTTGCTCGTTGTAGAAATAAAATGGCGACACGAGTTCAATTCCTTGCGATTTTGCGAATTCTTCGGCACCCGCTCCGACCAGCATCACGTGCGGCGTTTTCTCCATTACCAGGCGCGCCAAATGAATTGGATTTGCGATGTGCTGCAGAGAGGCGACCGAACCGGCAGCGAGTGTGCTGCCGTCCATGATGGCGGCATCCATTTCAGGGACGCCCGCGCGCGTGTAGTAGGCGCCACGACCCGCGTCAAACATCCCGGAATCTTCCATGGATCGAATCGTAGTTTCCACTGCGTCGAGGCTTGTGCCGCCCGCGGCCAGGATTTTGTAACCTTGCTTGATGGCCACAACCATGGCGTCGCGGCGTTGCTCGATTTGCGCAGCGGGCGCCTTGCTGTAGTCGCCGGCACCGCTATGCGCCACTAGAACGAAACTCGAAGCCGGTGGCGCGGCCGAGGTGTGGAGTCCGTCAACGAAAAGAACCGCGGCAAGAGCGGCGAGAAGATACAGCGCAGCGAAACAAACGGCTTTCATGGCAGCCTCGGCTCATTGCGATCGACCAAATTCTGATTTTGACTTCCGGTGCGCACATCGTACGCTTCTCCTGTTCCCCGGGGCAACGGATTTGCGTGAGAGCAAGCGGCAGCGGGTCGGCTCTGAAATCTGATACCGTCAAAAAGGAGATTCCGGCTTACAATTGCGATGCTTAAAGGAGACTTTCACATGAACATGAAGAAGACCATAGGACTACTTTCATTCTTGCTTCTGCTGGCTGGTGGCAGAGTTGCGCAGGCACAGAATGGGAAGGTGGCTGAGGTAATGGACCGCGCCGTCTCGGGTGTAGAGGGCGAATTCGTTCCCGCAGCGGAGGCTATGCCGGAGGAGAAATATTCATTTGCACCCACCGACGGCGAATTCAAAGGCGTGCGCACCTTCGCTCAGCAGGTCAAACACGTTGCGGCGGTCAACTACATGATCGGAGCGGCCATACTTGAAGACAAACCGCCCGTCGAATTGGGCGGCGAGAATGGCCCGGATTCAGTGAAAACCAAAGCGGACACCGCGAAATTCCTCAAGGACTCGTTCACATACGTCCACAAAGCTATCGCTACAATCAATGAAAGTAATCTGCTGACACCCATCAAGAGTCCCTTCGGCAACGGAATGACTACGCGACTAGGAATGGCCACTCTGATCGTAGGGCATTGCTTTGACCACTACGGCCAGATGGTGGAATACCTGCGCATGAACAACATTGTGCCTCCGGCCAGTCGCTAACGACTGCCACAGATCCTCGAGTTCAAGACTCTTCACACACCGGCAGTAACGGTGGAAAATTGAACCTTCGGACAATCCCTGCCCGCAGGGTTAAGAAGACCGCCAACTGAGCCCGTGCTTATAAGTCTGTCTATACAGGATAAACTGTATAGTCAGACTCTCCGGCTCTTGCTACGTTTCTGGCGACGGCAATTCAAACCTGAGGTTTCGTGTGAATCAGGCCGAATGGTACACCCTCTACTCACACGCGCTCGTTGAACACGATCCCATAAAGCTTCGCTTTCGAATTACCGAGGCGGAAGCTGCGATGCATTTGCGAATCCAAGATCTTGTCCAGAACCCGGATTCGAATCCCGAGCGAGAGATCATTGCAAACGCGCTGTCTAGTCTTCACGCCCTGCAGAGGAACATGCTGCGGTACTCAAGCTGAAGAAACCAAATTTTATTGAGATTGTTGCACCAAAATAACATTCACCGTTCAAGATTCCTCCGTCCTCTAACCCTGGGGTATCCGCCGATGGCTCTACTCAGCAAAGTTTCAGACAGCAATTATTCGAGTAACGGAACGTCGAATGGGCGTGCTCTTAAGTGTCCGAATTGCGAACAAACCTATCGGTTAGTATGCGGAGAATTTGAAGCCTACTACCTGGGCGTATGGTTGATGAAGGCGGATGCCGTGCTGCGCAGAAGTCACAAACGAAATAATCACGCCAGGGAAGTATTGAAACTGGATTGATTACTGCGGCCTGCCACGGATCAGTTGGATAGCCGGGGAAGTGACGTAGGAGACTTTACTTTTCCCCGGTTTGCGCGTTGATTGAGAGTTGACGGCAATCAGAGGCCCGGGTTGTTCTATTTGGCGTTTTCGTCGACCTGAAATAGTCCGAACGTATCCGCCGCAGGATCAAGAAAATAGCCCTGCCAGCAAGTATCTGGAACGGCAAACTTCTCCATTGCCACCTGCTCGCCGTTTCTTAAGGTTGCTTCCGCCGTGGTATCGAAGTCTTTCACTTGTATCGAGCATACGTATGCATTCGTGCCTGTCCGGAAAGATGATTGAACCCAACGATTGCGGCATAGAGCGTTAGTCGCAAAGGCTGCCAATGAGGTTGGATCGTTTTTTCAATCATCAGAGGAGAGTATAGCTCTTCACCGAAGCGTAGGATGCGCAAGCAAGACGTTTTCGTGAGCGAGCTCGTGTAACTTATAATGCTTGCCGTGAAAGCGCGACTGATACTAGCCGGCATCTTCCTTGTTTTTCATTCTCTGGCTGCAAATGCGCAGCAAGCAGGGCTCAAAGTTTTGATTTCGGCTGACATGGAAGGCGTAGCCGACGTCACCAACTGGAAAATTGATTCTCAACCCGCATCTCGCGACTACGTGCAGATGCGCCGTCTGATGACCAATGAAGTGAACGCCGCTGTCACCGCCGCGTTTGATGCTGGCGCCACCGAAGTCACCGTCGCCGACTCGCATGGTGATTTCGCGAATCTTGATCCCGAAGCGCTAGATCCACGTTGCAATCTCGTCCGCGGATGGCCTCGACCGCTTGGCATGATGCAGGGGCTAACGACCGATACAGCGGCGATCGTTTGTGCCAGTCGTATTCCTGTCAGGTGACGATCAAGCAGTCGCCGACGCTAAAGCCAATATCGGTCCCATCGAGACGGTGACCACGAAACAATCCTTGAGTTTTAATGCCGGGATTATGAAAGCGCCTGCAACCGTCACGCTTGCCATCCATGAAGGAGTGCTTCGCGGCATACGTCGAAGGGCAGACTTTCACCCGGTTGCGCCCGTCACACCGATTGTTCTGGAATGGCGTTTCAACAACGTGACGCAAGCCGATCTCGTGAGCTACTTACCGAGCTCAACGCGCGTCGACGGCTACACCGTGCGCTTTACAGTTCATAATATGACCGACGCGTCCCTCTTGCTCACCGTCGTTAACGTAATCTCCGCCACTTCCCGCGAGTAGGAACCGGCGCTAGCCGGCGGAGCGCAACTTCTGCAACCTTTTGATAATTTCCTCGGCCGTGGCATTCGCAGCGCCTGCATCTGTTTTGCGCCCATCGCGATTGAATTCAAAAAGTTCAGCGCCTTTGGCGTCAAACACCTTCGTCACTGATGCCGTTGCTACCACCGGACCATACGGAGCGAAACCGCCGGCTTGCCCAGTCCCGTACGCAATTCGGTAGTCGAAGTTTTCGTTCACAAATTCAAACTTGATATGGTGATCCGCGCCGTGTTCGTTGAGCTTCTGAATCAACAGCCCGCGGTCGAATTCCTTCGCGTCAATCCTTACCCTCCACGTTTGTTGGCCCATTGCGAACTGGGCGAAACAGCAGCTAAAGATCATCAGGGCGAGTAAATATCGCAGAAACTTCATCGCTTCCCTCCGTCCCAAAACTCTATCACGCCTAAGCTTCGTTATGACGAGCTCAGTCGCCGGAAGAGCGCCTGAGTAATCAACACCCGAAGCTAACTCAAGACAAAGCACGGACAAATTTCTAACCGAGGCCAGAACAGACATTAGGATTCCCGATTTTTGGCCGTTCACAGCTCAAAAACTTGCGCAGTTGATACAGCGCCACAGCTAGCTTTAATCTGAATTCGCGTCCTTCCTGGTGTATGGTGGCGCAAGCCTTCCGCTCAGGGCCCCGATCGATCTGGAAATCATTTTCGAGGACGCGGGACAGCAGGGAATCTCAGCGACACAATCAGTCAAGTTGCACTCGAATTCGCGAAAGGAGGGGAGCTATGAGGCGAGCGGAAACATGCTTGCGCATCGTGCGCGTGGCGGTGCTAGTTTTTGCCATGCTTACATCGATACAATTGGCGGGGCAGGCGCAAGGAAAGGAACGTCCTATGGAAAGTCGTGGGGAACATAGCAGGGAACGCTCCATTGCTTATCGCACGGTTCAAGTCGATGGCATCTCCATATTTTACAGAGAAGCTGGACCGAAAGATGCGCCCACGCTTTTGCTGCTGCACGGGCTGCCGTCTTCATCGCGAATGTTTGAGCCGCTCTTCGCGCGGCTTTCTGATCGATATCACATGGTGGCGCCGGATTATCCTGGGTTTGGACACAGCGACTGGCCCGACCCGAAAAAGTTTGCGTACACTTTCGATCACCTCGCCGAGGTGATGAACCATTTCACCGAAGCGCTAGGAATTTCGCACTACTCGCTGTACATGCAAGATTACGGCGGCCCCGTGGGTTTTCGCATGATCTTGGCGCATCCCGAGCGAGTGGAATCGCTGATCGTTCAGGATGCCGTGGCGCACGACACAGGCCTGGGTGCCAGCTGGAAAACGCGGCGTGCGTTTTGGGCCGACCGTGCGGCGAACGAAAGCGCGTTGCGCGTAAATTTGCTCTCGCTGGCTACGACGCGTGCTCGCCACGTGGGTGACGATCCCAACGTGGAGCGTCACGACCCGGATTTGTGGACCGATGAATATTATTTTCTCAACCAGCCCGGGCAGATCGACATTCAAAGCGATCTTTTCTACGACTACCGTACGAACGTGGAGAATTATCCCAAGTGGGATGAGTGGATGCGCGAGAAGCAGCCGCATCTGCTGGTGATATGGGGCAAGTATGAGTCGTCGTTCGATCCGTCCGAGCCGGAATCCTATCGCCGGGATGTGCCGAAAGCTGAAATACACATTGTGGATGGTGGACATTTCGCGCTGGATACCGCGGCCGATGAAATTGCGTTCATCGTCCGCGAATTCATGAAGTAGGGTCGCACGTGCTCGCATACCGCGTGCAAGGCCGCAAGGACCTCTTCTATCCCTACGGCAAAACGTACGCCCAAACAATCGGTGAACAGGATTAACCGCGGCGAAACCGGCCGCTTTCAACTCCAGAATGTGGCACGTCTATGGGGCAGGGCATCAAAAGGTTATTGCATTGATTACCGAGGTGAATATTAATCGTGGGCGAGGCGCCGATCAGCCGACGGCGTAGCGTAGGGTGAAACCGACCGCGCATAAATGGCGTCTGAAATACTGAATCCTTGGCGCATGAACGTGTATGGGGAGCGATGAGATGAGCGACCCAGACGTGGTCTTCTTCGAAAGTGGCTTGCGACTGATCAAAGGGCAGGGCGACTTAAAAACCGCGCTAGCAACCTTCGTTCACCTCATAGCAGAAGACGCGAAATCCACGGCAGCTTCCATTTATGCAGTGGATGCGGCAAATCAAGTGTTGAAACCGCTGGTGACTCTTGGCCTGCCCCAGTCTTATGTGAAAAACTGCGGTGATATTCCCATCGGCGAGCAGTGCTGCGGAAGAGCGGTGGCGCTCCGAAAGCCGTGGATCGTAGCGGACATGCTCTCGGACCCGTTGTTCGAGTCTGCCAAGAATGCCGCATTAGAATCTCCCATTCGCGCCGCATTTTCTGTTCCAATCATTGACGATCGAAACCATTGCCTTGGCTCGCTGGCCTGCCATTACAGCGAGGCCCACACACCGCCTAAAGAGGCAATTAAGCGCAACGAGGAATGGGCGCGCTTATTAGCCCATGCCATTTCGCAATACAAGGCGAACGGAAACGGGCGCGGACCTCAACCTTCTGACTCTGCTTTGCGTACCGAAGCGCATTAGATTGCAAGTGATCGGCCCGACCTGCGCGTTTTCTGAGCGTGGGGCTAGAGCTCCGATCCGCAAGTCGAGTAAACGTGGGACATCGTGCTTTGGATTTTCGCTGGCGATTGGTGTGCAAATAATATAAATCGATAAGTATGGATCGCTGGACTTCGGGCGCGCACTACGACCGTTGGATGGGACGCTGGAGCCGTCTGCTGGCGCAGAAATTTGTGAGCTGGCTGGCGGCGCCCCCGGGACTGCGATGGATTGATGTGTGCTGCGGAAGCGGCGTAGTCACCGAGACGATCGTGGCACGCGCCGCACCGCACAGCGTCACGGGAGTGGACGCTTCCGCCCAGCAGATCGATTTCGCTCGCCAGCATCGCGCGCGTCCCAACGTCAGCTTCGAGACCGGCGACGCGATGGCGCTGCATTTCCCCGAAGCAAGTTTCGATGCAGCAGTGTGCGGCCTGGGGCTAAATTTTATTCCGAGCCCGCTCCGAGCGTTGGAAGAATTCAGGCGCGTTGTCAGTCCTGGAGGCACGATTGCAATTTACGTTTGGGACTACGCCGGCGGCGCGACGTTCTTGCGGCATTTCTGGGATGCAGCGACGGCAATCGACAGCGAAGCGGCCACCTTCGACCAAGCACAACGTTTTCCAATGTGCACACAGGAAAGCCTGCGCGCCCTCTTCAAACAAGCGAACCTGGAAAAGTTGTCAGAGCACGCGCTGGAAGTGGTGACTCGGTTCGCCAGCTTCGACGATTACTGGGAACCGCTGCTGACCGGCCAGGGCTCCGCGCCAAATTACTTAGCGACGCGCGATCAGGGCATTCAAACAGCGATCCGCGATCGACTGCGCACCGCGCTGCCAACAAATGCGCAAGGAGCAATCGAAATGCCCGCAAGAGCCTGGGCCATCCGTGCGCAGAGAAAGGTTTAGACCTACTTCTCATGTTCCAATGGAAGGGAAATAAATGTCATGTGATCGGTCACCTTCACTTCTTCCTTCTTGGTAAACCAATTCCCACCAAGTACAGAAACATATGCTACGTAACGACCGGGCAGCACATCTTCTAAATCAAAATACTTGATCTTCGAAAACGGAAACGTACTTTGGAAATCGATTGCTTGCCGATACCAACCTGAGTAGGGAGCGCCATCCAAGCTGATCAGGAGAACCTCAACGCTCCACACGTCGATACCCAACATGTCATTCGTCACAATAATGCCCCGAACCGAATACTTTTTCTGCTCGGGAACATGGAAGGTTATGTCGGACTTTGTTTGCCCGGCACCAATTTCCACCGCCGTTGCCTTCGCCTTCTCGCCGACGCCCGGATAGTAAACGGCGGACCTCAACCCGCCCGATCCTTTCCTGAAATAAAGATAATATTTACCGGGGCCCAACGGCCCAGAGCAAAAGGAACTGTCTGAATTGACAGAGACGGTCGGATGTCCTACCGGAGAGTAGCCTGCGGTGGAGAGGAATTCGATTTGTCCAGGATTCGCTTCATCCGGCTTTTCTTCCAATGTACTGCCACAGATTTTCCCGGTGACTTGCGCATATCGCTTTTGAAAATCCTCGGAATCGCGCTTTCTTTGCTCTTCTTCGGCTTTATATTCCGCCGGCGTTTTTCTCCTCCAAGGAACGAGATCGCTTACAATGGGCCGCTCTTTCCGGAGATACCGCAGTTGCGCCGCTACATCGTTGCCTCCGATCCATCCGCCTGGGCTACACATGCTGACCACCAAATGCTTTGCACTTGTTACGCTTGCAAGTATCAAATATGTGACGCCGGGCGCGTAAACCGCTCAGCAATCTCCGCCGCCGAGACCGGTGTTGATTTCGATTTCCGGCCCAAGGTCTCCTTTGTAGACTCGTTGCACTCTAAACGTGACGAGCATGGCGTTAGATTTGTCAGGCTTTCCAGAAAGTTCATTGGCAGAAATTCTTTCTCCGTCTTTGGCCTTCAACATCCCACTGGTGCTCGAACCGCTCGGGGACGCCCTCGAAAATCACGGTGGCCGCATTTACATCTAACTTCGCTACCTCCCAATTATTTGGTCCGTGAAAGCTCGCTCCGCATGAGCACGCGGACGCCGATCCGGCCGCCAACGCGGCGATGCAAGACACTGCTGCGATTTTGGCGACGAAGGAGAATTTCATAATCTATTAGACCCCGGTTAACCAGCACTGTTCCAAGGCACAAACTCTAGAGTGTGGTGTCAATAAACGACAGGCGAGCAAGATGCGCTGCCGTGGTTAACCGGCATTCCACCCCGGCGGCGGATCGTTCGACAAGGAGCCCTCCTCATGGGAATAGCGGTGGGTGGAAGTAAAGGCGGCCCCGTTTCAGACTCCAACATCGTTCCATTGATTGACGTGTTGCTGGTGCTGATCATCATCTTTATGGTGATCACGCCAACGGTACCGACTGGATTGCCTACCCTGCTTCCGCAGCCTTCTCAGCCTGAATCGAGATCCGAACCGCCGAACCCCTCTGCCGTCGTGGTGCAAGTGATGTCGGGCGGTACTATCTGGATTAATGGCGAACAGAGCGACTGGGAGAATCTTGGCGCAGGCCTCTCCGATATTCTTAAGCGGCGCGCGGAAAAAGTGGCCTTCGTTGACGGCGCCGAAGATGCTCCTTTCGCAGACGTAGCGCGAGCGATCGACATCATGCGAGACGCGGGAATCGAGCACGTCGGACTCATCACAGCAAGGGACAGCATACGAAGAAAACTCTTGCCGGGCCCGGGCCTACTTTAACGCCAGACGTTGGTCCACCCCGCTGCCGCGGTTAGTCCCGGATCTAAACCCGCACCTTTTGTTATGTGCTTTCCAACAGCGAGAAGCGCCTCCTTCGCTATGTGTCGCATCTTTCACACGCTTGTAACCTGAATTTAATACAAGAATCTTATGGCCTCCATGCTAGCATCCGCGTCTTCGGCAAGGGGGCCCTGAGGCGATGGAACCGAATAATTCTTTTCACTGCGACGTTGATAATTCTCCAGACGATCAGTACGGGAATAAGGTGAAGACGATCAAGTGTCACGGCAGGCTGGTGAGTGACACTGCAGGTGAGCTAAGGGAATTGGTTAAGCCGCTGATCCCTCTTGGCGGTCGCATCGTCCTCGACTTTAGTGATGTGAATTATCTCGATAGTTCCGGGCTGGGAGCGCTAGTTGGTTTAAAGGCGACCGCAATCAAGCAGGGCTTATGCAGATTGGAACTCGTCAACATGACACCGCGCATTCTGGAATTGCTCCGGATCACGAGTTTGACCAATATGTTTTCGTCCTAGAGCTGAAATCTCACATCAGCAAAAAGAGTACGGAGCGGAAACAATATTCGAAAAAAGTCTGCGGTTGGGCGAATCGCGCAGGCTGAAGAGCTAGCGCGGCGCTAGTGTTGGTTGCAGGTTTGGCGCAGCCGTATCGTGTTGACGTCCAATCGTTGGCCGCGGGTCGAGAAATTAGCGGGGGAGGGTAAGTTCTAGCCGCAAGACTTGGTACGAACCTTTGCCGGCAGGATAAAGGTCTGTCCCAGTTTGGACCAAACCATGGCGTTTGTAGAATTCGATGGCGTGGTGGTTCGCTTCATGAACCTGAAGCCACATTTTCTCTGACTTCATCTCCTTGGCAAACGACAGCACCTCCTGCATTAATCTCTTGCCTGACCCGGTGCCGTGAAATCGGTAGAAGATATAGAGGCGCTTCAACTCAAACGAAGAAAATAGTTTGGCGTTTTCATCGGATACTGCCACGGCGTATCCCACAGCACACTTTCCAACGGCCGTCTCTACAATCCATGCGCGACAGCCATCGCTAGCCAGGGTTTGACTGAAAGCAGTGGCGGACATTTCAGCGGTTACATATTTAATTAAGTCGTCCCCGTCAGTGATCCCGGCGTATGTTTCCAGGATGGTGCCCTGGCCGACAAGGGAGAGTGCTTGTTCATCGCCCGGTCCACAAACTCTGGTCGAGAATTTCATTTGTTGTCGTCCTCGCCCGAGAGATGCCTGCCAGATAATGTTGGTTGCAGGTTTGTCGCAGCCGTATCATGTCGACGACGAATCGTTGACCGCGCGCTTTTTCGTTCATTGCGGCGTTTTGGTGTGCCAACGCCGCAGGCCGTATCAAGATTCAGCCTCCCAAAGCATCATGTAGCTAGCGATGGTCGCAGACTTCTTGCAGGCGGGCCGTGTCGTAGACGTACCTCAAACCACGAGCCCGTTGCTGCCCCGATACTTCTTCTTTTTCCTGTTCGCGGGAATTGTATTTCTCCTCGATCTCAAGGAAGCGCTGCTTTTCTTCCGGATTGGCCAGCAGATCCGCGTTGTTACGCAAATCCGGGAGTTGCGCGTATTCTTCGCGGTATTTCTCCTCGCGCATGGCGTTAAGGGCCGCTTCTGAGTTGCTGACGTTCTTCATTTCCGCTTGCATCATGGCGGCGAATTTGGTGCTTATTTCGCCTAGCTCTCGATACTGCGCGGCAAGGGAAGGATCGCTTTTGGGAAGGTGACCTCCGTTTGCGGCGCAGACGCTTTTTGCGAGATCGAGGTAGCGCGCGGTCATGTTTTCGTATTCCGATCCCATATCGATGGCCAAGCTGGCGCAAGCTTGCTCGGCTATCGGATCTTTGCGCTGGCGGAGCTCGTCGCAGAAGGCTTGCTTGTCGGGAGAGAGTTTCCCGCCACCTCCTGCCCGACCTTTGGATTTGGGCATGTTGTCGTCGTCCAGCACGATGGCGGATTTCGGCGCGGAAGATTTCGCGGCGCGCGCTTGACGCGCTACGTCGCCAAGCGACTGCGGCTGGGATTGAGTATCTTGCGCGCGCGCAACGCAAGAGAAGCACGCGAAAAAGAGGATGAGTAGGAAATTCAGCGCCGCGTCCCGTAACAATATGTAGCCTCCCCAAGCAGCATGACAATTAGTGGCGTCCGCAAATTTCCTGCGTGCGTTCCAAGTCGTAGAAATACTTCTGCACGCGAGGCTTTTCCTGCGCCGCGATTTGCTCCACTCCCTGGATGCGCGGCCTGTATTTTTCCTGTATCTCGTGGAAGCGCTGCTTTTCCTGGGGATTGTGTGCCACAGCGTGCGCGTCAGGCCAGTCCGGCAGTTTTTCCGACGCTTCGCGCAATTCTTCCTCGCTGATCGATTTGACGGCTGCCTCCGCGTCGCTGAGCGTTTTCATTTCCTCTTTCATCATTTGCGAAAACTTGGCATTGGTAGCGCTCAGATCGCGCCACTGGGCCGCGAGCGCAGGATCCTGCGGCGGCGTCGTGGGCATCTGCCCATTGTTTGCTGTGCATACAGATTTTGCGAGCTGAGTGAAGCGGTCGGCGAGTGCTTCGTATTGCGCACCCATATCGACGGCAATCGCCGCGCACGCTTGTTCAGAGGACGGGTCTTTGCGCTTGTGCAACTCATCGCAGAAGGCCTGCCGGTCTACGGAAAGCTTGGGCGCGACGGCTTGGTTTGTGGACGCTGTGGTTTGGCTTGTGGAAACGGCGGCCTGTTTTGTGGAATTGGGCGGATTGTCGTCAGCCACGACAGTGGCAGACTTTGGCGCGGAAGATGTTGCATCGCGCGCCTGACGCGCGGCGTCCCCGAGCGATTGAGTTTGAGATTGGGGCTGGGATTGATTGCCCTGCGCTCGCGTGACGCTCGCGAACGCCAGGACAGCTAAGATCAGGATAAGGTTCAGAGTCGCAGCTTGTTTTGTTCGTCTCACTCATTCGCTCCCAAGGCGGCCTATCGCGTTTCGTGGCGCCGGGCTTCAGCCCGGCATCCTGGTTTGATTGTGACAGTAACACTGGCTGGCACCGGAGAAAAGTTGATGCGGCAATTTGTGCTGAGATCGGTACGTATGCGCTCCCGTTGCCTTGCATATACAGCGATGTTGCAAGACGAGGACGCTTAACAGCTATCAAATCGCGGGCGAAATGGCCATCGTGGGTAAGCAGCGGGCGACCACACGCGTAGGGGCTGCGTTGACTTGCTCGCGTGTTGCGCCACGATAGTAATGTCCCCTTTTCTCCAAAATAGAAATGTCCCCTTAAAGTAGACCTCCGAAAGGAGGTCAGATTGGGGCGGACGGAGATGA
>Ga0209420_1000226_pt1 | contig 34485 bp, 30 predicted proteins | sample BlaSpr_A8_OM1_O1_FD_187972 | JGI IMG/M metagenome (GOLD analysis project Ga0209420, IMG submission 187972) | Forest soil microbial communities from Thunder Bay, Ontario, Canada - Black Spruce, Ontario site 2_A8_OM1_O1 (SPAdes) (version 2) | ecosystem: Environmental > Terrestrial > Soil > Boreal...
GATCGTGCCGTTTGCGGGGCTGAGCGGAACGTTTGCCGGCGTATAGTGGAGTGGTATTTTCGTTTGCTGAGCGGCGGCGACCTTCGCAGCGATGGGCGCGACGACCTTTCCAGTGGAAGGGTCAAACTCCGGAAGCAGGCTGGTGCCTCTGAATTCGGCGCGGTGATCAGCGAGCCGAGAGAATTGTTCGGGTTGATCATGACGGAATTGCTCGACTTGCGTGGCTTGGCGTACGTCAACAGGCGTTCCGGCAATTTTAGAAGGCAGTTTGGGAGGCTTCTTGCCGGCCGCCGTGATAGCCACGATGGCTGGTTCTTTACTCAGCCAGCCCGATTTGGTGGTGCAATAGCCAGGCCTGACGAACAGGACCCCCGGCTTTTTGAACTGAGCGATGTTGCGTTTGATTTTGGGGATTAGGTAATCAAGCTTATTCAAGGTTTCTCCTCCACATCGAAGTTGTCAGCGATCTGCTGTAAATGCGCGCACCCGGCCCTCACCGGGTTCGGTAGCGGTTTCTGCAGAAGACCGGTTGCAAGAGCCGCCAGCTCCCTGAAGCGTTCGCGGCAAAGTCATCGAGCGTTTTTCGCCTCGGGCGGGAGCATCACCTGGCGCGTGAGCCCGAATCCCGGGCCGGCGGTTTTGCCTGGGTATTTGTTACCCGCGGGCATAAGCATCGGCCCTTCACCGAGCGGTAGGACGACGCGCGGCCTCAAGTCAATCGTGGCGCCGCAGAAAGTTACTAGTTGAGTTTCGCTGCCGGCCGCGTCGAATTCAAAACTCCATGCCAGCATTCGAAGCATCAGGCTAGCTATTCTTCCATCTGAGCAATTGGTCCTTGGACGGAAATTCTCATCTTGATGACCTTGATCTGAAAAACGTCGCCTAGTCAGCTTTACAAAACCCCGGCAAACGTGACGGATAATAACACCTGTCCAGGCTCACATTTTTATTGGCTGGAGCTCTCAAGCTGCCGGTTACGAGTGGTGCAGGGCGAGAATGTCCGAGAAAAGGACATTCTCGCCCTGGGTGACGATGCGTCCGTCTATTGGCCGCCGAACGTCTTGCGCAGCGTTGCGATCGACACATGCGGCCAGCTGAAAGGCACAGGTGGCTTACCCGCCGGCAAAAGCGGGAAATTAAGCAACACGGTCTGCACATATTGCAGCTGCATGAAGTGATGCGCTGGATGTCTGATTTTCTCGATCCAAAAAGTTGCGAACAGGAGCGCCGCGTTTGCGTTTGTCTGAAGGAAAGGAAGGTTCTCGATTCCGCCCCCTCCATTGGTTATCGGGCCGGCACCGGTCGTCGCTGTTGCAATCTGCAGCACTACCATTTCTTCGATGAACTGGCCTTGCAGTGCCTGCTGCAAGAGGCGAGTTGGGTCGTTCACGACGGTTTGCATGGGGACGCCATCGATCGCTGCAGGAAGCGGAACGGCAGGCGTATTGCCAAAGGGCGTTCTGGAATTCGTGGCTGCCGGAGTCGTGTTCGAAAGATCGTATTCGGGGAAGCCCCCCTGTGTGCCTCCCGCCGGCATTGTGCCTCCTTGCGGAAAAGGAGCGGTGTTCACCGGGTTTATTTGAAATGTCCCCAGGGTTGGCCCGCTCCCCACTGGGTTCACGGAAATCGCCGCGCCTTCGGCCAACACTGCGTTTCCGTGAGGTATGGTGGCCATACGAGCGACGCTCGGAGTTTCCGCCGGCGCCGTGGTCTGTGGGATGTTTACCCAGATGCCGGGCTCGATGTGTAGCGCACCGCCGGTAACGGAATCGCTGATCTTCTGAAGGTAGGTTAAGCCGAACAATTCAATGTCGTCCTGAGAGTTACCGCGGTTGGGAATCGATGTCGCGATCGGATCGAACCGCAACGTTTCGCTGGTTTGATTCAGTTCTAGAAATAGCGGCGCATTCCCTTCTCGATCCGGTCGGGCAATCAGGTTAAACCCTTTCCCGTGCCAGGTACCTGCAAGCTCCGCAAGAAGACCCAAACTCGTTAAGACTTCCTCGTTCGGCGTAGCCAAACGCACTGACGGTATATTGGACATAAACTTTCTCCTCCTATCGCTTTCCTCGAATTTCGAAATAGCAATTTCGAACGGGGCCTTCGTGTCACGTCGGAATCGAATCGAACGCCGTGAGCGAGGTGGACGCGAATTCCTTTTTTCGCTCACAGCGGGAACGAAGACAGACCGGAAGCCGTCTCCGTTCCCGGCTATGAATGGGTTTAGCTTGCAGCGCTCTTGTGAGTTTGTTGAGACGCTGGTTTGCCGCCGAATGCGGTCAGAAGTTTCTTGCCGTCCGGGCTTCCCAGACCGGTGCAGGGATCCCATCCGGGTGCGGACGAATAACCATCGTTGTTTCCAGACACAATGTCGTGGAACGTCGCAGCCGCGCCGTGGGAGTACAGCAGCGGATTGAGAAACCCAACGGGTTTACCAAGCGACTGATTGAAAAGCGCAGTGAGACCGGCCCACAGAGGCGCCACTGCGCTGGTGCCGCCGATCACCGTCCCCGATCCATCCACAACGATGTTATAGCCAGTTGCCGGATCGGCGTCGCCCGCGACATCGGGGACGCCACGCCCCGTCTGCTTATTCGGCGCCTTTGGCACATTGGCGTTCTGCTGCCAGGCCGGTAACGGGAACACTTGGCTGACTCCGCCGCCGGTTGCTCCTTCTTGCTCGCTCAGTTCATTCCAGGCAACTTCGCTTTTGATTGTGGCGGCGGAAAGAACCAACTTGGTGCCGCCGCAGCCAGTCATATGCGGACAAGATGCCGGGAAATCGACTTGCAAATTGCCGTGCGGGTCCCCGTCCGTCGCGCCGTCGTCACCTGACGCTGCAAAAATGGTGATGCCCATGGTGGCGGCGTCCTGAGCTGCTGAATCGAAAGCGTTCATTGCTTGTTGCGTCCACGTGTTCTCCGCTCCTCCCCAACTGATGGAAATCACAGTTGGCTTCAGGCTCGTGTCGTGGATGGCGGTGGTCAATGCATCCAAAAATCCTTGATCCGTATTCGGAGAAAAATAGACCCCGATTTGTGCGCTAGGTGCAACCGAACCGGCTACTTCAATGTCGAGTTCTACTTCTCCATCGGGTCCGGAGGGGTCGCCCGTCGGCGTATTGGACCCTCCGTCCACACCAATCGCAGTTACTTTGGGGCTGGACAGTTTTAATTTGCTGAAGAAAGCGGTCAGGTCCGCAGGTTTAAATCCTCCACCCAATTCAATCAGCGCAATCGACTGGGTCGATCCAGTTACGCCGGTCGGAAAATCGTACGCTTGCGCGACTTGTGTCGGGTCATAGCTGATTTGTTGCGCGTGTGGCTGCAGCTTTCCCGCCGCCTCAAGGCGCATCCGGAAGTGAGGTTTCGCCTGAGGTCGATTGTCCAAACCGAACACGCCTTCAATCGCCGGTGCAAGCTCTGTCGGGATGGTTAGGGTGCCGGTGCGGCCACGGTAGTAACCTTTCGTCGGATGTTCATAACGCTCGAGTTTCGTTTCGAAAGCGCGACTGAACGCCTCGACGGTTCCCGTGAGAACTACGGACCGGCGGGCCGGATTTTCCTCTTTCACTTCGAGTCCAAACTCCAGGGCGAACTGACGAACTTTGGCGAGATCGTCCGCACTTGCTCCGTGAGCTTTCGCGAATTCCTCGCGGCTGAGGTGATGCCTTTCGTTTACTGGCAACGATCCTAACCGGGCGATGTTGGGGTACGCCCCTGGATCCGATCCGCGTCTTAGATAGACGGTTACCGCTATTTTCTCGTGCGGATCGGACGGGCCAATTAACTTGGCGCCCTCCATCGGAGCGCGTTCACTGTGGCCGAGACGGACCCTATCCTGAATGTTCATGGGCTTCTCCTTTTAAGCGCCTGGCGGCGTTGACGTGTGCGAAGGAGCAACAACCCAATGCGTTGGTGCTATGGCTCCAGGCCGGTTCGATGAGACTGAACTTCCCGGAATGTCTGGTATTGACTCACCTGATGTTGCTCATCCGATACTTAACTAGTGCGTTCTATAACCAAAACGTTTCATCGTGGCCGCGCTAGAAACGAAAAAAGTGGCTCGATCCCAGCAAGCGTCGCCTTCTTCCAGCGCTTTGCTCGGCCACACCTTGCCAACTGCGGGGTTTACATCGGAGAATCTGCGAGGCTTTATGGCGCGGCTCGAAGCCGTGCCCTTCGGAGCTGGACTTTGAGATCCGTAGATACCCTTTAATCCACTCTCCCATGCTGCGCGCACAAGCGCTCTTATTGCGCCAGACTGTAGAGATCCACGCCGCCGTTGTAATTGGGCACGTAGATTTGACCGCCGTCAATCACAGGAGGGTCAAACTTGTTAAATAGAAACTGGATGTTCCAGCGTTGCGAGTCCCAGAGAACTTTGAGGGACCCGTCCGCAGCCAGGTGCACGGCGTCATAGACGAGTAATCTGCCGTTCACCACTTGAGCGTTTGCATCACCGTAGGGGATCGTGCAGACCACGATCGCGGAGCTGGGATCTGCTTCGTTGCTTGATCCAGAGCAGAATCCGCCCGGCATTCCCCCCGGAGGATTCTCACGCACGTTATCGCTCGCGTATTCGTGACTTTGCGCAATATATGTTAGCGTACCGCTCGAACTCACGGCCCATTTGTGCAGCTGCGAATTTTCCCCCCAGGCGAAAAGCGTCCAGGAATTCAATACTGGGTCGAAGAACTGCACCGGCGTCATGTGCAGATGAGCCGTGTCGCCTAAAGGAAAGAAGTTGAGCATACGCGGATCGGTTGGGCAGGGATCGACTGGTCCCGGGCTCATGGTCAGCCAGACAGGGGGCGCGGCGAGCTTCGCGCAGTTCGCTTTCGAGTTACTTGTCAGGTCCGCGGCAGTGGTCCCGCCCAGGCCAGCCGTTTTGATCGAATAAGCGATTCCGTCCTTTCCCGTTGCGACGCAAACACCAATCGAGAAAAGGCACGCTGGACCAGCCGAACCCCAATCTTCGTCGGACCACTTGCCGGAAGCCATGTCCGGAAAAACCAGGACCGTTGGAGTCCCACGTTCGCTGATCATCGGAACCAGTTTTGCGTTCTGCAACGAGATGCTCATCCCGCCACCAACGGGCTTGACGGCTTCCGAGGCGGCGCTTAAGCCGGCAAGTTTGACGGCAGGCTTGGCTGCCTGCCCGGTCCTGGCCATGTCCGTCCACGGCGCCCAGTGGTCGATCACTTGCAGCTTGGCCGCAACTCCCGCCGAAGGCGGTGTGTATTGCAGTTTGAGAAAAGACTCGCCCCACTGACTCACTCCGTCAAAGTCGCCATTTCCCGTGAGGACGTAAAGAAAGCCTTGTGGGTCTGCCGCTGCGCCCTGGCCCGCCATCCAAACGCCAGCACCCTCACCTGAAGTCATGGCCAGCATCGCGGTCACGGTGTTGGTTGCTACATCGAAGGCGAAGCAATAGCCGGATGCAACACCCGCTTGCGTCTCGTTGATGGTACCGGAACAGCCAAAGACGGTTTTTACGCCGTTGACATTGGTCTCGACCAAAGAGGAACGCTGTTTGCGCATCGCGTCGTTAAAGTTTTGTGTTCCGCTCTTTCCTTGGATCAGCACCTTTGCCAACTGCTTTCCATCCGCCACGTTCAGTACGAACATAAAGTACCGCGCCGTTTGTGGATTGCCGGTGTTGTCAGGTGAAATCCAGCAAGTCTGGTAGAGATGCTGCGTTTCTTGGTCAATCACTCCTGTCGAGAGGCAGCCCCAAAATTGATTGATTTGATGAATGTCGATTGCTTGCGATCCAGTGACTGGCTTACCGAGAGTAACCTGCCAGATGGCGGAACCATCCTGTGCGTCAACCCCACGCACAATGTCGGCCATCGACGGAAGCACCATCACATCGCGGGTTCCGAGGGCAGTCTTTACATTGGGCAGGATGAGTGGTTGTGCCTCCATACCCCGCGCGTCTCCAAACACGGGAATAATCGTGGCTCGCTTGATTCCTTTGACCGCAACGGATGCCTGCGTCAGCTGTGTCTCATGCGGATTCCAGCCGCTTCTCGAGTTATCCCCGGAACGTGTGAGCCAGGGAACCATGGGGGATTGGGCCATGCAGGCGTGAGCGGCCGCAAAAAGAAATGTGCCGATGAGCAGGTGTAGCTGACAGAGGGTCCTGCATCCTCTGGCTAGGCGATCACCGCGCCACTCGCCGGGTATCTTGAACCTTTGAGACATTCGCAAACCAGACATAATTTCCTCCTCCAGCGATGACCGCACTGCCTCGAGAAACTCCCGCCGGGTTTCGCCTGCCATTACACTTGCTGAACCTTGCGAAGTTGCTCTGTCAGGTAGGTGGCGAGAAAGTTTCGTAGCTTTGCAGCGCCAACCAGCCCGAACGCGGCCTCCATCACGACAGCGAGCAAGTGGTGGGGTGGCTGCGCAGAGTCGAGCAATGCGCGAAGAACAGCTTCGGTACGCGTGACCGCCAAGGCTGCAACTTGGTGGATCCGGTCAGGCGTGGTCTTGAAATTCGCCCGCGGTGCAATCAATACTTCGTTCCGCACCGAAGGCATCAGGGGAATGATCGGAAACCACCGTTTATCGAGATCGGTCGTGACGCCCGGAGGCGGGTTTACGGCAAACTTCGCAATCTCCGGTGTCAGTTCGTCCTTCTCCCGTGGCAGCCCTGCTCCGACAATCACATTGTTCTCCGGCAAGACGAAATAAACTGCAAGAAATCGCTGGCAGTTTCTCCGGCCTAATTGGTAGTCGCGGTCGCGGAATTTTTGCTCGATGAATCCGCCAAACGCGCCCAGTGAGCCGCACAAAAGAGAAGGTAGTGTGCGACCTGCATCGTCGCTCGGAGCGATGGCGAAGCGGCTGTGCACGTCGGCATTCTGAAGAAGCGAAAGACCTTCTCCCTGAAACCGAGTCTGGGTAAGGAAGGTGGGAATCAGGGCAAGAACGCTGTTTATGAGTGAGGTCTGTTGTGTAGCGTTGTAAGCGAGGTCAAAGGCGTCATCACCGGGAAATGGCGCGACGGAAATGACCGCCGCATCGGCGGTGGTAGCCTGCCTCGGATTGTGATCCGAGGGGCCACCGCCCGCCTGGCGCACAAGATATTGGCGAGCGCATTCGAACGGATTATTGTTGGTGACCCCGCCGTCAGCGCAAACGATATCGAACTGGGCGGGAACGATCTGGCTATCCCAGGCAGGCGGAACCGTTGTCGCGATTTGGCAACCCGACTTTGTGACCGATGAGGGATTGGGGTTGTTGAGGATCCATTGCTTTTTCCGATAGTAATCGGCTGGACGCGAGAGGATGCGCGGCGCGAGCATGCCCGGAAATGCACCCGTCGCCATCGCGGCTTGTTTCAGATCCGGCCAGGCGTCGCCAGCAGCCGGAGGATAGACCAGCGGTAAGGAGTTTGCGCGGTCGGCATTGAGACTGGGGACGAAGCGGAAGTCTATTTCATCCGCGTGATAGTTGATGCGTTCCTCAAAAGACCCGTTGTTCGAGGGATCAACGCTGTAAGGAATTCCCCGCAGATTGGTCACCGTCAGAATGAGTTCCAGCTCAGGGGAAACCCAGGGGCGGGCTCTGCTGCGGGCAGGATTCGCAGCAATTGCGACGTCTGCGATCTGCTCAATCGGCGTACAGTCAAGAATGGAACGAACGATTTGCGGTTTTTCGTTCAAATCCGCCGTGCCGAGCAGCGAGTCGATATCGATCCGTCGCACCCAGCCGTCATACAGGCGATTTACCGGGGCGGCAGCGGCTGGGGCCGTTGTCGTTACATGATCGAACTCTTCCTGAAGAGAGACGGCGCTAATGGCCGCGCACATCCCGCCGGCGGAAGCTCCCGAGAGGACTTCGAGCGAGACATCGTGCGCCGGGATCTCCCACTTCGAGATGTCGGCTCCATGGAGGCCTTCTTGGCGCTTGCGCTCGTCACACCAGGCATCGAGGGCTTCAATCAGAAAGTCTAGAACGCCGGCGGTATAGGCTCCGGCAGAAACCGCTCCGGCCATGTTGAGACCGATTCGAAACGAGGCGGGGCCGTTCGGGCGGATCGCTGCATTGCTTTGCTTGCCGTTCGGACCGAGCTCGAGCTGTGGACTGCTCTGCGGATTCTCCACCATCGAAGTTCTCCTTGGGCCAGCTCGCCTTGTGAACAAAATGAACTTCTCACGCCTGGCGCATGCGGCGGGTCAGCGCGCTGCCGGTGCAGGCGGACTCCCGGCGAGTCGCGGATTCACAATTGTATTTAACAGGTCGAACCAGAACGGCGCGCCCAAGGTAACCGCAAAAGCGGTGATGAGCACGCCAATAACTTTCCATATCCAGTCACTCGGACAGCCGGGGATGGCGCGTGCATCGGCCGGCTCTATGCGGGAAATCTTGGGCGAAAGTTTCCATCCGATGGGCGGCACGCTGATGGAGCGCAGGGTTGCTTCGATTTCGTCCGGCGTTGGCGTTGGGTTTGAATATTTTTGCTTAGCCGCAACTTTCGCTTTATCGAACACTTGACTGCGGAGCGCCTGATCGTTCCAGAGTTCTTTCATGATCATCAACGTGTCGCCGTTCAGCACTACGCAGAGCACAAGTCCCAGTGCGAAGATGGTTATTTGAGTCCTTCGCTTGTACCAGCCGCTTACACGTTCCATGCTGTCGTCGTACCAGTTTTCGACTCGTTTCCTTGCAGTGTCGAGGTCTCCCTGCGCGGAATTCAGAAGACCGAGAATTGTGCTCTGAACGCTCACATTGGGAATGTTCTTCAGACCAGAGGTCAGGTCCTGGAGCGTTCGCGGACCCGCGGGATTGGGAGGAGCCAGAACGTCGAATAGCGCCAGTGCGAAATTTCTCGACGAGATGTAGGACGGTTTGCCGCCCGGCTCCACGCTGCTGGCGATCAGGTGGTTTGCGAATATTTTCGAAGCGAGATCTGGGTTGCCCAGCATGTTGCTGATGGCGGTTTCGAGCGTGCGCGCTCTCATGTCGAAAATCCGCGCCACAAGTTCCTTCAACCAGGAGCAGGCCATGCTCAGCACCCAATAGACAAAGACGACTCCCGCCGCAACCTCGGCAACCTGAGATCCGAACACTGGTCCCTCCCTGCAAGGTTCTGCTTCTGTAATCCGCACGCCGGCCCGACTCTGCTGTTACTTCTCTGTGCAATTGAAAGATGGTGTAGAAAATGGATGAAACGTTTCCGTTGAAACGCTCACTATCCAAAGGAAACCCTCAGCAGTTGAATCGTAGGAAGAACGCTGGCTTTCTTGAGGTCGAAGGCTTCCCGGTATCGCAAACGCCGACGCAATCCAGATCGAGCCGGGCTTCGTGAAACGGTGGGCCGATCTCCGGACCAAGAGGCCAGGACGAGATCAAGCTCGGGAGGCGCTGTGGGCGCATCTCTCGCGAATCCGCAGCATCTTGTTGCGCTGACATACCTCCTGTTGTCCTGGGTAGGCAACGAAGGAACACGCACGATTGCGAACGTCAACACGTCGCTTAGCGGCGGAGGGACACGGTCATCGTTGAACCAGACATGAATACTTAGGTTCTCGGGGAAAATGCGATCATGAAAAAAAATGCCAGCATACTTACGGCGCTCGCGGCGGTGCTGGCGTTTTTTGGACTGTCGAATCTCCCGAAGAATCCCTCGGGAGGCCAGGCCGCAACGGAAACCAAGAACGGAGCAAAGCCGGCGACTGCCCCGCATCCCTCGGGAATCTCCTCTCCCTGCGAAGCAATTCAAAAGCGGCTCCAGCCGATCGTAGCTGATAGTCCGGAGGAGGAGTGGAAGGCCCCCGGCTTTTGTTACTCGAGCGATGGAGCGCCCGATGTGCAGAAACTCGCCCCCGCGGATGTCGAATTTGTGATTGCCACGGCCCCGAATCCTCTTCTCACACACCTGCCGCTGCTGTTTGACCGCGTCGTCGAAATCATCCAGCAAGCCGCCCAAGACAATAAATATTCCTACGACTCGTCCTGGCTTCCCTGGGATCAAACCAAGGAGTATTCCAGCCGTGCCGATCAGCTCGCGGCAGAAAGCGCCCAGAGTCTGAAGGAGAGCCAACCGGGAGTACTGGTTTTCAGAAAGCCGCCCGACAAAGCAAACGGATCACTTTATAAGGGTGGACTTGCGGTGTTCGTCGTTGCCGAGTCGCCCACAGGCGGCGTCAATCAAAAACAGTTTCAGAACGCCGTGGCATGGATAGACGATCTGGGGGGATTTTCGGGGAGCACGAAGCTCAAAATCCTGGGGCCGACCTTCTCGGGTTCGCTCCCTTCCCTTTACCGTTCACTCCACTTTCCCCAAGTAACTCTTGCTCTGGGCGAACCCAGCAAGCGCATCCGCATTTCAAGCGGTAGCGTGTCCTCGGACGCGGACTACCGATGGTTTGAGGAAAAACTCACCGTAGAGAATTTGGGCTCGTTCCAGACGGCCATGGAGGGAGACTCCGTTCTTCTGCGGCGTTTTTGCGAATACATCCGCTCGCAAGGTTATCGGACGGAACACGTGGCGGTGCTTTCTGAGGATGAAACCGCTTTCGGAGGAGGAACCGAAGACCGGCTCGACCCTCACGCTGTCCCAATCTGTGGCGACGGCGATCGAGACGGTCCGATTTACCTTTACTATCCGCGCGATATCGCGACGCTTCGATCGGCATACGAACAACAGTCGATTCTCGGTTCTTCCAAGCAACCCTCGAATACGCCGGCAGGCAGCACGACGTTACGAGGGGACCTGAGCGAGCCCGCGAGCAGCGATCACGATACGGTCCGAAGCTATGGCGGCCAATTGACGCCACTCGCGCAGGAGTCGGTATTGCTTACCATCGCGGGCGTGCTACGAGAAAAGAAAATTGAATTCGTGGTCTTGCGCAGTACGAATTCACTCGACCAGGTCTTCCTCTGCCAGTTCTTGCGGCGTTCGCTGCCCGAAGCTCGTCTGGTGATCGATGGCGCCGATTTGCTGTTTCGACGTGGCGCGGAAGGATCGTCCCTTCGTGGAGTCATGGTCCTGTCCACCTACCCCTTGCTCATCTGGCAGCAGGACTGGACTTCATCGCAGGCTTCGGGCTCTTCTGCGGCCAAGAATGGACTAAGCTATCGGATTTTCGGCGAGGATGTAGCCGAAGGCCTGTATATTGCGGCACGGGGATTGATCGAAGACCAAGGCTCGAACGTACCGACCGCGAACTACGCCCCTCCAGCCTGGGCGCGAAAGACGGGCACAGGCGACGACGCGCGTCCGCCTACCTGGCTCACGGTGATTGGCCATCGTCAGTTCTGGCCTGTTGCAGTACTTGACTCGAATACATTAGCGGCTAGCAAAGCGAACTCACTATTGCAAACGGTTCCCTTGCCGGACAATCCATCGATCTCCATCCATGGCGATCCAATCCCGATGGGAATTGTGCCTATTGAGTTCTGGATGCTGCTTCTGCTGTGCTTGGCCTGGAGTTTTATGCATCTGCTGTGGTGTGCGCGCGGGTCGATTTCTCCGCTGCCCGCCACTTTCCGGCTGGCATATTTCGCTCCGGTTCCGCGTTGGCAGCACCCGGCGCTGATAGGGTTCGGAAGCATGCTGATCGCAGCGGTTGCTGTGGTGCTGGCCACGAGCTCTGGCCTGCTCAAGTGGAAACTGGATGGGTGGAATGGAGTGGTTGCCGCGTTGGTTCTGGTAATTTCACTTCTTGCCTATCGTGCCTGCGCGACAAACTACGAATTACCGCCGATGAGCGACGCCGATTTCACGAATCACGACGCAAAGCTAAGCCGCCGAGTTGCAGCTCGCGTTTCCGCATGCCTTCTGGCGGGATTCCTACTGTTCCACCTGGTGTTTCTGCTTAATTTGACGAAGGCCAACGAGATTCCGGTTTTCTGGCGCAGCGTTCACCTCGTCAGCGGAGTGTCACCCTTGCTGCCCCAGCTCTTTCTCGTCGTAGGCATGTACTTGTGGTTTTGGTTTTGTCTCCGTGGGCTCGCGCTTTTTGGGGACGACCGTCCGCTCTTGCCAAAACAAGGGGATTTGAAATTAGCGGACGGAACGGCCACGATGCCCATGTTCAGCCGTGAGCAGTTGGCAAAGCCGGTTGAAGATCGGGCGCTCCCGCTGGGTGGACGCTATCTGGCGAACCTTGGAATGATTTTCCCGATTGCAGTGCTCATCTGTGGCATCGTGCTGCAAGGTGTTTGGCTGCGCACGCTTGGTGAGCGCAGCTTCGGTATTTTTATATTTTTCTGGCTGATGCTTTCGATCGCGCTCATCCTGGCAGATACAGCGCAGTGTTGGTCGACCTGGAGAAATCTCCAAGTTTTGCTCATTTACCTTGACCGTCTGCCTTTGCGCCGCACGTTAAATGCACTTCAGGGACTGTCATGGCGCTCGGTCTGGGCGATGAGCGGCAACGTCCTCTCAGAGCGATACTGCCTGGTTTCGCGTCAGATCGAAACAATGCGGCATCTTGGAAATCAAATCAACTTGTGGATTCCTGACGATCCGTCCGTCGCGAAAAATAAAAAGCAGTTGCACGACAGAATCGTCGCCTGCCAGAAACAGAGGCTCAAGACTTTGGTTGCGTGGTACGAGCGCATGAATGAGGAGTCGGTTACATCCGTGCAACCCCTGCGCGACTTGCAGGAAGAGTTCGCCTCGATCACCGCCCAGGTTCTAACGACGGTATTGATTCCGTCGTGGCAGCTCGACACCAATTCATTGCTTGTTGACCCTTCAAAAACGAGAAGCACGGACGTCGACGGCCCGAGTGGTCCGACGATCTCTCCGAATGTTCCGGCCTACGTACGGGCCGCCGAAGAGTTCGTGGTCTTACCCTATGTGGGCTTTATTCAGAACATTCTTGGCCGCATACGCTCGACCGTTATCGGGGCCCTCTTTCTTTTTGTCGCCTCGACCCTTGCAGTATCGAGCTACCCGTTCGATCCCTTACCTGTCTTGGGCGGCATCTTCCTTGCCGTTTTCATCATTACAGGTACGACACTGATCGTCATTTACGCCGGTATGCATCGCGATGCTACCCTCAGCTACATCACAGGCACCCGTGCGGGAGAACTCGGACTGGAGTTCTGGCGCCAGTTGATTACCTTTGGCATCGGCCCGCTGCTCGGCCTTCTGACCACGCTCTTTCCGTCGATTACCGATTTCATCACGTCCTGGTTGCAGCCAAGCAGTCAGGTTATGAAGTAAGCAGGCAGAAAGAGCATCGATTTACGGCCGCAGTGATTTGCAACGGGCGAGGACTGCAGGCGTCCGGGGTCATTGCGAACAAAGCGAAGACGCCAATCTTAGAGATCGTATGGCTCGTTCCATACTAAGTTCGGCTGGCCTGCTTGTTTCTCTGTCGATTGCCCTGTCACCACAACGAATGGAAGCTCCTCAGCTCAGCGAAGATCCGAGAGAAAACCGGCTGTCGGACTCGACCTTTCAAAACTGGAGGTTGGTGCACCTTTCGGTGATTTTCCGTGGAGGGGGCGAAATTTTGCTTGACTATAAACAGTTACTTATATAAGGTACGCGTTATGCAGAATCTCGATGCTGCTTTCTCTGCTTTGGCCGACCCGACGCGTCGGGCGATTCTTGCGCGCCTTGCCAAAGGGGAGGCCACCGTCAATGAATTGGCAGAGCCGTTCGAGATGACGCAACCCGCGATTTCCCAGCACCTGAAGGTGCTCGAAGACGCGGGACTAATCGTTCGCCGAGTCGAGGGTACGAAGCGCCCTCGTCGGCTCGTAAAAGCGGGTATTGAAGCGATGGACCAATGGCTCGCAATGCTGCGAAAAGCCCTTGAGGCAAACTACGACCGGCTGGACGAAGTTCTGGCGGGGATGGAAAAACACAAGAGAGGAGAAAAGCGATGAGCAAGATGACGCTGAAGACCGAAGGAGATACCCACGTGATTGTGACAAGGCGCTTCACTGCCCCTCCAGAAGCCGTGTACCGCGCCCATACCGATCCGAAATTAATCCAGAAATGGTTGCTTGGACCGGAAGGATGGACGATGCCGGTATGCATCAATGAGGCTAAGCCAGGCGGCAAGTTCCGTTACGAGTGGACGAACGGCAAAGGTGGTGGATTTCACATCACTGGGGAATACGTGGAGCTTCAGCCTTATAAAAGGATCGTACACGTCGAGCGCATGCACCTGCCGGATCCCACGCCAGACAACCATATTGAAACGCGATTTGAAGCCGACGGTGCAGGAACGCTGATGACCATGCGAATGACGCTGCCGGATGGTGAGACGCGCGCGGCGATGCTTGCAACAGGTATGGAAGGTGGAATGGAAGCGAGCTACGTTCGACTGGAAGGAATGCTCTAGCCCTTACCAGCTAGGGAGGAATGTTGAGGCCAAATATAGGGAGGTTCAGCATGATTTACAAAATATCGGGCAGTATCACATTGATGTTGGCCCTCTTGGTCCTCGGTGCATGGAAGTTCCACACGACCGTCTGCATGGAACGTACCTTCAACGCCTCCGTGGCGGACGTATGGAATGTTTGGAACGATGCGGACTCTATTGAGAAGTGGTGGGGGCCCAAGGGCTACACCGCACTCGTCGTCCGGAACGACGTGCGAGAGGGTGGGGGCTATCTTTGGGCGATGAAATCTGAGCAAGGAACGATGTTTTGGAACACCGGAACCTACAAGGAAGTCGTCGCAAACAAGAAAATCGTGTCAACGATGTCTTTCTCTAACGAGAACGGGAAAACAATTCCCGGCTCGCAAGTATCGGTTCCTGGGCAGTGGCCTAACGAGATTACCGTTATCGTTGAATTCAGTGAATCTGAGGGGAAGGCCAGAGTCACTGTTACAGAAGTAGGCATCCCCATCATCGCGTACGCCCTGTCGAAGATCGCTTGGGCTCAACAGTTTGACAAGATTCAATTGTTGCTCTGAAGAAAGGTAACTCGTTTTTTGCCAACTCCCGGTTAGAGTCGGCAAACCGGATTGCGACCTGAAAGCTGTTGGAACGATTGTCTGACAAGGAGGAAATCGATCAGACCGTGCGTCCGATCGCACATGGCAATAGACGAATCACCGGCGAGCCTCAGACACGCGTTCGATTCTAAGCCGCTTTTTCGGTCGTCCGGGGGCTTCTCCAAGTCGTGCCACGAGTCGAGCGTACGCCAAGTCTCTAGGATCGAGAGATGGAAAATCCTCGGCGATCTCTTTTTCATGGACGTTCATACGGAAAAGGGCCGCAACGTGCTCCAAGGGGATTCGCGTTCCCCGGAAGACCGGCTCCCCGCCCAGAATGTCTGGGGAGGAAACGATCCTTTCTTTCCCCCACCGGAAGGTGGCGACATTTCTGTCCACAGTTTCACGAAACGGTTTGCACTTAACCCAAATCTTCATTTCCCCGGAGTGAAACACAATGTCCGGTCCGTCGGCCATCCAGTGCTTCGCCGTCTTGTTTCCATGAGCAAGCACCTCGGCTGCCTACCGGGAATTCGAATCCCGATACGCTGATTCAGATCGGTATCTGCTCAGCAAGGCAGCAGGACAGGGAAAGGGCACCGGGTCCATCGCTCACAGAGGGCGTATCCGGGCGGGTTGAGTCCATACTCCCGTGCTACGCCTCACGGCAACTGCTGGGCATCGGTTTGTGCGATACTGCTGGCATCAACGGAAGCGGCTGATTTATGGCAGACGCCAAAGCGTTACCGAATCTACAGGCGCTTTCAATATCCCCATCCCCCGCACAAATCCTGGCCAGCGAGGCGGTGTTGGATGCGCTGAAGATGATGCTCATCGGCGCACCCCTGAACGAAGTTCTGACGAGTGTCACCCGCCTGATCGAAGCCCACAGTAGGGGAATGTCGTGCTCGATTTTCCTTCTTGACGAAGACGGCTTGCACCTGCGATATGTCGTCTCCGCAAACCTGCCCGAGTCGTACCGAGCGGCCACAGATGGAGTGTGCATTGGTCCTAATGTCGGATCGTGTGGTGCGGCCGCTTACCTTCGGCAGCCCGTCTTCGTCTCTGACATCGTTTCTCACCCGAATTGGGAGAACTTCAGAGGCGCTGTTCTGCAGAGTGGGCTCCGCGCCGCCTGGTCGACTCCCATCATGTCGCACGACGGCAATGTGCTCGGGACCTTCTGCATGTATTACCGCGAAGTTCGGCTTCCGTGCCCGGGCGAAATTGACTTAATCGAGTACGCCGGCCGCATTGCCGGAATCGCCATTGAGCGCCATCGATCGCAGTCGGCCCTGAAGCTAGCGTTCGAAAAGATCAAGACGAATGAGCAGAGCCTACGCCTGATCGTCGACACCATTCCTGGGTTTGTGTGCACCTTGACTGCGGCAGGCGAGGTTGAACTTGTCAACCGTCAAGTCTTGGAATATTTCGGCAAGACGACTGAGGAATTGAAGAATTGGGCCACCAGCGACGCTGTCCATCCGGATGACCTTCCTCGAGTGATCGATGCGTGGAGGCGCTCGGTCGATACCGGTCAGCCGTATGTTCTTGAGTTCCGCCAGCGGCGTGCCGATGGCGTGTACCGCTGGTTCCAATCTCGCGCTCTCCCCGCGAGAGACATGGAAGATCGGATCACCGGCTGGTACATGTTGCTGACTGATATTGACGACCGGAAGCGAGCGGAAGGGAAGTTGCGGCAAGACGAGCGGGAGCTTCGGCAGATCGTCGATACCATCGCCCAACTCATTGTCTTTTTGAGCCCAGATGGAGACGCTCTGTATGCAAATAAGTTCACGATGGAATTTACGGGCTTTTCACTTGAAGACCTGAGCGCGAATGACTTTCGCGCGCGGGTGTTCCACCCAGATGATGTGGAGCGAGTCCGAGAGGAACGCCGAAAAGCGCTTTTGCGCGGCCTTCCGTTTGAAAACGAACAACGAGCGCGCCGACATGATGGCCAGTATCGCTGGTTCTTAATTCGCTATAACGCGTTGCGCGATGAGCAGGGTCGCCCCATTCGCTGGTACGCGGCCGGAATCGACATCGAAGATCGCAAACAGGCGGAGGAAAGAACGCAGCAAGAGAACTTCGCGTTGCGAGAGCAAATCGATCAGGTCTTCATGCTTGAGGAAATCGTGGGCTCTTCGCCAGCGTTGAAAACAGTCCTCGCGAGCGTCGTGAAAGTCGCTCCCACGGGCTCTACAGTGCTGATTACGGGCGAAACAGGCACTGGGAAGGAACTGATTGCGCGCGCTATTCATAAGGCTTCGCGCCGCGCCGCTCAGGCTTTTATTACTGTAAATTGCGCGGCGATTCCTTCCCCGCTCATCGCCTCAGAATTGTTCGGCCATGAGAAAGGAGCTTTCACCGGCGCCCTGCAACGTCGACAAGGTCGTTTTGAGTTGGCGCACTCCGGCACAATTTTTCTCGACGAAATCGGCGAGCTTCCCCATGAAACGCAGACGGCGTTGTTGCGCGTCCTCCAGGAGCACCAATTTGAACGAGTAGGAGGCAATCGTGTGCTTTCGACCGACGTTCGAGTGATTGCCGCCACCAATCGCGATTTGACGGCAGCCGTGGCTTCAGGGACATTTCGCGCCGACCTCTTCTACCGGCTGAACGTTTTTCCGGTCCACGTGCCGCCACTGCGGAACCGAAAGGAAGACATTCCGATGCTGGTGGAGTACTTCGTGAAGCGCTATGCAGAGAAGGCGGGAAAGCAAATCAGCAAGATCAACGAAAATACGCTCAAGCTATTCCAGTCCTATCCTTGGCCCGGCAATATTCGTGAGCTGCAGAATATCGTCGAGAGATCGGTAATCCTCTGCACTGGCGATACCTTTTGGATCGACGAGGCTTGGCTTTCAAGCCAGAACGCACCTCGCCGGGAGTCATCAGGTCTTTTTACGCAGAACGTGCAGAACTTCGAGAAGGAACTCATCGAAGCGGCTCTTGCGGAAAGCAACGGAAAAGTTGCTGGGTCAAGTGGCGCGGCCGCCAAACTCGGGATTCCACGCTCGACGCTGGATTTGAAAATCAAACAGCTCGACATAAAGAAAAATATCATTCGGTAAGCCCCTCGTTTTAACTCCCAGAATTCTGGCACTTCCTAAGATTCTGTCACTCCAATTTCTTTTTAGAGCCCTGTTTTCACTGAGATCCAATTGGGCACTCGGTTGCACTAGTCCTGATCAGTTCTAGGAAGGAGGGAATTGGTCGCATGATTTACGAGACCGAAATAGCGACAGTTCGAGTGCCATCCGCCGGTGCTCTCGCTGAATGGGATGAACAGGACGTGGTCGCCCGAGCGAAGAGCCGGTCGAAAATCGCGTTCGACGAACTGGTCACACACTATGAGCGGAGAGTGTTCCGTCTGGCTCAGAACATCACCCGCAACAACGAGGACGCCGAAGACGCCGTGCAGAACGCATTCCTAAAAGCGTTCCAAAACTTGCCCGGCTTTCGAGGAGATTCGCGCTTTTACACCTGGCTCGTGCGCATTACCGTCAATGAAGCATTGATGAAAATTCGCAGCCGTCCCGGCTATAAAGAAGTGTCAATCGATGAGTCGAAAGAAACCGATGATTCTTGCGTCCCACTTGAGATCGAAGACTGGGGCCCAAACCCGGAGCAGCGCTACTCAGGGGAAGAGCTGCAGCAAATCTTGGCTACGGCCATCAACGAACTTCAGCCAGGATACCGGACAGTCTTTCAACTTCGGGACGTCGATGGCCTTTCGACGGAAGAAACGGCCCAAGCCCTCGCTCTTACATCGTCAGCGGTGAAGACCCGTTTGCAACGCGCGCGGCTGACATTGCGGAACTCTTTGCACAAGTACTTCCGACCAACTTGGTTCCAGGTGGAAGCAACGCGGCGCCGAGGTACTTGCCATGACTGTGAGACATCTGAGTTGTGCGACCGAAAAGCGACGCCCGACGATGAAGTCGGGGGGAGAAGAAGTATGTAGTGCAGTGGAGCCGCGACTGCAGTGCGGGTTCAAATGGGTTGATCGATGACTTTTAGGATTGAGACAGCGGCGCGAGGGAGATTCACAGTGTTCATCCTAAGTGGCCGAATCGAGGAACAGGCGATAGCCGAGTTGAGGAGTCTTTTTGAACTTCAAACAGACTGCCGCAACATCGTTCTGGATCTGAAGGACGTTAGTGTGGTCGATCGCGACGCAATCAGCTTTCTCGCGCGTTGCGAAGCGGATGGCGTGAAACTCGAGAATTTAACTCCCTATATTCGCGAATGGATGGAAAGGGAAAAAGATTGAGCGGGGCGCTTCTGGTTGAACCAGGACGAAATGCAAATAAGAACTAGATGCAATTGACATCCACATACAAAGCAGTGGAAGTTTCCGCACCCGGCGTGCTTCGAGTCGTCGAACCGCAAACCCCGCAGCCCGGAGTAGGTCAGTTCGGATTCGGGTAGAAGCATGGGGAATCTGTCACACCGATGCGGCCACGGGCACTTATGGTGCTGGTTACAAAGGACGGAGTCGCTCGAAGTACAAAGCCAGCAGCATGACGCTTGAAATAGGAGCCGAGTGTCTTCGCGGTCGGTTACGCAGAGCAGATGTATGAACAAGCCTCGACGATCAACAGCAGTCAAATCCAAAAGGCAAGGAGATGAGTGTGTCATCGAAACCTAAGAGAATTGGAAGTGCAGAGCCCCCAGCCGCCTCCACTCAGGCGGCGACGGGAGAGACTTCGCTAGGGAACGTTGGCGCTTGACGAAAAAATCAGACTTCGTGCATACGAGCTTTATCTCGAACGCGGTGGACAGCCAGGCCTTGAGTTGGACGATTGGCTCCAGGCCGAGCGCGAACTCCAAGGTGGAGCGCGGTAGCGCGCGCAAGCGGATTAGAAAAGGAATCAGCACCATTCGTGGATACAGAACGAAAGGGAAAGAGGTCAGTATGAAAATGGAACAAACGGCGAAGATGCGGACGCAGGCAAACAAGATCCGTAGGACGCACGAAAGAAATCTTGGATTTCTTGTGCTTTTGGTAAGCGCGCTATTTGTGAACGGAGCGGATCGGCGAGCCGTAGCTCATAGGCAGACGCCTAATCAGAGTTCCGCTGTGGATGCTGGGGAGACGGCGCAAGCGAAGATAGCCCGGGCGATGTCGGCTGGGCCAGCGAACGTCGCTAACGGAGCAAGGATCGTAGACGACGACGCGCGGGGCCAGATGGTAGTTCTGCGCGAGGGGAATAACGGCTTCACCTGCATGCCGGGCAATCCAAAAGTTGTTGCCGACCCGCCTATGTGTGTCGATGCGCCTGCGCTTCAGTGGTACGCCGACGCCAAAGCTCACAAACCGAAACCGACGAACACGGTCCCCGGCATCACGTACATGCTGGCCGGCGCCACTCAGCACAGCGATTCAGATCCCCACGACGCCACGAGCATGCCCATCGAGATCGGTCCCCACTGGATGATCATGTGGCCATTCGATCCGAAGGCTACCGGGCTCCCGACCGCGCATAAGCCGACCGGCGCCTACATCATGTGGGCCGGATCGCCTTACGCGCATTTGCACGTCATGGGACGGCCATAGAAGTGTCGCCGTTGAAATAATCCGGTTCTCTTTGAAAATGGGTGAACTTGGATCGAACGGAGCTGGCGCCACCACTCTCTACGCACTCCGTGATCGCCACGACGGCGAGGTTCTTGAGCAGAGCTTCGCAGCATGGTTTTACATCGTATCGACTAACCTGCGCGACTCGCGGGTGCCTCCGCGCGACATATCGTGACGGAGAGCAACTCCGTCCGATCCGGCGGCTGGCAGCAAACGGTGGGCACGGATCTCCGTGGAAAGACGCTGGGCGGATTGGATCACAGGTCGCGCGGATTGGGAGCGCTTTTGGAATGAATTTGATTCTCTGGAGCCAGAACATGACGCCCGAAGCCGCCAAAGCTGCGGGCGCAATTCTGGTTTCCAAGGACCAGTTGTTCGAGCGGGCTGACATCCTGACGGTCCATTTGGTGTTGAGCAGCCGTGCGCGCGGCCTAGCAGGGGCTGCGAAGCTGGGGCGAATGAAGGCAACGGCGCGGCTGATCAATGCGTCGCGCGGGCCGATCATCGATGAGCAGGCTTTGATCAGCGCGTTGAAGAACTAGCAAATGGCCGGCGCGGCGATCGACGTATTCGACATTGAGCCGCTGCCTCCGGATCACCCCTTCCGGACGCTGGACAACTTACTGACAACGCCACATATCGGATACGTGTCGCATGGTCTTTACAAGACGTTCTACGAGGATACCGTCTCGAATATTGGGAAGTGGCTCGACACCCATTAGGGCTTGTCGTCAAATTCAAAGCCCGCGACATACATGCTCGGGATAACGATGGAAAGATCGTGTGGGGGATGCATGAAAACATTGATTGTCGGCGCCGGAGCATTGGGCGGAATCATAGGAGCGCGCCTCCTGGCAGTAGCCGCCTCTGTCTCACTTGCGACTCGGAATGCCACGGCAGCAGAAGAGATCAAAGCCTCCGGCCTTCGCGTCACCGGCATCGGAGGTGATTTGACTACCGAAGCCGGAGAAGTCGCTCCATTAGGTGAATATTCCGTTCCGGGGACTTTCGATCTGATTGTTTTGGCCACGAAAGCGCAAGACGCGATTGATGTGGCGTCGAGCCTCGTGCGGTTACTTGCGCCAGGGGGCACTCTGCTTCCGATCCAGAATGGGGGAGTACCACAGATGCTTGCCAGTCAGATCGGGGAGCAATGCGTCCTCGGTGGGCTCTCAAACCTCACCGCCACAATGCTGAGGCCCGGGATATATAAGCAAAGCAATGCCGGCTACCTTCTGATAGGGGAGCTTGGCGGGGGCGAAAGCGTTCGAAGCGAACGGGTGCGTCAGTGGCTTAGTCGTGCAGTAAATGTAAAACTAACTCCAAATCTTCAAGGAGCTGTCTGGTCCAAGCTCCTGCTCAACTGCTCGGTTACCACAATTGGCGCGATTGCGGGCCTGACAATGCGTGGGTACATCGATCGACCTGAAGGACGCGAGTTGTTCTGTCGAACGTATGCCGAAGCTCTGTCGGTAGCACTAGCAAGCGGAGTCCGACCAGAGAAGATGCTTGTCGATCCAATCCCGCCGGGATGGAACGGACAGAGCATTTCGGGAGCAGCGCATGATCTGTGGCTCGCTGAAATCCTGAATGGTTACGGCGACGCGAAGGCATCCATGCTGCAGGACTTCGAACGGGGACGTACAACCGAGATTGACTTCATCAATGGGTACGTCGTAGACACTGCTCGGCAATTCGGTGTCAATACGCCGGTAAATACCGCAATCGTAGAGACGGTATATGCAATTACACGCGGGCAGAGTGCTCCTGATCCCAATCATCTAGGGCAAATCCTACAAACCATTCGATAGGGGTGAAGCCTCGGTACCGCTTTCACTCGACAACAACGGAGAAAGACAATGACCAGGAAGCTCGAAGGCAAAACCGCCGTCATTACCGGCGGCACAGAAGGGATTGGGTTGGCTACCGGAAAACTCTTCGTCAAAGAGGGCGCCTATGTCTTCATCACGGGCCGTCGCCAGAAGGAACTGGACGAGGCCGTAAAAGCAATCGGCAACAACGTTTCTGGCGTTCAAGGAGATGTTTCCAAACTGGACGACCTTGATCGTCTCTACCAAACCGTCTCCAAGGAAAAAGGGCGAATCGATATTGTTTTCGCCAACGCCGGTGTTGGCGAATTTGTTCCCTTTGGGGCCGTCACCGAAGAGCATTTCGACAAACTATTCAACATCAATGTGAGGGGAACGCTGTTCACGGTGCAAAAGGCCTTGCCGCTACTGAATGATGGTGGCTCTATCATTCTCAACGGATCTGTCGCGAGTGTTAAGGGTACTGCCGCCTTCGGCGTCTACGCCGCGAGTAAGGCTGCCGTCCGCTCGTTCGTGCGAACCTGGACTACAGATCTGAAGGACCGTCGTATCCGCTCAAACGTTGTTAGTCCGGGTCCGATCAATACGCTGCTCACGAAACGGCGATTTTCAGACGTAATTGCGCGGATTGTGTCCACCGTCCCGATGGGACGGATGGGGGAGTCCGATGAAGTTGCGAAGGCGGCGCTGTTTCTGGCTTCGGATGACTCCAGTTTCGTCACGGGTATCGAACTGTTCGTTGACGGCGGCAGAGCCCAGGTGTAACTGATTGGAGGCCATAATGATTTCAAGGCGTGAGTTCCTATCGAATGCCTTCGAATCGCTCTCGTATCGGGAACAGCTCGGCACGCAGGGACAGTCCGACAGAATCCCCGAACTGCAAAGGCTCTCTTACCGGAGGAGACAATGAACGTTTTCGACAAGACTTTGCGACGTCCACCGACTGACCCGAACGCCCCGCCCCGAGTGGAGCCTCTGACACCACCCTTCGCGGCTGACGTACAGGCTGTGTTCGATAAGATCATGCCCCCCGGAGTCCCTCCGCTTGCGCTATTCACGACGCTCGCGCGCGTGCCGCGTATATACGATCGCTTCCGTGCTGGGAGCCTGCTCGACCGCGGGCCGGTGTCGTTGCGACATCGCGAGATCGTGATCGACCGTAGTTGCGCACGCTGTGGCTGCGCCTATGAGTGGGGCGTGCATATAGCGTTTTTCGCCGATCGCGCCGCCCTGGAGCCCGAGCAGGTACGTGCAACCGTACGCGGCGACGCCGATGACCCGGCTTGGAGCGAACAGGAGATGCTACTGATCCGGCTGGTTGATGAATTGCACGATACAGCGAACATCTCCGACCAGCTATGGGAATGCCTCAACGCATCGTTCAGTATCGAGCAGATCTTCGAGTTGATCGCATTGACGGGCTTTTATCACACCGTCTCGTTCTTCGCGAACAGTCTAAGGCTTCGAGCCGAGCCTTATGCGGCGACGCCGCCGGCAGAATGATTTCGCTTGTATGAGATTTTCCGAATTGCAGACGGCTGTCGCACAGCAGGCGACAGGAGGCGGGCTCAGATAATGAAACCCGAATTGGCCAACGTAAAGGCATGCGTCTTCGATACATTCGGCACCGTTGTGGACTGGCGCAGTTCGATGATTGCCGAGGCTACCAGCTGGGGCAAGGCCAAGGGCCTGAATATTAACTGGGTGGAGTTCATCGACCGCTGGCGCCTCGGATACGAGCCAGCGATGCGCAAAGTTCGGAACGGTGAGATTCCGTGGACCAACCTCGACGATTTGAATCGCATGATCCTGGAGGACCTGCTCAAACAGTACAAAATTGAGGGGCTGAGCGAAGAAGAAAAGGCGAAATGGGCACATGCCTGGCGACGGCTGAAGCCGTGGTCTGATTCGGTTGAGGGGCTCGGCCGATTGAAAAAGAAATACATTATCTCACCCCTGTCGAACGGCAATGTTGCGCTGATGACCAACCTGGCGAAGTTTGGGGGGTTGCCATGGGATGTCATTCTCGCGTCGGATCTCGTCAAACATTACAAACCTGACCGCGAGATGTACCAATCGGCACCCTTTTATCTGGATCTAAAGCCGGAGGAAGTCATGATGTGCGCGGCCCACGTTGGCGATTTGAAAGCTGCCCGGAATTATGGACTGCGTACCGGCTTCATCCACCGTCCGAACGAATACGGCGGTGGTCCCGTCGGCATGCCGGACAACGCTAAACTGGGCGATTTTGACGTAGTATCTGTAAGCGTCGTCGATTTGGCCCAACAAATGGGCGCGTAGTCGGGTGCGGCGGGTTTGTGCTGCGGGCTCGACGATGAGGGTGGCCCCTCCTCGTTGCGCGTCCACCGATCGAATTCTGCAGAACATGACATGCGCCGTCAAGATTGTAAGTCGTTGAAAATATGGCGGGGGACGACGGAACTCGAACCCGCGGCCTCTGCCGTGACACGCAGGCGCCCTTTTCAAACGGACCACCTGCTCGCTTAACAGGCGGTCACTGGTTCGATCCCGGTCACATCCACCAACCACCCCAAAATCAACCGCTTAAGAGAGCCTTTCTTGCTACGTGGGCAATTCTCGAAATTTGGGAACAATAGCGATTCCAAGAGCAGTACAAAAGCCATCCGGTCGTCCGAGTGCCGTCACATTCATTCCTGCGTATTAAGGATCGACTTGCTTTTGTCTGCCCGCGCGCGGTCGTTTTCGTGACGCCCTACTCAGCGAGAAGGTAGTCATTCTCACGAAATTCGATTAGACTCACTATTAGAATCATATAATTGCAGGGGGCGTGTAGCTCAGCTGGGAGAGCACCTGCTTTGCAAGCAGGGGGTCGCAGGTTCGAACCCTGTCACGTCCACCAACTTCTTTCTGATTGCAAAAGAGTTAGAAAAATCACCTCGGCCCGAACGTTCCATTATTCGCGCACACCGTGCACGAACTGTGCACGAATGCATCATTGGACCACCTCCGTGCACAATGGCGCCGCCGAAAAAGCATCGGCCTCCCCCACCGGTGCCATTTCGTTCGCTCGACGGTTGAGCTTCTCCAGGGCTTCGCGCTTCATCCGCAACTTCATCTGGGAATACTTCTTGAAGACTTGCGCGTCGCTCTGCCGGAGCAGCTGCGTTACCCATTCGTCGGCTACGCCTCCGGCGCTCAGCCTTGTGGCGTAGGCAGAGCGCAGGTCGTAAATCCGAAAATAGGGAATCTTTGCCCGTCGCAGAGTTTTCGTCCAAACGGTCTTGAGTTTTTTGAGATGTCCGGTCGGATTCAGATCGCTCGGAAACAGATACGGTCCTTCGCCTGCAATCGCCATCTGATTCTTGAAAGCCTCGATGGCGAGCGAGGGGAGGGGAACTTCGGCCGTGCCGTTTGGAGTCTTCGAATCCGGTATCCAGACCACCGCATTTTGCAGATCCACTTGGTCTTTTCGCATCAGAATCAGTTCCTTGTAGATCCGCAACCCGGTCTCCGTAATGATTCGAACCACGTTCCGCAAGTATTGTGGAGCGTGGGATTCGATCTTTTGTTGTTCGGACCACGAGACAAGGTTCGGGAGATGCCACCCAGCGAACGCGATAAGAGAACGCCAATGTTATCGGTTTGTCGCCCAGTAGGTTGTGCAACAGGCTATAAGGCCAAAGGTAGCTTACGTCCCAGCCAGCCAACCCCCGAAAAATATGGTCCCCCTCGGCGAGGTGAGTTTGTATGTGAAACCCCTCTTCGAGTCCAAGAAGTGGAGTTAGGACAAGCGCTGAAGGTTGACGGTTGAAATTGAAGACTAAGGGAAGTCGGGCAGTTTCGCCTTCGACGAGATTGAGATCATGGGTTCCGCTCGGTAGCGATTTGGTCGGGGCAAATTCCACCAGTGATCTTAATTGAAACTGTGGCTTGCGCAGAGAGAAGTGAGAGGTCGTCTTGAAGTTTGGATCGATAACTGGACGAAGATCGTAGCTTACTCCAGCCAGAAGTGCGTCGAGATTAGCGGCGGGATTTGAGTCCTTTTCAAAGGTTAAAGGAGCACCGAGCCAGCCCGGACCCACCTGGGCGGCGGAACTCAACTGCATGTCATACGTAAGTTTAGGGCTGCCGGTGCCTCCTCCGATTACCGGTGAATAGGAAATTGTGCCCTGCGAAGAACCTGGTTGCGAGGCAAGGTTGTAGACGTAGCGGGTCTTGTAAAACCAACTGGATGGCCAGTCGTCGCGGTCGCAGAGACGGACCTGGGACGCGCAGTCAGTTGCTGGTTTGTCGGCGTACGGAGCGGGAGGCTTGCGTGTCGGATCCTTTTTGCGCTCGAAGCCAGTAACTTCCGCCCAGAGAACATGAACAGGCAGTGCAATAAGGTACTGACTGCTGGTACACGTGCCAGGCCCGAAGTCGGCGGGACCGAAGATAAGCACATTCGCCGACTCCTTGGCTTGGGTGACAACTTTCCAATCGAGACTTGTACAACGGTTCTGCGTGTCTTGGCTTGGAGGCCCGACATTGACAACGAGTATCGAGCCGGAAAGCAGAACCTTCGAACCGACGATGGCGGCCGTCCAGTCCTTGTGGCCGTGCGCCGCATTGTAGGTGTCAATATCATGGATACCTTTGGGGTCGCCTCCGGCGATCCAGATCTTGTCTGTATAGCGGTCAAAATAGACAACCTGACAGTCGCCGAAGTTCACCTCTTTGTGTTCGCGCACGAATCGAGCTTCTACTTTCGGCTGGTTCGCAAAATCGTAGCACGTTACTGGACCGCCGACCTCGGCGGCATGCAACGGCAAACATCCAAGGAAAAATATGGAAGCGAAAAGAGCGGAGAATATTGAGGTTCTACACCATGTAGTTCGAGCCCACTGAAAATCGCGCCCAACCACTGAGACGAAATTAACGGGAAACGAGATCATTGTCGTAGGTTGATGCGTGTCGTTTCTGCAATAACACGCTAAAGTTACTCCGTGTGGAGAGAGTTACGATGACGCGTACGTTATCTATATTTAGTTGCTGTATCAAGAGATGTAGAAGATTGATACTGACTCATTTTGGAATTGAGTCACCATCGAGAGACGAGATGCGTTGCAGACAATACGACGCGAAGATTTGAAGACGCGATCTTCATTTAGGTGATGCGCAAAGCCACGCCAATGTGACAGCCCGGTCCTAATTCTTAAGTGATCCTGAGGCGATTGAATATGGGGACTTTGGCGATGTCCACCACGAATGCAAAGACAACTGCCCCCGCAAGCGTTCCACCCATCACGAGTAACGTCAAAGGCGCCATTGCGATCCCGCGATTCGCCATCGTTGATGCGATCAACAGGTCGGCTACCGACGAAAGTACCAGCCAGAAACTTGGGCGTGTCGACCACAGGCGCCGACGAGTTCGATTCGTATATGTCGTAGCTTGATTGCCGTACACAATGACTAGGAAGGCGAGAGTTTGCAGCGCGTCGATTCCCAAACCCAGGCGAAATTTGCCAATGGCTAGCACCACCGTGCAAAACACTAGCTCGGAAATGCCCATGAAAGCGCCCGCGATGGTTAAATCGCCGACTCGCCACGCGCTGGGCATCGGAGAAGGTCGCACGTTGTCCGTGGTCAGGCTCATGCCTAAGAAATCGCCGGTGATCATGATAATGACCATCAGCATGGGGGTGAGAATCGCATGCCCGGTCATGATCAGACCAACCGCTAGGAACAAAACCTGCACCGTTTTCTTCGTGACGGAATTCAAGGTATAGGTCAGGATGCGCTGGAACGTTATCCGGCCTTCTTTAACTGCGGCTACAACTCCGACAAGTCCCGGCTTGGTTAGCACGATTCCGGCCGCCGACTTGGCGACATCCGTCGCAGTCGAAACCGCAATTCCCATCTGCGCCTGGCGAAGAGCTGGGGCGTCGTTGGCGCCATCGCCGCACATGCCGACGGTGTGGCCACTCTTCTGAAATGCCTGAACGAGGTGAAACTTATCCTCGGGAAGGACTCCGGCAAAAACCGCAAAGCTTTCTGGGCGCACGCTCTCCGGTATTGGACCGGGCGGGCAGACCGTTCCGTCGAGTCCTACTGCTCGCGCAATGATCGCCGCGGTGGCCGGTGCATCTCCGGTCACCATCACGGTGCGTACACCCAAATCGCGCAGCTCCTTGATAAGCTCGGCCGCGTCCGTGCGAGGTTGATCACTCAACGCGATGATTCCCGCAAGCTTCATCGCCTTAGGTGTGCCCACAGCAACCGCCAGAACGCGAAATCCCTTCCGTTCGAGCTCGCTCGCCGTCGCGGCCGCAGTTGGCACTTGTTCGGTCAGCTTAGTAACGGCTGCAAACGCTCCCTTCACGGCACGCAGCGTGCCGCCGTTCGCATCCGCCGCTGTCGCCTCGCACATCTTTGTGGTCGGGTCAAACGGAACGAACTTGATCAACTTCGGCAGATTGGCGGTGCTTCCTTTCGCAGCCGCCGAGCGGATGGCAGTGTCAACGGGATCCTGTCCGCCATCGGAACTGGCTAGAGCCGCCATTCCCAGAACACGCGCTTCATCGAAGCCCGGTTCAGGACGAATCGCCGTTACCGCCAGCTCGTTAAGAGTCAGCGTCCCCGTTTTGTCCGAGCAAAGAACGTCCAGCGTTGCCGCCTCGTCCACAGCGGACAATCGCGTGGGTAGCACGCCCAATTTTGCCAGAGCCTTGGCGCCTATTGCCGCTGCAAGCGTAAACGTGGCGGGCAATGCTACAGGAATGGACGCCAAAACAGCCGTTAGAACGAGGGGAACGATCTCGCCGACCGGCATTCTACGGGCACGCGCGTAGGCGACTAGCAAAACTATGATTACGCCGTTGAACATCGCAAGATTTCGCACTACGCGCACGACGGTTTTCTGCTGCGTGCTCTCAACATGGGCCGTGCGGACGAGTTCCGCGGTGTGGCCAAACTTCGTGGTTGCTGCGGTTGCGGTGACAATTCCAGTTGCTTCTCCCCGTCGCACCAGCGCTCCGGCATAAGTTTGCACGCCCGGACCAGCTTCGATGGGGACGGATTCGCCGGTGAGCATGGATTGATCCAGCAGAATCGATCCGTCAATCAACTTTACGTCGGCTGCCACCACGCCACCCAGCGATAGCTTCACTGTGTCGCCCGGCACCAGGTCAGTAGCAGGAATATTCTTCCAATCGCCGTCGCGCCGCACCGAAGCCGTAAGCGCGAGGCGCGATTTCAGCGCGGCAAGAGTGGCCCGTGCACGCCCCTCCTGAAAAAACCCGAGAGCAGCATTGAATACCAGCAGCGCGGCGATCACCGCAGCTTCGACGTACTCGTGGAGGACCGCCTGGAGGATGATCGCGGCTTCCAGCATCCATGGGACCGGCGCCCAAAATTTGGCCAACGCCATTCGCCATGGCTGCACCGCGATGTCCGGCATTGCATTTGGGCCGAACTTCGTTAGCCGCGCTCGGACTTCTTCGCTCGTTAACCCGCTCGACACGTCTTCGGCACCAATGTCCTGCGCTGTTTTCGCTGGAACGGGCGGGTTGTCAATGGTGGCAGGCATCGGTTTACAAGGAACTTCGAATCGAGTCTTTCATGCGAACGTAGTATCTTAGTGGCTCTGAAGAATCCGTACTGTTCACTTGGGAACACTGTGCGATCGCCGCCAGAGGTTCGCGGATCAGGCAGGATGACAACGATTTCCCTCCGCCAGCTACTGTGACGGCCCTCACAGAGATAAAGAAGCTAAAGTGATCGTATAACCGAGCCAGCAGACACAAGGAAGCCGGCGGAAATTCGATTGGTTTCCGTAGTGGCGGCGATGGAACGCCTCGATCGCTTTGCTGTCCAGGAGAGGTCTCATCGTGAATCTTGACAACCAGCACCTGCCTCGGCGCCAGTTTGCGAAGTATCTAACGGCCGCCGGCATCGTCGCGGCTGTCGGCGGACTCATGATCTTGATCCGCGCGCGAAGGAATTCCTACCCGGTCAAAGTTGTGGCACAGGTGGCAGACATCCCCGTTGCGGGGTGAAAGTCATCTCTTATCCGAATGACGAGCATCCTTGTTTCCTTCTGCATCCATCGGAGCGCACCTTTATTGCGTTCAGCCGACTTTGCACCCACGCCGCCTGCCCAATATTTTACCGGCCGGAGGAGCATATATTTGTATGTCCCTGCCACGGTGGAGTTTTCTCGGCAGCCGACGGCTCCGTCCTCGATGGCCCGCCACCGAAACACCTCCAGCGCCTAGTCCTCGAATTGCATGGCCAGGATTTGACCGCCGTAGGAATGGTCCAGGGCTAACAAGGTTCCCCGTAGGCATCGGCGAGATGAAGCTGTTTGCTTCGTTCCTGATGCGCCAGCACGATACTTGATTCTCAATTGCCACGCCGCTTGAACGAGCGAGCCTCAACTCGTCCGTAACAGACAGGGGATAGGTGTGAATGAAACAGTTTCGGCTTACTCCTTCTGTCTCATGGCGCATAACAAGATTCTCAACTGCGTTTGGTGTATTCCGAGCGCCCGATTTTCCGGTGACGTCCCTCACATCGGAGCATGACGTGAGTCACAGCATCGATGGCGGTGGTGGGAGAGGCTACGGATAGCGGAGGTGCAAGATGCAAAAAGACGAGCGCGACCTTCTGGATGTCTTGAAATTCGAACTAGAGTTCTTGGAGAAAGGAGGGTACGGTCGTTCGCCGCGCGAGCCCTGGAGGCCGCAATTCATTTTCGAAGATTCCCCGACCTGTATGAACTACGACTCCAAAGATCATCCTGATCCCTGCGGCGAATGTGTTTTGATGCAACTGGTTCCCCCAGCAGGTCGCGAAACAAAAATTCCGTGCCGGCATATCCCCTTCAATGCCGACGGCGAGACGCTGGATTCGCTCTATCGCTACGCCGACCAGTTCGAAACCGAAAGACTCTTCGGAAATTGGCTCCGGGCCACAATTGCGACGCTCGAAGAACAGCGACGGACTTATCTTGACAACTCCAGCGGACTGTCGGCTGCTCGGCCAGGTGAAAGCAGGGGAGAACCTCTGTTCCAAAGCCTGCATCCGAAGTGTGCCAACCCGGCGTGCCCCACCGCTTTTCATTGGCTCGGAGGAGGCAAGTTCTTCCGTTTTCGACGCGATTCGGCCGAAGCGAATGCGGATCATCCGACGAGTCAGACGGGGACCGCTGTCCTCGGCGTAAGGCACTACTGGCTTTGCGAGCACTGCTCTCATGTCTTTACTTTGGTTTACAACGAAAGCGAGGGCGTGATGCTAAAACTGCTCTGGCCGGAACTCCCTGTTGCGGAGTTGCCAAAGCAATTGACAACAGGGTAGCGGGAAAACGTGATCGTGAATGCGAAATGCAGGCAGTGTATATCAAATGATTCTTGCAATGCGTTTCTCCCAGTTTTGCGGCGCGAGAAGCGGGATGCATCTTTTTGTTTGTTCTTGCTTCCGGCTCGGTGGCCGTGACTGAATTCGATTTATGCGGCAGGCCGTGAGGACTGCGAGCGTGCGATGTCACTCTCCACAGGATCCGGGCTTGCCTGGTGGCCACTGATTTCTTCGATGTGAATGGAGTAAAACACCGGAAGGTCCCGGTCGAATTTCCCGCGAGTCTGAGCGGCCGCAAATCCGGTTTGCCACCACAAAGACCTTTTCTCCAGCACTGATTGTGCTTGTTGTCTCACCTTCGAATACTCTGGCGTATCGGGATATTCCTCGTAACGCCCGCGGACGACAACGCTCGTCCAGGCCATGTGGCTGTGAACTTCATCGGCTTCCACCGATACCAGTGGGTTCGAGCGCATCCATTCAATCTTTTGTCCCATGGTGGCAAACCCGTAGAGGCGATCAGGCTCAAATGCAAAATAGACCGGTACGATGTACGGCTGATTGTCCCGAGCGCACGCAAGCCGCCCAAACCCGAGTCGCGCGAGAAAATCGTGACATTGTTGCCGGCTCAACTCCGTTACGAGCACGGGACACCTCTTTCTTAGGAGTGAAATTCCTCCAATCCAACCTCTTCAACCGCGAACGGTGAGAACCGGACATTGGGCATGCACAACCACTTTGTGTGCCGTGGTGCGTTCGAGATGCGTGGCAGCTCCCAGGTGCTTCGCCGCGTCCCGCACTCCGAGAACGATCAGGTCCGTGCTGTGTTCCTTCGCGACGCTGAGAATGCAGTCGGCCGGGTTGCCATAATCGACGACTGTTCGAGGTCGGCACCACTGGGCGTCCTTGGGAACCAGTTGCCCAAGTTTGGATATGGTATTTGTCGCAGATGCCGTATTTCCGTCGTCTGGCTTTTCAAGATCGCTCTTGGGAACAACGTGCAGGAGAAGCAGCTCCGCCTCGTTTTCCTGAGCAAATGAAATGGCGTACGGCGCAGCCGCAAGCGACTCCGGCGTGAAGTCAGTCGCGAAGAGGATGCGACGGAACCGCGCGCCCTTGTGGGTACCTTTACGCACCGAAGGACCAATGGTAAGAACCGGCACACTGGAACAACGGAAGATTTCCTCGGCGATCGAGCCGAGGAGGAATTTCGACGCGCCTGTCCGTCCGTGGGTGCCAAGCACTATCAGATCAATGTCCGATTGCGTCAACGCCCGCTCGAGCGTAGGCCAGACTGCGACACCACGTTCAACGCTTGTCTCGTGCGGTAGTCCCTCGAGCTGCGCATCTACGCGCAGCATGTCTCTCTCGGCACACTCATCTTGGGCGGTAATCGCGTCGGCAGTCAATTCAAGAGGGGTGTAGGCGTACATAGCAGGAATAAGGACATGCAGAGCGTAGATTTTGCAGCGGTACTCGCGGGCGATGGAGATGGCGAACGGAAGCGCCGCTTCCGAAGGTTCCGAGAAGTCTGTGAGGTAGAGAATATTCTTCAGTGTGATTCGAGTTCCAGCTTCCGCACCTTTCATGTGGCACCTCCTGCGGTCACAATCGTTTCTGTATTCCCTGGGCAACAAACCTGTCTTGAGACTCCGCCTGTCATGCTGTCTTAAGCGCAGCCTTTGGACGGGTGCGGACCGCCAGGACCGGGCAATTTGCGTGACTGATCACCTTGTGGACTACCGTGATGGGCAGGTGGGTAGAAGCGCCTGGGAGGCCAGTCGGTTCGCGTACGCCCAGCACAATCAGATCGGCATGAACCCTTTCGGCAACCTCCAGAATCTTTTCGGCGGCCGCACCCTCCTCGACCAAGCATTGCGCTTCGCACCAGGGCCTGGCCTCTTCTGGAACCAAGGCTTGTAGTCTTCGTAAGGAGGAATCTACGAGTTGCTCGGTGTGCACCAGTTCACCCGTCCTGGGCTTTGCGATGACATGCAAGAGTGTCAGGTGACCTTGACGTTGTTGCGCCAGTAAGATGGCACAGCGGACTGCTGTTTCGGAGTCCGGTCCGAAGTCCGTCGCGTACAGGAATTCTGCCAGTTTCCCTCCGCGATCAGTTCTCAGCGGGGAGTGTGGACCGACCACCAACACCGGACACGGTACATGACGGAGGATCTCCTCTGCTTGCGAGCCCAGGAGAACTTTTCCCAGTCCTGTTCTGCCCCGCGTGCCAACGACGACGAGGTCGATTTTGTTCTTCTCGACGGCGGATGCCACAACCTGCCACACGGTCCCCTCAGCGATGAGAACCTCGTTCTGAAGTCCCGGGAAGGCGCTAAGCAGAGTTCTCCTGAGCTCGTGCACATAAATTTCGCAGACTTCGTCCGCGCTCTTCCAACCTTGGGGAGGCAGGGCGTACTTCGCCGGCTCTTTGACGTGCAGCGCGTACAGTTTCGCGCCAAAGCGCTGTGCCAAGTCTGCCGCATAGCGCAACGCTACGTTCGCGTCCGGCTCAAAGTCCGTGGCAAATAGAATGTTTCTCAACGCGATTTTTGTACTCGCTTCGGTGGTTCTCATCTCTCGCCTCCCGGTGTGCATGATGCACCGGAAGCCGCTTCACGGCAGTGACGGAAGTCACTTTGCGTTGTGATGTTTTGTCACGAGTTGCCGGGAGCCTCTCGTTTTGGCCAGGGCAAAACGACACATTCAGCGCAGATTAAACTTCGATTCTTTGAAACTGCGCGCGTAAATGCGCGTTGGGGGGGTGAAACCGGCGTTTTGGCAGAGGGCGCAGTTCGAATGAGCAAATAACGAAGACTCGAGCCGCCA